>WNFQ01000926.1_pt1 | contig 20435 bp, 20 predicted proteins | sample 5400171 | NCBI WGS metagenome assembly WNFQ01 (sample SAMN13153356, study PRJNA577476) | soil metagenome | isolation source: 20 cm soil under Madrone tree | place: USA:California | collected 2016-06-14 | reverse complement strand
AAGCCAACGGCTTCCCCTGCAGATTACTTCTCTGAATAAAGTGGCGCGCAGGGGCGTGTGGAGCAGATTATAGTGTGCACAAGATTGCTGCCACCATTGTGGACTGGAATGCCATCCGCGAGGATTTCCCGATTCTTCGCGAGAAGGCGCATGGCCATCCTCTGATTTATTTTGATAGCGCGGCAACGTCGCAGAAGCCACGCGCCGTGATCGACGCGCTTCGGCGTTATTACGAGCACGAGAACGCCAACGTGCATCGTGGCCTGCACACGCTGAGCTCTCGCGCGACGGAAGCTTACGAAAAATCGCGCCAGCGTGTCGCGGAATACATCGGCGCGGCAAGCGCTGACGAAATCGTTTTCACGCGCGGAACCACGGAAAGCATCAATCTCGTAGCCCAGGCGTGGGGCGGAAAATTTATTCGTGAAGGAGATGTGATCCTCCTCACGGAAATGGAACATCACAGCAACCTGGTGCCGTGGCAGTTGTTAGTTGAGCGAACGGGCGCGCGGTTGCGCTTCGTGCCAGTGCGCGATGATGGCGCTCTCGACCTCGAACAACTCCCTTCGTTGCTTACGAGTGAAGTGAAGCTTTTCGCCTTTACCCACATTTCAAACTCCCTCGGTACAATTAATCCAGTCGCCGAGCTCTGCGCGCAAGCGCGCGCAGTCGGCGCGCTGACACTCGTTGACGCCGCGCAAAGCGTCGGACACCTGCCAATCAATGTGCGCGAGTTGGGTTGCGATTTTCTGGCTTTCTCCGGCCACAAAATGTGTGGCCCGACCGGCATCGGCGCGCTTTATGGACGGGCCGAAATTCTCGATTCGATACCGCCATGGCACGGCGGCGGCGAAATGATTGTCAGCGTCACCCTTGAAAAGAGCGCGTTTAAGAAAGCGCCCCACCGATTTGAGGCCGGGACACCAAATATTGCGGGCGCGATCGGCCTCGCGGCAGCGATTGATTACATCGAGCAGATCGGGCGGCCAGCGATTTTTGAGCACGACTCGCAATTGGCGCGGTATGCAGCCGAGCGCCTGGCGGAATTGCCGGGAACTCGCGTCTTTGGGCCAAAGGAAGAGCGCGGCGCGCTTATTGGCTTTGTCATGGACGCGGCGCACCCGCACGATCTCACCACTTTCGCAGACCAGTACGGCCTGGCGTTGCGTGGCGGACACCATTGCAACCAACCTCTGATGCGGCGGTTCGGCGTGTCGGGGACGACTCGCGCGAGCTTTTACTTCTACAACACGACAGAGGAAATCGATCGCATGATTGAAATCCTCCGCGACGCTGTGCGTTTCTTTTCATGATCCCGGAAATCGAAGAACTTTACCAGGAAGTGATCCTCGATCATTCGCGTCGGCCGCGAAACTTCGGAGAGCTTGCCGACGCGGCCGTCCGGGTGCACGGCGATAATCCAGCGTGCGGCGATGAAATTCATCTTGGCATAAAGTTCGACGCCAGCGGAGGCTTGGAGGATATCAAGTTCACCGGGCACGGTTGCGCGATCAGCCAGGCGTCGGCGTCATTGATGACGATGAAGTTGAAGGGGAAAAGCCGGGCGGAAGTGACGGAAATGCTCCGCTCGTTTCACGATCTTGTGACAGATGAAATCAGTGAAGCGCCTAAAACGTTGGGCGATCTTCGCGTGATGAAAGGGGTGCGAAAATTTCCGCAGCGAGTCAAGTGCGCCATGCTCCCCTGGCGGGCAGTTGAGCAGGCCCTGGAGCAGGGCGCCGGCGAGGCGAGCGTTTCAACCGAACCGGCATAACGACGCCATCCGTTTCAGGGAACGCTAGTGTCCGGTGGGTTCGCACGCCAAGGCCAATAGACCCACCGCAGTACTCTCTAACGCGGGTCGGTCACACGCCCGAGGAAAAGACAAACACCACTCGCGACATGCTGGATGGCGTAGAGAAATGGGCGATCAACGTTGACAACAATTGGGGGTGGCGTCGGTTTTGGCCGCATGGCGGTCGCCATCATCATCGTAACCGCCGTCGCCGCGGCCGCCTCGGTTCCCTTTTCATCCACCGCGATGAAAGTCTTGTGAAAGACGTCGGAGATGTAGAGGTAATCGTTCGGTTTGCGCGGCGCAATGCGATCGAAATTCGCGCTGCCTCGCGGCTGATCGAATGCGGAATTCATCCCCAGCGCTTTTAGAGCGGCGGCGAGCGCTATTGTGGGCGGTTCGAATTTGAACTTCGGCATGGAAAGATCGACATCACGTCGTTCGAGTTTCGCGCATTGCGCCAGCATCTCGGCGCTAAGTCTCTTTTCAAGTGCCTGCAGCCCGTTCACCTCATCGGGAAGCAGCACCAGAAACTGCAGCTCACCGCCGCTGTACGGCAGCGCGACGGCGGTGAATCCATTGCGCTTCGCGTAACCGAATTCACTGAGACGCTGCATCATCGCTACATCGACAGTCGCGCCGTCGCCGCCGACATGAAACGGTTTCGGTTTTGTGTGAACCTCCGAGAATTCCGAAGCCCATGGCGCTTTGAGATAGAGCGCGTTCGCCAGCACGAGTCGCGTCATTTCGTTCACTCCTTTGGCTGGAATCAAATCGCGAATTCGGTCGCGTGTTTGATCTGCCACCCACTTGTTGATGTGCTGCCGTGCCTCATCAGCATTCTTAGTGAAATCGAGCGCTTCGAAGGGCGCGCCGTAGAATTTTTTGACCAACTCCGAGAATGAACTCCGAAAATCGTAACCGCTTTGTGCGAATAACCGATTTGCGATCGCCAGTGTGATCGGTTCGCTCGGCCCGCCGCGCTCCTTGGATTCTGTGGCAATCTCCGCCGTTTTCCTGGTCATCTCCTCAAGCGCGCGCTGAAGAGACGAAAACGATGCATTGGCAGCATCACCATTCTTCGGAAGATGCAGCACGCGCGACATCTGATCGCGTGTCTCACCATCCGCCCCAGCAAAGGTCATCGCCAACGCGGTTTCGATCGAGTACGGCGAAATACACAGATTGTGATCGGCGGTTGCGAGTTGCCGGTGAAGATCGACAGCGAATTGATTGGTAGCGCTGGCCGCCAAACCGGCGTCTTCTACACCGTACGCCATGCCCACCATTAATGCGCCAAACAGGTGCAGGACCAAAAATCGTTTCATTCGAATTGGAAAATTCTAACCGGCTGCGACCGTCAAGAGCCCCGGTCGTGCCTATGCTTGCCCCTCACGCATGCAGCGCGATGCTAGCGCCTACCCACGTTTTGTCGACATTGAAATCGACGCCCATCATTCTGCCCTGGCTCATCCGGACTAGATTGTTCACCAGCGTTGGGTTGTGATCTCCTTCTGGCCAGACAAACATCATCCGAATCTCAGCTTTCGATTTCTGACCATCGAGCGTCGGCACAAAAGCCGCGTAATCGATTTTCTTCTGCAGGATCCATTCGTGCGGATTTTCCAGTGCGCCAATTTTCTCCTGCGTCGGTTCCATGTCCACACCGTGGCCGGCGAACGAGTAGAGCGGTTTCAAAACGTAATTGTCGATCTTTTCACCGGCGGGCCCACCCGCCGTAGCCTTGGCGAAGGCGGGAATTTCATCGGCGAAAAATGCGGGTGATGTGTGCTCTGTCTTCAAAAACGGCAGCGAATGTTTGCTGATCCGGAAGTACCAATTGGGATGGCCAGCCCATTTCACATCGAGATCATCCTGAAATCGAAATGCCAGATTCAGATCTGGCCGGCGAACCAGTTCGTCGAAGATCACTCGGTTGTAAATCCTCTCGATCCGCACTTCGCGTCCGTCGCGATCGTAAAATAATTGACGGTCGCGCCTTTTTATTTTTGTCACGCAAACGGGCCGGACGCCGAGCAATGTTTCTGTCGCGGCGAAATCGACGCGCGTCTTTTGTTTCTCCGGTCCGATCTCCAGCAGGATCACGCTTTCTGGAGCCGAATCGGCGATGATGGTGCGTCGTAACAGCTCGAGATACGCCTTGTCTTTGATTCCACCGAACGAGGAGGTCCAATTTCGCGGAATTACAGGATACGCCTTGCGGATGCAATGGAGGAGCAGCAATTGAAACCCGAACAAGCTTGGGAACGCTTGCAACTCAATCAATCGCGGGACGAGTCGGCCGCCGTCGGCGCAAATGCCGAAATCGACTACAAGAAAATTCGGATGCGCCGATTCATTCGGCACCTCCAATCCTTTCGGAATCGCCGACGCGGCATGCCGCACGAATTCTGGCGTGCGTATAAGATCGACAATCTCATTCGCGGCTCGAACAACTTCATCGGTGAATTCATTCGTCAAGAAAATCGGCGTCTCCGAAATCCGAAAATCGGCTGGCCATTTCTCAGTTTGATTTACGCAGCGCACCAACGCCGCATATTTTTCCTGTGTGAAGTCAGTGTTGAATCGCGAGCGAAGCTGCGGATCCACTGTACCTGATCCGCGACGCGCTACTCGCCGTCGGACTGCTGATCAACTATGCTGTTGATGTGGATGGGCCCGAGAAGCACAGCGGGCCCTGCATCTAAGAAAATCACAACGCGATTATCACGCGGCGAGATGTGCGCATGGTCGCGACTGGGCACCGGATATTCGTGGCCATCTGACGTGCGGACGACGAAGGGGACAAACGGCACCCACTCAAGTCTGTCACGCACGTCAGCCATCATGTGCTGAATTATACCAAAAACTTTCCGCCGCGCATCACTTGTTCGCCGTCGAACCAGATGTCGAAGTCGCGGCCGACGCAATCGATGTGAGTTTTGGAAATCCAGTTCGCGCCGGTGTGTTCGGCGTAGGGATGACCAAACGCGATGTGAACGCCAGGAATTTTTTCGTCCTGTAGAATGTGCCCGATGACGTGCGTACAGGCTGTGTTGGTGCCAATGGCGAATTCGCCCACGCGGTTGCTATTTTCGTCCGTGGTCGTGTAAGCGCGAAATTCGTCGCGCAAATCCTTGTTCTCGGACTGTAACGATCGGATGCGATTATTTTCGATCTCGATCGTGAGCGGGTTCGATTGCAGATCTCCGTAGCGTTCGCAGAGATAATCGCCGACCACGCCATCGACGACGAATGTGCCGTTTGTGTTCATGGGCGCGGTGAAGATTTCACCGCCGGGAAGGTTACCCCACTTGTCGCGCGTAATGATCCCGCTGGTCTTGAGCCACTTGAGTTTCGGCGAAAGTTCCGCTTCCAATTCAGTGCCGTGGGGCGTGCGGCAGGTGATGCGCTCGGCATGTCGCGCGCGCTCGACTAGGCGCTGGCTGAGTTCATCCACTTTCACAAAATCGGCGCGCATTCCTTCCAGCATTATTTCGCGGTTGATATTCACCATGTGCCCATGCCGGATGCGGTGGTTATTAACCACGCTGGTCATTTGCGTCCGAGCAGTAAGCTCCCCGGGCTGCGTCTGCGCGGCGAAGATCGACACCTGCGAGAGCGCCAGATCGTCCAGAATGAGCTCCGGCATGTACTTGAGCGGACGCCGCGCGTGATGCTCCAGCACAAACAAACTGTAATCCGAACCGACGCGCTCCACTTGCTTTTGGAGCGCCGCTGCGATTTCGCGCGTTGCAGTGTCTGTGATGATTGTGATCCGCTCCTGCGGCTTCAATCGAAGACAAACATCAATCGCATTGCGCGCGCCGGGGAGCAGTTCCGGATCAATCGGATGGAGATAAGCGCGGTCGGGCATACGAAAGTGTTCAGAATTACGCGAAAATCATGGCCAGGCAAACTGGGGTGTAAACTAAGCGGCGCAACAGCGCAGCCGAAGAATCTCTAATCCCAGCGCGGGATGCAGCCACTCGCGGGCTTGTCTTCGAAGAAGGTATGCGCGATCAAAGGCGCTCCTAGGGAATTAATGAACGCGTTGATCTACGATCGCATTTGTCGGCGACTGCTCCGCCTTTTTTCCGCGATTGCGGCTGGCTTTTTCGCGCTGTGGACCAGCGTTGCGGATGCCGAGCAAGAACAGCGCACCGCCGCGCTGCAAGTGGCGAGCGGCGATCTGGCAGCTGCGAACGCCCTGACGAAGCAAATCGCCGCCCTTTCGCCGCGCGTCCGAACGGAAGAAGCAGCACAGCTGGCAGAGTGCGCTTATGTCACCGTCAGCCAACTGAGACGGCAATACCACATGTTCGGCACGCCGATTTTTAATAATTTCCTTATCTATCATGGCATCAGGAAACGCGGCTACTGTTTCCAATGGGCAGAGGACCTGCTCGTCGCGCTCGATGCACTGAAACTCAAGAGCCTCCAGCTCCACTGGGGAGAATCAAACGTCGGGAATTGGCGCGAGAACAACTGCATTGTTGTCACTGCCAAGGGACAGCCATTCAATCGGGGGATCGTCCTGGATTGCTGGCGGCATTTTGGGCATCTGCGTTGGAACGCAGTAACCGTCGATGAAGATCCATACGTGGAAAACAAGGCGTACGCCCAGTTCCTCCGCGCTAGATCAGCAGCGGCCACAAATCGTCATGTCGCGTTCCAGACAACGATTAAAGCCAATAGAAAAAGCGACAATTAGTCGGCTGCCACTTGCGCCTCGCGGATCCGTGGCTGAACTTCCTCTGGTTCATCCGCATGCGCACATTTCCCAGACTCGCTCTTGCAATCTGCTGTTGTTTTTCCGTGCTCGGGGCAGGCGTTGACGCCGAGATTAAACCCGCCGATCCGAAGACTCCTCTGTTTCGCATTTTCGCTTCGATTCCAATGAAACCGGCAGGTCGCGATGCTGCCACCGGGGTCACGTTCGACGATAAGCATCCGTTGCTGGTGGTTCGTTCAGTCAGCGATTTGCGGTTGGCTCGCGACGGTAAGGGAGTTCTTATCACATTGATGCCTGTGGACGCCCAGAAATTCGCAGCGGTAACCCGCAAGTACAATCAAGGCTTATTGCTTTTGGAAACCGAGAATCGTGTTTTAGACGCGATGTATGTTGCGGCTCCAATTACAGATGGCATGATCGTCTTTAAGTACCCTGACGAAGCCGCCGTTGCAGAATATTTGCGGCGCCGATTTCGCGTCGGCGAGTTTAAATAAGTCTCCCTTTTCCAAGAAAACGAGGCAGAGATGTCTTCCAGCCTCTGCCAACTCGACGCGGTAAAGAATTTAACCGGTGAACGCGGCATCCCGCGACACGTTCAGACTTTCGTACGTTTCTGCGACGATATGGTCGACGACAGTTTTCATGTCCTGCGTCCGTTCCCAGACAGCAAGTTGCCGATCCGCGCCAGTGCCTTCGCGCATGATCCGCTCAATGTGTGCCATCTCATTCTGGGTGCCGAGCTCATTTACTTCAGTCGAGACAAACTCGAGCAATTCGTTTAACAAACTGCGGGTCTCCACTTCCGTTTCCTTGCCGAAATCGATCAGTTTGCCGTCGATACCGTAGCGCGAAGCGCGCCAGCGATTTTCATCCAGTAACCGGCGGCGATAAACACGGAAGGTAATGTTTTGCCGCAGCAGTTTGTGCAGCTTGGCGATCACGGCCTGAATCAAAGCCGCAATCGCGAGCGTGTCGTCCACGCGCGATTGCGCGTCGCACACGCGCATTTCCAGCGTGTCAAAGAATGGATGCAGCCGGATGTCCCACCAGATTTTTTTCGCGTTATCAACGCAGCCGGTCTTTACCAGCAACTTGCAGTAATCCTCGTACTCCGAGAGACTTTCGAACGCATCGGGAATGCCGGTGCGGGGAAAACGCTCGAACACTTTCAGCCGATAACCCTTTAAGCCCGTGTCCTGGCCGACCCAGAACGGCGAGTTCACCGAGAGCGCGTAAATGTGCGGCAGAAAATAGCGTGCCTGGTTCATCACGTGGATGGCGACCTCGCGATCGGGGATACCGACATGAACGTGCAATCCGAAAATAAGGTTCGCGCGCGCCAGCTGCTGCATGTCCTTGACGATTTCGTGATAGCGCTCGCCTTGAGTAATGAGTTGATCGCGCCAGTGCGAAAATGGATGCGTGCCGACCGAGGCGATCTTTAACCCGCTGCGGGCGGCGAGTTCCGCGAGCCTGCTCCGCAGCTCGATCACGTGAGCGCGCGCATCAACAATCGACTGGCAGATTTCTGTGCCGAGCTCGACGACGGATTGGTGCATCTCCGGCTTGATCTGCTCTTTAAGGATAACTTTCCCATACTCGAGGATCTCTTGGATGTGCGACCGAAGCTCGCGCGTCTCCGGATCGACAATCGCGAATTCCTCTTCGATACCGAGAGTAAAGGTGTGGTCCTTGACGCTCATTGCGGGCGGCAAATGTCCCCCAAAAACCATGCGCTGTCATCCCGAGTCGCGAAGATGACGAGGGAATGCTGGAGAGGCCTCAGTACCGCGATGGTCGGGACGCTAAGGTCGCTCCCACATTGCCAGTCGATCTTATGCTAGGTCGCCTAACGAACGCCGCGTCGCGGCCGCCTGAACGAACTTGCCCCAGCTCAAGTTGTCGCGACCGGGCTTATGCTCGCGCGCTTTGCGAATCGCCATCTCGGAAACGGCTTCAACCACCCACTCGAAGTTGGCCTGACCAACTGAAGCCGCTTCGGCGTCAGGAGCGGGATTACAAAAATCGATCGCCACCGGCACGCCGTCGCGGATCGCGAACTCGACTGTGTTCAAGTCGTAACCCAGAAATTGATTCAACGCGAGGACGCCTTGTTCAACCTTTTGCAAAATCTCCGGCGGCGCGTGCCACTCAGTTTGATAACGCAGATGATACGGCTGCCGCGGTTCGTACGGCATGATGCGTACGTGCCGTTGATCGATCGAGTAGCAGCGGAAGTACATGTCGAACTTCACTTCCTCCTGCAACATCATCACGAGCTGGCCCGTCTCGCTGTAGGCGCGGAAAAATTCTTCCGGGTTATGCAACCGATAAACATTTTTCCAGCCACCGCCCGAAAACGGTTTGAAAAACGCCGGCCAACCGACGTAATTGAAGATTCCTTCCCAATCGAGCGGATAGCCGAGATTGCGGAACGATTTTTCGTTCGTGTCCGGCGGCGGCTGACTGGACGGCAACAAAACTGTCCGTGGAACTGCGACACCAATCTTAGTCGCAAGCGCATTATTGAAAAATTTGTCGTCCGCGCTCCACCAGAACGGATTATTCACGACGGCGCAGCCGGTGAGCGCTTCGTTTTTGAGCCAGGCGCGATAAAACGGGACGTCCTGCGAGATCCGGTCGATCACCACGTCGTAGCCGCACGGCTCGCCCTGAATCACCTTGTCGATCCTTACGAACTCAGCAACGATGTCTTTGCCGCCGGTTTTTTGATTCACCCGCTCGACAAACGCCGGCGGGAAACTGTGTTCCTGGCCAAAAAGGATTCCGATTTTTTTCATAAAGAGAGAACCGCGGATTACGCGGATTTACACGGATAAACAAGCTCCTTTGTCATTTCGAGCGAAGCCGGAGGCGAAGTCGAGAAATCTCTTACTGCTACGTGTCTCGTAAAACATCGGCGCCTAAGTCGATCCAGTTTGGATTCAGTCGATTGATGAGCGCGATTTTCTTGGCTCGCGACCATTTCTTGAGTTGCGATTCACGTGCAATCGCGTCACGAATATCACGATACTGCTCATAATAGATTAGCTTTTTGCATTGATAGCGAGCAGGGAAATTCGCGCCAATGCCTTCTCGGTGTTTCCATGTTCGCCGCGAAAGGCTGTTCGTGACGCCGATATACAAGACCGAATCGTTGCAGTTCGTGACGATGTAGACCCAAAAAATCGTAGTCTCGAGGCATCGCTCAGATTAAACACTAAGAGATGTCTCGACTCCGCTCGACATGACAAAGGATCATCACAGCTTCGACAAATAATACGGCAACATGTCGCGCCAGTAGCTCCATTCGTGGCCGCGCCATTTTCCGTCATCGAGCCAATGCTTGATGCCTTTTGAATTCAAAATTTCGGACAAGCGATACGATTCATGGCGCGTGTTGTCCCATTCGCCGGTGCCGATGATGATGCCCATGTGATTGTATTTCCACGGGTCCGACACGTTCCGCAGATATTCAAAGGGGCTGTTGAAATAAATGTTGTCGTCGTGATAGCCATCGAAAAATGAACTGATATCGAACGAGCCGCTCAAACTAATGAGATGACTCACGATGTCGGGGTGGCGAAAAGCGATGTTGGCCGCGTGATAAGCACCGAGGCTCGCGCCGCAAACCGCTACGCGATGACAATTGCATTCGCGTCGGGCGAGATCGAACACTTCGCCCACGATCACGTTTTCGTAGGCGTTGTGGGTCCGCATCCGATCGGCCGGGTGAATCGATTTGTTGTAGAAACTGTCGAGATCGATCGCATCCGGGCAATAAACGGTCACCCGGCCCGAATCGACGTACCAAGCTATCGAACCGACCAGACCGAAATCTTTGTTTTGATAATAGCGACCGAAGGATGTCGGAAACAGGATTAGCGGCAGCCCGCCGCCGTTTCCGAACACGAGCATTTCAAACTCGCGGCTCAAATATGGCGTCCACCATTTAATGTAACGTTCGTTCATCCGGAAGCTGAAGACAGAATTGACAAAATTATCAGAATAAGGTTTGGCAGATGGACATTCGGTTTCATTCTGTCGATTCTGTCAAAACATTTTCGCTCGTTCACCCGGAGTGCATCTGGACAAGCCCACCTCTTCAGCGAAGCGTCTCGTTTTTCGATGGCTAAACATACACTCACCGGAAACATTAAACGGCATCGCGCTTTTCCGTCGAGGATTCTGGGCAACCGGCGCGATGTTCTTGTATATCTGCCTCGCGGCTACGGGCGTTTGTCGCTGCGAAGATACCCAGTACTGTATTTGCACGACGGTCAAAATGTGTTCGACGCCGCAACCGCATTCGCAGGCGTGGAATGGGGGGTGGACGAAACGGCTGAACGGTTAATTCAAAGAAAGCTCATCGAGCCGCTCATCATCGTGGCGGTAGCGAATCTGGGTGACGAACGGATCCACGAATATGCGCCGACGCGCGGCGTGATCGATGCCAAAGCGAAGCGAAAAAGACGCAGTAAGGGGCTGGCGCGAGAGTACGGCCACTTTCTCATGGACGAACTCAAGCCCTACATCGACCGAAAATATCGGACAAAACGTGAGGCGGAGTTCACCGGACTCGGCGGCTCGTCACTTGGCGCTCTCGTCACGCTCGCGATTGGAATTTTGTATTCGCACGTGTTTCGCCGACTCATCGTGATGTCGCCGTCGATCTGGTGGGACGATTTCGCGATTTACCGGCTGGTGGATTCCATTGAAGAAAAGGCGCCGCTAAAAATCTGGCTCGATACCGGAACAGCCGAGCCGGGATGGGAACAAGCACGCGAACTGCGCGATCGTCTCGTCGAGAAAGGCTGGAGACTTTTCAATGATCTTCAGTATTTGGAAGCGAAGGGCGCTGATCACAGCGAAGCTGCCTGGGCCGCGCGGGTCGACCCGGCGTTGCGGTTTTTGTTCCCGCCATAATCTGTAATCGCTCGGCTCTGCGAAGCACGGCGCCGAGGTTTTCACAGAGACGCGGCTACAGCCTACCCTCCCATTGGCGGAACCGGCGGCGGGTTTGGCGGCAAAGGTTCAGGCGGCGGCCCCGGAGTCGGCGGCGGCGGTTTGGGCGGCGATGGAGTGTCTGGCATCTATGCTCTCCCTTTAATGAATCGGTTTTACTGCAGCCATTTGCCGTAAACTTGGTAAACGCGCACGAAGCCACCGACAAAATCCCAATCTTTTTGATACGAAAAAGCGCGATCGCGCGGCGACCAGGTAAGCTCGCGCGGCGACTCAGTATGATTCGGATCGTAAACGAGATAGCGTTCGACGCCGGGATTCGGAGAAAAAGACTTTCGCTTATAAACCAAAACCGAGTGATTGATGCTGAGACGGGGGTAAGTAGTAAGGAAGCCAACGAACAACTGCCCCCGCGCCAAAGCGGCATTCAAATGTGCGTGGGTATTTTCCTGATAGCCGGCGCTTTGCTGAAAAACCATGCGGGCATTGCTGATTCGGAAGTAGCTTGGCCAGCCGTGGCCGATGTTTAGTTGCACAAGTTCCCGACGTGCCTTGCTCATCTCCCTCAGATTCTTGTAACCCGGAAAAGGAATTCGTTGATCTTCTGGGAGCGGATCTGCCCAAGGCTCTCGGTGGGTCACAGCGCGAATGCGGGCGGCCAGCGACGTATCATCCAGCGGAGCGCTCCGCGGATCGAAGCGCGCAAACTTCTTAAATTGCATGGCCGTGCGGCATAACACGAAACAGTGGCGCTTATATGCGTCGCGTCTGACAGTCGACGGCTTGCGCAAAGAAGGGTGTCCTTCGTGATATTCGAACACGGTTTGATTAGCGAAGGCGGGCGTGTCGCGGTTGAACTGAAAATCCGCTGCTCCAACGCTCGTTCGCACCATGGCGATCGCAACGAATACGCCAAGCCAACCGAAACCCGCAGAGTTACACCGATCGCTAAGACTCACGTGAAACGGACGCCGAAGCGGTTGTACTTTTGTCTCCGGTGAAGCTGCCGAGCCGGCGGAATTTTTCATAGCGCTTTTTTAATAGCTCATCGATTGGAATCTCAGATATCTGCTGCAAATTCCGGCGCAGGGCTTTGCCCAGACTTTCCGCGGTCGAGTCACAGTCCCGGTGCGCGCCCCCTTCCGGTTCGGGGATAATTTCATCGACCACATCGAGTTTCAACAAATCCTGCGCAGTCAGTTTGAGCGCCTCGGCCGCTTCGGCGGCGTGACGCCGATCCCGCCATAAAATGGCGGAGCAGGCTTCCGGGCTGATAACCGAGTAGTAAGCGTTCTCGAGGATTAATACACGGTCTGCAACGCCAATGCCAAGCGCGCCGCCCGATCCGCCCTCGCCGATGACCGCGGCGACAATCGGCACGCGCAGTCTCATCATTTCGCGCAGATTTACCGCGATTGCTTCCGAAATGTGACGTTCCTCCGACCCGATCCCCGGAAACGCGCCTGGAGTGTCGATCAATGAGATTACCGGCATCCCAAATTTCTCCCCCAGCCGCATCAAACGCAGCGCCTTGCGATAACCTTCCGGATGTGCGCAGCCGAAATTGCGCATCACGTTTTCCTTTGTGTTGCGTCCTTTTTGGTGAGCAATCACAACACAGCGCTGCGGACCAAGCATGGCCAGACCGCTCGGCATGGCTTTGTCATCGGCAAAACGGCGGTCGCCGTGCAGCTCGATCCAATTTGCAAAACAGCGTTCGAGGTAATCCAGAGCGAACGGCCGTTGCACGTGCCGGGCAATTTGAACACGCTGCCAGGCAGTCAGGTCCCCGTAAATTTGGCGTCGGGTTTCGCGAAGCTTTGTCTCAATTACTTTAATCGCCGAATCAAGATCGACATCGTGCTCGTCGGAGTGAGCCTTGAGATCCTCCAACCGACGTTCCAGTTCGAAGATCGGTTTTTCAAAATCGAGCGGCTGTAGTTCCATGGGCGCTTAACGAATCTCAATCACTAATCGTGACAGGGGTGCGGTTGTTTACAAGGCTGCTTAGCTCCTCGATGTCCGGGGCAGCCAGGCCCAGTCCCACCGGAGGCGGTGGTTGATCCACATTAGGATGCGCCGAATCGGGCATCGAATACAATGTGTATCCGGGCGCTCCGGCAATCCGGATCCACCGAGTGCTGCTAATATAATCCTTGCTCCCGAGCCCGACTCGTTTCCCGTCCTTCCACGCCATGATTTCTGCAATCTTGCCTGTGATTTTCGTCGGTTGTTTCGGCGACAATTTTTCTTCCTGCACATGATATTGCTTGAAAAACCCGCCGTGATTAAGGAGCACGACCAGGTTCGCCTTTCGTTGAATCACCACTGAAAAATCCGGGCGCGAGATCAGCACATGTTCGCCGATGTGCAGCATCGTGCCGCTCATATTATTCATGCGCATAATCAGCTCGGGCGTCGTTTTCAGCTTCCGCGCAATCTTCACCAGCACGTCCCCCGATTTCACGACGTATTCAGTTTTTTCAGGCGAAGGATAACGCGAGAGCAAAATGTCCACGTTCACTTCGCCGAGCAAATCTTTGGCTTCTTCAGCATGCAATCCGGCGGGATATTTTTGGATAAAAGCGATGAGCGCGTCACGGGCTTCGGCCAGCTTCCCCTCCTGTCGCAGTTGCGCCGCCGCCTGAAACTCGGGGAGGCTGATGTCGGGCGTAGGCGCAGACGTGACTTCTCCACGTTGCTCCTTTTTCACTGCGATCTCCGGTTTGACGAGAGTGTTGTAACCAAACCAGGCGGCACCGCCGAAGATGATCAGTGCCAGCAGCAACGCAAAGAGCCATTTCATGGACGGCAGAGCGCGATTGTGAATCCCTCCGAAATCAGAGAATTACTCTGCGCCGGAAAACGGGAAGCTCTCATTCTTCCAAGCAATCGAAGGTCCATCACAAGAAGAATCGTGCGCGAGGAATCAATCGCGCCGGTCGATCAAGCCAGCTGACCTACGAGCTTTCCTTGCCAGATTCGAACCCCGGGAAGAAACGGTGCCAGAGGCGGCCAATGGTAGGCTCTTCCACATTGCTCCAAGTGAAATGGCAATCATGACAGTAAAATTCTTTCGGCAAAATTTTGAGCGCACAAAGAATCCCGACCAGCGCCGGAGTCATGAATTTACGAGTCATCTGCGGATACTCGATGTTTGAAGAGCCGCATTGCGGACAACGAATCAGGGCGGCGGAAATGTCCGGGTCAGTCGCCTCCCACTCGACCATGAAGCTTTGTGCTCGCTCGAAATCGTTGTCCTCCACCAGTACTTTGGCATTCGCCTGTGGGCGGGACATAAATCCGACCTGCTGCAAAGGCCCTTCATTATAAACATCAGCTTTTAGCCCGACCTTCTGGAAGCGTCGCTTCAGATCCCTGGCTTTGGCCGGTTCATTAAACGTGGCAATCGTCACCATAGGTTTGTTTTATCTGCGCTGCGCCCGCGTGCACTGATCAAACATCAACTAATGGCCGAGCGCAAGATTTGGCGGAGGAAACCATTTGTAGAGCATCAAGTACACCAGCACACCCGTCACAGAGACATAGAGCCAAATTGGTATCGTCCAACGGGCGATGCGCCGATGGCGGTCCCAACGCCTGCGAAAAACCGGGATGAGCGTCAAAATCACCAAGGGCAACGTCGCAAACGCAAGCAGAACGTGCGAAGCCAGCATCGGAAAGTAAATAGCGGCGATCCACCCTCTGTAGCCCGACGATTTTTCTCCGACGTGCACGTGATAAATGATGTAGCCGGCCAGGAAACCCGTCGATGAGATCAATGCTGTTATCATGCAAGCCATGTGGCGGCGCCACGCGCCGTGCCGGATGAAGTACCAGCCCATTGCAATGAAAATCGTGCTGATGAAATTGAGAGAAGCGTTAAGAGCAGGCAACTCGGAAACTGTCATTGCAATCACTGTAGCGGCGGTCTGTCACCGCCGCACTTTTTGTCGCTCTCGGTTTTGGCGCTCACAGAGCGCCGCTACAGCTTGAAATCGGCGGCGCCTCTCGTAGGAATGCTTTAATGCCCTTGCTCGAAGCCCCCGAAATTTCCGCACCAGCGCAAGATCGACAGTCCTCATTCGCGCGTCGCTTGGCGATTTACCTCCTGCGTTTCGCCGTTCTTCTCGCTCTCTTGGCATTTCTCGGCGGCGGCTGGTATCTGGGGAAAAGAGGCTTCGGCCGGCAATGGCGCTATCGCGTCGTCGAGGAGCTGCACAAGCGCGGTGTCGAAGCTTCTGTTGGCCGGCTGACGCTGAATCCGTTTCGCGGCCTCGTTGCGAAAAATGTAAGGATTTTCGACTACAAGAACCGCGAAAACACGCTCGCCCTTATTAGTGAAGTCTCGCTCGACATCAATTACGCTGCGCTCATTCACCATCAGTCATTTCTCAACGCGCTCGATGTACGCGATGCACAAATCACGTTGCCGCTCAAAAGCGCGGAGGGAAAAAGCGACAAGGTGCAACTCGATAAGTTTCGCGCCCATGTTTATTTTCCCCCGGAACAAATTTACGTCAGTCAAGCGGAGGGAATTCTCTGCGGAATTCGGATTTCTGCCACCGGGCATTTGATTAAACGCGAGAATTACAAGCCGTCCCCGCCGATTCCAGAAGAAGAGTGGCAAAGGCGATTGTCGATTGCGCAACGGGTTGTGAATGAACTGGAAAAGTTCGACTTTCCGGCCACGCCTCCCTCATTACAGATAAAGTTCAGCGGAGACGTCGCCGAAATCGAGAATGCGCGGCTCGAGGCGACGCTGCGTGGCGAGCGCTTGCAACGCGGCAACTACCAAATGAGAGACCTGTCCGCCGCCGCCGAATGGAACGACCAACGCCTGAATGTCACACACTGCGAATGGAGTGACGACATGGGCACTTTTGCGGGCCGTGCTGATTGGGACCAGCAAGGCAATCACGCCAATTTTCAGGTGCGCAGCAGCCTGAATCTAAAAACCTTTCTCGATGCCTTCGGGCTCGGCGAGCCGGTCGCAGATATGACATTTCACTCGCCACCTTTCGTCGAAATCTCTGGTTCCCTGAATTTCGGAGAGAATCAATTTCGCCCGGCGATCATCGGTCACGTCGTATTTAGCCGGTTCACCTATAAAACGGTGCCTTTCTCGGAGCTTACGACTGATTTTTCATGGGATGGTGAGCGCACCTTGCTTCGGGACGCGCGTCTTCAACATCAAACCGGTCAGCTCAGGGCCGATCTCTTCGATGCCCCAAACGATTTTCGTTTAAACATCGAAAGCACAATAGCTCCAAGCGCCCTGCGTGCGCTTGCTTCCGCGGAATTGAATGAATTTCTCCGGCAATGGGAATGGCAACGTTCGCCCACCGTCCGTCTCGCCATCCGGGCTGAGAATCACAATCCGGAAAACTGGCGAGGCGATGGAACAATTGTATTGGAGCGAACCCGGTTCCGCGGCGTCTGGATGAACGGCGCGAGCACGAAAATCCATTTCGCCGATGGCGCCATCACTTGCGAAGGTCTTCGTGTAATACGGAATGAGGGCATCGGGACCGGTAATTTCACCTATGATTTTAAGAAGCACGAGGTGCGCGTCTCGAATATCAAAAGCTCGTTGCATCCCACCGACGTGATTTTTTGGATCGACCCAAAGCTTTGGAAAACCGTTCTGCCTTACAAGTTTCGAGACGCGCCCACTGTTACGGCCAACGGACTGTACCAATTTCGCGGCGGCAAGAATACCCGTCTCGAGATCACCGTCGATGACGCCAATGGAATGGATTACGAATTTCTCGGAAAGACGCTGCCGTTCGATCGAATCTCCGGACGATTACTCGTCACGACCGACCGATTGCAAATTGTCGATCTTCGTGGCGGACTTATGTCCGGCGTGCTGGGCGGAAATGCCGACATCTCGCTGGCGCAAAATGATTCCCGCTATCGAGCAAATGTCTCCGTGAGCGGAATCAATTTCCCGCGTCTGACCGATTTGTACTACAACTACAAAACCGCGCACGGCCTGTTGAGCGGCACGTATGATTTCACCGGGTTGGGCAGCGACCCGCGTACCATGGCTGGCCATGGAAAGGTGGAAGTCACCGACGGCGACGTTTTCGCGATTCCCATTTTCGGCCCGCTCTCAGGAATTCTGAACCACATTGTCCCCGGCGGTGGCTACAGCATCGCGCACGAGGCAAGTGCTAACTTTAAGATCAATGATGGAATTATCCATACCGACGATTTCGAGGCATCCGGCACGCTCTTTAGCATGCTCGGCAACGGCGACATTCATTTCCTCGACGACAAACTCGATTTCAATTTGCGGCTCAACATGAAGGGTCCGGGCGTCTTGCTCACGCCGGTCTACAAGCTTTTCGAATATACCGGTGAAGGAAGTCTCAAGAAACCGGACTGGCATCCGAAGAGATTCTAGCAATTGCGGATTGGCGATTGCGGAGTGCGGAATGAACCAGCCACGCCTTGAACAGCGAGCGCACTCCGCAATCCACATTCCGCATTCCAAAATTCTTCTCGGCGCCCACATGTCGATGAGTGGCGGTCTGCACACGTCGATCGAGCGCGCTCGCTCCATCAATTGCACCGCCATGCAAATTTTCGTGAAAAATAACATGCAATGGTTCGCGCGTCCGCTCACGCCCGAGGAGATTGCGGCTTTCCTTAATCACACCCAGCGCGGCGAGTTATTGTCGATCTTTGCGCATGCGAACTATCTGATTAATCTAGCCGCCACCAATCCGCAGTTTCATGCGAATTCGTTGCGCGCTCTTTCCGAAGAACTGATTCGAGCCGATCAACTCAAACTACCGTTCCTGGTCTTGCATCCAGGCGCACATCTCGGCGCCGGCGAAGAAGCGGGGCTCGAGAAAATTATTGGTTCGATTAATCGCGTATTCAGAAGAATTCCGAAAGTGAAAACGCGAATCGCGCTCGAGACGACTGCCGGACAAGGCTCATGCCTCGGTCACACGTTCGAACAGATCGCTTACATCATCAGCCGCGTACGCGAGCCCGAACGGTTGGGCGTTTGTTTGGATACCGCGCACGTTTTCGCAGCGGGTTACGACATCAGCAGCGAATCAGGGTTCCGGAAAACACTCCGTGAATTCGACCGTGTCATCGGCCGAGATCGTCTCGTTGCAATTCATGTCAACGATTCCAAAACTGCGCGCGGCTCGCGCGTGGATCGACATGAGCATATTGGCAAGGGCAAGATCGGCCTCGACGCTTTTGGCTTCATTATGGGCAATCGCCGTTTCCATAAAATTCCGAAAGTCCTGGAAACACCAAAAGGCAAAGACCTCGCTGAGGACGTGGAGAATTTGAAAACGTTGCGCGGATTGATCAAACCCGCGCCGCACTCACTCCACGCGTCATTCTGAGCGAAGCCAAGAAATCCTCAACCCCGCGCTCGATCACACGAGCCAGTTAGCGTGATTCATCATCCTGCGTGAGGTCCCTCGCTCCGTCGGAGATGACGGGCCAAATCATTTGATCAGCCGAATCGTAATCGGATAGCGGTAAAGCTTCCCCTCACTTGCCTGAATAGAGGCGACTATCACCAGCACCAGATTCAAAATGTGGAGAATGCCGAGGATCACAAAACCGATAAGGACGAGGCAGAGCACGCCGGCAATCAAGTTGTAGATCAGCATCGAAATTTGAAAATTAAGCGACTCTTTTCCGTGTTCGTCGATTTCCGGGGAATCGCCGCGTTTGGCCAGCCAAACAATCAACGGCCCAAGAATGTGACCGGCCCATGGCACAAAAAATCCGACTAATGCGCTGGCGTGGCAAAGCACAGTCCAAGTCCGGACGCTGGAGGAAGATGTCGACGTTTCCATGTTTAACCTTTCGCTTGCGTGAAATAATGACTGCCCGATTGCCACGCGAAGGGCAAGGAAAAAGAGAACCGCTATGCTGCTTTGACGCGCTCGATGTGCGCGCCGAGCTCGCTCAATTTTTCATCGAGATGTTCGTAGCCACGGTCGATGTGATAAACACGACTGACTTCAGTGACGCCGTCCGCCTTCAATCCCGCCAGTACGAGCGCGGCGGAGGCGCGCAGATCACTCGCCATCACTGGAGCGCCAAAGAGATGATCAACGCCCTGGATCACCGCAGTCGGTCCCTCAAGATCGACATGTGCGCCCATCCGCTTTAACTCAGCGACATGCATGTAGCGCTGCGGAAAAATGTTTTCCGTAATCACGCTGATGCCGTCGGTCGTCGAGAGTAGCGCGCACATTTGCGCCTGCATGTCGGTGGGAAAACCCGGATACGGCTCCGTCGCCAGCTCGAGGGGTTTGGTTTCACCGTTTGGTGAGACGGAAATCGAGTCCCCTGTCGCTTCAAGTCGAAAACCACAATTCCCAAGCGCGTTCGTGACCGCTTTCACGTGCTCCGGCGTTACGCGCTTTATCGTAATTCCCTTCCCGCAAATCGCGCCCGCGACGAGAAATGTTCCCGCTTCGATCCGATCGGGAATGATGTCGTGCTCGACGCCGTGCAATTCCTTTACGCCTTCGATGATCAAACGGCGCGTGCCGGCGCCTTCTATCTTTGCGCCCATCTTGGTCAAAAAATTTGCAAGATCGACAACTTCCGGTTCCTGCGCCGCGCCTTCGATCACGGTTGTTCCCTCCGCCAGCACCGCCGCCATCATGACGTTATCGGTGCCGAGAACAGTGGGCCCAAATTTCCCGCGTAAGTTAATCACTGCGCCGCGCAATTTCGGGGCAAAGACTTTTATATTGCCGCCTTCCACGCGCACTGCCGCGCCCAGCGCCTCGAATCCTTTTAGATGCAAATCGATTGGCCGGTCGCCAATCACGCAGCCGCCCGGCATCGACACGGTCGCTTCTTTACAACGGCCGAGCAGCGGCCCGAGCACGCAAACCGAAGCGCGCATCTTGCGCACGACATCGTAAGGCGCGACCGATT
>WNFQ01003231.1_pt1 | contig 20440 bp, 20 predicted proteins | sample 5400171 | NCBI WGS metagenome assembly WNFQ01 (sample SAMN13153356, study PRJNA577476) | soil metagenome | isolation source: 20 cm soil under Madrone tree | place: USA:California | collected 2016-06-14 | reverse complement strand
ATTCCAACGGTGAAGGTGCTTGACGCGGCGGACATTCCGGACAAGAGATCCTTTCCGCCGCGTCTGCTGATCATTTTTCTCGGAACGGTCCTTTCGCTCGCAATCGCCGTGGTCTGGGTTTTCGGAAACGAGGCGTGGCAGGAAACCGACGCTAACGACGCACGCAAGATATTTGCGCAGGAAATATTTCAAACTACGAAGGCATACCTCCCTTGGGTGTCCAAGAATGGATGGAAGCCACACTCGGCGGGGGATCAGGATTCGGACAAGCTGGTTCCCCGAGGGGATGCGGAGAAATCTGTGGAATCTCGGCCGAAGTAGCTTTAAGTAGTTGTTGTTGATAGAGTTATACCGATTTCGGCCATGTGGCTGACGGGGCGAAGCTGTATCTGGAGATTTTGAGGACTTCCGCGATGATACTGGCAAGCGTTTCCGAACAAAACGATAGAGAGACGGCGCACTTGCCGATAGCATTTGAAGAGCCGCACTGGTATGTCGCACACACCAGCGCGAACCACGAAAAGCGTGTGACTCAACAGCTCCAGGAAAGATCCGTCGAGAATTTTCTTCCGCTTTATGACAGCGTGCGGCGCTGGAAGGACCGGCGGATGAAGCTGCAGTTGCCACTGTTTCCGAGTTACGTGTTTGTGCGCCTGCCACTTCGCGAGCGCCTGAAAGTTTTGCAGGTTCCCGGCGTCGCGCGGCTTATCAGTTTCAACGGCCAACCGGCAGCTCTGCCAGACAAAGAGATCGAAGCGCTTCGCGCCAGCTTGGCGGCGCAGTTGCGCACAGAACCGCACCCTTATTTGACAGTCGGGCGCCGGGTGAGATTCAAGAGCGGCCCTCTCGAGGGTGTGGAAGGGATTCTCATCCGCAAAAAGAATGCGTGTCGCGTTGTGCTTTCGCTCGATCTCATCATGAAGTCCGCTTCGGTCGAGGTGGACGCAAGCGATCTGGAAAGAATTTGACAGAATGTGGGCAAAGTTCTTGAGGGGGACCACGGGGTGCTCAGGCTATTTCAAAACTCCTTTTGGCCGGTCTAACCTAACTTATTGATTCTAAATGGCCTGAAAGACGTTTTGAAGGCAACAAATTAGGTTTGCGAAGCAAACTAGTTAGCGGGTGGCCTTAATTCCAGAACTAGAGCTCGTGGATAGCCTTTTCGCGACATAGATTACTGAACATAAAAAGCTTGCTGGAAAGCTAAAGGATTTTTGAGGCTTCGGGTCTGCGTGGCAAACTAGTTTGCCACGCAGACCATCTGATGCGATCTGGAGAGAATTTGATAGGCCAGTTGTCGTGAACCTCCCGGGAACTCGCTAGTTTTGAGTCCGAATGTCCCACGCAGGAAAATTCGGCGCGAAGCCAACCGGTTGAAAACATGAGTGGAGCATGCCGTGGATTTCCTTCCCTATGAATCGAATAGATCGAGTTTTACATTCACTCCTCTACGGGACAACGCAGGAAGAGCCTGCCCGCTTGAAGACCACTTCTCCGAACACCGAATCCGGTTCTTTGGTTCGCAGTACCGGAACTGCGATCGCGGGAGGATTACTCTCCCAGGCTTTGAGAGCTCTGGTGATGATCTATGTCGCGAGGGTTTTCGGGGCCTCAGAATTCGGTTCATTTTCGTTCGCCAACTCGGTCAACGCCTTCCTCTTCGTGATCGCTCAATTTGGTCTGCCAGTGTTTGGCGCACGCGAGGTGGCTCGGACGGGCCGGTTGGAAAAGGGCCTGCTCAAAGCAATCATCGAGGCCCGGCTCTTGCTCGCCATTTCCGGCATGGCAGTTGTACTGGTGGTATTGCATTTTTCTCGAGGAGTGACTCGACCCGAGTTCTGGCTGGTGGTTGGCTTCGGGCTCAGCAACGTGGCATTGTCCGGCTTCGGCGATTGGGCCTTCCAGGGAATGGGGCGGCTGCACCTGTGGGCGGCGTTAAATATTGTCTGGCAAGGGCTGTGGCTGATTCTCACCATTGCTGTGGTCCATGCTCGTGCTTCCATAGTAGCGCTTTCGTTCGGCTATGCAGCTGCGGCTTTCGTGGCGGGGTTGATCGGCTGGCCCTGGCTGCGGGGGCTCACGCAGCCGCCCAACGATGCTGCCTCGATTCCCCCCTATTCTGTGCAGTCTGTGATTGGCGCGAGCGCGAACTTGGGAGCCGCTACATTGCTAATCCCCGTCTTGGTTTGGACAGATACGATAATCGTGCGGTGGTTGCAAGGTCAGCACTCGGCCGGGCTGTACGCAGCGGGAAATCGAGTTGCACTCGCTTTGGGCATGCTCTCGAGTTTCTACGTCATGGGTGCGTTTCCCAAGCTGAGCCATTCGGCCATGAGCTCGCCGCGCGAATATTCGAGGTGCTTCCAGAGGGCGTTCGATGACTTGGCTCTTCTCTTTATCCCTGGCGCTCTCTGGGCTCTGTTCTATGCACCACAGATCTTACTGGTTCTATTCAACCCAGAGTACGTGGCCGGAGCGACGGTGTTCAGGATCTTCCAGGTCTTCTTGCTGCTAAACGTCATCTCCAATCTGTACGGAATGGGCGGCCTGGTTGCCCATCATAGGGATCACGCGTTTCGCAGGGCGATGTCCGCCTCTGCCGCGACCCTTCTAGTCCTGTGCCCAATCCTGACTCTGCGTTGGGGCATCGTGGGGGCCGCGTTTGCCGTAGTATTGAGCCAGAGTCTGAACCTAGTGCTCTTCGTGGTAGAAGCAAGGGATGTGGTTCGGCCCGAGTACCTGAAGACGCTGGGCGTGCCTGTACTCATGGCAGCCATTCCGGTGCTGTCAGGAACAGTCTTTCACCTTGGATTTTGGGTATCCGTCGCTGCTCTCGTTCTTACTTACCTGGCTATCTTCATCTGGCGGAGGCCGGTTCTGTATCCGTCCTAAAGCGAGAAGCTTCGCTTGGACCAAAAGCAGGCTATTGAATGATCCATCTGTCGTCACGCGCTCGCTGGTGCTTTTGACGCAATGAGCGCTGATTCCATCAGTCTACCAAAACGGCAGCCGACAGTTTACGCTGGTATGCCTGCGGTCATTTTCTGGATGGTCTTTCTGTCTCTTTTGCCGGTGGCAGCTCTGTTCGGGTTCGGCTGCATGGCCTTTCTAATGATGGCTCTCGCCGTCGCCTTGGCAGTGATCGTGTGGTTACGGCCGCAAGAGGCGCCCGGTGCTGGAGTGCTTTTTCTATTCGCTGCAAGTGTGCTATTGCCTTCCAACGCGCGCGTGGATTTCTCCGTACAAAGCGCCTGGGAAATGTATGTGTGGGCCGCGGGACTTCTTCTGATCACGGTTGCTGCAGTAGCTCGGTTGGGTCCAAAGGAGATATTCAGCGTCCCAACCTCGGTAAAAGCGTTGCTCGCCGTGGCTTTGCTTGCAGCGCTCTTTGGCCTAAAACAGGGTGCGGCGCTGAGTTATGTATTGCGTCAGTTTTACGGCGTTCTCCTGATGGTGGTTTATTTCAGCATTGCCCTTCATGTGGGAAGTCAGTCCTTGTTCATACAAAGGGTCCAAACATTCGGCACCCTCTGCGCGTTGATGTTTGTCGTGTACTTCGTCGCGGTTTTCGCCGAGTACGGTTTCCATCGCGAGATGACGTCGGTCGGCACCCAGGCCTCCATGTTAGCCACTGTGCTCTTCCTCGCCGGTTTGCAGCAGAAGAGGTATATGTACGTGCTGGGAGCAATGACTTTGCTTTGTGTCCCAATTCTGATTTTCCAGCGTTCGGCTGTATTGACCTTCCTGGCGGCGCTACCGCTTGCGGCTGCTATCAAGTTTCGGACGAAGAAGCTTCGCGTCTTAGCTTGCCTGGTTTTTCTCTTCGTCGCATTGCCAGCCCTTGTACCTGGGGTTGCCGAAATGGTCGGCGGGGCCATCGAGGCTGCTCCGGTGATTGGTTCCATTCTCCCCCCTGGATCGGTGGGTACCGACACACTAGTCGACCGAGGTCTGCAATTGGTTACTGCTTTGGAAACGGTGCAGGCCCATCCGTGGCTGGGGGCGGGCCTCGGGACCAACATCGAGTGGGAGAGTCCCACATTGGGGTTTCGCGAGGTCCCATATATTGAGGACGGTTGGGCATACCTTCTCCAAAAGATGGGCCTTTTGGGCGCGGCCGCTTTCCTTTGCTTCCTTTTTACTCTGCTGCGCCACATCTCGCGAGAGTCGCTGGGCCTTTCGGCATGTCTGCTTGCCATAGTAGGGGTATTGATGTTCAGTAACGCCACCTTTTTCCATTTCACGACAGCTCCTCTTGCAGGGACCTTCGCCGGTTTGCTGCTCGCTAAGAAGGAAAACCGCACGGGGAAGCAATACGACATTACCTCTCGTACGTAGAGGGATGTCCAGCCGAAATCGACGGTGAATCGGTCAAAGTCTTCCGAGCCAGCCTCGGGAAGGCCGGCAGTGCTTGGAAGGGACGCGCTTTTGCGATCGAACACATTTGGTTCTTCAATGCAGGTTGGGATCAACTGTCTCCAAGTGCATCCGTCCTTTGTCGGCGGGGTCACCACGTACGCTCTGGGGCTACTGGAAGGTTTCGCAAACGCGGGCAACGGCTGCCGATTCCAAGTGTATGTCACGCAAGAGAACCAGCATCTTTTCGAAAAGTTTCGAAAACATGACAAATTCGATGTAGTCACGGTGGGTGGCCGGTATCTTTCACTTGGGAGCAAAATCTGCCGGGCCACACTCCTTTCTTCCAGCAGCGATTTGTATAAGTTCGCTAGCAACTCGATATTTAAGAAGATCAGAGAACAAATGGATGCGGAATCGGACGTCGTATATACGCCGACCGTGGCGCTCCCCTGTTTCAACATCCGCAAGCCCACGGTGCTGTCCATGCATGACATCCAGCACGTTCATCACCCGGAGTTCTTCAGTTGGCCAAGGCGGCTCAGCCGGCGAATCACTTATGGTTTAAGTGCCCGCCATGCTAACTATCTGCAGGCCAGCAGCAATTACATCAAGGGAGACTTGCTGAACCATTTTCAGTGGCTCTCTCCAGAACAAGTCGAAGTTATCCCGTCAGGGGTGCTGGTCGAGCGGTTTGCGACCCCGGGAGCAGCGGATTCTCTGGCACAGCGGTACCATCTTCCCGAGCGGTTCCTTTTCTCTCCGGCGCAACTGTGGCCTCACAAAAACCACATAACAGTCTTGAAAGCGTTGAAGGAGATCGAAACCAAGCAGCACGTAAAAATCCCGCTCGTTCTCACTGGCGCCCGGTACTCTGGGGCAGCGAAGATATTCGATTTCATCGCCGAGCAGTCGATGGACTACGTCCACTATCTGGGCAAGGTTTCATTCCAGGACATAGTTGCGTTGTATCACAGAGCAGCTTTCATGATCACGGCCACGCTGCACGAGTCGAGCAGCCTGCCAATCTTGGAGGCGGCTGCTGCCGGCACTCCCATCATTGGTTCTAAGATCCCGCCAATCGAGGAACTAGGCGAAGTGCTGCAGCTGAATTTGTTCGATCCGCTCAGCGCCGAGGAGCTCACGCGGCTTATTCTTGCTCTTTGGAAGGATGAGAAGACTACTTCATCTCAGGCCGCGCATAATCGGGAGCACATCGGTTTCTATTCTTGGGAAAATACGGCTCGGAAATACATGGGACTCTTTGAGCGAGCAGTGAATTCTTGAGTCTGCAAATGAGTGGGCGTAACGAAATGTCTCTGCGTTCGTCTCCGTATCCGCGGGCGAGCTGCGCTTACAAGAGGCGTTGCGGTCTCAGTTCCCGCCCGACAATAAGGACTTCCCAGAGCGAGAAGACAAAAATGAAAAAAGCGCTGATCATGGAAATCGCGGGGCGGGATGGAGCATGCCTAACGGAATTCCTGCTGAACAAAGGGTGCGCGGTGCATGGGATCAATCAGCGCCCCTTGCCTTCCAATCTTGACGTTGAAAACTTTGGTTCGGGCGACAAGAATGAGACGAAGCTCAATCTCGATGAAGAGGGGGGGGCATGAAGAAAGCTCTGATTACCGGCATCACAGGCCAGGATGGAGCCTACCTGGCGGAGTTCCTGCTCCTGAAGGGCTACGAAGTACATGGCATCGACCGGCGCCCTTCCTCATTCAACACGGCGCGCGCCAATCACCCTCAGGATGTCCCCAAAAGGTCTGATCGTCATCTCTTCTTACATCATGGCGACATGACCGACATGAATAATCTCATGCGAGTGATCCAGGAAGTCCAGCCCCATGAGACTTATAATCTGGCGGCGCAAAGCGGCGTAGCGGTGTCGTTTGAGTCTCCGGAATGCACGGCCAACGTGGACGCACTAGGAACGCTTAGGTTACTTGATGCAATCCGCATCTTAGGCTTGACGAATGCCGTGCGTTTTTATCAAGCTTCGACTTCGGAGCTATACGGGCTGGCTCAGGAGACGCCGCAGTCCGAATCAACTCCCTTCCATCCGCGTTCACCCTACTCGGTCGCGAAGCTATATGCATATTGGATAACCGTGAATTACCGGGAAGCATACGGGATGTACGCTTGTAACGGGATTCTTTTTAATCATGAATCCCCCCTCCGCGGTGAGACCTTCGTGACCCGCAAGATCACTCGAGGTCTCGCGCGGATCAAGGTGGGCCTGCAAGATTGTCTGTATCTCGGCAATATGGACGTGAAACGCGACTGGGGCCACGCGCGGGATTACGTTGAGATGATGTGGATGATGCTACAGCAGGCGGTTCCTGAGGACTTCGTGATTGCCACAGGAGAGCAATATACGGTCCGGCAATTTGTGAATGCTGCGGCGGAAGTAATGGGCATGCATCTCACCTGGCAGGGTTGGGGTCTGGAGGAGCAAGCGTTCGACACCAACGGTCGTTGCGTAGTTGCAGTTGACCCACACTACTTCCGTCCTTCCGAAGTTGAAAATGTAGTGGGAGACGCAAGCAAAGCCAGGACGAAATTAGGCTGGAAGCCAAAGATAGCGTTTCGTGAGATCGTGGCGGAGATGGCGATGTCAGATCTACAAGCTGCTGAGCGCGAACGAACGGTCTTGGATACAGCAATTCCAGTCCAGGAGTGAAATAGTGAAAAAGGTGCTAATTACAGGCATCACTGGCCAGGATGGAGCGTACCTGGCGGAGTTCTTGCTCGAAAAGGGCTACGAAGTGCATGGCATCAAGCGGCGCGCTTCGTCATTCAATACCGCGCGCATTGATCATCTCTATCAGGATTCGCATGATCCCGATGTTCGCTTCCGCCTTCACTATGGCGACATGACCGATCCAAACAGCCTGACCCGGGTGATTCAGGCTGTACAGCCGCAAGAGATTTACAATCTAGCGGCCCAGAGCCACGTTGGGGTTTCGTTTGAGACCCCGGAGTACACCGCCGACGTGAACGCCCTCGGCACGTTGCGGATTCTGGACGCCGTACAGACCCTTGGCATGACGCGGGACGTCCGCTTCTACCAGGCCTCCACTTCCGAACTCTATGGTTTGGTGCAGGAGATACCGCAAAAAGAAACTACGCCGTTCCATCCCCGATCACCCTACGGAGTAGCGAAACTGTACGGCTACTGGATCACCGTTAACTACCGTGAAGCCTACGGCATGTATGCGTGCAATGGGATTCTGTTCAATCACGAATCTCCCGTGCGCGGCGAGACCTTCGTCACGCGCAAGATCACGAGGGGGCTAGCGCGCGTGAAGGTCGGTTTGCAGGATTGCGTGTTCCTTGGCAATTTGGACGCGAAACGCGACTGGGGCCACGCGCGTGATTATGTCGAAATGCAATGGTTGATGTTGCAGCAGGATGAACCGGATGACTATGTGATTGCCACCGGCCAACAATATTCCGTGCGCGATTTCGTGAACGCGGCGGCCGATGAGTTGGGATTAAAGCTCACTTGGCGTGGCATTGGAGCCGACGAAAAAGCGTTTGATGGCCGCGGACAGTGCGTCGTTGCCGTCGATCCACATTATATCCGTCCCGCGGAAGTGGACACACTCGTGGGTGACGCGAGCAAAGCGCGAGCCAAGTTGCGGTGGGAGCCAAAGGTAAGCTTTCGCGAACTTGTCGCGGAAATGGTGGGGGGGGACTTGAAAATTGCCGAACGCGACCAACTGGTCGCCAATTCGGGTTACAGAGTCCATAGTCACTCCGACTAATCCATGAACAGAGACGCAAAGAATTTATGTGGCAGGTCATCAAAGACTGGTCGGCTCTGCACTCGTGCGCCAGCTAAGAGCCGTTGGTCACGTCAATCTGCTCCTCCGAACGCATGGAGACCTTGATCTAACAAATCAGAGCGAGGTAAAGGAATTTTTCTCACGAGAGCACCCCGAATATGTCTTCCTGGCCGCCACCAAATTCGGGGGCATTCTCTTGAATTCCACTTATCCGGCTGAATTTATCTACCAGAACCTGCTCATTCAGACTCAAATGATCCATGAGGCGTACCGAACCGGCGTGAAAGGGCTTCTCTTCTCGGGTTCGAGTTGTATCTACCCAAAGCATGCACACCAGCCGATAAGAGAAGAATTCTTGCTCACAGGATCCCTCGAGCCGACGATTCGCCCTTATTCGATGGCGAAGATTTCCGGCATCGAGATGTGGTGGTCATATAACCGGCAGTACGCCAGGCACTTCCTCGCGGCCATGCCTTCCAACTTATACGGCCCGGGGGACCGCTGCGACTTGCATGATTCGCATGTGGTTGCGGCGCCGATTCGCAAGATGCATGAAGCCAAGATGAGCGGCGCGGATCAGGTTGTCATCTGGGGAACCGGAGCTCCTCGGCGGGAGTTCTTGTACAGCGACGACGCCGCAGAGGCGTGTGTCTTTCTAATGATTTTGCCTGACGACAATCTGGATTCGATCGTCGCCAACGATCAATTAGCTCCCATTGTCAATACTGGCTGTGGTAAGGACTAGACCGTGCGCGAATTGGACGAAGTCATCGCTGAGATTGTGGGTTACAAGAAAAGGCTTTTGTTCGATCAATCGAAGCCGGATGGAACGCCGCGAAAACTCCTCGACATCAGTCGTTTGACGGTTTTGGGATGGAAACCGCCCACTGAATTGCGAGAAGGTCTGATTATGACTTACAAGGACTTCCTCAAGCACCAAAAGCTCGCCACTACGGTGGGATCACGTTTATCGAGGAGTGATTGATTGAATCAAAGCAATAGGCCTTGATTTCCTGCGGTCGGCCAATCAACGGGGTCGCCGAGGCGCGCCTGGCCTCGGATTAGTATGGCCGCAGCGATTGAGGTAGATTTCAGTAGCACTTGGAATTGTCTGGTGCCGGCTTCACCGGGACGGCGGCACAAACTGCCTAATTGCCGCCAAAGGAAATCGAGAAGAGAAAGCGTTGCGGAAAACGGCTGAAAGCATTCGTAAGTCGCAGTCCGACATAGCTATCGAGCGCACCGGAAAGCTCTCCGAAACGGCCGAGAAGAATGGCTGCCTTCTTTGCGGGTCAGCACTGGAAGTGACTCTCCCCGGCTTGACCGACAACCGATTGGGGACGCCAGGGTTATATGAAATCCGGCGATGCGTTCAATGCGGTTTCGAACAGACATTTCCCGTGCCGACCTTAAGGGAGCTCACCGAGCTTTACCAGGCGCATTACAATTTTGGCGGAGAAAGCGACACGCTGTACACCAGGCTGAGAGAACGCTTCCTGTTTTCTTTCCTGTACCGGGTGTGGACGTGGCTCGACGGCGACGTGGCGTTTCATCTCCGCCGTGGGACGGGCCGGTTTCTGGATATCGGCTGCAATGAGGGTCGCGGGTTGCGTCTCTACGCGCGCAATGGCTTCCGAGCCGAGGGGCTAGAACTCAACGAGAACGCCGCCAAGGTCGCGCACGCGGCGGGCTTCGAGGTACACACGTGTCTGCTGGAAGATTTCAACCCTGTGACTAATTACGATGTCGCCGTGTTGTCGAATGTGCTGGAACATTCAGTGGAACCGCGGCAAATGTTGGTGGATGCTTGCCGCATGCTTGCGCCCGGCGGGCAGTTGTGGATCAGTTGTCCAAACAGCCAGAGCTGGCTGCGGCGGGCGTTTGGGCGGTCGTGGATCAACTGGCACGTCCCGTTTCACATCTCGCATTTTTCTGCTGAAACTTTGCGTAAGTTGCTAGACGAGACCGGCTATACGCGGGTCGAGATCCGTCAGATTACCCCTGCCGTGTGGGTGGCACAGTCCGTCATCGCAGGTCTCTTCGCAAAGGAAGGGAGCAAGACGTGGCAACTTCGGAACCCGTTCCTGACTTTGATTCTCATGATGATTGCTAGGTTTGTGCTATTCCCGGCGTTGTGGCTCGGAAACCGTCGCGGACAGGGTGATTGTCTGCTGGTAGTCGCTACCAAAGCCTAGTACCAAATCCGGGTGGTCGTTTTTTCTTCAAGTTTGATCGTTTGAGTTCTGGAGACATAATGCGCGTTCTTGCTCTTTGCACAAATTACATTCCGGAGAAAAATGGCATGGCTCCCTTCGCGACCGGACTGTCTGAGCACTGGGCCGCCAAGGGGCACAAAATGACCATGGTCACGGCGTTTCCATATTACCCCGCATGGAAAGTATGGGATGGGTATCGCGGGCGCCTGTATCAGAGAGAGCAAATCAACAACGTGAGCATTCGCCGGGTCTGGCACCTCGTGCCGAGCCGCGCTAGTAGTCTGTTACAGCGCCTGGCGCACGACCTTTCTTTCGCATTGAGTGTTCTCTTGGCCGGGTTATTCACAGGTAGCTTTGACGTGATCTGCTGTGTCTGTCCCCCACCCACGCTGGCATTTACCGCGTATCTGCTTTCGAGGATTCGTCGCAAGTCGTACGTCATCCTGCTTACTGATCTGGCCTCCGATGCCGCTCTAGCCACGGGAATTCTGAAGGACGGGCCGGCCATCCGAGTGGCGCGCGGAGTCGAAGGGTTTGTCTACCGCAAGGCAGATCGAATCGTGTGCATCTGCCAGGGATTCGTCGAGAAACTAGCGGCACGCGGCATCGCACCGGAGAAGCTCGTGTTAATTCCCCTTTGGGGTGATACCCAACAGGTGTACCCGATCGCCGGGGCGTGCGAGTTTCGGAGAGCAAACCAACTTACGGGACAGCAATTCCTGGCCATGCATACCGGGAATATGGGCAAGAAGCAGGATTTGCTGAATGTGGTGCGCGCCGCGGAGCTGTCGAAGGATGTCACGGATCTAGTATGGCTATTAGTGGGACAAGGGGAGGAACGGTCACTGATCGAGGAAGCGATCGACCAGCGCGGGTTGAAAAACTTACGCCTTATGCCGCTGCAGCCCGCGGAGGGCTTGGCGGAAATGTACTCGTCGGCTGACGTGCTTCTTCTCAACCAGAAGGCTGCCGTGGTCGATTCTGTCATTCCTTCGAAGCTTCTAACCTATATGGCAGCGGGTCGCACTGTCCTCGCCGCAGTTAGCGTCAAGAGCGAGACGGCGCGGTACGTCGAGCGATCGCGGTGCGGGTTGATCGTTGCTCCTGAAGACCCGAAGGCACTGATGGAAGTCGTGCTGTCTCTGCGAGCCGATCCTGTTCTTCGGGAGAGACTTGGCGCGAACGGGAGAGCCTACGTACTGCAGCACTTCACTAAGGAAAAGGTACTACAGGAGTACGACCGGCTTTTCAGCCGCTACGCGGATGAAATTGACGTGCAAGCAGAAGCTTCAAAAAAGGCAGTAGCAGCAAGCTAAATTTCTGATGTTGCAGACCAGAAGCAAATCGTGCATTGGCTCGAGCAGGGCGTGGTCGATGGGGTCACCACGAATCCCAGTATCATGTTCAAGGACGGTGTGACGGACCTGGAGGAAGGAGCGCGGAGACTTGCGGCCCTGCTGGGCGAGCGGCCACTCAGCGTGGAGGTCACGTCAAACGATCGCGAAATTATGTTGGAGCAGGCACGCACGTTCGCAACGTGGGCGCGCAATATTGTCGTTAAGATACCTATCGTCAATGAATTCGGAGAATCCTGCCTCGGCGTGATGCATCAGCTGTCGCAGGAAGGGATCGGGGTAAACGCCACCGCGATTCTTTCGTTCAACCAGGCAATTCTGGCAGCCAAGGCTGGGGCCACATACGTAAGCATTTTTGCGGGGCGTGTCGCTGATGAAGGCAACGACCCGGCGATCGTCATCCAAAATGTCCGGCGTTGGCTCGACGATTGGGGGCTCTCCGCGCACATAATTGTTGGAAGCATTCGCACAGTCATGGACATTCAGAATGCAGCACTAGCGGGAACTCACATCATTACCGTCCCGCCGCAGTTTCTACCAAAGATGGTGGATCACAGGTACAGCAGAGAGACAGTACGGCAGTTTGTGCAGGACGCGGAAAAAACCATCGCCCAAATGGCCAAATCCAGGGCCGCAGCCGGTGTGTAGCATGCACATCGGCATAGGCGACAGCAGTTTTCAACCTCGCAGCCCGAGCCAGGTAAAATGATACTCAAAACAGAAAACAACACATGCCCGTCGCACGGGGATCGAGTCCTCGTTACTGGAGGGGCCGGTTTCATTGGCTCCCACACCGTTGACCACCTGCTTGAGCGTGGTTATCGCGTGCGAATTTTTGACAACCTCCAGCAGCGCGTTCATCCGAGCGGCAAGCCCGCGTGGGTTCCTCGAGAGGCAGAATTCATTCAAGGGGATGTGGCGAACCCGAGAGATCTAACTCGCGCTTTGGAGTCGGTGGACGCAGTGTTCCATCTAGCCGCATACCAGGACTACTTGCCGGAGTTCAGCAAGTTCATCCACACCAACACGGAGAGTTCCGCGCTACTCTTCGAGCTCATCGTCGCGGATCCCAAACGGTTCCCCATAAGGAAAATCGTGTTTGCCTCTTCGCAGGCGGTCTGCGGAGAGGGTAGGTACGTCTGTACTGGCGGAAGAGATGTTGCGCACACCGAATACGAGCGACAGAGCATTCGTCCAAAGCACCTTCGTCCAGTGTTCAGTGTTCCCGCCAGAGAAGCTCACGGTGTTAGGGTGCCAACCGGTAGATCATTGGAGCAGCTAGAGCACGGCAATTGGGAGATTGGGTGTCCGATCTGCGGCCTCGAAATGGAGCCCTTGCTGATTGATGAATCCACGGCGAATCCTCACACTGCATATGGCATTTCAAAATATGCCATCGAGAAGTTAGCCGAGCAACTTGGACACCGGTACGGCATTCCCACTGTGTGCATGCGTTACACATACGTTCAGGGACCGCGCAATTCCTTCCACAATGCCTACTCTGGCATAGCGCGGCGTTTCGCGATGCGCATCATGCATGGGATGCCGCCAGTCGTGTACGAAGACGGCAATCAGCTGCGGGACTACGTGAATGTGCGCGACATCGCCCGAGCGAACGTGTTAGTCATGGAAAAGGAAGAAGCCAACTATCGGGTTTTCAATGTGGGGGGCGGTAGGGCTGTAAGCGTCCTGGAGTTCGCGCGCATCATGCTAGACGCGTTTGGCTCAAAGATGGAGCCGCTTGTCCCTGGCGAGTTCCGTGTAGGAGACACCCGCCACACTGTGTCGGACATCTCGCCGCTGCAAACGCTCGGCTGGAACCCTGCTGTTCCGGTGGAGCAAAACGTTCAGCAGTACATCGAGTGGTTAGAAACGCAAACGGTCAGCGACGAGTTCCTCCTGGAGGCCGAGCGCGTCATGCGTCAATCTGGCGTGGTACGGACGGTTGGCTGTGCCACTCCGTAAATTCTGGGCTCCAGAGATTCGAGGTTTACGCCCACTGCCTTCAACCGCTATTAGAGGGGGAGGCCCTGACAATTGATCATGAGCACCCGAAACTCCAGAAAGAAGGATGTTCGGACACCACGTATCTGTATCGTGGGCCTTTGGCATCAAGCCACAGTTCTCTCGGCTTGTTTCGCCGAGATGGGCTACAAAGTCACGACAGTCGGTGACGATGTTTCCTCTGTGGCCGCCCTAAGTAATGGAAATCCGGCAGTCCACGAGCCCAAGCTGGGAAGTTTGATTCGGAGGAACTTGAAGGCCGGGCGCCTGCAGTTTACCTGCGACTACGGTCAAGCGCTCTCTCAAGCTCAATTCGTATTCATCGCCATTGATACGCCGATCAACGCTCTGGATGAGCCAGAACTTGAGCCCGTGCTTGAGGCAGCTCGAAAAGTCGGCCAGTTTCGCTCACGGGAGATCGTGCTTTGCGTAGCTTCGCAAGTGCCTGTCGGCACCTCAGAGAAACTGGCGGCTCTCGTCCAGGAACAGAAACATGATTGGAAATGCGACCTCGCCTACATTTGCGAGTTCCTGCGTCTGGGTGAAGCAGTGGACACATTCTTTCGCGCTGACCGTTTTGTCATTGGTTCCGAAGAGCCTGAGGTTGCTGAGCGCGTGGCCGAATTGTATCGGCCACTGAAGCGACCTATGCTGCTCATCGGATTGCGGTCTGCGGAAATGGCCAAGCATGCGTCAAATACCTACTTGGCCACCGCAATCAGCTTCATCAACGAAATCTCGGATCTATGTGACCTCGTCGGAGCCGACTCGACAGATGTTGCTAAAGCCATGAAACTCGATCGTACCTGAGTCCAGGCCTGGGATTTGCCGGCGGAACTCTGGGCCGAGACATCTGTGCTCTCCAGGAACTCGGGCGCAAAAATGGCTGCAGCATGCGACTCATGGATGCTGTCATGGCCGTGAATCGCGAACGAGCCCTAGTTGTGAAACAGAGCCTGCTCAGACGCTACAAGTCTTTACGAGGTCGTTGCATTGGTGTACTCGGACTGACATATAAGCCCGGAACGAATACCCTGAGGCGCTCTATTGCGGAAGAAATCATTTCCGGCTTGGTGGACGAAGGAGCGGAGGTCCGAGCTTACGACCCTCTGGCAGATTTGGGGAATGGAAACTCTCCCTCAAATTTCATCGGTTGTCCCGATCCCTATGCTCTAGCTGCGGGCTGCGATGCCCTTGTATTGGTGACGGGATGGGACGGCATTCTTGAGCTCGATTGGCCCCGCCTTCGATCCGTCATGCGTCAGCCTGTCTTCATTGACACGCGAAACCTCTTTGATCCAGAGAAGATGTCGCGGATGGGCTTCACCTACTAACCTCTTTGATCCAGAGAAGATGTCGCGGATGGGCTTCACCTACTCTGGGATTGGTCGCCGACCTCTATTGCCGAAAATTCTGCACACTCGGTCGCTTTGAACAGCCTCGATCGGAGGTCGATGCTCCATGTCTCAACAGAATCTGCAGGCTAGCGGTAAAGCTGGCAGAAGCGCACGGTTGCAGGATAGGGTTGCTGTCATTGTCGGCGCAGGGAGAGGCATCGGCGAAGCCATCGCATTGCGCTTTGCCGCCGAGGGTGCGAAGTTGGTTTTGGCGGCCCGCACCGCTTCAGAGCTACAAGCTGTCACCGAACTCGTTAATGCCCGAAGTGGAACCGCGAACTTCGTCGTCGCAGATGTGACAGCTCCGCCAGAAGTGGCATCCTTGGTTCAGAAATCCATCGAATTGTTCGGTCGCATAGATATCCTGGTCAACGCTGCCGGCACATACGGCCCAATTGGACGCGCCTGGGAGGTTGACGCAAAGGAGTGGGAGAATACGTTTTCTGCGAATCTCTTTGGTCCATTCCTCATGTGCCAGTCCGTATTGCCACACATGATCCGCGCGGGTCGGGGCAAAATCATCAATTTTTCTGGAGGGGGCGCCACTTCACCCCTCTGCCGTTTCAGCGCATACGGCGTTTCCAAGGCCGCGGTGGTTCGGCTGACCGAAACATTGGCCGAAGAAGTCAAAGAGTTCAACATCCAAGTCAACGCCATTGCGCCGGGAGCCGTGGATACCAAGCTGCAGGATTCGGTCCTAGCCGCGGGAGAGAGAGCGGGTGACTTACTGCAACGGATTCACCGCCTCCGCGAAACCGGCGAAGGTGGAACGCCGCGTGAAGTTCCTGCAGATCTAGCTGTATTCCTAGCGTCGGACGATTCACGCGACCTGACGGGCCGGTTGATCTCGGCTCCCAACGACAAGTGGGAATCGTGGACCGATGAGCGCATCGCGCAGGTCATGTCTAAACCCTGGTTCACCCTGCGGCGCATGGATCCCTTCACTCTGCGTCCACTGTTGGAAGAGATGTGGGCCGAGGCTGCGACAGCACAATCGAACAGAAGGTAATGCAACCGGCTCTGCCCGGTCGGGGGTTGAAGTTGCAAAAATTGAGAGTTGGCGTAGTGGGCGCCGGTCGCATGGGACGAATCCGCAGCCTCTCTGCCAAGGCTCATCCACAATGCGAACTGGTCGAAGTAGTGGACACAATTGCAGAGCACGCGCGTTCATTGGCGGCTGAAGTAGGCTGCCAAGCCGGCAGTGATTGGCAGAAATTGATCGAACGCGGAGACGTCGACGCGATTGTTGTGGCCACACCACATAAGTATCTTGCTCCCATCACGACGGCTGCCCTGAATGCCGGCAAGTACGTTTTCTGTGAAAAGCCAGGGGCACGTAACGCGACGGAGGCTGAGGTTGTGCTTCGAGCCACTTATGGCAACTGGCCTGCCAGGGATCCCAAATCTGGTGTACTTTTAGTTCCGCCAAACAATGGCCGACTGATCGTTGGTTTCACCTTACGTCATTATCCTGCCATGGCGCGGGCGCGTGAGCTTGTCGCTGCAGGAGTCATCGGCATGCCCATGTACGTGCGCGCTCGATACGGTCACGGGGGCCGCCCTGACTACAACCTAGAATGGCGTGGCGATCCCGAGATGGCTGGCGGTGGCGAATTGCTCGACCAAGGCGTTCATTTGATCGACTTGAGCCGCTGGTTTCTGGGAGAATTTGAGCAGGTGTTCGGAGCCGTCAGCACTTACTTCTGGGGTTCGAAGCAAGATTCATTCGACAGGGACCTTGAGGACAACGCGTTCCTATCGCTCCGCACGGAAGCAGGCAGGATCGCTTGGTTGCACGCCAGCTGGACGCAATGGAAGAACTTGTTCTCGTTCGAGATTCACGGAGAAGATGGCTCACTTCAAATTAGTGGACTGGGGGGGCACTATGGCCCCCAGCAAATGCAGATTGTACGTCGGCGTCCCCAAGGTGGACCACCAGAAGTGCAAGAAACGGATTTCGCTTTGAGCAAAACGCAAGGTATGCAAGACGACGTGTGGGCACAGGAGTGGGCCGCTTTCATTTCCTGCGTGTTGGACCGCAAGGAAACCGGGAACGGGAACACCCCGTCAGCTTGTGGCGTGGACGCGTGGGAAGCCTTGAAGATCGTGGAGGCAGCGTATGAAGCCTCGCGCAGCGGGACCGCCGTCATGCTCCGCGGCCATCAGGCGGTTTGCAATGCTAGCTCCTCAAGTAAATAAGGGTCGAGGTCTTGAATCCTCAAACCCTTTGGGGCTGGTGACCAATCTCAAGTTGGAATACCCCTCTCAGACTTCAGTTTTCGAAAGGGACACATGATTCTCGCTAGAGCGCCGCTGCGGATTTCGCTGGGGGGAGGCGGGACTGACCTGCCCTCCTACTATAGCAAGTATGGTGGCTTCATATTAAGTGGGGCGATTGACAAGTACGTGTACATTCATGTAAACAGGCCCGCAGCCGATGACCTGATTCGCATCAAATATTCACGCTACGAGCAAGTGTCCTCGCCGGATGAAGTACAACACGATCTGGTGCGTCCAACGCTGAGGTGCCTGAATCTCAGCGGCAACCTTGAGATTGTCTCGATGGCTGATGTCCCGGATGGCACCGGCCTGGGCTCTTCAGGTTCCTACGTCGTCGCGCTGCTGACTGCATTGTATGCTCTAAAGCGTGAGACGATTCCGACTCAGGCACTCGCTGAGCAAGCGTGTGACATCGAAATGAATCTTGCAAGACACCCAGTTGGCAAGCACGACCACTACTTAGCTGCCTTCGGCGGTATTACGACTCTTGAAATCGAAAAGGACGGACGGGTACACGTTAGCCCACTGGATCTTTCCATCGCAACGATGGAAGACTTCTCTGCAAACGTGTTGCTGTTCTACACCGGCATTACTCGCTCCAGCACCACAATTCTTCAGGAGCAGAAGACATATTCCGAAAACGGCGATGGCTCGATGATCGAATCTCTCCACCGCACCAGGGAACTCGGCTACGGCATTAAGGAAGCACTGGAGCACGGTGACCTGGAGCGCTTTGGACAGCTACTTCACGAGCACTGGCAGTGCAAGAAGAAGCGCTCGAGCAAGATCAGCGATGATCGGATCGATGAGTGGTATCGTATTGCTCAAGAGAAGGGGGCCCGGGGCGGAAAGATCATGGGGGCCGGAGGGGGTGGCTTTTTCATGTTCTACTGCCCCAACAGCCACAAGCCTGGATTGCGAAAGGCGCTGACCGAAGCTGGCTTGCGTGAAATGCACTACAGCTTTGATTTCGAAGGCGCGAAGGTCCTGGCGAATCTTTAGACCTGAGAGCAAATCCGCGTTTCTCGACCGGAACAGACTCCGCAATGCGATTGTGTCCCATCTCGAGTTCGGCGCCGTCTATGCCGAAGTGAAAGCGGCAGGTTCGTGTTTTTGTCCGGTGTTAGAGGAGCAATCTGATGGCTCGATCGACGGGGCCCGCTAGTCGTTGCGGGCCCTAACCAGCCTTGGATTGCCAAGCGGCTAACGGCCTTGCAAGTCAATCTCTTTTGAGGAGCCTCTATGGGCGTGTCTGGCTTAGTAACCAAAGCGACTTCCGTCAAGGTCGATGGAAGGAATCCACTATCATTGCGCTTGAAGCGGACAATGGATCTCATTGGTAGCGCAACATTACTGCTCTTAACGTGGCCGCTCTTTTTGGTTATCTGCCTAGCCATCAAGCTAGATTCGGCGGGCCCTGTTTATTTCCGGCGCCGCGTGGCAGGGCAGCATGGAAAGGAATTTGACGTTCTCAAATTTCGCTCGATGGTAGCCAATGCTCACGGCTTGCTACTAGGCGACCCAGAGCTCCTGGAACGGTACCGAGAAACACTGAAAATTGATAACGATCCGAGGATTACGCGAGTCGGACGAATCCTCCGAAAAACATCGCTTGATGAACTACCGCAGTTGATTAACGTTCTGGTGGGCGAGATGAGCCTCGTTGGCCCCCGCATGCTCGGTGATATTGAGCTCGCCCGCTATGCGGAGGCTGCAGAAAAGCTCCTCACCGTCAAGCCAGGGATGGCGAGCCTTTGGGCGGTGACAGGTAGACACGCTGTCTCTTTTGATCGTCGGGTTCAATTAGACCTCGAATACATAGAGAATTGGTCTTTGTGGTGGGATGTTAAGATTCTTCTGAAATGCGGGATTACCGTAGTCTCTATGGTGGGGGCCAAGTAGCTAGCTTGGAGATACACAGGGTTCGTCCGGGAGGCGGAACGAAATGAAAATTCTTCTTACAGGTGGTGCGGGCTTCATTGGGTCGCACATCGTTGATGCTTACATTGAAGCGGGGCACGACGTGGTCGCCATCGATGCCCTTGATACCGGCCATTTGGAAAACGTCAATCCCGAGGCCCGATTCTATGAGATGGATGTGCGGCATTCTGAATTGGGCAAGCTGTTCGCGGCTGAGCATTTTGACGCTGTGAACCACCAAGCGGCACGGGGAAACGTCCGCGGCTCGATGGAGGCCCCGGGGGTCTATGCAGATGTAAATATCATCGGTGGCGTGAACCTCCTTGAGTGTAGTCGAAAGAACGGGGTCAAGAAATTCATTTATTCATCCACTGGAGGATGCGTTTACGGAGAGCCACGATATCTTCCGGCGGACGAGTCCCACCCACTTTGCCCACGAGACCCCTACGGAGCAAGCAAAGCAAGCTTTGAGCTTTATCTTCCCGTCTATGCGATGAATTACGGTCTAAAGTATACGATCCTGCGCTATCCAAATGTCTTTGGACCACGCCAAGACCCCCTTGGTGAGGCTGGAGTAGTTTCTATATTTATCGGGCAGATGCTCCGAAATATTCAGCCAGTGATAAACGGTGACGGTGATCAGTTGCGCGACTACGTTTTCATTTCAGATATAGTGAGGGCGAACGTTTCAGTATTGGAAAGCGGTGACAACGAAGTGTTCAATCTCGGATGGGGTAAGGGCACTTCCGTGAATGAGATTTTCCGCGCTCTAAAAGTGATTCTTCGTAGTGAAATACGTGAGGTTCACGGTCCTGCCAAGCTCGGCGAGGTGCGGCAGACTTACCTCAATTCCGAGAAAGTGAGGCGTCTGCTGGGCTGGAGCCCTCTAGTTACTTTGGAGGAGGGATTGAAAAGCACCGCAGAGTACTTCCAACGCAACGGACACCGACTTAAACAGAAAAATAAAGAAGCACGTGCCCAAGTGAGATGACCTGAAAGCACGACGGTCGAATCGATAATGTCCAATGCCCATGCATTTTTAGCCGCGATCATTCTCCTTTTGGGAACTGCTGTTCAGGTTTAACATCAACATATGTAAAGTCATTTTGGACGTATTTTGA
>WNFQ01001668.1_pt1 | contig 20457 bp, 16 predicted proteins | sample 5400171 | NCBI WGS metagenome assembly WNFQ01 (sample SAMN13153356, study PRJNA577476) | soil metagenome | isolation source: 20 cm soil under Madrone tree | place: USA:California | collected 2016-06-14 | reverse complement strand
CCCACGCGTAGGTAGTGAGCCATAGGCGCCCCCGTAGACTCGCTCAACTTCTTGAGGGCAGTGTAGACGTCGGGATCCAGGTAGACGTTCGTGATGATCTGCTTCCCCTTGAGTGTCGCCATACTCTACCTTGTTGCATTTACTACATATGCACGCTACGCTCCACGGGAACGAAATGCAACCACCGCTTGGAGTGCACGCGCTGGCGCGGAAGCCGGACCCGGCCCTGCTACCCCTATTCTGCAGCGCGTGCCGCCGTAGAGCGGCAAATTCGCCATTTCACCGAGTGCGCGGCGCGAGCAGGCGAGACCAGAGCGACGTTGCTTCGAGCGCAGCGCGCTTGCTGCTGTCAGAGGGCGCCGCGTCGATGCGGCACCGTGGCACAGGCGCCGGGGTCGCCAATTCAATCACGGCGTGTACGTCGGACGCGCCGACAGCCTTGCGGGCCGCGACGCCTGTGTCCGCGAAGCGCTCGCGTTCTGCGTTGCTTACACGCTTGACAACCGGCGAGTCGAAGTAGCCCACGAGATAGCCCGCAACCGCTTGGGCCGCAAGTTCGCTCGAGAAGAAGCCGACGCGCAGCACGTGCCTCACGCGGTCCTGCTCGAGCCCCGTAACCGAGTACAGCCTATATTCGGCGAATATGCCGAGGCTCGGCACCTGCTCGGTGTCGATCGGCTCTTCGCTGAGCATGAGCTGAATAGCGAACCAGCAAGAGGCCTCGCCGTCCGCGAGCTCGAGGGGCGCAAGCGTAGGAACCGTTTCACTACCGTCCAACACCGGAGCGCCTGCCGGCGCGCTCGCGGACTGGGCGGCGCGCGGCGGCGGGATCGGGCTAACCGGCTCAGGTGCAATCAGCTCACGCGAAGCGGCGGGCGGTGCAGCCGCCACAGACGCGTTCACATCGCTCTGCGGCGCGTTCGCGCTCGTCCCGGACGCGACGGGTAGGTTTGCATGGGCAGCAGCCGCCGGAGCGTCCGCGCTGATGAGCGGTTTGGGCTCGCCCGGGGCAGCAGGATTGAGGCGCCGCGAGTCCGGAGCCGGTCGCGCATTCGCGACCTCGGGAACGTCGAGGGGCTTGTGCTCGATCGAAGACTCACTGCCGCTCGCGCTTGCCGGCGGCAGCGGTGCTTTCGTAGCGGCACCGATTTGCCGCTCGATCCTTAGGGTGAGCACCTCAACTTGATCGGTTATAGCATTCGAGTCCGACTCGATTTCCTGGACAAATGCGCTCGTTGGCGCTCTTTCAGCCCGCGTTGCGTCGTAGGCGACATCGACGGGTAGCTGCGCGGGCTTCGTGACCGGCCGCGCTGGATTGACATGCTCGCGCGGCTCGGTCAGCACTCGATCGGGTGCGAGCGATAGTGGTTCCTGCCGTTCAACAGGAGGCGTCTTGGTGACGGCCCGAGAAGCCTGAGACTGTCGCGTCTTCTCCAGCGCAGGAGTCGGGCGAGACTGTGCGCCCGGTCTCGCGCGTGGCGCCGCCGCGGAATGCGGTACCTGGGCTTTTGCGGAGCGTGGGGTGGACACCTTGGGTGGCTTGCCCTCGCCTTTGGACGCTGTGCAAGTCGGCGGCTTCGCCTCGCCCCCAGGCGGGCGCACTGCGGCGAGTTCCGGCAGCAGCTCATCGATGTCCCATTGACTGTGCTCTGCTGGCTTCGGTGCGGCCGGTCGTGCCGCTGGCTTCGGTGCGGCCGGTCGTGCCGCTGGCCGGGTGGCCTGTCGTGCTGCTGGCAGGGTGGCCTGTCGTGCTGCTGGCGGGGCGACCTTCTTCGGCTCTTGAACGACAGGCGCCTTCGCCTCCGCAACCGCCCTCGCGGGTTTTGCCGGCTCAGCAGGGCACGCTGCACGCGCAACCGCGCCCTTGTCGTCATCCGCTGCCAACAGCTCATCGATGTCCAATCGACCATGCTCTGCTGGCTTGGGTGCGGCCTGTCGTGCCGTTGGTGGGGCGACCTTCTTCGGCACTTGAACGACAGGTGCTTTCGCTTCCGTAACCACCCTCGCCGGTTTTGCCGGCTCAGCGGGGCACGCTGCACGCGCGATCGCGGCCTTGTCGTCGTCTTCGGCCCGTTCCTTGATCGCACCCGGATAGTGTTCACGCACCATCGAGAGGAGCGTGTCGGCTTCCAGCTCGGATTCGATGATACCCAGGCGGAGCTGAAACTGCGGCTGACCATCGTGACTGCGCATGAGCTGGTATACATGGAGTCGATCGAAGGGCAGCAGTCCTTTCGGCGGCGAACCGATCGTGGCCGTGGACGTCCTCAGGTTGAGGACGAAGGGACCCTGACCGGCAGTTCGCGCCGGTTCCGTCGCCGGAGCCAGTAGGTCCTCGATGCTCAGATGCCAGATGTCGTCGGACGTCGGCACTTTGATTTCGCCAGCCACGCCTTCCTTCCTCAATTCATGCGCCGCACCGGTCGGAACATTTTGTCGCACCTTGTGGCCGCGAACGATGGCCCGCATCGCTCTATGGGCGACAACTGTGTCGCAGAATTGGCGACAGGTGATCGAGCAGTACAGCTTATGTAACACGATCGGCAGCGGCCCGCCGAGCGCCCCAAGAGTAAAACGCGTCAGATATCCTTTGAATTCAAGGCCCTCGCCTTCCGCAAAACCGCGGTGTCGCGATATTCCGAGCTTGCCTCATTCCGTGGGGATCGTCTCCGCGCCAAAATCCGCGAGATGGCAGGAATCGGGAAATGTGTGTATGCCCGGTACTTTCCCCGCGCGCAGCGCCTGCTGCAGCCCCTCCCAGTATTCGACACTCATGAGATCCGCATGCGCGGCCCGGAACACGCGACGCAGCCCGCGGCCGCGCACCCGCAGGCCCGCTTCGATCTCCTCAGGCAAAAAGGTCACGCCCGGCTCGAAGAACCAGGCGGGAACGTCCTCCTCGCCGTCGCAGCGATCGCGGTTGGTCCGTACCTTCACATCGGTCAGCGCTTCCACGGCGTCGTAATCGTAGAGGTAGATTTTGAGGTAACGGCTCACGCCGTAGTTGCGGGTATCGAAGTCCTTGTTGAAGACGTTCGCCGCCGCGTTATTGCGGATACAAAATCCCAGGTTGATCATCGCCCGCTCGGCCTTGTCCGCGGGCGCGCTTTCAAGGAACACATTCAGCGGGGTGAGCTTGCGCTGCGCGATCAGGTATTTGAATATCAGCGCCCCCTCCCGCAGCTGCACGCAGTTGCTCACCGAATCCAGCAGCTCGTCCGCCAGTGCGGCTTCAAACCATGAGCGCTCCAGCTTTAGGTTGTAGTACACAATGTTGTCGAGCATGCTGCCGGTGCGGTTGATTTCGTGCACGCGTTTGTACTTGGCGAGCACGGCATCGACTCCGTCGAAATTGTCCCATTTGTAGCCGCTCGTCGGCCGGTCGCGAATCACCTTCAGGACGTAATCCGAGTGCGGCGAGGTGAAGGCGATGGTGACGGTGCCGGGGCTGCCGGGTGCCACTCCGAGTAGTTCGCGATCGTGGACCAGCCGGCGGCGGACCTCGTTCATCACCGCCACCTTGCTGTAGTGGTAATACCCGATCGTCGAATAGTGCAACCCGAGCGGCCTGCGAGGCATGATGCTGTGAAGGAAGGCGCTGAGCTCGTGGTAGTTCCGGTTCGTGACCTGAAATGGCGCCTCGGTGGAGCTACAGAGGTTGTGAACGTGCGGGACTGCGTGTAGCACAGCCTCGGCGCGAACGCCTTCTTCTTCGTTCAGCAGGGCAATGACCAAGGGTTTCAGCTCCGCGCCTTTCAGTACCAGGCGGCCCACCAGGTAGGCTCCCCGGTTGCGGAAGAACCCGCCACGGACCATCTCGATAGCTCTCAGTCCGGCGCCGCTCCGGACGGCGAGCACGTCGTTCACCCGGCGGGCGATCAGCTCGGCATCGCCCGCGGGATCGCAAAAAGGCACGGCGAGCTCTGCGACCTGCAACGCTCTCTGAATGACCAGGGGGGCGAGAGGCCAGGAGCAGGCGAAGCGTTCGTGGACGGTGCTTTCCGGCGGTACGACCTGGCGCGCCCCCTCGAAGCCATATTCGACCGGCTTCCACTCGCCGTGATGGACGCGTCGCTGCGCAGAGTGAAGATAGGCGACAGCGAGATCCGCTTCGTAACGGCCGTGAACGGCGGCCCGATAGACGGCTTCGACTTCCGTCCAGAGCGGCTCGCGCTCCTTCAACTGCGGAAAGGCACTCTGCAGCTCCTCGGCCAGTGGGTAGACCGTGGCGTTGTACAGCCCGAGGCGCCTCCTGGCATTGGCAACTGCCGTGGGGTGATCGCGGGTCTCGAACGCCGCCTTTGCCGCCCATGTCAGTTTCACGAACTCCTCGTAAAACCCATCGAAGACGCTCAGGATCCACGCGGCGGTGAGTTCGACGCGTGAACGTTCGCTCCCTGCGGAGGCAAGCCGGGCTACCGTGGCGGTTGCGCGGCGGCTATCCAAATCAGGACCTCCCTATCTCACCGACGACGATCGCCGCCAGCGCGCATAGAGCCTCATCCTCACGAGCACGACCCACCAGCTGCAACCCTGCTGGCAATCCCTGCACCGCAATCGGTAGCGTCAAGGCGGGGTGGCCGGACAGGTTGAACGGCCGCACGAATGAGCTCGAGTGCAGTGCCGTGGGGGCATCGGCGGCGGCGGCCAGACTCAACGGAAGATCCGGCAATGTCGGTAAGGCGAGCGCGTCCACGTGGGTCAGTGCCTCGTCGATCTCTGCCCGAAAGCTGCCCCGCACCGCTTCGGCGGCTGCGACCTCGGCCGAAGAAATCGCGCGCGCGGCCAGCAGACGGGTGCGGACATCCGCACCGAGCTTTTCGCACTCGATGAGGTGGCCGAACGCCGCCCAGTTCTCAGCGCCGATGATCGCGAGCCCCGCGGCAAACGCCGCCGCCAGCGACTGCAGTGACAGGGACCGCACGGTGATATCCGCCGCCGCAAGCGCGCTCCGCGCCGCCGCAATCACCTCGGGGTTGGCCTCGACCTGAACCCACCCTACCGTTGCGCGCGTTGGTGTGGCCTTAGGCCGGAACGATGGATCGATCAGCGTCATGGCGCGTTCGATCATCGGCAGGTCACGCGCCAGCGGACCGACACAGTCGAGCGTCGAGACTGCCGGGTGGACTCCGGATCGGCTGACCCTGCCATATGATGGCTTCAGCCCGTACGTGCCGCAACATGCGGCGGGTATGCGGATGGAGCCTCCCGTGTCGGTGCCGAGCGCAAAATCCACGAGTTCCGCCGCAACCGCGGCCGCCGACCCGCTCGAGGACCCGCCGGGCACCCTCCCCGGTGCTCGCGGATTCACCGGCGTGCCGCTCCAGCGATTGACGCCGGTCACCCCGTAGGCAAGCTCATGCATGTTCGTCTTGCCCACGATGCGGCAGCCCGCTTCCAGGAGCGCACGAACGACTGCGGCGTGCTGCGTCGCCGGGGGCGCGTCAGCCAAACATGCGCTTGCCATGCGGGTCGCAGAGCCGGCGATGTCGATCGAGTCTTTGACGCCGACCCGGGGGCCGCTGCCGCCCAGCTCCAGCCTCTCCACGAAAATGAAGTCAGTCACGGACCTGTCTTTCAGTTCTCCACGACCGGCAGCGCGATGTAGGAAGCTTCCTTGGCGGAGTGATACACGCGCTGTGTGGCCTTGCGGTAATCCTCGGGCTTGGCGAGCAGGATGTTGGGCACAAAGGTCTGCGGATTACGGTCGTACAGTGGGAACCAACTCGACTGCACCTGCACCATCAAGCGGTGCCCCGGCAGGAAAACGTGATTGTTCGGCGGAAGCTTGAATTCATAGGCGAGCGGCGTGTTGGCCTTGATGCGCTTGGGCGTGACGAAGCCTTCCCGATACCGCCCACGCACAATGTCCATGCCGACGGCCAGCTGATAGCCGCCCATCTCCGGTTGCGCGTACACCTCATCCGGATACACATCGATGAGCTTGACCACCCAGTCGCTGTCCGCGCCGCTGGTGGACGCAACCAGGTGCACGACCGGCTGGCCGCTGATCTTCAGGGGCTTGGTCAGCACGGCCGAGGTGAAGGTGATGACATCGGTCCGGCCGGATGCCTCGCGCTGATCATCGGTCAGCCATTGCTGCCAGGTCTGCCCCGGCGCGTAGCCGACCTGCTGAATGGGCCGCGCACGGAAAGGCACTGGGTGCGCCGGATCCGAGACGTACTCGGTGAAGGCCTCCCCACCGGCCGGCGCCTCGAACCCTAGCTTGTTGCCTGGCAGCAGGTACAGCGCTTTAGTCGAGTGAGCGCAGCCGCTCTCGCAGCTTGCAGGCCAGCGGTCGAGGCGCCGCCATTCATTGGTGCCGGTTTCGAACGCCGTTACCGTGGCCACATCCGCGTCGGGCGCCCCGTCCTTCAGGTATTGCGCCAGGAACGGCCGCAGTACGTGCTCGCGGAACCAGCGTGAGGTGTCGCTTCCGAAGCGCAGGTTCCCCAGGGTGCTGCCCTCATCGATGGCCTGGCCGTGATACCACGGCCCGAGCACCAGCTTGACCATGTTGCCCTTCACATCCTTGGGCTTGATCGCCTTGTACACGGCGATGGCGCCGTAGCTGTCCTCGGCATCCCACAGACTGTGAACCAGCATTACCGGGATCTTGAGCGGTTGTGTGGCCAGCAGCTTGTCTACCGCCTGGTCGCTCCAGAAGGCATCGTAGTCCGGATGCGCCACGATCCTGTTCCAGAAGCCGATCTGCTGCATGCCATGGCTGCGCCCCAGCTCACCGGCCGAGCCCGCCTGCAAAAACAGATCGTAGTCGTCGTGATAGCTCGACCACCACTTGATGATGTTGTCGCGGCTCGCCACCTGCTCGTAGATGTACTGCATGTTCTGCTGGCGGAAGGCGCCGAAGTGAAACCAGTCATCACCCATCCAGCCATCCACCATGGGGTTCATGGGCACGGAAACCTTCAGCGCCGGGTGCGGATTGATGAGAGCCATCAGCGGCTCGAAGCCGTCATACGAAATGCCCAGCGTTCCCACCTTGCCGTTGCTCTCGGGCACGTTTTTCACCAGCCACTCGATGGTGTCGTAGGTGTCGGTGGCATCGTCCACCGGCGTCGGGTTCTGCGGGCCATGCACCGGGCGGTTCATTACGTAGTCGCCCTCCGAGCCGTACTTGCCGCGTACGTCCTGTACCACGCGGATGTAGCCGTCCTCGAGGATCACGTCGGTGGCGTTGTCGTAGCCCTGCAGCATGGGGCCCAGGTGCCCGCTGTGCGTGTGGCCGGTGAGTGTCTTGGCCTCGTAGGGCGTGCGCGTGAGCAGCATGCCGGCGCGCGATGCGCCCTTGGGCACCAGGATGATGGTGTGGAGCTTCACGCCATCGCGCATGGGGATCATGACGTCGCGAAGGTTGTAGTCCCAGGTGTCGCTGACGGGCGTGAAATTGGTCGGGGTTTCGCTCGGGTACTGCGGGTAAAGGGGCTTGGGGGCGTCTTCGGCGCCAAGGCCGCTGCTGACGGTGAGGAGAAGAGCGGCGAGGGTGGCGGTGAGGCTCGTTTTCATGGCGTCCCCTGATTGGTGTTGTGCGAAATACCGGGCGGACGGTCCTCGGGCCCATCGCGCCCATCCGGACGCCGTCGACTCAAGACCCAGCCGCACGCAGAATAGCCGCGAGACTGCGCTCCACATCCGCCTCGGTCGTTGCCCATGAGGACACACTGATGCGCATCGCGGTGTGGCCCTGCCAGACCGTGCCGCCGCACCAACAGGTGCCTTCGTCCTGCACCCGTGCAATCACCTCGCGCGTGCGCTCCGAGCTCCCGAACGATACCAGGACCTGGTTGAGCACGACGTCGTTTAACACGCGGTAGCCTGCAGCTACGAGCCCCTCGGCAAATCGTCCGGCGTGGCGGCAGGTGCGTTCGATCAGATCGGCGAGACCTGAGCGGCCAAGTTGGCGCAACGCGGCCCACACTTCGATGCCGCGGGCGCGGCGTGAGAAATCGGGCGTATATTGATAAGGAATACGGTATTCGTCCTGTAGCAGATACGCGCCGCCGACGGACATCGCCGTCCGTAGAGCATCAGCGTCGCGCGTGAATACCACGCCGCTGTCGTAGGGCACATTGAGCCACTTGTGAGCGTCGATGGCCCAGGAGTCGGCGTCTTCGATGCCGTGGACCAAATGGGCTCGCGCCGGCGCGGCCGCCGCCCACAGACCGAAAGCACCATCGATATGCACCCAGGCGCCTTGCGAGTGAGCACGCCCGCAAATTTCCGAAATAGGATCGAAAGAGCCGGTGTTTACGTTGCCCGCCTGCACGCACACTATGGTCCGCTCGTCAACGGACGGCAGCGCGTCGACGCGCATCCGTCCTTGTGCATCGACGGGCACGCGTACGACTCTTTCGCGCCCGAAGCCGACCAGTGCGAGCGCCTTCTGCACGCTCGCATGTACCTCTTCGCCGACCACGAGCGTGAGCGGCGGTGCACCAAATAGCCCTTGCGCTTCAACATCCCAACCAACGCGGCGAAGCAATGTGTGTCGCGCAGCGGCGAGCGCTGCAAAGTTCGCCGCCGTCGCACAGGTGACAAACCCACCAGCGCTCTGCACGGGCAGATGGAAAATATCCCTTAGCCAGCGCAGCGCGACGGTCTCGAGCGCGGCGTTGGCGGGTGAGGTGATGACCAGACCCGCGTTTTGGTCCCACGCGGCCGCCAGCCAGTTTGCCGCCACCGTTACCGGGAGCGAGCCGCCAATCACGAAGCCGAAAAATCGTCCGCCGGCCGAGGCCATCGTGGCCGGCGAACCGATTTCATCCAATTCGGCAAGTACCGCCTCAGCGCTGGACGTCTGCTCGGGAAAACCCCGTTCGAATTTGGCGAGTGCCGCGATCGCCTCCTTGGCGGGCGCAACGGAGCGAGTATCGAGAGACTCGAGATAGCGGCTCGCCCGTCGCGCCGCAGCGTCCAGGAGGTCACTCATAATGAGGCTGAGTATAAGCGCGCCGCATGAATTCGGCGATGAGCGCGCGCTTCCTGTCTTGCAACAGGTTCCGTGAGTGTCGTGTTGAGATTGCGGAGGGCCTCGTGATCGAGCTGCGCCCTCTGCGGGACTTTCATCGGTAGAAAATGTGGTTACCGATCGTCGCGACGGCTCTTCTGTTCCTCGACCATCCGGGCCGGACGCTCGTCGCGTGATAGAACAATGCACCGGGCACAACCGGCGTGTTCAGGTCATCGTACACCGTGCTCGCCACCGCCATCGCCTGCTTCCAGGCAGGCCCGTCCGGCGGGGACAGCGCGCCGAGCTCCGTCCATGAGAAGTCTGCAACATGCCGGCGACGGTTCGGATCCCACCGAGTCTCGTGAACCACTTCGCAGATCGTGTGCGGGAAGTTCTGGGTCGATGTGCGATTCAAGGTGACTTCGGCAACCGCGTACTGGCCTGCGAGCGGCTCGCCGCGAGCTTCGAAATAGATGTTCTCGGCGAGGCATTGCAGATCAATTTCGCGCCGACGCGCACGTGTTGCTTCCCGCTGCACGGCCTGAATGCGTGCAGGCTCGATGCGCGTTCCGTCCACGTAGGCAAAATAGATGATGCCCGCCACACCAAGGATCGGCAGCCCGAGCATCACAAGGAACGCCAGGTTTTCCTTCTCGCCGACCAGCCAGTAGGCGAGTCTGCGGCGCCAGACTACCGGCCAGATGCGCGCTTCGCAGAGCAGCGATGTGAGCATCATGGTTCGGCCGACATCCCTTATGACGCCAGCGCCGGAGACGCGTGTATTAAGTCAAACTCGCGCATTATGTTCCACCCGACGGAGGACACGCGCGTCACTCTACCTCGAAGAAAAGCGGGCATGGTGTGAACTGTTCGATGCCTCGCGACCGATGAGTCTCACTGAACTGCAACCGCGCCTCTCATACCGGCCTCCATGTGCCCGCTTCGCGGAGCGCGAATGGCCACACGGCTGGAAGGGCGCAGGCACGCCACGGGCCACGTGTCGCAGGGACGCATCTGGTGCGGTACGCCGGCGGGTGTCGGCCCGGTCAAACCCGGCGACCAGCTTGAAGGCGGCATCGAGGCGCTCGAGGTGCCGCGCATTACCACGGCAAGCGCCCAGCGTGCCGGCTGACGCGGGCTACTCCGGTCGCACCACCACCGGCTCTCCAATCACGACCACCTCCGGTTCCTCAGGTCCTCCTCGCCGGCCGCCGTTCGCCTTTCCGAAGACGTGGACGCGATGATATTCAAGATACCGACACTGCTCCGGGCTAAACGGTCCGACATTCCGCGGCAATGCGAGGGCCCAACTCGTGAGGACTGCCTGATTCAGCTCTTTCGAGACCAGTAGTTCGCCAGGATCCGCAAAGGAGATGTACCCTCTGTCAAAGAGGTGATCGACATGAGGTGACAGCAGCAATCCGTTGCATCCATCGACCTTCTCCCGGTCGTCGCAAATGCACCAGGGTTTGATGTGTCGGGCTCGAAGGTGCCGCCGATCCAAGAGTCCCGTCACGCGGCACTTCCGCTCGATCTGCTCCACGTTTACCCGGAATACCCCTTGACCGCGGCGCGCGTTCAGCAACGTCTTCTTGAGGGTCGGACCGATGTCGGTCCGCTGCAGAATGCGTTCTTCGGCTGCATCATCGACAAGGCTTCCGCCTGTCGTCCGGGTGATCGACTCGACGAGGTGCGCGACTTGGCCGGCGAACAACTTAGTCAGCCTGGCGACCATCGGCTCTGGAACCGCGGCCAGGAACACACTCTGGTTGACATCCCCCGACGCGCGAATCGGCGAGTGTCTGGCCGGCAGGACGGGCGCGAGTAGCGATGCATGATCCATCGGCCGCAGCGGCTCGGCAAGCTCCGCGAATCGAACCGGCACCTGCCAACCCGGACTGGTTCCCCACTGATTGCCCGCTGAGCCGAGCTCCGGCGGCTTCGGAGCCTCCCGTGCCCGCCCTAGCGCGACGCCGACGGCGCGGATCGCCGCGTCGGCGAATGACAGCACGACATCCCCCGGCATCACGTGGATCATGTTGTCGTACGACGCATTCTTTGCGCCGTTCTGATTCTTTTTCGGCGACCACAAGTATTCGCCCTCCAGCTCCTGGCGGTACGACTGCCTGTGATTCACCCACCAGTACTTCGGTTTTTGAAACACAAAAAGGCACCCGGCAAGCCTGCGATAGGCAGAAATGACGCGCGTTGGATGCAGCCTACACCAGGCGATACCGGGGGGTACATGGGCACCCCCCGCCGCCATGCAGCGCTTAAGCCCCGCATTGCCTGCAGCGCCGCCGGGCTCGGTGAGCCCAAGGTCATTGGCTTACCTGCTGCGCGGCGGCATGGTCGCCGTGTGTGCGACAACAGGCTGTGGGGGTTACGTGAATTTTCCGCGAGGTCACCTTGGCAAATCGAGTAGCGATGGAAGGATCTGCTCGATAAGCAGCTTGTCGGTGAGGGCTCCGGCGCCCGGTACCCGGTAGTTGGTGGTGGTTACGACGGCGACCAGCTTCTCGCCCGGAAAGACGTAAACCTTGTTACCGCCGGTGCCGTACATTGCGAAGCACTTGAAGTCGCGACCGCCGGAGTGGAAGGTCTGAAGCCACCAGAGGTAGCCATAATCGGTGCCCTCGCGCGCGTTGGCGTGGGGGCTGACGGACCGCGAAACCCAATCCGCGGATAGCACGCGACGACCTTTCCAGGTGCCCCCGTTCAGGTAGAGTTGAGCCAGCTTGAACAGGTCGCGACTGCGCAAACCAAGGCCCCCACCGGTCATGGCCGCGCCCAGCGGCTGAAATTGCCACTTGATGCGCGTGATGGCCAAGGGCGCGAACAGATTGTCGCGCGCAAAATCCGGGATGCTTTGCTTTGTGGCACGCTCCAGCAACGGACCCAGCGTGGTCGGGCCGGCGGTGCAATAGCTCCAGCTTCGACCGTAGGGTGAAGCCGCGGGCTTGGCCACCCAGTCGGGGAAGCCCCGGATCGGTAGATCCAGAGTGAACCGCACCCAGTCCTCGAGCAGGTACATGCGTTCCTCGTTCCCGCGCGAGAACTCATTTTCGTCATCGCACTCGAGCAGCGAGCTCATGGTCAGGAAATCCTCCACCGTGATCTGCGCCTTGCGCGGATCGGGATTCTGCAGCGGCTGCTTGTCGGGGAAGAAATCGAGCACCCGGGCGTCGACGCCCGCAAGCAGACCGCGGTCGATGGCGATACCCACCAGCATACCGGTCACCGTCTTGGTCGCGGAGCGGGTGTTGCGCAGAGCCTCCGCGCCCTCGGCATCGAAATAACGCTCGAACGCCAGCTTGCCATCGCGGGCCAGCAGTACGCTCGTGATCTGTTTGAAGTCGCCAGCGCGAATCGATTGCTCCATCTGCGCCAGACGCTGCCCGGACAATCCGGCGGCGGCCGGTTCCGCCACGGCGAGTTCCTCCTTGTCGGCGGATGCCGCGGCGCCAGCCAGCAGCAACATCGCCCACCCCGCCAGCATCCTCATGCCATTCATGCTCATTCTGTTCACACTCATTTCCGGCGCCTCGTGCTCGCGCGGGCCGCTGTGGCCGCGATCCTCATCGCCAGGGCATGCTATGCCGGCGCCACCAGATGCACGGCTGCGAGCCGCAGGGTATCCGTTGCGCTCATCTGCGATGGTCAATGGTCAGGTGACGAGATTCTGTGGCTTCCCGGCGATGAAAGCCTCGATATTGTCTATCAATTGATCGGCGAGAAACTGCATGGCACCGTCGCTGGCCCAGGCGATGTGGGGTGTCAGAATGAAGTTCGGCAGCCGCAATTCGAGCAGCGGGTTGCCTTGCTTGGGCGGCTCGTTGGTGAGGACATCGAAGCCGGCGCCCGCGATCAGTCCCTGCTGCAGCGCCTGCACCAGCGCTTGCTCATCCACCAGCCCGCCCCGAGCGGTATTGATCAGGATGGCGCTGCGCTTCATCTTGCGGAGCTCGTCCATGCCGATCATGTTGCGAGTCTCGTCGGTCAGCGGCAGGTGCAGGGAAATCACGTCGCTCTGCGCCAGCACCTGAGCGAGTGGGGTGAATACGACACCTGGTGCCTTGGGCGGAGCGTGATCGGCAAACAGCACGTTCATGCCGAAGCCACGGGCGATATGTGCCGTTGCCTGACCGAGGGCTCCCTCGCCGATGATGCCCAGGGTTGCGCCGTACAGATCGCGAATCGGGTGGTCAAAAAAGCAAAACTGATCGACCTGCTGCCACCTGCCGTTCTCAACATCCTGGCGGTAAGCGAGCAGATTGCGCCGTAGCGCCGTGATCAGAGTGAACGCGTGCTCGGGAACGGTATGCACGGCATAGTGGCGAATGTTAGCTACCGCGATGCCATTCGCCTTGCAATAAGCAATATCGATGACGTCGAAGCCGGTTGCCGCTACTGCGATCATTTTGAGCTTCGGCAGGCGCTGCAATGTATCGGCCCGCAGCGGCACCTTGTTGGTGATCGCAATCGTTGCATCACGCAGGCGTTCCGGCAGTTCGGTCAGCGCCGTGACCGGGTACTCCTGCCATGTGTGCTCGAAAGCGGGACGCCTGACCCTCGCCTGCAGCGCGGAACGATCCAGAAATACGATGCGATGCGTCATACCCGCACCCGGATGGCCGTCGTGGTTTTGTCCATCACCCCTGTATGGATCCGGTCGAGTGGGCCCCGTAGAACTGCTCTTCCTGACTGACTTTCTTTTTCGGAATCGGATCGTGCGCGCGCCAGTAGTTGGACGCCGCGGCGACACCGCTGCCCGGAGTGACTTTGATGCCGACATCGAGCATCGCCATCTCGGCGCCGGCGAGGGCGCCCATCAGCATCAGCTCATTGAGGTCCCCCAGATGTCCGATACGGAACACCTTGCCGGCCACCTTGGAAAGCCCCGCGCCCAATGCGAGGTTGTAGCGGCGGAACGCCACATCGATCACGTGCGCACCGTTGATACCCTCCGGGACGACGATGGCGCTCACGGTATCCGAATACCACTTCGGTTCCTTGGCGCACAGCTTCAGGCGCCATCCCTGGGTGATGGCCGCACGCACCCCCTCGGCCAGGTAATGGTGGCGGAAGAAGACCACCTCCAGGGTCTCTTCGAAGATGATGTTCAGAGCCTCACGCAAGCCGTAGAGCATGGGTAGCGCGGGCGTATAAGGGAAGTAACCGCTGGCATTCGCCTTGATCATGTCCGCGAGATCGAAATAGCAGCGCCGCGACTTGGCACCGTCCATCGCACTCAACGCCTTCGGGCTCACGCCGAGGATGCCCAGCCCCGCGGGCAGCATCAGACCTTTCTGCGAGCCGCTGACAGCCAGATCGACCCGCCACTCGTCCATGCGGAAATCGATGCTCGCCAGGGAGCTGACAGTGTCCACGAACAGCAGCGCAGGATGCTTCGCCTCATCCAGAGCCCTGCGCACTCCGGCGATGTCGCTGGTGACCCCGGTGGCAGTCTCGTTATGGCAGGCGAGCACACCCTTGATCTGGTGTCGCTTGTCGGCCCTGAGGATCTCCTCGTAACGGTCCAGCGGCACGCCCTCGCCCCATTCGACATCGAGAGCCTCCACCTCATAGCCGAGACGCTGCGCCATATCGACCCAGAGATGGCTGAACTGGCCAAAGCGAGCCGCGAGGATCTTGTCACCCGGAGAGAGGGTATTGGTCAGCGCCGCCTCCCACGCGCCCGTTCCTGAGGATGGAAAGATGAAAACCTGGCCCGCGGTGGTCTTGAACACCTTCTTGAGGTCGCTCAGGACGCTGGTTGAAAGCTCCGGGAATCTGGATGACCGATGGTCCTCCATCGCCACCACCATGGCCCGTTGCACACGGTCCGGAACGTTCGTGGGTCCAGGGACGAACAGGAAATTTCGGCCTGGCATGCGGCGTCCCATCACGCCCTCCTCTTCCGTTATCAGGGTATGCGAGCGCGACTGTTCCACCTAAAGCGAGCGCCCGCGCCCGGCGGCGCCCGATGCGACCCATACTATCTGTCCGGGGCCGGAAGGACCAAGCATCCGCGCCAGGCGCGCGGGCACCCTGGAGCGGCTCATTCCGGCCGCCTGCCTCGCCGTCACTTGTTCGCCGCGATTGTTTCGAAGCGCACATTCTGGATGGCATACGATTTCCAATCGCGATAATCAAAGTGCCACCACTCGTATTCGTAGACGGCAAAGCCTTCCGCCTCCATGTGCCGGCGCAGCAGGTCGCGCAAACGGCGTTGTTCCGCGGTGCCGCCAGCATAGGTCGGATATGCGCGCTCGGACATCTCATCGTACAGGCTGGGCATCTCGGCCGCGCGGCCCGTCTTCAAGTCGTACAGCGTGAGATCCACCGCGCAGCCACGGTTGTGGCGCGAGCCTGTGGCAGGATCTGCGACGAAGTTGTGCTTGTCCGCTGGCGTCGCGTCCCAGAAGATCATCGTCACGTACCACGGACGATACGCATCGTGCACCAGCAGGCCGTAGCCCTCATCTGCGAGCGCACGCTGTACGCGCACCACGGCTTCTGCGGCGGGTCGTTGCAGGAAGGCACGCGCCTGGCTGTACAGCGGCGTGCCGAGAAAATTGCGCTTCGTCGCGTAGCGGATATCGAGTTTGATCGTCGGGTCGAGCCTCGCCAGCTCGACCAGATCCGCCGGACGGAATTCGCCTGGCTCGACCGGTGGCGAGGCCGCGAGCGCGAGCGGCAGCAAGTCGCACCGGAGTGATGTGGAAGACCTGCGGAGCATCCGTGAGATGTCCACGCGGGGATACGGTGGACGCGCAGCCAGCGAGAGCGAGTACACCCATCAGCGCCAGGCGAGGATTCATGTCTGGGGTCCCGGCTTAGGGCTTGTGCATCGGTACCATGCGGATCGTGAGCCCGCCTGGCAGCGGATGGTCGATCGCGGGGCCCGGGACGTATCCATACTTCTCGTAGAGGCGCACCCCGGGAAGCGTCGCCATCAGCTCGAACGACGAGAATCCGGCCCGTGTCGCTTCCGCTTCGCTGCGCGCGAGAATCGCGCGCCCGATCCCGTGGCGGGCATGCCCAGGGTCGACGAAGAAGGCCCTGATCTTGGCCGGGTCCGACTTCGGGTCAAGCCAGGACTCGTCCCGCTCGGCGCGCGCGTCGCTGCCGAACAGCGTCCGCCGCCAACCCCAGCCGCCGCACGCGACGATGTCCCGTGCATGCGTCTCGGCGACGAAGAGTGTCCCATCTCGTATGAGCCCCGTATCGACGCCGAAGGCTCCCAGGAGTGCCGCTTCGATCTGCGCCTGCGTGTAGTCGGCGGCCCCGAGTCCGTGACTCGAGCGCGCGATCAGCTCATTGAGTGCCGGAACGTCCTTGAGCGTCGCGACTCGCAACGTGTATTCCACCACGGCACCTAGCGTGTGCGGGACGGCCAGCGTCACATGAGCGCACTTCCCCCGCAGGCTATGGCGCCTGCGGCGGAAGTGTCGACGGGCATCTTAGAACTTCGCAGCGACTCGGAGATAGTAGAACGCCCCGTTATAGCCAAATGGTCCGCCGGTACGCGGATACACCTCGCCGTCGACGGCGCCGCCCGTGGTCGGGTAGATCGTGAGCTTCGGGGTGTTGACGAGCTTGTCCGGGTAGACATTGAAGATGTTGCGGCCGCCGATGGCCGCCGTCACGTTCTTCCACACTTCGTAGGACAGATCGAGATCGGTGGTGAACTTCGCCGAGAATAGCTGCCCGGGGTAGTCGTTCTCGTCCCGGAATGTTCCATAGTAGTTCTCGTGCAGCGATGCGATGAACTTGTTCAGGTGGTAGTCCAGGTTCAGGTTCACGCGGCTGTTGGGGGCGTAGTGCTGGATGTCGATGATCCGCGCGTTGTTGATGACGGTCGGGTCAAATGACGTGACGTCGGTCTTGTTGTAGTTATACGCGAGCGTCGTGGCCAGGCTCCCGGCGCCGACCTGGAACAGGTACGTCGTCACCAGGTCCACACCCTTGGTCTTGGTGCTGAAGCCGTTGGTGAAGTACTGGACCTGGCCACCGACGCCAATGCTCGCGAGTTCGGGGAGGTTGTTGATGTCGGCTTGCGTCACATTGAACTGCTGGGAGATGCCGATACGGTGGCGGACGTCGATGCTGTACCCATCAAGGGTCACCAGTAGGTTGCTGACAGGTGTGAGGACGATACCGGCGCTCAGGTTCGTGGATTCCTCGGGCCTGATTGCCGTCGCGTGATAGAACTTGGCGATCGAGCTGGTAACCGGGACGGTGTCGATTTGAGCCTGGGTCGCGGTGCCGGGGAGGAACGTCGTGCTCAGCGTTTCCACGTTGGACTGACCCGGCGTCGGCGCGTGGAATCCCGTGCTCGCCGTGCCGCGCAACGATAGCCAGTCGGTGGCCTTGAAACGGACCTGGAACTTGCCCAGGGTCGTCGAGCCGAACGAGGCGTAATCCTCGTAGCGCCCGGCTATGCCCAGCGTCAGGTTCTTCAGCACATCCGCCTCGACGTCCAGGTACGCGGCGTAGCTGACCTGTCCGGCGTCGATGGAGTTGGCGATGCCGCCATAGCCGTTTGACGACGTCGACTGGGTCGCGACATTCTGGACGATGTTGCCCTTGCTGTCCGTGGTCAGCGCCTTCGTGCAGGTGGTTCCGGCGCAGGTATACAGCGGCTGAACCGTATAGGGGCCGATGGCGTACGAACCCGGGTCACCCAGGATCTGCTGGTAGACCTCGTCGCGCCATTCGAGCCCTCCCGCGACGTAGAGCGGGCTCGCAAGTCCGGCAACCGCCCACGGGTAGCTCATGTCGACGTTGAAGTTCGCTTCCCTCTGCACGAACTTGCCGTCGTTGAAGTTCTTGGGCGACAGGGGTCCCAGTGACGGGTTGATCGTGTCGCGCAGGGATACCGCGAGCGAGTTTTGGGCAGTCGTGCCGGACACGTCGTACGACAGGCCGCCCGCGGTCGTGCCCTTGTAGCCGACGGCACCGAAGAACTGCAGCGTCGTGCCGTAGAACCGCGGCGTGAAGCCCGCCGGGTAGAAGGAATTGAAATTGAATGTGTTGTTGTCGAGGATGTAACCGCCGGCCGGGCAGCCCGTCATGGTGGCCGGGTTGCACGGATCCAGGTAGATGTTGTTGAACGCCGGATGATTGCCGAAAGTGGTGCCGGTGGTGTCCGTCACCGTCTTCGGCAGGCGGTAGTTGAAGCTCTCGTTAGCCTCGATATTGGCGTAGTTCGCGAAGAAATAGAGCTGGTCACCGTTCGTGAGGTTGAGGCCCGCGTTGATCAGCGCTTTGAAGTCGTCAGACGGGGGCGTTCCCCACTGCTGAACCGGGCCGGGGTAGTGCGGCAATTGCGGTGCAAGGGCGGGGAAGGTCGCGGCGAACGCCAACGCCGACGGCCGCGTCACATTCCGGACCGTTTGGTCGTACTTTGCCCATTCCGCGCTGATGTTCAAGAATCCCTGGCCGCCCAGCGGTAATCCGATGTTCGCTGCGATCTCGCGGTCCCCCCCGTCGCGCGAATACCCCTGCCCCGGAAAATACTCCCCGTACCGCGCGGTGAACTCAACTCCGGACGTGTTATCACGGAACTGGTAGTTGAGAACACCCGCTATGGCGTCCGAGCCGTACTGCGCCGAGGCGCCGTCGCGAAGGATTTCCAGCGACTTGATGGCGAGGGACGGGATCGAAGCGAGGTCCGGGCCCTGCGAGCCGAAGGCCAGCTCCGTCTCGCCGCCCTGGAAGACCTGCACGAGTGCGGAACGGTTCATGCGCTTGCCGTTCAGCATCACCAGCATCTCGTCTGCGGGCAAGCCGCGCAGCGACGGCGAGCGGATAAAGCTCGAGGCGTCCGAGATCGAATTCTGGCCAACGATGAACGACGGCACCATGTTGGACAGGGTGTCCAGCATGTTGGAAGTGGACTGAACGGCGAGATCCGCCCCGCTCAGCACGTCAATCGGCGCCGACGATTCGGTCACGGTGCGGTCCTTGCGACGCGTGCCGGTAATAATGACTTCTTCGCTCGGGGCCGCGCTGGCGCCCGGCGCGCCGGCCGGTTGTTCCTGGGCCACGGCGATACTCGTAGCGGCCGCAAGCGTCGCCGCGGCCAGAATGCTCCGCAAGAACTTCATTCCCGTACTCCCCTGGTAGTGATTGAGGCCTGCTCTATGACAGGCGCCCTTGGGACATTCTATGGGATTTTTACAACATTACTACGTCAAAGTCGCAGCGGATTATTCCGACCCGCCGCCGATGCACCCGCATGCTGCGGAGTTACCGGGCATAGTGGCGATCGAAAAGGCCGTTTCGGAGCCTTTTGCCCCTTTACAGGCCGTACCGGGCAGCGTGTCTTTTTCGCAACGCTTGGACGGCTGGCGTGCGCCGAGGCGCTCGCCGGAGCGGTACCTGGGCCGTGCATTCAGCTGAAAGACTGGTCACTTCGGGCTATTGCAGACGCAGCCGGCCCGTGCCTGGGGCAACCAGCGCGTAGGTCATTTCCGACGGAACAGGAAACTGCGCCCTACGAGACGGTTTGCGAACGCCCGACAGCCCACGAGTTGCCGCATGTTTACACTTCAGTGGAATCCACGGGGGTTGCGGACAGGGACAGCCGGCACGATGACGAGTACCGATTCAGTTGGGCCGGCTAAAGCCGAACGCTATCGTGAGATTGCGAACTCGGTCCGCGCACTCATCCCCTCGATGCGCAACCCGGAGGTACGGGATCAGCTCGACGTGCTCGCGCTGGAGTACGAGAAGCTCGCGCATTGCCTCGACGCGTTGTCCGAATCTCTGCGAACCCCCTCCTCATCAGGTGACGCGGCACGGGCCCCTTAGCAGCGTCCCGCGCTGCGGTTGAGTGCCTACTGCGCCGCAGCAGTCAGTCAGACTCCTCGAGAATCGCCGAGCGTGCCACACGCCCGTTCTCCACCGACACGCCTTCGGCGTGCAGACGTCGGGCCTGCTCCTTGTGTTCCCGCGATGACTTCGGAAACACGATGCGGCCGCCGGCACCGACAACGCGGTGCCACGGTAGGTTCAGCGCTTTGGGCGCCACCCGTAATGCAAACCCTGCCTGGCGTGCACGCCCTGGCAGTCCCGCAGCCCGGGCAACAGCCCCGTAACTTGACACGCGTCCCCGCGGAATCGCGCACACCACATGCCAGATCCCTTGGAGCGCGGGATTGTCCTCAGCGGGCAGGTGCCCGCGCGACCGCGAGCTCATAGAGCTCAAGGTTACACTACGCGTACCTGCAGAGGAGATAGTGCAGTGAAGCGCCGTGTTCTTCTAATTGTTCTGGCGTCTTTTGCGCCTACTAGTCGAGCGCAGGCGCAGGCGCACCAGGTGGACCGCACCCATCCGGTTACATCAACTATGACAAGAAGACGGTGCGCACGTTGATCTGGGAGAGACTGAAGTAATCTGCCGTCTTGCCATGGGGAACGCTTCAGTGAGCGCGAGTTGTAAAGCGGAGCATTGCGGGCCGGGCGGCGCGATCGTT
>WNFQ01004430.1_pt1 | contig 20461 bp, 14 predicted proteins | sample 5400171 | NCBI WGS metagenome assembly WNFQ01 (sample SAMN13153356, study PRJNA577476) | soil metagenome | isolation source: 20 cm soil under Madrone tree | place: USA:California | collected 2016-06-14 | reverse complement strand
CAGCATCCGTCGCTTGCTCCCGGTACAAGCAAAAGAGGCAGCCCCAAGTTGGGACTGCCTCTTTGTGAAACTGCGCTTTGTAATCCTTAGAACTTCTTGATCATCCTGACGTACCAGAACCGTCCGATGTTATCATAGAGGCCGCCCGGGTACCCGATGGAGTTGCCAAACTCGAATGAAAACGACTTTGGCGGCGATTCATCGAAGATATTGTTCACACCCACGGTGAGCTGGGTGTTGTTAAGGATATTCTTCCAGCATGGCATGGCGTAGGGAACCGGCGGCGTTTCCTTCTCCTTGCCCACCACTTCCTTGCCGCCCTTGGAATACCCAGGCACTGGCGCCGCTTCCACTGGAGGGGTGAAGATCAGGCTGTAGGAAAGCTGCGCGTCGGTGAACCAGGTCGGATGCACCCAGTGTTTCTTATAGACTCCGTCAAACTGACTGGCCAAGATCTGTTCCCAGTATCCATCCAGCGTATGCAGAGTCACGTTGAAATCCACGTTGTGCCAGTTCCAGTCGACGTTCGTGTCCCCCTTCCATTTCAGCCAGGCTTGGGGATTGGTTACGTCCCCGAAAAAGCTGCCTACAAACCAGTCGGAACTGGAGCTACCGGCTACCTGCCGCGGCGTTGACTTGGGAAAATTAATGACCATCTCGTTCAGATAACTCCACCGCGTCAAGAGCGAGAATGTGCCCACGCTCGTCTCGATTTGATACTGGAGACCGAGATCGACACCGTTCGTCCGCGTGCGCCCGGCGGGTAAGTAGGGAGCATTCACGCCGGCGAAGGTGAAGGTGCCGTCGCCGTTCGAGCTGAATAAAGCCGACTGTTTGGTGGCCGACGGCGTCGCGGGAGTCACGACAGCCGGGATCAAGCCCGCGTTATATTGTTGAAGGATAGTGTTGGGAGATAGGAACATGTTGATCCCAGTGCGCTCCACATCCCAGAAATCAACCGTCAACGTCACCTGTCCGTACTTAGCCGGAATCCATTTTGGCGTGTAAACTATGCCGGCAGTCGCAGTGCGGTCGTGTTCCGGAGGGAGATCTTTTCTGGGTCGTTGCTCGATGGTCGATTCCGGATTGGTGGTGTCCTGGCAGGTCGCGTCGGTAGGTGTGCAAGGTACCCCCCCCGGCCCCGTAAGAGGAGTACTAATAAACCCATTGGCGCCAGGCTCACGTGTCGGGCCCCCGGTTGGCCCCAGACCAAACCGTGTGGGCCCATACAACTGAACCATTGACGGCTCAAGGAAGCCTTCACCCCAGGTGGCGCGAATGGTCAGGCTCTCGTCTAACGGCTGCCAGCGCACCCCAAACTTGGGCACCGTCGCATTCGTATCGTTGTTCAGCCACTCGTTGTACCGGACTCCGGCCGTGACCTCCAACGAGTAGAACCCAGGTACGTTAAACTTGGGACTGAAAATCGGGATCAGCGTTTCCGCGTAAACACCCCACGATTTGCGCCCCGCTTTAACGACCTCTTCCATGCCGACGCCGGCGTTCTCACCGAGGCGGTTTTGGTCGTCCGGATCGACCCTGTAACTTTCCCGGCTGAACACGCCGCCAAAGGCAAGCCCAACGCCGCCCGCGGGCAAATCAAACAGGTCCGTGGTGTACATGTTAAAGTCCAATGTGGCGAGCTTCGACGTAAGCAGATCCCTCGTGTTCAGCGTCGCGAAATTAAGCAGCGGAGCATTGGTCGCGTTCGGCACATGCTGGGTATCGCCAAACGGATTGTACGGCGTCGTTTGTCCGATAAAGTCAGCCGACACGGGATTAAACAGCGAGTCGTTGGCGTTCAGAATCCGCTCAAACCGCTGAACATTGACGCTTTGGAACCGGGCAATCTGCTCGATTTGGCTGTACATGAACGCAGCATCGTAACCCCAGGTCCCGTTAAACAGCTTGTCGCCTTTAACGCCAACGGTGAAACGTTCGGCGATGTTTTCGTTGTCGATCAAGCGGTTACCGAAATCGAAAAAGCGCGCGCGCGTGCCGCCCGAGATGATCTGCTCAAACGGGTTGAACGGATTGAAGGCGCCCGCAGGCGCGGAAACTGACCCAGGCGATGGCCCGCCGAAGGGCGGGACCTCCACTCCATCTACAACTGGGAATTGATGATTGGGCGGGACGAAGAGCGTTATCTGACCCGGCGTCGTGAAATTGCCCGTGGCAATTGGCGCAAGTTCATCGTGCGTCTTCGCATCCACATAATAGAAGTCGCCATAAACCCGGAACTGATCGTCGCACACCTTGGTTTCGAAAGCCGCATAACCGCCCCAGCGTTCCTGCTTGGGAAACGAACTTGAGTAGAGGTTGAAGTTAAAGCCAGGAAGGATACTCCCCCTGACACGACTATGGTGGAAGATGAAATCAGCTGCCGGACTTAATCCGTCGGAATTATCCGGCGCCGTGCCGAAGAATCTTGGCAACCCCACCACGTCAGGAGGTAGAACCGGGGCGGGCTGCGGGTTACCATTCACATCGAATGGATGCAAGACGGCGTCCGCCTGCAACTGAAGGTTCCACGGGACCGCGTTTGAGCTCAAGAACGGCGGGGTAAGCGAGTTGCTCCGGTCGTGATTAAACATGTCATGATGCTTATAATAGAAAATGTCACCGGTGATACTGGTCTTGTCGTCGCCGGTGCCGAAGAGGATGTCCCCTCTATACTCGGCATCGTCTGTGCCATTGCCTTTGATCCCGTTGTTAGTGGCCGAGTTCCCGTACTGGATGGTCACCTGGGCGCCACGGTAGTCCTTATAGAGCTTAAAGTTCACCACGCCGGCAACCGCATCCGAGCCGTAGGTGGTCGAAGCGCCATCTTTCAGAATCTCAATGCTCTGAACCGCTGTGATGGGAATGGTAGTTAAATCAACGAAACCATACCCGGAGAGGGCGGCTCCCGGAAACGGCGCAACGCGGCGGCCGTCAACTAGCACCAGTGTAGCGCCAGGATCCAAACCGCGCAGCCCGAGCGCAGCAGTACCGGATGGACCGGACTGGCTCGTACCGTTGTTATTGACCGGAATATTGGTGCCATTCACCACCGGCAGCCTCTGGAGCAGCTGTTCCGTGGTGGTGCCTGCGCCTGATTTGTTGATCAGGTCGCGGTTGAGACTAAACACCGGGTTCGGACCGACCTCTTCCGCTGTCGGAATATTCGAACCGGTCACAATCACTCGCTCGACTTCGGCAGCAGCCGGAGCTGGGGCAGCGCCCGGCGGCGGCGGCGGCGGGTTCTGAGCAAATGCGTTCGATGCCAGAATGAAAGGAATTCCGACGCTCGCCATGAGAGCGATGCGAACGAATCCGACCTTATTTAGCATATTTTTTATACGCTCGCCATGAGAGCGATGCGAACGAATCCGACCTTATTTAGCATATTTTTTATCATTAGTTTCTCCATTGGTTTGGTTAGGTTTTGGCAGGGTTATTAAATATTTTGAATGCTGACAAGCTTTTTTTTCACTTTTTCAAACTTTTTTTGAACGGCTGATATGGTCTATTTGTCGCTGCAGATTCCCGTTTAACTAAAGGTCCCAAAGCCTGGCAAGCTTTTTTTTCACTTTTTTTGAACGGCTGATGAAAGCAGTTTTCACGTGGGAGTAACAGTACGCTAATGCGGATCGCAAAATTTTTAGGCGAACGGTCTTCGTGATTGTCGATCTTAAACGATCCGATTAATCGCACCCGGTGCTGCGCGGCAATACATTGACCAACATTCCTTTTTCTTCTCGTGACGATGGCGAGCAAAGTGCGACTCAGAAGCGCAGCCCGTTCTCGAAAAAGATTCGCTCGCGCTCGACGTTTGCGCCGCGGCTTATGAAAAAATCGCGCAGTTCCGGCGCGTCGTAGTCGTGCGGGTTGAGCGCGAAGAAGATTTTGCCGCCCGGCGCCAGGTGCCGCTGCAAATCGCGCAGGAAGAAATCCCATTCCTGCGGTCCCCAGCGTCGTCCGGACGGATGGTAAAGATTAAATTTGACCGCGAATGCAGTGATCCAATCAAACTTTTGACCGAGCTCGGGCAGTTGCTTGAATGCTGTGATGCTCGAAACGACCCGGGGGACGCCGAAAAGTTCGAGCAAATCGCCGAAAAGAGGGAACTCGTCGATGTCGAGCCCCATCACGGAACAACCGAGGCTTTTCAGGATGAACAAAAAAAATCCAGCGCCGCAGCCGAGATCCAGCACGCGCACTGGCGCGGAGCGATGGAGTTTCAAATCCTGCACGCGTTCGCGATTCACCCGCAGCCAGCGATCGACGTCCGCGTATTTAGCATATTCCTCGGGAGAACCGGCGTAGCGTTCCTGGATTTTGCGCAGACGCTCCTGGTCGATGGTTGCTCGCAGCCTCCCAAGTGGCAGGGGAAAAATGGAGCGTTGCGCTTTACGCCATGCCCGCCGGTAAGTTAGCGGCTGCGCGAGTTTGCGGACCTTGTGTGCAAGCTTCATTTCAAAAACCGACTAGTATGACAACCGGCGCATGCGCACAAGATCGAGCATGGTGATTTAACAACTGACCGCTGGCTTCCGGGCAGGTCACATCACTTCCGCCACAGATTAGCACAAATTTATACAGCTAATGGGTGCTCGAATTCGAGCCTGGGGACGAAACTGCATTTCCGTATGCCGGAACTGTCCGCCGATCCCGACTTTACTCTTGCTCTTGGGCGCCCCCGGCGATCGCGCCCCACCAACGGTTGGCAATAAATGCGCCCGTGGCATCTAATTTTATATGCACTTGTTCAATTCCACGACTGGGCGGACGATGCTTGGGACGGAGCTCTGGCTGCGGGTGCCAACCCAGCAACATCAACATCACCATGAATCCGAGCACATACGCGGCTACGACAAACCATCCTCCCCGGATCCACGCAACTACCGAGCGCGCTTCAGGGAAAATGCTAGAAATGGCGACGCCTGCTGACGACCCGAACCAAATCATCGAGCCTCCGAAGCCCACCGCATACGCGAGGCCTCCCCAATCATAGCCGCCTTGTTTGAGCGCTAACGCCGTCAACGGGATGTTGTCGAACACGGCGGACAAAAATCCTAAGCCGAGCGCGGTGTGCCAGGATGCGAGCGGCAAACGCTCCACCGGCATCATCGAAGCGATTAACACTAGCGAGAGCAGGAAGATCGAACTTCGCAACGCGCTGGGCAGCACTTCCCAATCCGGCCGGCGCAAAGAAATCGACAAAAGAATCGCCACCCAGACAGCGACTCCAATAAAAGGAAACTGCTCGGCGTGTTGTCGAAATTTAACATTCACGACGACATTCGTCGCGAGCGCGAGCGTCAGAATCAGGCCCACGATGCCGATTCGGATCCAATCCAGATGTACATGCTCGTGCACACGTTTTAGAATGGGGAAATATTTGTGCTGCGTAATCGCCGCCGGAATTCCCAAAACAATCAATGCTGTCGCCGCAGGGATGATCGCCTCAAACACTTGCAGCGGCGAAACACCCGCGATCCACATCATCGTGGTTGTCGTATCACCCAACACACTCCACGCGCCGCCAGCGTTCGAAGCACCCACAATTGCGGCCAAATAACCGATATGCACTTTGGCCCGGAAAAGTTGATGCGCCATTGCCCCGCCGATCAGCGCTCCAGCAATGTTGTCGAGAAAACTGGACAGCACCCACACCATTGCCAGCAAGATGAAACCGCCTCTCCAGTCGTGGGGCAGGAACCTCGGCAACAGCAGGGGAATGTGACTCTTTTCAAAATGGCGCGATAACACGGCAAAGCCCGTCAGCAGGCATAGCAGGTTAACCAGAAAGGCCCATTCGAGCCGAAGGTGGGATACGAAACCGATTACGCCATTGCCGGTTTTGAAGCCCGTGAAGAGGATTTTGTAAATTGTGATCGTTGCCAAGCCAGCGAGCGCAACCCGCATGGTGTGATGATGAAATACCGCAACGCTGAGCAAAGTCAGCCCGAACAAAATGAAATCGAGCGGAATGCCGAACAGAGTCAGGTTTCGCGGCGTTATTGCAATGGCGCTCAAGCGCATGGTCAATAGCCGATGGCTGATAGCTAATTGCCAACGAGCGTCCGACGCAAGCCACTGAGCATTCGACCTTGCTCCTCGGCCGCTTTGTAAATGACGACAAAGCTCTCCTTGCTAAGAAAGCCTTGACGTTTTGCGACCGTTGCCTCGGAGACTACCTCGAACAGTGATCCAGTAGCGATTTCCACGAACCGCGCGAAATCCGTATCCGAAAATCGCGAGCTGCCCTCAGCGATGTTAGAGGAAACAGAAACGGCTGCGCGTCTCATCTGATTCGTCAGCCCGAACCGTTTATCAGACGGAAATGGTTTGCTTTTCGAGTAAACGAGATCCGCAAAGTCGATGGCCTTTTGCCACACATCCAGTTTTTCGAATTTGAACATGATGCGAGTGTCAATGATTCGCCGTCTATCAGCAATCAGCAATCAGCTATCGGCTTGCTAACGTGAACATTTGAGTTGCTCACGTTGCGAATTCTGCGGAAGAAATGAGCGAGTATGTTTACCGGCCTGATCGAAGAAGTCGGCAGCGTGGTTATGGTGCGCGCCCGCGAGCGCGGCGCCCAATTGCAAATTGCGGCACCGCATACCGCCAAAAAAATACGGAGCGGTGACAGCATCGCCGTGAACGGCTGTTGCCTGACTTTAAGCGCGCATCGTGACGATCAACTCGCTTTCGATCTTCTCAAGGAAACACTCGATTGCACGAATCTAAAGCTGTTGCGGCGTCAAAGCCGGGTGAATCTCGAGCGCTCTCTTTCCGCAGGCGGGCGCTTCGGTGGACATTTCGTACAAGGTCACATCGACTGCACTTCACGGATTCTGGCTTTTAAGAAAAGCGGAGGCGATCATCGTCTCGAAATTGAACTTCCGGCGAAGTTTGCGCACTACGTCGTCCGCAAAGGCTCAATTGCAATCAATGGCATCAGCCTTACGGTCGCTGACGTCCTTGCGAAAAGTTTCGTCGTGTGGATTATCCCGTACACAAAACGCCACACTAATCTCGATTGCGCTCAGGCCGGCGATTTACTGAACATCGAGTTCGACATTCTTGCCAAGTACGTTGACAGAATGCTTTCGCGCTCCGCTTCGAATCCTAACCACTAATGAACACGAATGATGAAACGTTGTTGCTATGAATTCGTGTTCATTCGTGTCCATTCGTGGTTGAGCCTCTTGTGAGTGCGCGCAATTTGGCCGCCAACCGCAGCGGTCCTCGGGTGGTAGGCGTAATCATGTCCGGCGCGGATTTGGATTTCGCCATCCGAATGCGCAAGCCGCCCGATTTCTTTGAACTGCGGCTGGATCGACTTGTGCGTATTGTCGACGAACTGGAAAATAAGCTGCCGAACTTACGCGCGCCGCTCATCATCACTGCGCGCCATCCGCAGGAGGGCGGCGCTAATAAGTTGTCGATTCGGCAGCGGCGCAATCTGCTCTCTCGATTCTTACACCGTGCCTCTTATCTGGATGTTGAATTGCGTTCGGCGTCTGCCCTCGGTGCACTACTCAAATTAGCGCGCAGGAAAAATGTGCGACGCATCATTTCATTTCATAACCTCAAATCGACGCCAGATTCCCGTCACTTGCGTGCCAAAGCGCTCGCGGCAAAACTGCGTGGCGCAGATATTTTCAAAGTCGCGACGCGCGCCGACACGCCGATGCAGCTCGCTCGATTGCTCGACTTCATGAAAACGGAAAATGTCGATCTTCCCCTAAGCGCGATGGGCATCGGCAAGCTTGGGGCAATTTCGCGTGTTTTGCTCGCACGCTGCGGGTCGGTCCTCGTCTACGCTTCGGTCGCCGCGACGACCGACATCGAAGGCCAAATGTCACTCGAACAACTTCGCGCGCTCGGAATTGGAGCATCCTGAAGGGCAGATTCTTTCGTGGCTCGTCATTCGCCTGTCCGCCGTAGGTCGCCCCGGCGACCGAAGGCGGGTGTTTCGTCATTTGTGAGTGACAGACGCTTGCCCTTCCCGCGATGCGTATATCTTACAACAGGAACACCCAAGCCATGACCGCATCTGTAATTTTGCCCAGACAAGTGCCGGTCATGCCGTTACCCGGCGCTTTGCTCTTTCCGCATGCGTTGCTTCCGCTTTACATCTTCGAGCCGCGCTATCGCCAGATGCTAAAGCATGCCCTCGCCCACCATCGCATGTTTTGCGTCGCCCTGATCAAACCGCACTGCGCAGAATGGCAATCGGCCGGCGATTTTTTTCACACCGCCGGCGTCGGTCTCATACGCGCCTGCGTGGAGCGCAGCGATGGCACTTCAAACCTGATCCTGCAGGGATTAGAGCGAGTGCGATTCACAGACTTCGAGCAAGAAGCGCCATTTCCGATCGCAACAATTGATTCGCTTGAATCCGACTCCGTCTCGTCGGTCGAAACCGAAGCGCTCGCCACGAAAGTCCTGGAGCTGTATTCGAACCTCAAAGGGGACGGGCAACGGCAACTCCCGCCCAAAATCGATCGGTATCTCTCGGATTTGAGCGATCTGGAAATGCTCGGCGATCTCGTTGCCTCAACTTTTGTGAGCGACCCTCTGCGACGCCAACGTGTCCTCGAGGAACTTTCCGTAAATCAGCGCCTGCGGCTCGTGATCCAATATTTGCGGGAAGAAGGCGGGAGCGCAGCTGCATAGGTAAGGCGATTCAGAAGTCACATGTCGTTGGGCATGACCACAGGTCGAGACCAGAGCCCGTCCGAGCTAATCCACACGAGAACTAGTCCAACAAAGATCAAAGCAGCAAAGGGCTGGACAGCGTGAACGTAGGCGACATGTGTAGCCGGATGGAATCCAGAGTTTAAAATGTCGGCCGCGACCAGGAGACCATAAGTACAGCTCATACCGGTTCGCAGCCAGGCTGGGTGCGGTGAGCTCCAGGAAGTGATCAGGCCGAAGATAACAGCCGGGGCCAAGATGATGTAGCTGGCGGCTTCAGTAGCTGGGCCGAATAGCGTCATCCACGCTGAGGCAAGGCAAAAAGCAGCGGCGAGATACCGCCGCGAGGTCCAACCCGACCGTTGTCCCCAAACGCAGAACGTAGCGGCGAGAACTCCAGCCGCTAGCTGCAACGTTGTCCAAGCCAGTATCGTCATCGGCACGTGGGCAAGCCGCAGTAACAACCAAGCATCACGCCAGGTGCCATACGCACCTTTGAGACGGCGATGATCGTTCGCGAGCCGATGCAGCCACTCTTGGTACTGCGTCAAAACATAAGGGGGATGCTGGAGTAGAAACGTTAACAAAAATAACCCCACCAGCCACAGAACAAGACGCCATGACAGTTTGCTGGGATAGAGAGCGGCGAGTAGTGACGCGAGCGCGATAGGATAGAGCTTGAAAATTGTGGCTATCGCGAAGCACGCCGCAGTAATTTGCCACCGGCCACTCGCGCAGAAGACGATCCCAAATAGCAAAAGAGCAGTGATCAGCACTCCCGCTTGCCCGTTGTGTAGATTGCTAAGCGAGAGAGGGAGGAGGGCGGCCAACCCCCAAGCCGTCCATCGAACACCGCTGGTGCCGGGCCAGGCCATGCGGCCACTCATCCGGGCGCCCAAAATAAGAGCGATTGCGGAAAGCAGACGCCAGACAATGCCGCCGAGAGCTTGCGGTAGGAGCGCAAAGGGAGCAAACCAAGCTGCTGCCAGAGGGCTGTAAAAAAACTGGTTGTTGTGATAACGAGGATAGAGGTATTCGCCACGTACCCATCGCGCACCCGCCTGCCAGTAGTCGATGAAGACGCAATGCGTGCCTGGATTGATCCCAGCACGAAGGCAGATGACTACGAGCGTCAAAGCCCAGCAGCCGAGGACAGCGGTCTCGAACCTGTTTCTAGAAACGAACGGGATCGACATGGGTTGCCTTCCTCCGCCGGATGCGGTCGCTAACAGGCGAGACGATTTCATCAGTAAAGCCTAACATAAGGCGAGCAACATCGGATTCATTTTGTGTCACCCGGCGGGGTAAAAAATGGCCACATTGCTGATTACCCGCGGCGAACCAGAAAACGACGAGAGACGAAACAGTCCCTCGCCGCGGTCCGATTTGTAAAGGCTCAATCCATGGCAGAAGCTGGCCGGGATTTGTCACCCTGTTTTTTCTTCATCGTTTTCTTGCCGTGACTGTCGCCGCTCATCGGAAAGGGCGCGACTACCAGCCCATACGATGGCTAATATCAAGCCCAAGGCGCACCAGAGGCGGCGGCAATAATCAGCAGAGCCCGCGAGGCTTTTGCGTCCTGCGCCAGAAACACTGCGATCGCCACAGTGTTGATTAACAGCAACAGCACCATGTGACGGGCGGTCGTTTGCGGACTGAAGGCAAGCGCAAGGAAGATGAGCACAGCCCCTTCAAGACTTGTCACTGCATTTGCTACGTGTCGGTCGCTTCTCGCTGGTCTGAAAATCGGCACTCCATTACGGCGACACATGAAAACGATCGCAGCGATGACAGCGACAAAGACGCACACGAGAAGCATCGCAGCTAATAGATCCGGCAACCCGTTAGACCTGGTCACCCGAAACATGCCGGACGTTATCGAGACAGAACGGTCCATGCCAACCTTCAGTATTTTGACCGTCTTAGGAGCCTCGATGATACCCATCATTCGGCTCAATCCTCGGAACTCGATTGCCAAGTAGCGCCCAGCCCGGGCAAATCCAATTTGCATTGCAGGCAATGCCATAAAAAAACTAAACGCGACAATCGACCCGAAGGCGGCGCGAAAGTTTTTCTTAATCAGAAAGTATGGCACAAAGATCAGACTCAAATATTTAATGCTGGCTGTAGCGCCGACAATCGCGCCCGCTAACAGCGGTTTGCGCTGCATCCACCCGAGGGCGCAGGCAAAGCCAAGAAGCATCAGGCAATCAGTTTGTCCCAAGATGAAGCTCGCATGAATCTTGTCGGCGATTAGCAGCGTTGCGATGGCCGCAATTAGCCACGGAAGCGAAGGATCATTTTGAGCGCCGGTGCGAAGCCAGCATCTTGCCGCTTCGCTTGCGGCAATCAGTCCTGCGGCGAAGACAAACACGCCGCTGAGAACGATCCAGATAATCGCGGCCATGTGCTCGGGCATCAGCGCAAGCGGCTGAAGGACGAAGGCGAGAAATGGTGGATAAATATAATGCCCGTCAGAGGCTGCATAGATGTCGCCCCCATTCCACATGGCTTCAGCTGCACGATAAAAGTAATGGAAATCTTTTGTGGTGCTTGAAAACTGCCTGAAAACCGCATGCACTCCCAGGGTAAACAGCAGAACGATTGTCAGAGCGCCGTACACGAAACGTTTTCGGGACGCTGCATTAGCGAATCTTGTTTTCGTCATCGGAGGACTGTCACTTGCCTGTTCGGTTACGCGTTGGGAGACCGCTTGACGCGAAAAGCTAGTGACATTTTTTAATGGATCTTTGGGCCAGATTCCGAGAGCCGTGCGTGCTCCTCAAGCAAATAGCGATCGGTCATTCCCGCGACGTAATCGCAGACCGTTCGGTGTAGTCCTTCTTTCTCGACTCGTTTTGTCGCTGCTTCACCGAGCCGGGTTGGATTGACAAGATACGCTTCAAAAACGTTTCGCAGCATCTCGCACGCGCGCCGGTTCACAGCCGTGACCCGTGGATGGTAGTAGACATTCTGGTATAAAAATCTCCGCAGCGCGCGATTCGCTTGAAATAGATCGTCGCTATACCGAATGAGCGGCGCCGGCTGTCGTCGCACTTCCTCGGCGCTCTGCACACCGGCATCGGCGATCGATTGTGCGCTGGTCGTTATCACATCGCGCACTTGCACGTCGATGATGTCGCGAATGATCAGCTTGTGAAGCTCCGGTTCGCGCGCATCGGGGTAACGCGCAATTACGGCGCGATGGCTTCGGCCCCAGACTTCGTTTTGCTCCAGTTGCGCTGCGCTCAAGATTTCAAAATCGACCGCATCATCGAGATCATGACTGTAATAAGTGATCTCGTCCGCGAGATTTGCGATCTGCGCTTCCAATGATGGACAACGATATTTTTCTTCTCCCGGGGCGGGCGGATCATAAAAGGCCTGGTGCTTTCGTAAACCTTCCCGCACTTCGAACGTCAGATTCAAACCTGGGAAATTTGGATAAGGATTTTCCAGCAGTTCCACCACGCGTGCACTCTGCCGATTGTGATCGAATCCGCCGTGGTCGCGCATACATTCGGCCAGCATCTCTTCGCCGGAGTGGCCAAAGGGCGCATGACCCAGATCGTGTGCAAGGGCGATTGCTTCGGAGAGATCTTCGTTCAGCCCTAATGCACGCGCAATTGTTCGGCTGATCGAGGCCACCTCGATCGAATGGGTTAGGCGCGTGCGCAAATGATCGCCGGTGCCGTTCAGAAAAACTTGCGTCTTGTACTCGAGCCGGCGAAACGCGCGCGCATGAATGATCCGCGCGCGATCACGTTGAAATTCCGTCCGGTAGGCGTGGCTGGCTTCCGGATATTTTCGACCACGCGAATCGCCAGATTTCTGGGCAAACGGCCCAAGCACGAAACGCTCCGCCGCCTCCATTTCCTCGCGCGGCTTGTACCCCCTTCCCTGCTCGCTCACGGCATGAATTATTCGCCGGTTCTCGATCTTGGCGAGTCTTGATTTAGAAAATACAAAACCTTGGTTCGCAAAATTTTTCGTGTTTACACCAACTGCTAACTCACAAAGCAATTCAGAAAGTTCGCGCAAAGCGAAAAACTTCCGAAAAGATTAGAACTCGTGTGAGTAAGTGACGTTGATCTGGAAATCCGCGAAACTCGCGACACCTCCGACTGGGTTGTGCGTGCGAGCGAAAGGGACGCTAACGATGCCGTACCGATAGACGGCGACCGGCGCAGTTACAGAAAGATACTCGTTGCCGTGTGAAATGGAGATGCCTGGTTCGACCGAAACCGAAAATCCGGGCAAGCGCCATCCGTCGCTGCCACCGATCAAATCATGGGACGGGATGCCCTCCCACCGCGCACCGAAACTGGCCGAGAGCCCTATGGCAGGCCAAATGGCGCCAGCTAAACCACCTCGCACCATACTTTGGTCCGGCACCGAATTGACCATTAAGCCCTTGTCGCCGCTGGTAAACGGCGGAACATCGAAATTGACCGTGCGAACGCCATTCGTCTCGCGCGGGTTAATCAAGTAAAAACCGTTTAGGTAAGCAAAAGTATTTTTGAACACCTTGGCGAAAGCGTTACCTGACAAAATGATGCCCCAGCCTCCATCTCCTGGCTGAATCGCCGGGTCAACCGGTCGTAACTCAGGTCCAGTAGGGCGAAATGAATAATCTGTCACTGCGTCATCGCCGGTGGGGGCTTTAACGCCCAGTCCTAAAGAGATGTTTTGGTCCGGATGTTTGTCCGTATTCAGCAGCCAAAAATTGGCGGATAATCTCATGTCTCCGATGCCAGCGGCGCGCATGGTGTGAACATGCACTCCATCATGTTCAACGCTGTTTGTCCGGCTCCCGTACTGAATCGGAAGTTCCAAAGTTAAGCTGATTCTCTTGGTTACCGCATACGTGGCGCTGAGATCCCAAAGGTCCACGTAAGTGTCATTCTTAATAAACGGTATGTTTACCTCGTCGCCGTTCGCGTTGAAATCGCGGAAGGAATGGAAATAACGGTAGGCAACCGTCGCCACCCATTGGTGTGGTTCCAGATAGGGCGTCTCTTTAGCACCCGAAGCGTAACGGTCGAGGGCACCCAAACTGGGCGCCAGGCTTCGCCCCGCCCCTCACCCCTGGGACAAAAGCGGCTGCGCGGGAAGCAAGAGGACCAAGCCGACAATCAGACAACCAAGTCGAAACTTAGCCTTTGGCGAGAGTGGAATGTTGTGCATCAAAAGATCACCCCGTTCCTTCGTATTTGGCCGAGGGTGGGCTTTGTCCGACAGAAATGTCAAACAAAATCTCGAAGGCGTCAGACAAGTGGCTCAAGGGACAATCATTTCAATTCGACATCGCGGCCAGCGAAACCTATCGTATGCTTCGGTGTCGTACATTGTGAGGCAACGACTCGATCATCCCTTATTGACTAAGTCCTTTTCCAGTAAGGCAACAGGTCCGATTGTAACTCCGCCAAGCGGTATCGCACGGTCGGAATTACGATTGATTCTCGGTCAACTTTCGATTCCGGCATCTAATGCGCCCACCGCATTCCAAAAAGGGAGCTGCAGACTTCTCTATGACTAAGCTGCAAGAGTGGCTTCAGGAACTAGGCCTTCAACAATACGCCGGCGTTTTTGCCGACAATGATATCGATTTCGATATCCTTTCCGATCTTGCGGAGAACGACTTGGAGAAGCTAGGGCTTTCGCTTGGCCATCGCCGGAAGCTTTTGAGAGCGCTCGCGGCGCTGCATCCTGCATCCAGCCAATCGCAAACTGCGAGCTTGGCAGAAGCACCCCCGATTGCGCCAGAGAAGGAAGCGGAACGACGCCAGGTTACGGTGTTGTTTTCCGACTTGGTCGGTTCAACAGCACTGGCTAACGAGATCGATCCGGAAGACATGAGTGCGCTGATCAAACGCTACCAGGATGCATGTGCCGGGGCGATCGCCCGGTTCGACGGATTCATCGCCAAGTTCATGGGCGACGGTGTGCTCGCTTACTTTGGTTACCCGCAGGCCCAAGAGGATGCAGCGGAACGTTCGATTTACGCCGCACTCGCGATCATCGAGAGCCTCAGGCAGTTGAAAGGTCCCAGAGGCCGAACGTTCGAGACCCGCATCGGAATTGCCACCGGCCTGGTGGTGATTGGCGATATCATTGGGAGTGGAGTCGCACGCGAACATTCGATCGTCGGAGAAACACCTAATCTTGCGGCACGACTTCAGACGCTGGCCGAACCGAACTCTGTCGTTGTTAGCGAAAGCACTCACCATTTGCTCGGAAGACAATTTGACTACCAGAGTCTCGGTGAACAAACGCTGAAGGGATTCGCCCATCCGGTGAAGGTCTGGCGGGTGCTGCGCGAGGCCGCGGTAGCGAGTCGCTTCGCGGCCGGACATGCGGCCAGGACCGGCCCTTTCATCGGCCGCGTGCAGGAAATGGGACTTCTTCTTGATCGGTGGCGATTGGCAAAGGAGGCGGAAGGTCAGGTCATCTTTCTATCGGGCGAACCTGGCATGGGTAAATCACGTATCGTTGACGCCTTGTTTGAGCGAATCGTTGACGATCCCTACTACCATATCATTTGCCAGTGTTCGCCCTACCATACGAACAGCGCCCTTCATCCTATCATCCGTCAATTTGAGCGGTCCGCCGGCTTTACGCTGGAGGATTCTGCCGCGATCAAGCTGGAGAAGCTGGAAGCGCTGCTCAGTGCGACAGACAATCTCAATGACTCGACAAGGAGTCTTTTCGCCGACCTCCTCTCGATCCCTCTCGACGATCGTTATCCGCCGCTTGACCTGGCACCGGCCCAACGCAAGGCCGCAACGATTGCCGCGATCGTGCAGCAACTGACCCGGCTGGCCGAACAAAAACCAGTCTTATTTGTGTTGGAAGATGCTCACTGGATCGATCCGACGACACAGGAGCTGGTTACTCGTGTGATCGATGACATCGCCTCAACGCGTGTGCTCGTTCTCATTACCGCGCGTCCCGAATTCTTGTCGCCGTGGACAGGCCGGGATCATGTGACATCGCTCGCCCTGAGTCGCCTTAGCAAAACGCAATGCGCCGAACTAATCGCCGGCGTTGCCACGGCTGGAGTGCTAAAGCCCGCCCTGGTCGAAGACATCGTGGCCAAGACCGATGGTGTGCCACTCTTCATCGAAGAGCTGACCAAAGCCGTCATGGAGTCTGCCACCCCGGATCGCCCCGCTGTCCCCGCCACCTTGCAAGATTCGCTGATGGCGCGGCTCGATCGGCTCGGGCCGGCAAAGGAGATTGCCCAGGTCGCGGCCGTGATTGGCCAGCAATTCTCGTATGCCCTGTTGGAGACGGTAAGTCCTGCTTCCGCGGCTGACGTTGCGACGGGAATTGCGCGGCTTGTAGACGCGGGCCTGGCGTTTCCTCAGAGCCGAGCGAGCGAACCCAGCTACAGCTTCAAACATGCGTTGATGCGGGACGTCGCTTACGACAATTTGCTGCGGGGACGACGCCAGCAAATCCACGAACGGGTGGCGCGGGCGCTGGAGGAACGCTTTCCCGCCGTGGCCGAGGGCGAACCGGAACTGTTGGCACAACATTTCGCTCAAGCCGGCCTTGCCGACCTCGCATGTACCTATTATGAACGCGCGGGTGATCGAGCCGTCGCTCGCTCCAACTTTGCCGAAGCGGTTGCCCATTTCAACGCCGCTCTGACGCAGACCGGCCAACTGATGGAAAGTCCAGATCGATCGCGGCGTGAACTCGCTCTCCTGCTCAAATTGGGACCAGCGCTTTCGGTTATGAAAGGTATGCAGAGTCCGGAAGTAGAGGAAGTTTACCAACGCGCTCATACCATGGGAACGACTTTGGACGACGAGACTGGGCTGTTCAAAGCGACCTGGGGCTTGTGGTTTTCAGCCGTCGCCGGACGCAACCTAGAAAAGGCACGCGACCGGGCCGAAGAGCTTGTCAGACTCGGTCAGCATTCAACTGATTCAGATCTTCTGCTAGAGGCGTTTCACTGCCGCTGGTCCACCGCTTTTTTCCGCGGCGACGTCGCCACAACGTTGAGTGACAGTCGCGAGGGCATCGAGCGCTACGATCCGGCCCGGCATAAATGGATGGGCCCGGTGTTCGGAGGTCATGATCCGGGCGTTTGCGCGCTTAACATTCAGGGCCAGGCACTCTGCCTCTCAGGTTTCACAGCGAAGAGCAAACAATGTCTGGAACAGGCGGTATCCCTTGCGGAAATGCTCAAACATCCTCACAGCCTTGCCTTCGCTCTGATGAATTCCATCATAATACGCCAGACAACCGGTGAACACGAAGCTGTTCATCGAGTTGGACAACGCTTGCTGGAAATTTCCGAGAAATACAACTTTCCTCCGACACGCGCGCACGCACTCCTGCTCTGCGGCTGGGCACGCGCCATCGGATCGGATTCCGAAGCGGGCTTGGAATTGATCGAGGCCGAATTTCCCCGGGCTTATGCCATTGGACCCTTCTTCCGGTATTACGCCGCGCTTCTGGCGGAAGCCCGTGTGAAATTCGGAAGGGTTTCAGATGCGCTCACCGTTTTGCGATCGGCCCTTGAGACCGTGACTGAGCCGGGAGTTGGCATCTGGGTGCCAGAACTTTATCGATTGCAAGGCCTGTGCCTCCTCCGACTCGACTCACACGGTAAAGAAGAAGCGATAACTTCGCTGCAAATGGCCGTGGACACCGCGAAGCAGCAAGGGACACCACTCTTTCAACTCAAAGCTGCCATCAACCTGGCAGAGCTGGCGAATTCGATGGGACAACCAGAAAGAGGTTTGCAACCCCTGCGCGAACTGTGCGCCAATCTCCCGGACGGATTCGACGCCCCGCAGCTCGTGGAAGCTAAACGAATTCTGTCGCCGTGATGCTTAATTAAGTTTTTTTCGTAGCGCGAGTGCTCCATCAGAATTCGATCCTCTCGCTGAGTGACCGAGTCGGCGCAAGGGCGTGCGTCCCTCCAAATTAGGCAATTTCAATTTGCCAGCGCAAATGCGCTCGCTAGATGTCGATTTTCAGGCCGAGATTCCAACAAAATAAAAAATGTCGATGAAAGTTGACCAAAAACTTACACCAGAGCGTCTCATGCAATTTGGTTTCGCTTACGCGCCGCCGTTTATTATTGGGGCGGCCGTCAGTAACAAGGTTTTCGACACGCTGTCGAAGGAAGCGCAGACCGTGGAAGAAGTGAGCAAGGTCACGGGCGCATCCCCGCGCGGTTTACGCGCCATCATGAACGCACTCGTGGGACTCGAATTGCTCAGAAAGAGCGGCGAAGCAGAAGAGAGGGGGGGCTGGAAGTGACCCATGCACGGCTTTCTGTTCTTGCCGGCATGGCCTGGGCGCGCGAGCGTTTAAAGCTGGCCGAGCCCTAATAAATTGGGTTCCCCAGGGTCACTGTTTCGGATATTTCTGCGGTGGAGGCCAAATCTTTTTTCTTTGAGCCAAGGCCTGCTTGATTCGATTTGCGACTCGAAATGCGCTCGCATTCTGTCGCCCTCATCGCTGCAATGCAAAGAGATGATCTTCTCATTGTACTACCCCCCGTCACTCTCCGAGCTTCTTGCGTTACGGTTAGCGAAGACCTATCCTGCGTTCAGTTTTGCCGATCGTGAGCAACAGTTTTCCGATTGTAACAAACTGCATGGCAGGTCGAAATCACCATTCATTCCCAACGAATTCCTGCCAATGGTCGCCTGCGTTTCGGAAAAGAGCTTAAACTGCTATGACGAAGCTGGGGGAGTGGCTTAAAGAACAAGGCCTCGAACAATACGCGGGCGTGCTCGCCGACAATGATATCGATTTCGATATCCTTTCCGATCTTTCAGAGAGCGATTTGGAGAAGCTAGGTCTTTCTCTTGGGCATCGCCGGAAACTCTTGAGAGCACTCGCGGCACTCCAGCCTGCACCGACCCAACCAGAAGCATCGCCGAGAACACCAGAAATACAGGAAGCGGAACGACGCCAGGTAACGGTGTTGTTTTCTGACCTCGTGGGTTCGACGGCACTGGCTAGCGCATTTGACCCTGAAGAAATGAGCGCAATGATCCGCCGTTATCAGGACGCATGCGCTGGCGCAATCGCTCGGTTCGACGGCTTTATCGCCAAGTTCTTGGGCGATGGCGTGCTCGCCTATTTTGGTTACCCACAGGCCCAGGAGGATGCAGCGGAACGTTCGGTTTACGCGGCACTCGCGATCATCGGCAATCTGATGCAGTTGAAAGGTCCCGACGGCCGAGCTCTCGAGACCCGCATCGGCATTGCCACTGGGATCGTCGTGATTGGCGACATCATTGGAAGTGGAGTCGCACGCGAACATTCAATCGTGGGAGAAACGCCTAATCTCGCGGCACGGCTCCAGACGCTGGCAGAACCCAATTCCATCGTCGTTAGCGAGAGCACTCACCATTTGCTCGGAAGGCAATTCGACTACCAGAGCCTTGGCGAACAAACGCTGAAGGGATTCGCTAATCCAGTCAAAGTCTGGCGCGTCCTGCGCGAGGCAGCGGTCGCAAGTCGTTTCGCGGCCGGGCATGCCGCCAGCGCCGGCCCATTTATCGGCCGGGTTCAAGAGATAGCACTCCTGCTCGATCGGTGGCGATTGGCAAAAGACTGCGAAGGTCAGGTCGTTTTTCTTTCCGGCGAACCTGGCATGGGTAAATCACGGATCGTTGACGCCTTGTTTGAGCGAATCGTTGACGATCACTACTATCATGTGATCTGCCAGTGTTCGCCCTATCACACGAATAGCGCGCTTCATCCCGTCATCCGTCAATTTGAGCGGTCCGCCGGTTTTACGATGGAGGATTCTGCTGCGATCAAGCTTGAGAAGCTGGAAACGCTGCTCAGTGCAACCGACAATCTTAGTGACACAACGAGGAATCTTTTCGCCGATCTTCTCTCGATCCCTCTCGACGATCGTTATTCTCCACTTGACCTCGCACCGGCCCAGCGCAAAGCCGCAACGATTGCCGCGATCGTCCATCAGCTGAGTCGGCTGGCTGAGCAAAAACCAGTCTTGTTTGTCCTGGAAGATGCGCATTGGATTGATCCGACCACCCAGGAGTTGGTCACCCGCGTGATCGATAGCATCGCTTCAATGTGTGTGCTCGTTCTCATTACCGCGCGGCCCGAATTTTTATCGCCCTGGACGGGCCGGGACCATGTCACGTCGCTAGCTCTTAGCCGCCTAAGCAAAACGCAATGCGCTGAACTCATCGCCGGCGTGGCCACAGCTCGAGTGCTCAAGCCAACTCTGGTCGAAGACATCCTAGCCAAAACCGAGGGTGTCCCACTCTTCATCGAAGAGCTGACCAAAGCCATCATGGAATCTGCGACGCCCGATCGGCCTGTCGTGCCCGCTACTTTGCAAGATTCGCTGATGGCGCGGCTCGATCGGCTCGGCCCGGCAAAAGAGATCGCCCAAGTCGCGGCCGTGATTGGGCTGCAATTTTCTTGTGCGCTCTTGGAGGCGGTGACTCCTGCTTCCGCGGGTGACGTGGCGACAGGAATTGCGCGTCTCATCGATGCCGGACTGGCGTTTCCCCAGAGCCAGGCGAGCGAACCAAGCTACAGCTTCAAACATGCGTTGATGCGAGACGTCGCTTACGACAACTTGCTGCGCGGACGACGGCAGCAGATCCACGAACGGGTCGCGCGCGCACTGGAGGAACGCTTCCCCGCCGTGGCCGAGGGTGAACCGGAACTTCTGGCACAACATTTTGCTCAAGCCGGCCTTGCCGATCTCGCGTGTACCTATTATGAACGCGCGGGTGATCGTGCCGCAGCT
>WNFQ01004585.1_pt1 | contig 20462 bp, 24 predicted proteins | sample 5400171 | NCBI WGS metagenome assembly WNFQ01 (sample SAMN13153356, study PRJNA577476) | soil metagenome | isolation source: 20 cm soil under Madrone tree | place: USA:California | collected 2016-06-14 | reverse complement strand
GAGCAAAATTAAAGGAAGATACCCTTACACCATGGATTAGAGTAATTCGCTCGCCGACCATCATGGCTATTGCCCTTATTTGCGTTGCATTCAATCCATGGAGTTCTGGGTCTCCTTCCACACGAACCGGGTTGACGCGCGAATATCTCCGTGCCCAGCTCTGGATCCGCATATCATCTCCAAATATGCCCCCATGCTCAGCCCCGATCTGCACTGGGTGATCCAATGTATCATGTGCAGTATATGATGCGTCGTCCGCTGCCTGAAATGGCTTGGGTTCATAAACGCCGTCCGACGGAGAAAATGAACGGAGGATAACATCGCGTAAGCGCGTCCCCAGCAAAACAAGTTCGCTCTCCGGGTTCGAGTTATCGTCCTCGAGAATCCGCGTGTCCTGATGGAGTTGTGTTACGGCGTGGCACATGCGCTCATAGGCGATGCTCGACTGCCAGAGGTCCAACCTTGGGAAACGTAAATAGCATTTCACAGTAGGATAAGATGCGGCGAACCTCCATAGCTCATCCTCGAGGTCGAACAACTTTTGAAAAGATATTCGTAAATGGGTGGAAGTGCACGAATGCACTCGACCGTGTATGGGCTTTTCTTTGAGAGGGTCCACACGGGTGACAAGAACAGATGTACCACCCCTAGAAATGCACTTATCAAACACCACCACCATGACACCCCAAGATACTCACTCGAACTTGTTATCCGGAAGTGCAACCCCTGGGCCAAGGCCAAAAGCTGCGACATGACCGTATTTTGTATCCAGCCAAAACGCCGACATCCCGGTGATGCAATAACCCTCGGCGCACAATCTTTTGATGGGCCATTTTGCCAACCTTTCGCGCATTTCCTTCTCCTCTTCGGCTTGTTCGAGTTCCAGCAAGGGTAGAAATCTGGTGGAAAAAAGCTCTGTAATGAACTCAAATACGAAAGAAGAACTCACCTATCCTCGTATGCCTTCACTTCATGATAGAAACACCCTCCTGGCTCGATATCCATGTGTTGTGGCACCACACGTTTAACGTAAGTCTGCGCATCCTTCCCTTCGCATGATAATCTACGTCCATGACTCTGAGATGGTGCACGCGATAGGGCCCTGCGCCGCCAGTCGAAGCGTGGGGTGGAACGGTCGGGTGTAAATGAGTGGAGGGGCGATGCTGTTTTGAGGGATTCATCTTTTAACGATACCGTAAAATCCTGTTGCTGTGACCGTGATAAAAACGCGTCTTGTAATGCCTCATCTTCCCAGGAGCGATTGTGCGAGGTGTATCGGCGGTGGCAAATCAACTCTTGTCTTATAACAGAGTTCTGAGGGCGCGACGGAGCTGAAAATCTGCAGGACGAATATGCTCTCTGGAATGTCGCGCCCTTGGATCCATTTGTCTTCGACTGACAACTGGGCGTAGACTCGACGCGTGGAGACGCGAGGAACTGTTTAGCAGAATTGCGAAATACAAGACGAACGTCGGCCCAGAATCGTGTAGCCAGGTTGAGCGCGTCGTGTGATCTAGTTTGGAAAGAAGGGGGTGTACGGTAGATACAGTTCGTGCGACTAGTTGCCACTCTTTCTTACGTTACACGCATTACGTACAACAAGAGCTTAAATCAAATCACATAACAACGGTGCCCCTTCTTCAGCGCTTCAGCTGCAGCTGAGCTGGCCAAGGTCGGCCAGTCGAAATACCTACATAGTACAAATAATTCCTAGGGACCCAACACCAATAATTGCACCAGTCATGGCGTAGAGAATCGTCTCCCCAAGGTTCAGATGCACGCCAGTAGGTCCGTCCCAGCCCGGGGGGAGGTTAAGGGTAACCTCGGTAGCCGGAACGGTGATATTGGCAGGAGATACTTGACAGGCAGCAACATACGCTACACGCAAAGTCAGCGCTAACACCCTGTAAGACAGAGAATGCCGGCCCACCTGCAAGAGCAGGGGTAGACCCTGCCAGGGGCTCGGGCATTTTGCGATTGTCTTGGATGATGGTAGCAAAGAAGCACTGTTGACAGGCGGTAATGGCTGTGACCGTGGCATTACTGCATAGACAGCCATCGTCATTGTTGCAGGCCTTTCAGAAATTGCATGAATGTCATAGGGCTATTTACGAGAACGGCAAGCATACCTGGATCGTAGTATTGGCAGGCCCGCAAACGGTTTGGCACTGGCGAATGTTCAGCATGACACAATAGAGTAGTAGTCTGGTATATCCACCTGGGTCGTAAGACCACTATCTTGTACCGTCACAAAATCATTGGCCGAAACACTGCCCACAGAACCACCGATGGCGATGTCCAGGGCCAGAGCCGCTGAGGGTAACGTAAGTCACACGTCACCACACTCTGAGCACCACACAATGGATCATACCTTGACCAGCAAGCAAAAAGGGGAGAACGAAAATGGCGATGAGGCGCATTTGATTCTGTAGGGTAAAAAGGGAGTGGAAATAATGCACCAGGCAAACCTCGCAGAGGGTCTTGAAAAGTGAAACAACGGAGGCAATGCTGTGATCGCCATCACACCAGTCTCCGTCCCACGATCACGTGGACAGCACTCCTCAGCACCGCGATATTGATGATCATCCCGCCAACTTTGCCTCCTACTCAGACGCGCTCGGCTGCCACTTCGAAATATCTTCTCTTTTGAGGTAACCTCGGACTCTCTGGATCACAGGTTGCAGTCCTGAATCTATTGGCGGCTTTCTTCTGTACAAATCATACAACCTTTCATAGGATATGTTTCCAGCGGGCCCATTGGACGGCTACCACGCTAGACAACCTGGCGCATATGGGCCCAACTCTACCAATGGCGAATCACACAGCCATTTCAGAGAAGATATACAGGTCCTCTTAGACTCTTCTACTCAGCCGCGCAGAAAGAGCAGTAAGATATGGTCGTCAGTCGCCACGGCGTTCCTCCAGCGAACGATATCACGTTTAAGGCGACAACCCAAGCAGGCGTCGCAACATGATTCGACTTCACCGCAGAGAAGAGGTCTCACTAGGAATCAAGGAAATCCGCCGCCGCCAAATAGTTCTCCTCGTTTTATTAGACGTGATGTCTTCCCTTCTTTGACTCGCCTGGTCCTGAAAGGCGCCGATGATGTCTCTTTCTCGCCTTCCTCTTTCTTCCGAACAGTGGAGGAGGTTCGCGCTCTCGGTTCCAACACAGATGATCCTCCTGGACCCTCACCCGCTTTGCCTCCACGTCGACCTCAGCCACGTACTCGTCGGCGCCCTCCACCTCCAGTCGACGAGGCTCCCGCCTGGGCCACGCCCAGCACGCCTCCATTGCCCCGAAATCACATCTCAGCCAGAACTCGGGCAACACCCTGGAACTCATCAATGAGAACAGACTTTGACCCGGTGCTAGAGCTGCAAGCTTTGACTATGGAGCTGGAAGAGCTGGTCCCATTACTAGTCGATTCTCCTCCTCTCGCGCCGCACCGCCTTCATGCCTCCCCGAGCATCAAGTCCACCCGTCCTCGTGCTCCCCTTTGGTTAACCTCTCCGACAGCTGCCCTTAATCTTGGCTGTGATCCACTCGCTGAACTTTTGGCCGTTGCTGATGAACTAAAGACGATGGAAAACATTGACAGCGACGATATTCTCTACATGACCGATGCGCCGCCCCCGCCGCCTCTGCCGCAAACCTTACATGCTTTCCTCGATGCGCCTGGTGTTTCACTGCGTATCCTTGAGATGGACATATACCGAGAAGACGAGACATTTCTTGGCGTTCCGATCCCTTGTATCGTCGTGACTTCCGAAGGGGACATGCTACCAACGGAAGCGTTAGAAGTGCTTGCGCCGCCACTATCGCTGTCTGGAGACTTGCTTGCACCACCCACTACAACCTACAGGGGGCGCATGGAAACCGATCACCCTCCCATCATTGGTGATGAATGCGAGTGCGACTCTCCGTCTCCATCTCTGTATTCTTGTGAAGGTATTATAGATGGGAGAGAAGAGATCCTGTCTTCACCCTGCGAATGCTCGGAGTGCTCCTTGGGCGACGCGAATTCGACTTGGGAAGTTGTCAATATAATGGGCTCTTCGGTGCCATACACCCGGTGTACGAAGCCCAAACGCCCCACAGCTCCGAAGCCAACGCCACTTCTGAGGCGGCGCGAACGCTCGTTGCTCCGATGCTTGCTTGGTAGCAACGACGTACTAGTAACCAATGCACCATCGGCGGAGAAGGACAGGCCGCAATGCATCCACCCTAACCAGAAATGGAAGCGCGTCCCTAAGGAAGCTATTGGATTACCACGTCCGTTATCACCAGCTTCTCAAGCGGTGACAATTCTACCACATGCAATGAACCTACATTGAATCTATGATACAAGTTTAATACAATAGAAGTGCCTTATAGTAAAACAACCCTTCAGTGATCCCCAAATTATTCGGTGTAAAGGTCGTGGACTTGTCTGGGATTACACCTCCAGGCATTCTCACCACCCTAGGCGAGTGAGAAATTGGAAGACCGCAATAATACACGTGGGAGCAATTGAACCAGATAATGCCTTCCTCAGCTTCAGAGAGAACGCGTCAGATGATAAGGAAGTGGAGCCTTTTTTGTTTTGAAATCCGTAATCTCCATTGGAATTGGCAAGCAAAGAGGGGTTGATAAAGACTGTGTTACGGGTGCGTGTCACCGCGGTCGTAGGAAAAGTGAGCGTCGCGGATGAGACAGATATCAGTGCAGCATCCGAGAGGAAGACGAGCGCAAAGGACGGGGCCGGGACTTTGACTTGGCATGTATTGTCTTGGGTATTACAATTCACAGTCTGAGCGGCAGGGGTACCCCGGAGACGGCCGTCTGATTCGAATTTGTCCCCAAACGTCTGAAAAATGGTCAGCTACGAACGCAATATTTTCCAAACAGCGCACCTGGCCACCCCACGAAAAGTTGCCTTTGGCAGACACCGAAGGAGCACTCAAGTACCTGCAAAGAGCGATGACATGATAGCATGTTACTTACGAGGGTTAATAGTAACATACTTGACTTTCACCGATGAAGGCGTTGCGCCGGGCTGACCGGTCGAGCCGCCGCCGACAGCAAACGTTACCGTATAGTCATTCGCACCTGACGGATCTGTAACAAAATTAAAGAGCCCAAGCTTCGTCGCCTGGCCATTTTCGTATATGACGTAGATCGGCGTCAACAGATTCTGAGTGAGGTCAAGAACCCGGGATGCATTGCTTGGACCAAGTGCCTCGGCCATGGCAAGTGCAGAATAGTAAACCGGGCCAACAGTCCACTGGCGGAAGGCTGATTGGTTGGTTGGAGGTGGCGTGAAAGGGTTATAATACGCGTTCTGCCCACCCACATGGAAGAGAGCGGTGGAAAAATTTCGAAATGCCATCATGAATGCCCAATCAAGAGACCAAAGGGCTGCGCCAAACGAATCACTGATCCCAGGAAAGCCCGAACAAGAAGCTGTGTTTGTCTCGAACATTAGCATGGGCTTGCTGTTGGCCATTGCGAACTGGCTAGAATTGACATAGCTAGAGATCAGGTTGACGGAGGAGTTGTGAGTGAGATAGGTAGGGAAGACATCTTGTGGATTAATGGGGGTACCAACACCGTACCGCGCAGCACAGTTATTACTCAGGTACCTGAGTAAGGGGTAGAGGGTTGGGCATCGATGGCACAAGCAGATTTACACCCACCGTTCGACAGCAAGACCATACAGACTGCTCGAGTACGTTCCGACGATCCCAGTATTCCAGATATCCTCAGGAGTCCATATTGTGGCAGAGATACTCGGAATGACGAAAAGATTATTCTTTTTTGGGATCAAAGAGTTGTTCGCCACTTGGCCGACAAGTAGGCCAATGTCACCCATATAGTTGAACGGACCGTAACCCTGAGTGCACCATTAGGCAACTGAATCGGAGACCCTGAACAGCTACCAACCGGGGGTCTGTGTGTGCGAGGGGGTTGTGCGTAGAGATCCGGTTCATTCCCTGCCTGGAAAGCGATAAGATTGTCGCCAAGGATCTGCTGACCTTGCTCGACGATACCAAGAGAATAAGGAGTGTTATTGAAAAACGGCACACCTGACACAGTTGTTGGAGTGTGAAAGGTGAGAGATGTCAGTACTAACCAAGGTACCAGCGGGTATTAGTTAAAGAAGATATATTGCCCATGAGGTAGAGCAGATCTGGAGTGTAAGCCAGCGGCGGTGTGCCAGTAGGATTGAAAGTATTTGAAAGGTCCTTGGCCAGAGTCGTGCCGTTCGGAAGGCTTTGAACGAGCTTAGCACTCTCTTGCGTGTTGCCTCCAACCCGAACCTGGACCCAGCCAACCCGTTCTTTGATATTTGCCATCAGATTGAGGAAAGGGACTTGGAGCAAGGAGCTATTTTGTCCCACTCCGGAAACAGACCAAAGTCGGCGGGACGAAGGGACGAAGAAAGGGAGGTACATACACACGTGCGTAGCTATGGACATTTCAATGGAGAATCCGAAGAAAGCACCTGAGAGCGGCATGGACAAGTCATTCATGCCCCCGCTGTACAGCTGGATGAATTGGTTCGTCGGGATGGGGGGATTTGGGGGGGCTGGGGCTTGAAGGATTGTGTGATCATACGCAGCGGATGCTGTAGTCAGACTTTCGATGCTGCTATTGGTGTTTCCGCCAAATATGACTTGCTGGTTGGGCTGGTATATAGTGTACTGGGCTGAGGCGAGCCGAACGCTTAAAAGGACAGGAAGAATATGCATGGCAAGAAAGGATGCCAGGGAGATATTTCGAAACGATCACGCAGAAGGCAGAAACAAGAATTATTCCGGTGAATACGAGACGAACAAACTTTATAGTATAGGCCAAATACCGACATACACAGAGCACAGTTGCGAGTCCAATTATCAGCAAGATATGGTATTACGATGGTATTACGACGTTGTACCACATAGGATCTACCAATGACGGTCCACGCAAATTAAAAACTATATTACAGTAGTCCATTGTCCTGTGAGCGCGGCACCTGCACGCTGCGAGATTAATTGAATGAGTGTTGAGAGCGCCATGCGGATGAAGGGCGAATGCTCAGACGTGGAGCTTTGTTGTTGGATTTCCGCCCGTCTATCAAGAATCATTCATGGAACTGCAACGCTGTAATGGGGAATACACACCTGTCGACGGGACCCACCATCATGCGATTACGCATACGATACAAGGCTGGGTCTCTTCTTGGCAACTCACAGGGAGGTCGCTGGGTGGGGTGGAAATGTCATGTACCTCGAATTGGCCTGAGGCACCAAGAGAGACAAAGGTGTCCATAATTAACTGTTCGAGGTGGGCGGTCAAATGGAATCTTATGTTCCATCAGCCATCGAGGGAGTATTTATAGGCCAGCTTCCGACTGAGTCACTGTCCAGACTACAATGCTCGCCCGGTAACTGGGGAAAGGACAAAAAGGACAAAAGGCTTTGTTGTTCTATTCTTTTCGTGGCAGTTGTTTGCTGCGAAGAGTCACAATACAGCAGCATGCACCACCGCGGAATGGAAGTGGAAATACCGCGTGGACCAGGCTGACTAATCAATCCCACGCTCGTGTTGAACGCGTCCGCCCTCGCGTTCAGTTACCAATTGTCCTCATCTCCGTATCTTAACGTGCATAGCACTGCGCAGCCGTTGTCGCACTTGGTGCGATCAGTTAACGAACCGTCTTCTCTTGACGTGTCTCTGTCCACCGTATGGAATCTCTGACACGTCTTCGCGCTGCCCTACTTGGCACGTTGGAAGCGCAAAATCCCGTAGATGAACAAGAATTGTTTGATCTACTGGTTTTACATCGGCGGAACCTAGTTAACGTGTTTGATACAAGACCTCCAAGTGAAGATGAGAGGAAAGAGCTGCGGAGTGGCGCGTACTTCATCCGATTCAGAAGCGCACAGACTAATACTCTTAAGCCAGGCAAATGTACTGTGGACGGTCGGCAACTGTCCGTCAACGATGATTTCGCAACGCAAGTTATCTACCTCGCCCCGGTTCTCGGTTGTTCGGAACGTTATATTGCTGGACTCATGCAATATGTTATCTCCAATAACCCAAATTTCAGTCCTGTGAATATCCTGGAGGAAGTTGTGCTCGAGCACCACCGAAGACGACGTGATCTTGCCGACTGTATCCGATTTCTCCTCGAGGTAGCAGAGATGGTCGATTCTCCCGGGACAACCGCTCTCCATGCTCGCCTAGAACTGTTTGTGAAGCAACAGCTCATCCCATCCAAGGAGGGGGCTGACAGCGTGGTATTTGGAGAGAAGAGTCTGGGCTGGAAGGTGTTACTCGAGATTGAAGCTCTCGATCAGTCAATATCTCAGGCGCTAGCGGCGAATCAGAACGCTGGCAGCAATACAATATTGCAAGGTCTGTCGCCCTCGTCCCTCACGGCAGCTAATCACTTTACGTCTTCTCATCTGCCATCTACTCAGGCACCAACTTGAGCCTGGGATCCGATTTACATTCGATGCGCGTCGAATCACTGTCCCAAGAACGCCGCGCTCTTGCCACGATACTCTTTCTTATCGCTCGTCTGGGCTACTTGTCCCCCCACGAAATCGAAAAATTAGTCCCCTGGTTGCAAGAGAACCCACGACACCCAATCTCATATTACGTTCTTTGTTCGTTACTCGCCGCATTTGATCTCGTCGACCCCCAAACACCTGGGGGAGAGCTGAGGCAACGCCTTGCTACCTTCTCTTCCACTCTCAATCTCATGAAGAAAAAGCTGGACCCAATGGAGGAGTGGAAAGAGGCTGGTGTCAGGGCTACCCTGCAACTGAAGTGGACCCTTTTTCTGACGGAGGCCAGGCATCGTGACTCCTCTCTCGAGCACAAAGACGGGTTTAGGACAGAGGAACTCGAGACGAACATATGGAATGCGGTTCAGGGGAATGCCTTCACTTTCCTCGCTGCTTCTGTGGCGAAGCTTCGCAGGAGAGAAGGCTCCTTTCCATCAGGCTCCTATGCGGGCTCCATCATTCGGTTTAGTGAGGCGGATCAACTACAACCGCTTCCAGCTGACGACTTCAAGTCGGCTGTTTTCCAGTGTTTCGAGATGCTTGTGAGATCGGTTATCTCATATGCCTCGTCAGAGCTACGCAAAATCAAGCAGCGACAGGAAGATGTCATCCTTGCGAGCACGCGTCAGGACAAATCCCGGCACTTCCGTTCATCTGCCACTCGTACAGAGACGGACAGGTCGACACAGGCACCCCGCAACGACATTGCGATGCTTTTTTCTTTCATCGGCATACTTTTCTCAGCTCTACCTCCAGAACGTGCGCTTCAGTTCTGGGGCTCAGCCCCTCCCGCGTCACAGCGACCCAGTTGGCTGGAAATTGTGGAGGCGCAATCTGGCAAACTGCCAGCTTTCCTGCAATGGGCTGTATGGTCAACGAATCTGCGTGATTTGGACATGTCTATTGCGTTATATGACATGCTTGCTGGTTTGGCCAAAGGTCACCAGTGCAGTGACCTAGCCTACAACTTCCTGGCGCGAGGTAGTGGGGAGATTATCCCTGGAAGTGTACTACCAGCTACAAGCTCGAGCGGTGCGATCGCCCCATGGGCTACCATTTTCGGCATACTCGACTCATGGGCGGTGTCATCCAACAATGCACGATCTCAGCAGGCTGCGGCATCGCACTCCGGTTTCATGTCTTCCCACCAATCCCAATCCCACGTACAACAGGCGTCACTTACTCAGAAGGACGTCTGGCTCGGTCAATGTCTCCTGCGTCTTCTTACGACCGTTGCCAAATACTCCGTGTCTGGGCGGCTGGCAATCAGCGGACACGCTCATCTGCGCGCGATTCCAACTCTCCTCTCTCTCATCCCTCTCAGTGTGCCCCTAGAGCTTAAGGGCGCCGTATTCTCCGCGCTAGCGGCATTTTGCGAGGCAGGCGCGGGTCTACCTGGAGTCGAAACAAGAAAGGCGTGCAAGCAGAACTTGAGCTTGTGGAGGAAGCGAGTAGAGTGTACCCCGAAACGATTCCTTTTTTGCGGCTACTGGCTACGCTCATCCATACACCCAAGCAATTGTCACTCAGGAGCAGGGTTGGAGATGCCGAGCCTATCAACACCATTCCAGAAAACCTCGGCCAGCCATATCGTCAGGCTGGCATTGACCCATTCGTAGCCTTTGTCATCGATGAGGTCTTCTTGCGTATCCCGAACAGGGAGTTCCAGGACAATCGTGAACGTTGGCAGATGAACGACCTGTGCTTGGCATTTGTTGAACGATGTCTCGCAAGTTACAATGTGGAGGTACTCTTGACGCTCGCCGAGGACAACCAGGCTCGGAAGGAGGTCCTTAAATCGCTCATGACGCATCCTGGATTTGGTCTCCTCCAGCGCATATTGACAACTTCACCCCTTCAGACAAGCCTGTTGGCGTATCTTATCGACGGCGTTCAAGGCTTCGAACAAAATCTCGATGACGACGAACCTCTCTTCCGAAGTACCATCATTAGAATCCTTCGAATCATACATCGGGTGCTCGAGGTCCAAGACGTTTTCCTTGATGTACTTGTGTCGCTTTTCGCCGAGATCCCCGCTGCCGCCCATATCACCCAACCTCGCTCTTTCTACACCCGCCTTGATCAAGCCCTCTCTTTCGGATCGAACTTTGTCCCAACTATCGCTTCCTATGTTACCTACCATTCACATCCTGAAGTTGCCTTGTTATCAGTGAAAATTCTCAACCTCCTCGCTAGGTCTCCCGCCTTTTCAAGCCTGGCAGTTTTGCTCGAACGCAGCCAAGACTCAGATCGGATCATAGCCGGGTACCGCCAGTTGCTAGATGTTGAAACCTTATGTGGGATTGATGCAGCTGGGAGTGATGAAGACAAATTCACAGGTGCTGGTGCTGTGGAGTCTGAGATCGTGGCACCCGGCTTGCCGCAGGCAGTTCGAATTGCCGTGCTCGACCTGCTTGCACAAAATACGCGACCAGGAACACCTTATCCCAATATGGCGCATTTCTTGCTCCTGGGAGCCACCAACGTACAACAAATCCAGGATCCCCACGCCCTCGGTGCCCAAAGAACCTGTATTCATGTTGTCCTCGACTGGGTAAACATGGGAATTCCCCGGACACACCGAAACAAAAACGATGGCGAACTGCTCTCGCACACCGAACCTCTCTTCAGCGTCATGCCTGCTTTGGCGGAACATTTCTATCGAGTCCTGCATAATCTATGTATGCATCGCGAGACATCCGACTTCACAATGCGGTACCTTCGCACGCGTGAGGACTTTTTCGTTCGTCAATTAGCCGCACTTCCTTTCCAGCCCATATCACATCCCATTCCCAACATAGAAGTCCGATATTCAAACGGCTCAAGAGTCGCTACGACAGTCGAAGCTTTTACTTCATTCCTACGGCTGCGGTCTCTCGTATTCGACCTTGTTTCCTTGGACCTTCACATACTCACAAATCGTGGCCACCTCAAGGGCGTCTCGGAACTGTTGGAGCTTATTTACGGAAACGAGCAGCGGCAGCTTGATGTTGCGGACTGGGAGGATGAGACTTTCCAAATCACCCCCGCAGTCGGGCAGCCAAACCTCCACATCATCGAATACGTGCAGTCCCTCTGTTTCGACTGGGCCGATACACTCAGTGTTGAGCCCATCGAACTGCAGCTCCTTGGGAAACTAAATCTTGCCGCATGCGTTCTCCTTGATGACAAAGGGTGTGAGATTGTCGATCAGGCAGCTGTATTGGCCCTTCTTACAGAGTCGAGGCACATTCTTCACATGCAAGGCCAAATCGTCACTCCTATCGATCTCGAGCGCCTCGATGCGGAAACTGTATATGTCCTGGAGAGTTGTGCAGTCGAAAATCATCAACGGGAGGTATTATTCGCGACAACGGCTAGCTTCGACTCTTGGAGAAGATTAGTGGACATGACGCTAGTTAAATGTTTCGCCCGCTTGCCCCAAGACCGGCGGGAAATGATGCTATCCGACTTACTACAAGAACTGCCGCCCATTATCCGTTCGGGGAATGTGGCCGAATCCACTGCAGTGCTACTCTCCGAAGTATCATTGTCGCTCATAACGAAGCTGCGGGAGGACTGGCGTAGTCAAAAACTCCTTGGGTCATATTCGCACTCGGGTTCGCTGTCATCCGAGCGATTGAATGGCTTGTTGCGAAGCTTCCTGGATTGCGTCCTGGAATATCGAGTAGAGCTTGTTCGCGGAAATCTTTATGCGGCGCTCGTTAATTATTTCCATCTCATGGCAGAGGACCTTAATGACGCTGTCTCGGAAACTAAACCCTCAACAACCACGACGCGCTTACTGTCGTCGTCTGTGGCACGAGACGAGTTGTTGAAGCGTGAAAGACAGGTGACTACACCGTCCTGGCGCCCTGGCGGACCAGCAAGTACGACATCGAGTGGGTGCTTAGCAGTCCTGAAGCCCGTGGCAGAAAGACTGGTCACAACTGTCTCACGTGACGCAACGGACGGGACGGAAGTATGGAAGACTGTGGCCTACATGCTCCTAGATTGCCTCATCAATCTTTCGCGAGATGACAACCACGCCAATATCCTTTCGACTCTCGTTCGACATGGTTTTCTCCGTGTTTTTGTACAAGACATCAAGGACTCTGATCGTCGATTGCAGTCTGTGCTTAAACCAGAGCCAGGTACCGTACTTTAACCTCTTATCGACTGCGGCTGATAAACCGTCATTCATTAGACGATTTCAATTCACTATATGTCTACGAGGCAAAGATGTCACTCTTCATTCGCATTGCACAAACACGCCAAGGAGCCGAGCGATTGATAGAGGCTCGAGTACTTCCCATCCTGGCCGACTGTGATTTCCTGGATACGCTCCCCGAAGCCGACCAATCATTTTTTGGTATGACATGAGCCTTCTGCGCTATTATTCGCTGATTTGTCGGCTAGACCACGACCATTTTCTCCCTTCTGCCATTCAGCGTTATCACCAACTACTTTTGCCGGCTTTACAACTGGTCAATACGATTTTGGCAACTTTGGGTTCAGGACATTCGGTTGCAGTCAATCATGTTGTGTATCATTTCCTCATCTTAAAGATCGATACGCTGACAATGTTTAGGCCCTGGAATTTCTGTCTAGCCATCGTGATACGGTCACCATGATACTTAGAAACGATGCAGATGAAATGCCTCTGTCAGCACTTGACGAGATACATCTTCTAGTTTATCTGTGTACGGCTGTATTCCCATCAGTTCCCAAATCCGAAGTAGTAAGTAACCACTATCAATTGCACGAGTCATCATGTTCAAAATTCTCTCAGTGTTCTGGGAGCGGCGGGTACGGAGGGGTCCACGCAGCAATTTTAAGTTTGGCAGCGCGTTGTGTCGGAAAGAATGAATGGTCACACAAAGTTCGCCTGCAGACGGAGTTCGAGAATTCCCGGGCATCAGGTTTCGGTATTCGAGTCCATCATTCGGACTAAACTAATGCAACCGTTGTGTTCGTTAGGTCATAGCGGTCCTCGCGGCTTGGATCCGAATCTTCAACAAAAGGAGCAAATGCTCCGCAAGGCGCTCATCATGTACCTTGGGGTCGCAAGTGAATATACGGGCGCGTTACCTTACACCACCCCATCTGGAAACAATGCCTTGCTTACACCATAGATCTAGAGCCGGAAATTACGGTTGTCTTGTCACCTATAATCATTACCCCACGACAGCAGGACAGGGCAACTCGGTACATCGGTGAGTAAGGATGCTGCTTGTGGTGTTATTGGAAGACTCATACCCTTGCAGCCACCGTCCCCACGGTTGGCGACGCAATCGAGGCGCTAACAGACTTCTGCGATGGGTTACTGGAGAACCTGAAACAGATGTCCGTAATCCGTGCGGAGCTGGAGGCTCGGGATCATGTTCAAGTCGAGGACATCCGCCAGGTGGGTCACACAATCGCTGCGACCGTATGACTAAGCGTTATTTGTTACGGCTACAGATTGTCAGCTTGCAAGACATCGAAAGTCTCGGTGATCTTGACATCGGACAAAAACGCGCCTTTATATGTCGTGAGCTCGAACACACTCTCGGCCGTACACGAAATACGGCAAATATCCTCCTATGTGAGCCCGCTATTTTCACGATACATCTCATAACTGAGCCGTACACTTCATAGCGTCGCTAGAAATGGTGATGTTACTCCTTTGGCGCCACGTGGCATACTATTGCGATCCATTGAATGCCAATAACCCGAATATGAAAGTATCAACGGCGGCAATCCTTAGATCTGTATCGCAGCCCAACGATGGGGCTGCGTTTCGTGAGGACGCTGCGAAACGACTTTCGCATGCCCTTAATCAGCTAGTCCAACTCAATCTCACAAGTCCCCAACTTGCTATGGCAGGCTATCACGTCACTACTGAACAAGACTATAAATGGCGTGAGAGTCAGGCATACATCGAAACTATGTCACGGCGAATTCGCGATACCATTGGCTTGCAGGCGGAGGATGTGGTGAATGGTATCACTGTATAATTTAGTCGCTACAATTACAATAAAAGAATATAGATGCGAGTTCATAATCAAGGAGTTAGAGAGGAAGTAGTGTTCCGACGCCGCGAAGCGCCATTTGACCGCCAAAGCGTAGTGTTTGTATGCCCCCAGGGAAATAGGCAAGGACGTATGAGAGAAGAGCAATCACCTGGACCACCGCACCTATCAAAGAACCGAAATATGAATGAGGCTGCGTAACGCCATTAGTGCGGTCAAAGGGGACGATCGAAGTCGTGGCGCACCCCCAATGCAAAATACAATGTCAACCCTAGACTAGACAGATAAGCAACGGAGAACGGCAGGCGTTCTTTTGATATGAGATGTCTTATATGATTTATGGGACCGATCAGAACGGAGAACCTATGTGAAAGACATCAGTGTAGTCCTCGGTTTGGCATAGTTCGTCCGGCTTGACCCTTACCCGAACATAACTAGAAGACTACCGAGACTAGAAGGGACATGAGCAGTGAAGGGCGCGGAACTGTCATGTACGTACCTGAAAGAGAGCGCGAACTTTGCCGGACGAATGGCGAGTAGCGGAAGCGTGAAGAAAGCGACTCCGAAGCAAACTGCGGCACCTGCGAGGCACGCTAAAAGACCCAGTAGTCTACGAGCATGGCTGATAAGGTGAGAGAACGAGTGAAAAACTGTGGGCCCCACCTTTCCCAACGGGAAAGAGCAAAATATGCCTCCTCTTCATTCGAGTTTTCACTGGACCGTAACGGGATATATGCTCCTCCAATCGCGTTGTAGAAACGAGAGAAAGGATTGCGGGAATTCCCAGCGTCCCGGGCTTGTGAATCATCGGTGACTCCTCTCGCCCAGCGAAACTGAGAGAGGCTACTGCGAAAGTTGTTTTCGGTCGCCGCGGACGCCATAGAAGTTGGCAGGTAACTGAGCGGACGAATGTGCTGCGGCCCCCATGGAGCGGAACACGTGACTAGAGCTTGTCCAATCACTCGTCACTTTCAAGTTATACTTGGTCTGGAGGCCAAAATTATGGAAGAACACGACGTAGGAGAGGAAAGCTGGGGCGAGTCGAATAGGACAGAATGGCGCGGCTTGGGCCTCACAGATCCCATAAAAAAGGTCGAGGTAAGTGACTTGAAGACGTGCTCAGTGCATTGCGCTTAGAGGTTTTAGGACAAATGGTTGTTGCTCCCGGCCTTTTTAAAGGTCAAGGGTCTGGTCAAACAACATATTGACTCGTTCAATTACTTTGTGGATGTGGACATCAAGAACATCTTAAAAGCAAATAACAAAGTCACGTCTGACGTAGACCCCCGGTTCTGGTTGAAGTATACCGATATTCATGTTGGATTTCCCGATCGTATGGACGCGGACGCGATTGACAAGAGTGTTACACCGCATGAGTGCCGTTTACGCGACACAACCTATAGCGCCCCCATCCTTGTTACCATACAGTATACGCGAGGAAAAAACGTCGTTCGGAGGACAAATGTGAACATCGGCCGCCTTCCTATCATGCTGCGGAGCAACAAGTGTGTTCTCACAGGGCGCACCGAGGCTCAGCTGGCTTGTATGAGCGAATGTCCGCTCGACCCTGGTGGGTACTTCGTGGTCAAAGGCACGGAAAAGGTCATCCTTGTTCAGGAACAGCTGAGCAAGAATCGCATCATTGTTGAGACCGATCCTATTAAGGGTGTGGTTCAAGCTTCTTGTACTTCGTATGTCCCACGATCCATCCCGCTGATGTCTCTTTGTTGATCCTTTGAAAAGCTCCACCCACGGTGGTCTCAAGTCGAAGACTTATATCGCGACTAAAAAAGGAAAGATCTACCTTCGGCATAACTCTATACATGAAGATGTGCCCATCGCCGTTGCGCTTAAAGCTCTTGGTGTACAATCGGACAAAGAGATTCTTCTTCTCACCGCAGGTGATTCTGGGGCGTATATCAACGCCTTCGCGCCAAACCTAGAAGATGCGGCACGGTTAGGGATTTTCACACGTCACCAAGCCTTAGAGTGGATTGGTTCCCGTGTTAAAGTAAACCGCCGTGTGGTAGGTCCACGCCGGCCCGCTTGGGAGGAAGCTCTTGAGGCTTTAGCAACCATCGTCCTCGCCCACGTACCAGTGACCGGGATGGACTTTAAGTCGAAGGCAATCTTTGTTGCTACCATGACACGCCGTGTTCTGATGGCTATGAATGACGAGAAGATGGTGGACGACCGCGACTACGTGGGTAACAAGAGGCTGGAGCTGTAAGCGAACGGATTGCTTCTGTAAGCGATCTGTGTGCGATAGTTTACAACTCTTCGTAGGGCGGGACAACTACTGGCTTTGTTGTTTGAAGACCTTTTCAAGACCTTCAACACTAACCTCAAGTCATCAATCGATAAAGTCCTTAAGAAGCCTTCACGAACAAACGAATTTGATGCCTGGAACACCATGCAGTTCCAGGGGGACCATATCACTGCCGGTTTTGTGCGCGCCATCTCCACGGGCAACTGGTCACTAAAGCGGTTCCGGATGGAACGTGCAGGCGTCACGCACGTCCTTTCACGCCTGAGTTTTATCTCGGCATTGGGAATGATGACGCGCATATCCTCCCAATTCGAGAAGACGCGCAAAGTTAGCGGTCCGCGAGCGTTACAGCCTAGCCAATGGGGAATGCTATGTCCCAGTGACACACCAGAAGGAGAGGCATGCGGACTAGTCAAGAATTTGGCGCTCATGACCCACATCACCACTGACGTAGAGGAGGAACCAATCGTTAAATTTGCGTTCATGCTTGGTGTAGAGGGTGGGCAGTACTTTTCAGTTTCAAACCACTATCGGAAACTGAGGACAATCAGATATTTGTCAGGCAACTGGGACGGAAATGTATGCTCCCGGTACCTTTGTGGTACAAGTCAATGGGACAATCATGGGTCTTACCCGGTTTCCCTCTCGCTTTGTCCATAATTTTCGTCGCCTGCGACGAGCCGGGAGAGTTAGCGAGTTTGTCAGCATCTATATCAACCACCACCATCGGACAGTAAATATCGCCAGCGATGGCGGACGCATTTGCCGCCCGATGATCATTGTGAACGCCGGCAAGTCGTCTATCACGGAACAACACACCGAGGTGCGTTTTGAACTGTGCCGAGTATAAGACGCCTGACCAGTTTCACTAGCTCCTCAAGCAAGGCGCATTGGAGTTCGATGATTTCCTACGAAAAGGTCTAGTCGAGTACTTGGACGTTAACGAGGAAAATGACTCTTACATTGCACTTTATGAGCCGGACATTGTCGCAACCACGACGCATCTAGAGATTGAGCTACCCACATCACAATCAGTCGCCTCGCAACACCTACCAATGTGCTATGGGAAAACAAGCCATTGGTGCAATTGGGTACAACCAGTTCAATCGAATCGATACGCTGTTATACCTCTCTGTCTATCCGCAACAGCCCATGGTCAAGACGAAGACGATTGAATTAGTGGGCTATGACAAACTTCCAGCAGGACAGAATGCCACCGTCGCAGTCATGAGCTATTCCGGTTACGATATAGAAGATGCTTTGATTCTCAACAAAGTGCGCGACCTGACGCTGCAGCACTCGTACCAATTCCCTTATCGTTCATTGTATAGGCTAGTTTAGATCGCGGGTACGGCCGATGTCAAGTCCTTCGCAAGAACATGACACTTATTCGAAAGTACCCGAATGGGACGTGGGTGACAATTTCGCATGATCTTTGAGGATTCCTCTAATGGTTGCCTTCCAGCTATGACCGCCTTGCGGATGCGCCGCTAGATGAGAACGGCCAAATCCAGAAGAAATACGACATTATTCAACTTGACGGTCTTGCCGGAGTAGGGGAACGAGTGGATCCGGGGGATGTCTACGTCAACAAACAGACACCCTCAAATGCCAACGACAACTCGTTTTCAGGGCCGGCCGCTTCGGCACCGTACAAAAATGCCCCCATGACGTATAAATCACCCGTCGCTGGCCATATCGACAAAGTCATGTTCTCCGACACAGATAACGATCAAACCCTTATCAAAGTTCTGGTGCGGCAAACAAGAAGACCCGAGCTGGGTGACAAATTCTCCTCCAGACATGGTCAGAAAGGCGTTTGCGGTCTTATTGTAAATCAAGAGGATATGCCATTTAATGATCAGGGAATTGTTCCTGGTAAGCGCCGTGTTCCAGAAGCTGCGCTAGATGTGACTCATGTGCTGTGCCAGACACTATTATGAATCCACACGGGTTCCCCTCAAGAATGACAGTCGGTAAAATGATTGAACTCCTTGCTGGGAAGGTCGGCGTCTATCCTTCCTTACAATAGCGTTTAAGCAGACACGTTTTCCTAGGCGGGTGTACTAGCGGGCAAGCTTCAATATGGTACTGCCTTTGGAGGGTCTAAGGTCAGTTCATCGAAACGTTTCGGATCCGCAACTGCGCAGTGACAGCCGGTTGGTGCGGTTGTCAGGTCGAAGACATGTCTCGCATACTTATCGAGCACGGATTCAGCTACGCGGGAAAGGACATGCTTACTAGTGGTATCACTGGAGAGCCACTAGAAGCGTACGTTTACTTTGGGCCAATTTATTACCAAGTGCGTTTGGCAACTCGATTAATCGGACTAGAATCGGAATTATCATCTGACCATTTTTTTGGATAGAAACTCAGTATGTTTTAAGTTCGTGACGTTGACTCACGCTGAGAATATTCGAGAACACATGGTAATGGACAAGATGCATGCTCGGGCGAGGTGCTGTTCTTGTCATTGACAATGGTGCTGCGGCTGACTGGTCATGTGCAGGGGACCGCGCGCCACTCTGACACGACAACCCACTGAAGGCCGTTCCCGCGAGGGCGGTTTGCGTCTTGGCGAAATGGAGCGGGACTGTCTCATCGGATATGGCGCAACACAGCTGCTGCTTGAGCGCCTTATGATCTCTTCCGACAAGTTTGAAGTAAATGCATGCCAGACCTGCGGCCTACTAGGCTACAGGGGTTGGTGTGCGTATTGCAAAAGTTCCAAGAACGTGGCTCTGCTCACTGTTCCATATGCGGCAAAATTGCTGTTTCAAGAGGCACGCGTTCGTCCTTGTCGCTTTAGAACGATCGCTGATAGACTCTGTCCCACTGTAGCTCATGGCGATGAATGTTGTCCCTCGTTTGATCCTTGACGACGCTTGAACGCGTGAGTATCGTTGGCTGTAGTTTACATACGCTTGCATGAAAATCCGTTCTGTCAGCTATCCTCAGGCTGTAGCGGCAATCCTGTAGGCCCCGACTCTTGTAATTTCAGGGAAGATATCCAATTACAGAGAGCAGACCCACCCTTAAAGGTCCAGAACTGAATGAAGCCACCACAAACAGTCAATTCAGAGAAGGTGAAAGCGCCCAGTGCCTCTCCCCTGACCGTAGATAAAATATAAATTACGTGATTGCTCTTCCCTTTCGAGACGCATGTACTATCATACCGGGCAATTAACCATCCACCGGGAACTGAGAAGTGGATTGGTGTCTGTCATTTTTGGAGTTGAAAGGATGTAATATTTGTGGAGTGGAGTGTATTGAACGGTTGCCTGGTGGATAGCTAATCTGAACAGTTGCCAGGTGATATGTAGTCTCAGACAGTTCTGGACTCAACAACGGGGCTTCCAATGGACACTACTACAATATACTGTACAACCCGCTGTGACCGAAAGGCAACGATGGCAACGAACATAGAGTTAGCGAAATTTGCTCAAGTCAAAACGTACAGTCAATGGGTATGATCACAGTCAGCTGAACATGTGACGCGATCGGCTGACTAGTTGCGCCTGTACCGGACAGTCGATGATTGTACTTTCCAAAATCGGAGATGAATTAGACTTTCGAGTCGGTCAGGATTCGCGCATCCGCCATCCGTGTCGGAAATCGCCGGCCGCCTAGGCCGCACGATCCACGTGACGGGGCCCAGTTGC
>WNFQ01004132.1_pt1 | contig 20489 bp, 18 predicted proteins | sample 5400171 | NCBI WGS metagenome assembly WNFQ01 (sample SAMN13153356, study PRJNA577476) | soil metagenome | isolation source: 20 cm soil under Madrone tree | place: USA:California | collected 2016-06-14 | reverse complement strand
CCCTCAAGTGTTCCGCGCATGCAGGCTTGTGCGGCGGTCGGGCAGAGTTTGCTGATGCATACCTACGAGCAGCTCTTCTTCGGAAAGAAGGTGGTCGCGCAGTTGCTGTTGTCGAGCGATGACTTCACCTCGCCGCTGCGCTACAAGAATCTGCAGAATGCGCTGCACGAGTTGTTGGAACTGGGCGTGGTCCCCATCGTGAATGAGAACGACAGTGTTTCGGTGCGCGAGTTGGTCGGCGCCTTTGGCGATAATGACGAACTTAGCGCGTTGCTCGCTACTGCGGTCAAAGCTGATTGGTTGCTCCTACTGACCGATGTGGATGGGTTTTATGTTCCGAATGGCCGCAAGGCGCCCAAGTTGCTGCGCATGGTGCGCAAGCTGACATCTGCGATGGAAGATCTCTGCAACGGTAAGGGCGAGTTGGGGACCGGGGGCATGCGGTCAAAGCTGCGAGCGGCCAAGGCGGCCAGCGAAGCGGGCGTCCATGTGGCCATCGTAAACGGACGGCATCCGCATGCGATCGAAGGCGCGATGCAGCGTAAGATTGGAACTTATTTTCCGCCCAAGCGGGTGGGACGCTGAGATGGCAACAGCTCTTAATTCGGGACTCTCGACTCGCGATCGGCTGGAACGCGCCCACGCCGTTGCCCCGCGCGTGGCGGAACTCAGCACTGTCCAAAAGAACGCCCTGTTGCTCGCCATGGCGGACGCGATTGAAGCTCACGCCGAAGATATCCTGACCGCCAATGAGAACGATCTGGAGTCGAGCGGGCTGGGGGGAGCCATGCGCGACCGCCTCTTGCTGACGGACGATCGCATTGTTGCCATGGCCGCGGGAGTGCGCGACGTGGCGGAATTGCCCGATCCGGTGAACGAGACACTGGCGGAGTGGCAGCATTCAAACGGCATGCGCATCCGGAAGGTGCGCGTTCCGCTGGGCGTGGTTGGCATCATCTATGAGTCGCGGCCCAATGTTACGGTGGACACGGTCTCTCTCGCGCTGAAAACCGGAAACGCCATCGTGCTTCGCGGAGGGAAGGAAGCTGCGAACAGTAATCGAGTGCTGGCGGATATCCTTACGGCCACACCAGGAGCCCCGGAGGGAGCGATTCAACTGCTTGACTCCACCACCCGCGATTCGGTGCAGGAACTGATCAAGGCGCGCGGCCTGGTGGACGTCATCATCCCACGCGGAGGCACAGGCCTGATCACCTACGTGGTCGAGAACTCGCTGGTGCCGGTGATCGAGACCGGGGCAGGGAATTGCCATATCTTTGTCGATGAATCGGCTAATTTCGATATGGCCGATAACATTGTGATTAACGCGAAGACTCAGAGGCCGTCGGTATGCAACGCAGCCGAGAAGCTGCTGGTGCACGAACGAATTGCGGGAGAATACATTCCGCGCATCGTAAAGAAGCTGGCCGAGCATGGCGTGGAACTGCGCGGTGATGAAACGACACGCCGGCTGTCCAAAGGGGGCGAAGTAGCTGCGGCCTCGGAGGCGGACTGGGGCGAGGAGTATTTGCGCCTCTGCATGGCAATCCGCGTTGTCTCGGGCCTCGAAGAAGCGATCGCACTTATCAATCGCTACTCCAGCAAGCACTCGGATGCCATCATGACGGAGAACGAGACGAACGCGCGGCGTTTTCTACAGGCAGTCGATTCGGCGGCGGTGTACTGGAACGCGTCGACGCGCTTCACCGACGGCGCGGAGTTTGGATTCGGAGCTGAGATGGGGATTAGCACGCAGAAATTGCATTGCCGCGGGCCCTTTGCGCTGGCGGAGTTGACGTCGTCGAAGTATGAGATCGTTGGAAGCGGGCAGGTTCGGCCTTAGACTAGGCTGGCGTGCGCTGCGCTCCGAGACGCCGGGCGCCCGCCACTCAAGGGCGCGCTACAATTCCAACATCGTCTGCAGAGTGTGTTTGTGCGAGGAGTTTCAGCCCAACATCCGGCAGTCGTACCTGCGGCGGGAGACATCGCGCCCGACTTTGATCTTCCTGCGCTCATTGGTGGGGTGAAGAAGCGCTTTCATCTCCGAGAGCAGCTGGCTCAGAGCAACATCGTGCTGGCGTTTTATCCGCTGAACTGGGAGTCGGTGAGCGCGCGGCAGTTGGTGGAGTATCAGGCGGAACGGGAAGAATTTCGGCGGCGCCACATCGAACTTGCCACGATTAGCGTCGACTCCATCATGAATACCACCGTCTGGGAACGCGAGATCGGGCCGCTTGAATATGCATTGTGCAGCGATTTCTGGCCGCATGGAGAAGTGAGCCGCACCTACGGCGTATTTCACAAAGAAGGGCCGCATGCTGGAACCAGTCAGCGTGCCATTTTTGTCGTGGAGCGCAGCGGTCGGGTCGTTTTCAGTAAGGTATATGACTGGCGGGAATTGCCTCCGACTGCGGAAACGCTCGAAGCGCTGCGGGGATTGTGAGATTCAAACCTACCCGCCTGCTTTCACGGACCGGTCTTCGTTGCTTCTATCGAAAGACACCATGCGCTTCACGCCGACGGGCGAGGACGCCGGTCGCTCCAGATCGAATCCCAGGAGCCTCATGAAAAGTTTGCCCGGTAGTGTTCTGGCTTGTGCCCTCCTTCTTTTTGGTTTCAACGCTGCGGACCCTTCCCAACCGACCACCCCCGACGCCAGTAAAGCGCAGACGACAATCTTTGGCTTCCGCGACAGCGCGGCCCAACTCGCGGTCGAGTCCCGCTTTCTAGCCGTGCCCGACACCAAGCGTGCAGAGGAACATATGCGCACCCTGACGCAGGCTCCACATGTAGCGGGTTCCCCCGAAGACAAAGCCACGGCGGACTACGTCGCGCAAAAATTTCGCGAAGCTGGTTTGGACACTGAGATCGTCGAGTATCGCGTGTGGTTCAACTATCCATTGGAGATCAGTGTGGATGTCACCGCCCCCGCGGGTGTGAAGATGCACGGCCCGAGTCGCGAGCACGTTGACGGTGATCCATATCAGGATGATCCGCGGGTCATCACTGCGTTTAACGGCATGTCGCCGTCCGGAGATGTGGAGGCCGAAGTGGTGTATGCCAACTACGGCTCGCCCGAGGACTTCCGTAAGCTCGAGCAGATGAAGGTGGATGTGCGCGGAAAGATCGTTCTGGTGCGCTACGGGCAGAATTTTCGGGGGGTCAAAGCGTTCGTCGCGCAAGAGCACGGTGCTGCGGGCGTGATCATTTACTCAGATCCCGCAGACGACGGCTGGAAGCGTGGCGATAAGTACCCGCAAGGGCCATGGCGTCCGGATACTGGTGTCCAGCGGGGATCAGTCGGGTACATGTTTCAGTTCTCGGGAGATCCGACTTCGCCAGGCGTGGCGGCAGTCGCCGATCTCGCCGAGGCTAAGCGCACGCCGCCAGAGCAATCCGCGCAACTGCCGAAGATTCCGTCCACTCCGCTTTCCTATGCCGATACCTGGCCGATCCTTGAGCATCTTGCCGGTCCGGAATCTCCGCGTGATTGGCAAGGAGCCTTGCCTTTTACGTATCACGTAGGAGCGGGTCCGGTGAAAGTGAAGATGCACCTGAAGCAGGATTACCAGTACCGCACCATCTGGAATGTAATCGGGCGAGTGCGCGGCAGTGAAGCGCCGGATGAGTGGGTGGTTGCTGGAAACCATCGCGATGCTTGGGTGTACGGAGCGGTCGATCCCAGCAGCGGGACGACGGCGATGCTCGAAGCTGTGCACGGAATCGGCGGATTAGTGAAATCGGGATGGAGGCCCAAACGTTCCCTGGTGTTTGGCAGTTGGGACGCGGAAGAAGAAGGACTGATCGGGTCTACGGAGTGGGGCGAGCAGAATGCCGAAGCCCTCGCACACGCGGTGGCGTATTTCAACGTGGATGTTGCGGTCTCCGGGCCGAAGTTTGGGGCGTCGTCGGTGCCGAGCCTGAAGCAGTTTCTTCGGGATGTGACGAAGTTCGTTGCGAGTCCGCAAGGTGGCACGGTTTACGATGTGTGGCGCAAGTCGGGGCAGTCGGGTGAACCGGTGAGTCCGCAAGAAACGTCGGGCAGCACGTTTCGTCCGCCGGTTGTGCAAGGGCGGACGGACGCTGCGGTCGGCGAACTGGGCAGCGGGTCGGACTATACGGTGTTTCTCCAACACTTGGGTGTTCCTTCCGCGGACGTCGGTTCCACGGGAGCGTACGGTGTCTACCACTCAGCGTTCGACAATTTCAATTGGTTCAAGAAATTCGGTGATCCGAATTTTGTCTACGAACAACAGATGGCGCGCGTCTTCGGACTGGCAGCGCTGCGCATGGCCGACATCGACGTCTTGCCTTACGATTACGAGGAGTACGGCAAGGAAATCAGTGCCTACATCAGTGCCGCCAAAAAGAAGGCAGAAGGAAAATTTGCCGGCCGCGTTCCGGATTTCACGTCCGCTATGGATGCGGCGAAGCATTTTCAGGAAGCTGGTGGCAGAATTCTGGGCAAGCAGAAGAATCCGCCTTCGGCGGATCTAGCTAAGCTGAATCGCGTCCTTCGTGATGCCGAGAGCGCTTTGCTCATTTCGCCGGGCTTGCCGAACCGCCCGTGGTATCGCCACGTCATCTACGCTCCCGGGCAATACACCGGGTATGCGGCGGTAGTGATTCCAGGAGTCAACGAGGCGATTGATGCCGGCGACCTGGATCGCGTCCGAGAACAGATTGCTGTCCTGGCTACCGCCCTGCAGCGCGCGACCAAACTGCTGGAGAGTTACCGCTAAAGATATTGCAACTGTTTGCACACTGCGAAAGGTCGTGCCACGAGCGGTTACCTTGGGGTAAACTGGCTACGCGGTAAGCGATCGGGCAACTCCGCAGTGGGGTGTCCGCAAGGCTGTCGTTCGCAGCTTCCTTTCTTTTCGTTGTTGGCTCCGTCATTTTGAGGATTCGATGCCGCTGGCCCGCATTATCACCGACTCTGTTGACGAATCGCTGGAACTCACCATGCAGCTGCGCTCGCGCGGATTCCAGGTAGAAACGGTTGCTCCATCAGATGTTCCGAGCACGCCCGTGGACCTGGAAGTTCGGCTCGAAGAATGCAACTCGGAGGATGTGCTGACACAGACGGCGCAAGTGTCGGAAGCGGACGATCTGTGGGTGTTCGTCGCTCCCGGGGCGTTGGACGAGAGTGTGAGGCCGGTTCGGACAATTCCTCCGGTAGCCTCGGTGATCCGAATTCCCGAGGCGAAATCTCCCCAGTCCCGGCCAAAGGTTGCTCCCGCAGTTGTTCCGTTCGCGGTTCCGGAAGACGATCCGATACTTCTGGACCTTCCTGAATTCAACGTGCGGGCTATCGCGGCAGTGAAGGAGGACGTTCGCCCCGCGAATGGAAATGGCATGGACAGCGGACGGAATATCCCGGCTGCGGCTTCGACAGCGGCGGTTGTGCCCGTGCCCGCGGCTGCCCCGAAAAACGGAACGTCCCATCGGGCCCCGGAGCTTTCGCCGCAAACCACCGAGGTAGTCCAGTTTCCGGCCAGGGCGGAATCGCAAGTGCGTTTACGGTCCATGGGCGAAGACGTTGCGTCGATGGTATCCGTACGATCTCATGAGCCAGCGCCGATCTCTGCCGCAGACCTGAGATTCTGGAGGATCGCGAGTGTCACCGCGGCGCTGGCGATTGCAGCCCTGCTGCTTGGAGTCAATCTGAGCCGCGCACCTGAGCCCGGGAAGAACGCGCCCCAAGGCGCAGCGACGGTTACAGCAGCGTTCCGGCAACCACATTCCACGACCAAGGGGATTCCCGCTACAAACGAACCACCAGTTGCGGCGCCAAAGCCTGCAGCAGGCAAGACGCATAAGCCGAGCGTGTCACCTCCGCCGATCGAGTTCGCAACCAAGACTGTGCGACTGCACAAGGCTGGGAGGAGGCGACTGGCCAGACCGTCGCCCGACGATGTCATCGCCAAGGACAGCGTGGTCTACTTCGACCGCAAAGGTCGTTCTTCAGTCCAGAGGCCGCCGTCGGACAAACGCGCTGCCGATTTGAACTGATCCGCTACGAAATCACTCCGCCTTGCTGCTCAGAGCACGGTCGATCGAGAATGCGCCGCTGCCTCGCACCATGAGAACGACGGCAACCACAATCGCCAGCAAGTGATATTCGAACCCTTCACCCTTCTGCTGCCCACTCCAGTTCATGAAGAATCCAAACTGGCCGTGGACCATTAGAACGGCGACGAGCATGTTGATTGTGATGCCGAAGGCGGCTACACGTCCGAGAAGACCGAGAATCAGCCCAATGCTGCCTAGGAATTCGGCGCAAATGGCCAGAAAGGCGAATGGAGCTGGGATGTGCAGCATGCCGGTGAAGAAACCCATGGTGCCGGAGAATCCATAACCGCCAAACCAGCCCAGCGTCTTTTGCGCCCCGTGTGCGAAGAAAATCACGCCGAGAAACAAGCGCAGCAGGGTGAGGGTCCAATCGTCGGAAGTTGCCAATAGTTTTCGAAGCATGGAGAGTTTCCTTTCTTTTTCTGAACATTGCGTGGTGCCAGGCCCGTGATGTTTTCGTTTTGCGAACGATCTAACGCAAACCTGCGCGGACCCGTTGCAGTAGAGCGATCAGGGTACGCACCTCCGAAACGGACAGCGACGCCATGGCTTGCGCGGCGGAGTCGACGGCTGGTTTGTCCAGATCGGCTAACACGCGCAAGCCCGCTTCGGTGATCCAGCACAAAACCTGACGCCGGTCTTCGGCACAGCGTTTGCGACGCACCAAATGTTTAGCCTCCAGTTTGTCGAGCAGGCGCGTGATGCCAGGAGTCCTTTGGATCATGCGGTCGGCAATCTCCAGTGTGGGCGTGCCTTCCTGATCCGCTCCCCGCAGGATTCTCAGTACGTTGTACTGCTGGAGGGAAATGCCATGTGGTTCCACCAATTGGGCGAAACGCCGCTGCAGAACGTCTGTCGTGCGAGACAAGGCCAGCATGGCTTCCTGGGCTGGAGAAGCAAACGGCTTGTTCTGCCGGATCTCCTCGCGCAGGCTGAACGGCTCTTTGACCATCGGAATTTCCTTGCAGTGCAATAGATGACTAGTCAAGTAATCTGGTTGCAAATCTTACGGCTGGCGCATGGAACCTGCCGGGGCGAGAGTTCAACGCGGACTGTCGCCGGTTGACCCTGCCGGGCGTGCTCCGTATGATGACCGGACCCCGCTGACCGGTCGGCAATCGCGGCAGAGGTTTATGGGGATGGACCCGGCAAGAACCCCGCTCACGCCGTTGAAAATCTGCTGCGCACGTTACCGGCTGCGGCGACCGCGACCTTCCTGGCCCTGTTTCCCATCGTGAATCCCTTTGGCGGCATTCCGTTGTTTTTCTCATTGACGTCAGGGTTCACGCCCCTTGAGCGCAATCGGACAGCGCTGCGGACCGCGTTTTACGTCTTCGCCATCCTTGTGACCTTCATGTTCTTCGGGCGCTTCGTCTTGAATTTCTTTGGCATTTCGCTGTCCGTGTTGAAGATCGCGGGTGGTCTGCTTGTGGCGAATACCGCGTGGGGAATGGTGACTGGTGGGGATCGTTTGACGGCTGCCGAGAGCGACGAGGCGACCACCAAAGAAGATATTTCACTCACGCCAATGGCGATGCCGATGCTCTCGGGACCAGGATCGATCGGGGTTGTGATGGGATTGGCAGCGCACGTCGACAGCCCGACTGCATACCTGGGCATGGTGATCGGCATCGTTGGACTGGCGATTTCGGTTTATCTGTTCCTGCGGTTGGGAGGCCCGTTGGTGGCGCAGTTAGGGCCGAGCGCCGTGGGAGCAATCGGCCGTATTTTCGGATTCCTGATCCTCGCGATCGCGGTGCAACTGATTTGGGATGGAGTGGCGGACTTCAGAGCCTAAGAATCGCCGCTTCGCGTCCGGACGGGCGGGGACGCCCGTCGCTCCCCAGGGCGACATTCGTGCTCCACGAAAACCAGCCCTACTTCAACGTGAGCAGCTTCTCCACTATGTCCGAATAGTCCTTCTTCTCCAAGCCATGGACCTGTTTGTTGTACTCATCCACCTTGGAAGAATAGTTCATCGAGCAGAACTTGGGGCCGCACATGGAGCAGAAGGCCGCCTCTTTGTAATAGTCGTCAGGCAGGGTTTCGTCGTGCATCGCGCGGGCGGTCTCTGGGTCGAGCGAGAGCGCGAACTGTTTTTCCCAATCGAACTTGTAGCGGGCATAGCTGAGCGCATCGTCGCGGTCGCGGGCGCCGGGACGTTGGCGTGCCACATCAGCGGCGTGGGCGGCGATCTTGTAGGCAATGATGCCGTCTTTTACGTCCTTGTCGTTGGGCAGGCCGAGGTGTTCTTTGGGCGTGACGTAGCAAAGCATGGCGGCGCCGTGCCAGCCGATCATCGCGGCGCCAATCGCCGAAGTGATGTGGTCGTAGCCGGGAGCGATGTCGGTCACGAGCGGGCCTAGCGTATAGAACGGGGCTTCGTAGCAGAGCTCGTTTTCTTTCTCGACCTGCTCCTTGATCTTGTCGAGCGGCACATGGCCTGGGCCTTCGATCATTACTTGGACATCGTGATTCCAGGCAATCTTGGTGAGCTCGCCCAGCGTCTTGAGTTCGGCGAACTGGGCTTCGTCGCTGGCGTCGGCGATGCAGCCGGGGCGAAGGCCATCTCCTAATGAAAAGCTCACGTCATATTTCTTGAAGATTTTGCAGATATCTTCGAAACAGTCGTAGAGAAAGTTCTGCTTGTGGTTATAGGCCATCCATTGGGCCAGGATTGCGCCGCCCCGGCTGACGATGCCGGTGATGCGGTTCGAGATCAGCGGCAGGTACTGGATTAGGACGCCGGCGTGGATGGTCATGTAGTCCACACCCTGTGCCGCTTGCTCCTCAATGACTTCGAGCATGACAGTCGCGTTCAGGTCTTCTACTCTTTTCACCCGTGCGATCGCTTCGTAGATTGGAACCGTGCCGATCGGAACCGGGGAATGACGCAGGATGGCTTCGCGGATCTCGTGGATATCGCCGCCGGTGGAAAGATCCATCACCGTGTCAGCGCCGTAGTGGACCGAGGTGTGCAGCTTCTTGAGCTCTTCGTCGATGTTCGAGGTGACTGCTGAGTTTCCGATATTGGCGTTGATCTTGCACAGCGAGGCCACGCCGATGCACATCGGTTCAAGTTCGGGGTGATTGAGGTTGGCCGGGATGATCATGCGGCCGCGGGCGACTTCGTCGCGCACGAGCTCGGGCGTAATCTTTTCTCGCTGTGCGACGTAGGCGATTTCTTCCGTGATCACGCCCTGGCGAGCATAATGCATCTGCGAGAAGTTGCCATCCTTATTCTCGGCTTTGCGACGGGTCAGCCATTCGGCGCGCGGCTTGGGAACCGCGCCGTTGCTGCTGTTGGAGCCATTTGAAGAAGTGCCGTTCGTCGGGGTCATGGACAGCTCAACCTCACTCGTTTTCATTTTTTCGATTATACGCTGCAGTGGCTGCGGTTGCGGGACAGGGAGCCGTTCCGATGGGCAAGAAAAAAGCTTTACCGCGGAGGTCGCAGAGAACAGCCGCTGAGGGCGCGGAGAAAATCTCCCGAGTTTGTTCACGTTCTCCCAACTTGTCCGTCCAACCGTGCTGGACCTAAAATCCTTTGTCTCCTTCGGCGAGGACAATCATGCGCATACTCAAAGGGCTGTTGATTTTCATCCTGCTCTCGGTCGGGCTGGCCTTTGGCCAGGCTGCATCGGTTACTCAGAAAACCGCGCCCGGCTTCAGCATTGACGCAATCGATAAGACGGTCGATCCGTGCGTGGACTTCTACCAGTACGCTTGCGGCAACTGGATGAAAAACACCGAGATTCCCGCGGATCAGAGTTCCTGGGTGAGTTTTACCGAACTGTACGAGCGAAATCTGGTTGCCCAGCGAGGCATTTTGGAGAAGGCTTCGGTGGACAGACCAGCGCGCAGTCCGATCGAGCAGAAGATCGGGGACTATTACAGCGCCTGCATGGATGAGAAGACCGCAGACGCGAAAGGGTTGGACCCGCTCAAGGCGGAACTCGAGCACATCGCTGCCGCCCAGGACAAGAGTGCGTTGATTGATGCCATCGCGCGCACCCACATGATCGGCGGAAATGCTCTGTTTAATTTCTATTCGTCCTCCGACCTGCACAACGCCGATCAGGTGATTGCCTACATCGATCAGGGCGGTCTGACGCTACCCGACCGCGACTACTACATCAAGGACGATCCCAAGCAGGTCGAGATGCGCAAGCACTTGGTGGAGTACGTCACCCAGATCTTGACGTTGACGGGACAGCCTGCGGAGAGGGCTGGCGAGTCCGCACAGACCGTGCTGCGCATTGAAACCGCGCTGGCCAAGGCCGAGATGAGACGACGCGGGATGCGGCAGTTTCTCTTGCTCCAAACTTCTATTTGACGCGCTATTTCTCGGCGGTAGAGGCGCCTGCGTTTTCGGACCTCAACGTCAACAATCCGGACTTCTTCAAGCAGGTGAACGGAGTGCTCGAGAGCGAGTCCCTGGACGCGCTCAAGACTTACGTCAGCTGGCATCTGCTCGATTCGGCTGCGCCCTGGCTCTCGAAACCTTACGTCGATGCCAATTTCAAAATGCAGCAGCACTTGACGGGGCAGTCGGAGATCCAGGCGCGCTGGAAGCGTTGCGTGGATGCGACCGATGGTGCATTGGGAGAAGCGCTGGGCCAGAAGTACGTCGAGGAGACGTTTGGTGCGGATGGCAAGCAGCGCATGTTGAAGATGGTGGACGCGCTGGAGACATCGCTCGATCAAGACATCCGCGATTTGCCCTGGATGACCGAGGACACCAAGAAACAGGCCAAGGTGAAGCTGCAGGCTATCCGCAACAAGATCGGCTATCCCGATGTGTGGCGTGATTACAGTTCGTTGACCATCGCGCGCGGCGATCTGCTGGGCAATTTCCTGCGTGCCAATGAATTCGAGTCGAAGCGGCAGATCGCCAAAATCGGCAAGCCGCTCGACCGCAAGGAATGGGGCATGACACCCCCGACTGTCAATGCCTACTACAGCGGGTCACGCAACGAGATCGTCTTTCCAGCGGGAATCCTTCAGCCGCCCTTCTTCGACAAAAAGATGGATGACCCGGTGAACATGGGTGGGATCGGCGTCGTCATCGGTCACGAACTTACGCATGGCTTCGACGATCAAGGACGAAAATTCGATCCGCAGGGCAATCTGAACGACTGGTGGAAGCCGGAGGACGGCGAGGAATTCGAGAAGCGCGCCGGTTGCATTGCCAGCGAGTACGGGAATTTCGTTGCCGTTGATGATCTGAAGCTGAACGGCAAGCTTACGCTGGGCGAAAACACCGCCGACAACGGTGGTGCGCGCATCGCTTACATGGCTCTGCAGAGCCTGCTCGCGCAGGACAAGAGCGGGAAGGCTGACGAGAAGATCGACGGCTACACACCGGAGCAGCGCTTCTTTCTGGGCTTCGGCCGGGTGTGGTGCCAGAAGCGGCGCCCGGAGTACTCTCGCATGCTGGTGAGCGTGGATCCGCATTCGCCGGGGAAATATCGCATCAACGGCGTAGTGCAAAATATGCCGGAGTTTCAAAAAGCATTCGGCTGCAAGGCGGGGCGGCCGATGGTGGCGGAGAATGCCTGCCGGGTGTGGTAGAGGCCCGGGCGAGACGCCAGCGCGACAGCCGGCAAGATGCTGGCGCTACCAAACGGGCGGGCTAGTTGGCCGTCTGGAGCTCTTTGAAACCCTTGCGCCGTTGTTCGCTGTAGCGGTGCAAAGCGTCGGTGATGATCGGAAAAGCTTCGCCAGACGGACGGATTTCATCGACCTTCACCGCTTTGCCTTCCAGTTGTTTGTAGTCCTGGAAGAAGCGGCGCAGCATTAGCAGACGGTGCGAGGGCATTTCGTTGGCTTCGTGGTAGGAGTTGAATTCGGGATCCTCCGTCGCCACCGCAATAATCTTGTGGTCCTGCTTGCCGGCATCGATCATGGTCATCAGCCCGATCGCTCGAGCATGAATAATGGTGAGCGGGACCACGGCTTCCTGGCATAGCACAAGGACATCGAGCGGATCGTCATCCTCGGCCAGCGTTTGCGGAATGAACCCGTAATTCGCTGGATAGTACACAGCGGAATAAAGGACGCGATCGAGCTTGATCAGGCCGCTGGTCTTGTCCAGTTCATACTTCACGCTCGAGCCGAAGGGGATTTCGATGACCGTACTGAACTCGCTGGGGAGTTTGTCGCCGGGGGTGACGTCGTGCCAGGGGTGGATCATAGGGAGCGCGTTGCCTCGCTGAAGTCGGAACTCTGGCATTCTAGCAAGGTCGACGATCGCGCACGGGGCGTCGGTCGGTCTTAGTCTTTACAATTCAATCACTTGAGGAGATCGCGGCATGCCCATGTCATCCTTTTGCATCTTGACCGGGGCACTTCATACGCGTAAAGTCGGGATATCAGTTTGGGGTAGGCTTATGTCCAGCGAGACCAGCAAGTACCTGAAGTTCGGCGGAGCGACCGTCATCATCCTGATGATGCTGGGCTATCTCGCTTACACCGGCGTGCAGGAAAGCAAGAGTTACTACGTCACCATCAAAGAGCTGCGTGGACTGGGTGATAGCGCCTACACGAAGCGGCTTCGTGTGGCGGGCAATGTGCAGCCTGGGTCGATCAAGCGGAATGGCACGCGTGTGGAGTTCATCCTCGTGGAGCAGGACCTGAGCCTGGCGGTCAGCTATGCCGGGACCGAGCCGCCACCCGACACGTTCAAGGACAATTCGCAGGCTCTGGCGGAAGGCAGTTTCGGAAAAGATGGCGTGTTTCACGCTAAGGGGCTGCAGGCGAAGTGTGCTTCCAAGTACGCGCCCGCCAAGCCGGGTGACCCTGCGAGCGGTGCTCCCAACGCGGAGCCGCCCAAGAACATGACCGAGCGGGACGGCAAATCCAAGGTAGGCGTGATCCTGTAGTTCGCGGTTGGCTTCTCTGACGAAACCAATTCGATTGTGAACGACCCCAACGCGGCGCGCCCACAAGCCGATCCCATCATTTCTGTCACAAATCTGATCAAGCAGTTTGGACGCTTCGCGGCGCTGCGAGGGGTCAGCGCGTCGTTTGAGGCTGGCCGCCTCTACGCGATTCTCGGAGACAATGGCGCGGGAAAGACAACCCTGCTGCGCATCCTTGCGGGACTTGTGCGTCCGACGCGGGGTACGGTGTCGATGCTCGGGAAAAGCGATCCGCGCGAGGCTTGTCGGGATTTCGGTTATATGGCGCATCCCTCGCTTCTCTATGACGAAATGAGCGGCATGGAAAATCTGCGCTACTTCGCAAGGCTATACGGTATTCAGGACGATGCCCGCTGCGTCGGGAGCATCTCGGCAGTGGGACTCGATCCAGAGCTGCAGCGTCCAGTAGGGCAGTATTCGCAGGGGATGCGGCAGAGAATGTCACTGGCAAGGGCGCAGTTGCATGATCCCAAAATTCTCTTGCTGGACGAGCCCTTTTCCAATGTGGACATCCGTTCAGCGCGCGAGATGGTGAAATTGCTGGCCCATATGCGCGATCAGGGGAAGACGATATTTGTGGTGACGCACCAGGCCTCGTTGCTCGACGGTGCCGCCAACGAGTTTGTCTGGATGCGAGCTGGTGAGATCGTCAACCGGACGCCGGACCGCAAGTTTATGGAGACCGCATGAGCGCGCCCGCCGGGATCACGCTGGTCACGCTCACGAAGGATATCCGCCTGGAGTGGCGCTCCAAGGACGCCATCAACTCCATGCTGTTTTTCGCGCTGCTCGTGGTGGTGGTCTTCAGCTTCTCGTTCGATCCCAATGCGGAGGAATCGCGCCTGATTGCCGGTGGCCTGATCTGGGTTGCTTTTCTGTTCGCGGCGGTGGTTGCGCTCAACCAGACCTGGGCGCGCGAGCTTAGAAATCAGGTACTGGATGCCTATCGTGTTTCCCCGGCTCCCGCCAACGCGCTGTTCCTCGCGAAGGCGGTCGGGAACTTCATCTTCGTTGCGATTCTGGAAGCGCTGATGACGCCGCTGTTCATCATGTTCTACAAGCTGCGAGCGCTGGGACCGGCCTGGCAACTGCTGCCCGTGGCTATCCTGGGAACGTGGGCGATCGTGGTGAACGGGACCTTTTTTGCGGCGATGTCCCTACGCACCCGCAGCCGCGAAATTATGCTGCCCCTTCTATTATTTCCTATCACCCTGCCAGCGCTAATATCGCTGGTCGAAGCCACCACCACGATTCTGCTGGGCGATCCGTCCACATCGGCCAAGTTCTGGATTGTATTGCTTGCCACCTATGATGTGGTGTTTACTACTGGCTGTCTGGCTCTGTTCGAAACGGTGCTGCACGCGGAATGAAAAAAACCTTTCCCATCCTCGGACTGCTGACAGCTGCGCTGCTGAGCTATGCCCTGTATGAGGCCGTGGTGGTCGCTCCGCGGGAGCAGACCATGGGCGACGTGCAGCGCATCTTCTATTACCACGTGCCCTCGGCCTGGACCGCGTTTCTGCTGTTCTTCATCAACTTCGTCGCCTCGGTGCAGTATCTGGTGCGTCGGAATCCGCCAGCAGACAAGATTGCGAACTGGGTTGTGATCGCGATCGGGGTGCTGACCTGCGTCGGCGGCTATGTAATCAAGCCGCTTCCCCAGGGTATGTACCCGTCGTCGGTTGCCACCACCGGGTTGGCCATTGTCGGAATCTATTTCCTGATCCGGAAGTATTTTTCCGACCAGGAAACCGATATTCTGGCCTTGACGACAGCAGAGGTCGGCGTGGTTTTCTGCACGGTCGTTCTAGTGACAGGACCGCTGTGGGCGCGACCGGTGTGGGGTATCTGGTGGACATGGGATGTGCGGTTGACGTCTACGCTCGTGCTGTGGCTGATTTATGTCAGCTACTTGGTGCTGCGGCGCTTCTCCACCAGTGGGCAGACGCCGGTACTCGCGGCAGCCCTGGCCGTCTTCGGGGCGTTGGATGTTCCTCTGGTCTACTTTTCGATCTGGTTCTTTCGCACGCAGCATCCGCAGCCAGTCATCGGCGGTGGCGGTTCCATTGATCCGCGCATGTTGCACGTGTTGTTGATTAACTGGCTGGCATTTTTGTGCTTTGCATTTCTGGTGTGCTGGTCGCGTTACCGGCTGGAGCGGTTGCAACGCGACGTCGAGGAAACGTTCGCCCTTGAGGCCCTGCTCGAACCGAGGAGCAACGTGCGATGAACTTTCTTTATGCAGCCTACGCTGCGACTTGGGCGATCCACATTGCTTATCTCATCACACTGGTACGCCGCTATTCCCGCCTGAAACAGGAAGTCGACGAGTTGAATAAGAAGAAGAACTGAAACCGAGCCTTGGCATCGGTTTCCGCCGTCCCTACGGGACGGGACTGACCTGTTGATGCCTTCCCGCCACTGAAGTGGCGGGCTATTTTCATTCCATCGCCAAGTTCAGGTACCCGTTTTCCATTGTTGCTGCAGCGCAGCGGCAAACTCTGAACCGGAACTTGCCCGCAAGAACTCATATTCCTCAATCGCGGCAGCGACTCCGATGCGAGCCGAGGGCAGCGGCGGTTCCACCCGAATGACGCGCGCGGCAAAACGGACGCGCACCGCATCGGTCAGGGTGACGTGCGGCGGGAAGGTCAGGGTCACTTCGATGCGCGACCCGTGTGCGACCGCGCGGTCAAGGTAAAAGAATACGCCGCGGGCGCTCACGTTCTGGGTTTCGGTGTGGAACTCATCAGCGCGGTTGCCCGTCAAGCGGATGGCTGCCGGCAATCGCATATCGAAACGTCTCATGGCGCGTCGATCCGAGGAGTCTTGCAGCATCTTGGTATTTCTCCGTGAGAAGCGTCGCGAGCGCAAGAAGATTCCGTTTCGGCACAAGCCGAATTCGGAAGGCCCGTGGCGCGAGGCTTCCAGAAGGCAAGAATTCATTTTGCCAGACGAGGAAAGATTACTTACTTATCAGCAGTTTGCAAAGATTGCAAGCCGATCAGGCATTCACTTGGTAAACGCTCTTGTGTCAATCGAAGGCCGAGGTGCCCGATTACGAGCGCTGCTGTTCTCGTCGCCCGTAGAAGGCCTGTAACCGCGAAGATCGCCAAAGTTGCGCGAAGGCCGGAAGGAAGAGATCAACATGATTGTTTGCCTTTGCGTGCTTCTTGGTTGGGTTTTGACCTCGAACTTGCCATCGCAGGTTCACTTTTGTGATGCCGTCGGCATCTCGGATTGCCTCTTTTTGCATCTCACGAGGCTTGAGCGGGCAGGGAAGCGGGCGTTCGCTTGACACTGCTATCCGCCAGATGTTTAAGTAGTTACTTATTTTTTCACACGGATCTGAAGACAAAGTATGCCTGCCGCTTCGTTACCGGGGCCGCCTGGCTTTTTGTGTGCCGTCTTCATTCCTCTCCACCTGATTTGAATATTTCGGAGGAACTCGTGAGATTGAATCGCCGTGGGTTGGGTACAGGTCTGTTGTGGAGCCGCATTCTGCCGGCAGGGTTGTTGCTGGCGACCGCCGCGGTGGCGGTCCTTGGACTTGGCTCTCATGTACGGCTGACCAGTGCGAATCCGGTGGTCCAGTCTTCCGAGTTTGGCCGGAGTTTCCACCCGGCAGAGTCGCAGCATCCGGCCCTCGCCGCCTACGACCACCTGCCCCTCATGTTTGAGCCGAATCTGGGCCAAACTGATCCGCAGGTGAAGTTCATGACCCGTGGCAACGGATACAGTCTGTTTCTTACGGACAGGGCGGCAGTTCTTTCGTTGGCTCATGCTGGGTCGGGCCGTGAGTCTACCGATATACCGGCTTCTGTGATCCGGATGGAGCTAGCTGGGGCGCGAAGCAAACCAGTGCTGCAGGGTCGCGAGCCCCTTCCGGCGAAAAGCAATTACTTCATTGGGAATGACCCGGCCAAGTGGCATCGCAGCGTACCGCAGTTCGCGCGTGTTCGGTACGAACAGGTGTACCCCGGTGTCGATCTCGTCTATTACGGCCAGCAGGGACAACTGGAATACGACTTCGAAGTCTCACCGGGCGCTGATCCGAAGAGCATTCGGTTGAACTTTCAGGGAAGCAAGAATGTGAAGCTGAAATCGGGTGACCTCGTGCTCGCGACCGCCGACGGCAGCGTCCGACTGCAGGCACCGCGTGTGTACCAGGGGGAAGGGGCGACCCACAAGAGTGTTGACGGGCGATTCTTGCTGCTGGCTGCGGATGCCGTGGGATTCGAAGTTGGGGCCTATGATCGCAGCAAGACTCTGATCATCGATCCGGTCTTGAGCTATTCCACCTATCTCGGGGGCACAGGCTCGGAGCTTTTCCCGACCATCGCGGTGGACTCGGGCTTTAATATGTATGTGGCTGGCTCGACCTCTTCCACCAACTTCCCGGTTGCCGGTACTGCTCCTTATCAGAGCACTCTCAAGACGGGCGCAGCTGCCAACGTGTTTGTCTCCAAGTTCGACTCGACCGGAGCGACCCTGCTCTTCTCGACTTATTTGGGTGGAACCGGGATGGATTCGAGTGTGGGAATCGCAGTCGATGCAGCCGGCAACTCGTACGTAGCGGGAACCACGACCTCGGGGGATTTCCCGACATCAACGACCGCTTTTCAAGCGACGCCGCTCGGGCCGGGTACGCATGCATTCGTCAGTGAACTGGATGCGACTGGCGCGAACCTCAAATACTCCACATACCTTTCTGGCAGCACTACGGTCGCGGGAACTCCTAACGATACCGCCAAAGGAATGACGCTGGACAACAAGGGCTTCGTCTACGTCATCGGGACCACAAACTCAACCAATTTCCCAACCGCGCCCAGTGCAGGGACGTTCCAGCCGACACTGCAGGGCGCCACAGCATTCTTTGTCAGCAAAGTGGATCCGAGCACCTCCGGCACCAACAGCTTGCCGTTCTCTACGTATTTCGGCGGTGGGATTCCGAGCACTGGTTCAGTGGCCGGGGGCGGAATTGCCGTGGATAACAATGCCAGCGGCTCAAACATCTACATCACGGGCGGCACCAACTTCGCATTCACTGGTACCAACGCCACAACGGACTTTCCGATTAAGAATGCCTACCAGGCTTGTCTGAACAGCCTCGCGTCTGTGACGACCTGCCCCGCTCCGAGCGGGACCCCAGCGATGGACGCTTTCATCGCCAAGCTGAATCCTGGAACAACGACTGCCCCACAGTTGTTGTACTCCACCTACGTGGGCGGCACCGGTGACGATATCGCCAATGGCATCGCCTTGGACGCCTCCGGCAACGCGTACATTACCGGATCGACCACGTCCACCGATTTTCCGAAGGCGACGGTTGCGCAGTTTCAGACGGCCTTCGCCGGGGGTGCCCACGACGCGTTTGTGGCCAAAATCAATAATCCGATTACCGGAACGGGAACCACGAATACAAACGTTCAGTTGACCTACGGGACCTATCTGGGCGGCAACGGGGACGACGTTGGAACTGCAATTGTCGTGGACGGCATCCAGGGCGCAAGAATCATCGGCACCACGACTTCAGCGAATCTGCCAGTCCTGCATGCGATCCAAAGCACGATCGGTGGTGGGATGGATGCTTTCGTTGCCCGTCTGGATACAGTGTCCGGGGGGGCGACTGGTACCAATCAGTTTCTGACCTTCCTCGGTGGATCGGGCGATGACGTGGGCACCGGCATCGCAATTGATAGCAGCACGAACACGTACGTGGCGGGCGAAACATCGTCGGGGAATTTCCCAACCGCCAGTCCGTTCCAGTCTGGTCCGGCGGGTGTGCCCGATGCCTTCGTGGCCAAGCTCGGCCCTACGCTGAGTTTGAACCTCACGGTGGGTACTCCTGCATCCACCTCCGTCAATGCCGGCAATCAGGTGAGCTTCGTGTATACGATCACCAACAACGGCGACACGACCGCCAATGTTGCGTTTCAGGATAACCTCGGCAGCGGCAGCGGAACTGCGCCCGCCACGTTTGTCTCGGCAACCGCGTCAGGTGGCAGTTGTCCGACGACGCCCACCAACACCACCGTGCTTTGCAATCTGGGAATCCTCAACGGCGGGGCCACCGCGACGGTGACCGTGAACCTTACCCCAACAGGATCGGGAACTCTGGGCAATAGCGGAACGGTATTCGTCGGTGGGCAGTTCTCGAAAAGCGCCACTGCCACACCGGTGACGGTGAACACCTTTAAAGTGGCTGGAACTCCGCCCAGCGTGACCGTCGTGGCGGGACAGCCAGCATCTTATCAGATCACGATTACGCCCCAGCAAACCTACTCTGCAAGCATCTCATTGACCTGCTCGGCGGGACTGCCGGGTGGAAACCCTCCTTCTACGTGTTCATTTTCGACGACACCGGTTACGCTGCAGGGGACGAGCCCATCGCAAGTCACTTTGACGATCAGCACTTCGCCAAGAACTACCACGACGGTTGAATTGTTGCCGAAAAGCGGGCCATTTTATGCAGTCTGGCTGCCAATCGCTGGTTTGGCATTTCTTGGCGTTGGTGTGCGCGGCCGCGTGAATCGCAAAGGCCGCATCGTGAGCGGACTGTTGTTCCTGATTCTGATGACACTGGTTGCGCTGCAACCTGCCTGCGGTGGTCACAGTTCCACCACCACAACCACCGGCACTCCTGCGGGCACCTACACCGTCACCGTGTCGGCTACGTCGGGGACTTTCTCCCAGACGACGCCCATCACGTTGGTAGTGCAATAGACCCTAAACAATCCACCTCCGGAGCCGAGCCCAAGAGGGCTCGGCTTTCGTCATTACTTGATTTTGTCTGTCGAAACTATTGATTAAGCTTAGAATAGGCCGAGAATGCTCTTTTGGACTATAGTTTAAAAAGACCGACCGGTCGGTACGTTAGTCTCTTCGAACTCGCGCCTTGGTTCGGCGCCGACTAGCTTAGCGCTACTGACTCTTAATCCGAACTGCGCTTCTGCACCAAACCGCAGCGAGAAGCACCGTACAACAGAATCAATGGATTGCGCCCCCGGGGGGGCGCACCGCAGCGCAGGGAAGCGCAGCGAATCTCAAAACGAACTGACACCACAACTGACACCGCTACGGTTAGAGTCTCCCCTCAGTCGTAGCGAAGAGTCTGGATAGGATCGATTTGAGCCGCGCGGTGGGAGGGTATGTATCCTGCCGCCAGTGCGGTGGACAGAACGAGCAATACCCCCACAGTAAAAGCGGTGACATCGAAATCCCTCATAAAGACCATTTGAGAAGCGAGCAACCGTGCCACGCCGGCGCCCAGAACAACACCAGCAACAATTCCTATCGCAGTCAATCGCAGCGACTGCTTCAATACCAGGCCAGTAATCATGAACGTAGTTGCACCGAGAGCGACACGGATGCCGATCTCCTTCGTTCTTTGCGTCACGAAATACGAGACGACGCCGTAGATACCGGACAAGGTGAGCAGGAGGGCCAGTCCGCCGACAGCCGCCCCGATCATCGATGCCGCACGAAAAG
>WNFQ01000916.1_pt1 | contig 20521 bp, 23 predicted proteins | sample 5400171 | NCBI WGS metagenome assembly WNFQ01 (sample SAMN13153356, study PRJNA577476) | soil metagenome | isolation source: 20 cm soil under Madrone tree | place: USA:California | collected 2016-06-14 | reverse complement strand
TCGACCGGGGAATCAGTTCCCTCTCGCGGTTAATCCAATTCGCCAGTTCGTATCCCATCAATTTTGGCACATCGGAAATGACCGCCAGGCCTCCAGCCATGTCTCCGTACAGTGTGCAGTATCCGACGGCCAGTTCAGATTTGTTACCGGTGCTCAAAACCATCGATCCAAACTTATTGGAGAGCGCCATCAAGTAATTTCCTCGGATGCGAGCTTGAATATTTTCTTCTGTCACGTCAACAGACCGGTCACCGAACGCTGGAGCCAGCGCCCGCTTGTATTCTTCAAAAACACTTGTGATGGGCAAAGTGATGACCTGGATGCCAAGATTCTTTACTAAGGTTGCCGCGTCACTCTTGCTTCCTGCCGAAGAAAACGGCCCCGGCATGGAAACGCCGAGGACATTCTCGGCCCCCAGTGCGTCCACGGCGATCGCAGCAACCACAGCGGAGTCAATACCGCCACTCAAGCCGACGAGTACCTTCTTAAATCCGCACTTGCGCACATAGTCCGCCGTGCCGGTCAGCAGCGCCTCGTAGGCATAAGCGATTTCGGTGGACGGCAATTCGTGAATCTCGCCCTGCCCTGTGACAGTATCAAACAGGACCAAATCCTCCCGGAACGCCAGCGCCTGCGCGGCCACGCGCCCATCGGGGTTGATCGCCATGCTCGCGCCGTCAAAAATCAGATTGTCGTCGCCGCCAAATTGATTGACGTAAACCACCGGGAGTTGCTGCTTCATGGCGATGGCGCGCAGCATTTCAATGCGCAGGTTCCTTTTATCGATCGTATAGGGCGAAGCAGAAAGATTTAGCAGCACGCTAGTTCCCTGCTTGCTCAATTCCACCACCGGGTCGCGCTCGTACAAGGGCGTCGGCCAGAAGTTCGGATCGTTCCACACATCCTCGCAAATGGTGATGCCCAGGGCCTCGTCCTGGAAGCTGTAAACCATTTGCTTGTCGGCGGGCTGAAAATACCGCGACTCGTCGAACACGTCGTAGGTCGGCAGCAGCATTTTGCTCTGCTCAAACACAACTCGGCCTCCGCACAGCAGCGCCGCTTTGTTGGCCACCGATTTCCCTGATGTATTCTTCACACGCCCTGCGTAGCCCACGAGGCTCGGCAGCGGAATTTTAGACGCAAGTTCTTTCAGTTCATCCAGGTTCCGGTCGAGAAAGGTTGGACGTTCCAGAAGATCCTGAGGAGGATAGCCGCAGAGGCAAAGCTCGGTAAAAACAGCAAGGTCCGCTCCTCGTTGCTTGGCTTGTCCAGCCAAGTCCAGGATGCGAGCGGCATTCCCCAAGAAGTCGCCGACGGTGGGATTGAACTGCGCGAGCGCTATTTTCATGCTGGAACTTTAGGATACGGAGGGAACCCGAAGATTGCAAACATTGGCCGCACCGCTCTTTGGTTTGTTGGATGACAATTTGTCTTCAATCCCGCTTGCCCGGTTTCTTCGCAACCAGGCTGGCAATTCCCTGCCCGGCGCGTAACTCGCGGTAAAACAACACACACAGGCTCGGAAACGCTTCCCGGAGCTCACCGGTCTCGAGGAGGTACGCCGGATTCCGCGGGCCGCCCGCAAACTCCAGTTGCGCGCGCGTGAAGATTTCCATGAGCAAAACGCCATCGGGCCGAAGCGCGCGCACTATCTGAGGAAACAGCGATCGCTGCAAGTATCGAATGCAAATGATTAGATCGAACCGCCGCTCCGGGAGTTGCATCTCCTCCAAATTCGCTTGGATCAATTCCAGACCGCCGCGCAAATGCCTCCCGGCGGCCCGAACAACTCTGCTCCGTCGCACGGGTGTGTGCGTGCTGCGTGCGCGAAGCTCTAACGTGTCCAGCGCGACGCTGGAGAAGTCCACTGCCGTGACGTGTTGGCCGCGCGCTGTAAGAAACAGTGCGTGCCTTCCCGTGCCGCAAGCGATGTCCAGCGCTTCCCCGGTTGGTAAGAGTGGCAGCAATTCGCGGACAATGCTCGCGGGCTCTGCGGCCGGCGCCTCGGCGAGCCTGTGCTTGGCATCCCACTCGGATCGGCTAGAAGGCATAAAAAAGGCTCCTGAACTTACCGCTCAGGAGCCTGAATGTTTTGAAAGCGCTAAGCGCTTCCCTGCACCGAATTAGACGCTGAAAGAGCTCCCGCAGCCGCAGGTGCTCTTCACGTTGGGATTATTGAACTTAAATCCCGCGCCTTCAATCGTCTCAATGTAATCGATTTCGATTCCGTCCAGATACATAGAACTCATCTGGTCAACGGCGACCTTCAGACCATCAAACTCGAAAACCTGGTCCGCATCGCTGGTCTGGTTTTCAAACGCCATGTGGTATTGGAAACCGGAGCAGCCTCCGCCAACTACAGCCACGCGCAGGGCGACTGGGACTGGGCTCTGCATACTCATGATTTCCTTGACCTTGGTACTCGCAACGGGCGTCAAATTGATCATAAATCCTCTTGGCCTCCGCTCGCGGGCGCACCCGCGAAGCTAGCAACACATACAGTATACCAGAACTCGCAAATTGCGTTGCAACCCCATGTTCCTGGCATGAAACGCCAGCGCTGCCGCCTTTCGACAAGCATGAACGCTTCCCTTACAATAAGATGCGATGATCAAGCACAAAGTTACCCTTATCCCCGGCGAGGGCATCGGGCCGGAAGTAGCCGCTGCGACCCGCCGCATCCTGGAAGCTACCGGGGTACAGATCGATTGGGAAGAGATCGCCGGCCGCTCGGACAGCTCCTCCGACCAGGGGAAAAGCGTCAACCAGGCGGCGGTCGAGTCCGTGCGCAAGAATCGCGTAGCGCTAAAAGGCCCCATGGCGACCGCCATCGCCGGCGGCGCACCCAGCGTAAACGTGGCCCTGCGCAGAACGCTCGACCTCTACGCCAATTTGCGCCCCGTGAAAAATGTTCCCGGCGTCAAATCGCACTTCGAAAACGTGGACCTGATTCTTGTTCGAGAAAACACAGAGGATTTGTATTCCGGCCTCGAGCATGAGGTCGTCCCGGGCGTGGTCGAAAGCCTGAAAATCATTACTGAAAAAGCTTCCACGCGGATTGCGAAGTTTGCGTTTGAATATGCAAAACGACACGGCCGAAGAAAGATTCATGCCATCCACAAGGCCAATATCATGAAGCTCTCGGACGGTCTATTCCTGAAATCGGTCCGGGCAGTGGCAGCCCAGTTCCCTTCCATAGAATACAAAGAACTCATCGTCGATAATGCCTGCATGCAAATCGTAATGGATCCATTGCAATTTGACATGCTGTTGCTGCCGAATCTTTACGGCGACGTGATGAGCGACCTAGCGGCGGGCCTGGTCGGCGGCCTCGGCGTGGTGCCTAGCGCCAACATCGGGGACGAATGCGCCATGTTCGAGGCCGTGCATGGCACCGCACCCGATATCGCCGGCAAGGGTTTTGCTAATCCCACTGCCCTGCTAATGAGCAGCGCCCTGATGCTCGACCACCTCGGCGAACCGAAAGCTGCAGAGCGCATTCAGAATGCCTTCGAAACGGTCTACCGCCAGGCAAAACATACGACCAGAGACGTCGGCGGCAAGGCCGGCACAGAAGAATTTGCGGACGCAGTGATTGCCGGTCTCAAGTAAAAGTAATTCCCGGCGCGGCGCCAAAAAGTACTAGCAGTCCCAAATCGTTAAAATGCTTGTCTTTTCAACAGGATCGTGACACCATTCTGGACCGCAGCCTCGAAAGTGTCCCTTCCAGGTGGCTTTATGCAGAGAACTCGCTATCCAGAACGCCGTCGCACTACGCGCCTCTCCCTTCAGATTCCTCTGACGGTACGTTGCCGTTTGCCGGAAGGCGAAACCATCGACCTCAAGGCCTCCACCTACATCGTGAGTGCCAATGGGGCCCTGGTGCTCATGGATACGCCATTGATTCCTGGCCAAGTCGTAAAAGTCTTCAACGAGCACACTGCCAAGTCGGTCGATTGTGTCGTCACTTCCTTGCGTGAAAAGCGTGAGAGACGGTTCGTGGGCATGGCTTTCGTCAATCCCAATGTAGACTTCTGGCACATCGTATTTCCGAAGTCCGGCACGCGCCAAGCCATCCGCTCCTCCGTGACCGGAGCGCTGGTGCCCCCTGGATTCCGCCAGGAAAATTCTCCGCAATTTTAAGTGGGTTTTTTTTGCGGCGGAGATTTCGCCCAGCCTCAGCTGTTTTTCCCTGCGTAGATCTGATACACCATCAGATAAACGATCACACCCGTTACGCAAACATAGAACCACAGTGGCAGCGTCCATCGCGCAATCAGCCGGTGTTTGTCGAACTTCTCCATCCAGGCGCGGCGCAGCGTAATCAGGATCATCGGTACGATGACGATTGCAAGGATCGTATGCGAAGTCAGCAACGTGAAATACACTGGCCTGATCCAGCCTTGCCCCTGAAAGAGCACGACTTGCTTCACGCGGATGTGATAAGTCACATAGGACCCCAGGAAGGCAACCGAAACCCAGAACGCCGAGACCATAAATCTCTTGTGTACTTGCATCTTGCCGGCCCGGATCGCCGCATAGCCCCCCGCAAGGAGCAACGCGCTGATTCCGTTGAGAGAGGCATTGAGAGCGGGTTGCGAAAACATAAGAGTGAGCTTGTCCTTCCTGAAGTAGCTCCTATTTTAGCGGTTTAATCAGCGCGGCAACTTGTCGTAGACCATTAAGCCCAACAAAAGAGGAATGTGCAGGACCGTGGCGTGCATGAGCCACTTGGCGCGCATGTTCGTTTTATTGCTGGCGGCCCACAAGCACACTTGCACCAGAGCAGTGCTGGTAACCAACGCGCCAAAGAAATAAACAACTCCGGCCAACCCCAGAATCGCTGGAAGCAAGCTCACGCCCACTAGCGCGACGGCATACAAAATAATTTGCCGGAACGTCCGCGTGCCCTCGCGGTCCACCACCGGCAGCATCATAATCCCTGCGCGGGCGTAATCCTCGCGGTACATCCAGGCGATGGCGTGGAAGTGAGGAAACTGCCAGAGAAACAAAATCCCGAAAAGCAGCCAAGCGCCGCGGTCCAGCGAACCCGTCGCTGCCACCCAGCCGATCATGGGCGGAATCGCTCCGGGAAACGCGCCGACAAACGTGGCCCACACCGTCCGTTTTTTCAGCGGAGTGTAAGCCAGCAGATAGCTCAAGCAGGTCGCAACACCCAGCCCCGACGCCAGCGCCCCGGCTGCTACATAAAGATCAGCTGCACCGACAACGGCCAACACGACGCCAAAGACCAGTGCTTCCCGCGGTTGCAGCACGCCGCTCGGCAGCGGTCGCAAAGCTGTGCGCCGCATGTAACGGTCGGAGTCGCGCTCTATGTAGTGATTTAATGCCGCCGTGCCCGCGGCGATCAGCATAGTGCCGATCACCACATGGACCATGTGCAGCCAGCCAATGGGGCCGCGCGCACCCATGTAGTAGCCAGCGGCCGTCGTCATCAACACGAGGAAGGAAACGTCCGGTTTGGTTAGCGAGACGTAGCCGTTCGCGCGCGCGGAAAGCGTCAGTTCCGTAGAACGTGCCGCGCTCATCAGGTGGTCACCTGCCGTGGCTCCGTCGAAGCAACTTCCCTTCTCCGCGGAACCAACCGGTAGCACGCCAGCACCACCAGCACCGAAAAGGCGAACAGTATCGCGCCAACCACCGTATGGATCACCGTTAACGTCACCATGACCGGCATCGGCTGCGGAGCATCTGTGGTAGTGAGCCTCGACCAATAGGCCGCAAGACCCAGCAAGAATTGTGTTCCAAAAATGGCGTGCAGCATGATGCGCGCTTTGGACAGCTCCCGCGATTTCTCAAACCGTTTGCGCAGTGCGACCGCCGTCCAGACCACCATCCCGAGCACCAGCATCGCTCCAGCCATGTGCGGCCAAATCGGAATGTCCTTGTGCCGGAAACCCGCGCCGAGAATCACCTGTATGTAAATGACGGCAGCATTCAAAATCGTCAGAGAATGAATCGAAGGACTTCCACTATCTTCCAGTTGCGGTTGTTCGGTGACCCACCATTTGCTGGTGAACACCGCAATGCCAAGCACTGCGCCAAAAACAATCTGCGCAAAACAGGCATGGATCACGGGGAGCCAGTAATGAAGCAGCCGAATGACAACTTGGCCGCCCAGAATCGCCTGCACCGCAACGCCAAGTACCGCAACAATTCCCAGCCAGCGCAACCAAATCCGGCTTTCCTTGACCCAAAGCAACAACGCCAAGACGAGCACAACAATCCCTAAACCGCCCGCTACCGCGCGGTGCGAAAACTCAAACAGGTCGCCGCCCTGAAGCGACGATAGCGGGGGAACCAGCGTGCCGTGAGAAGTCGGCCAGTCTGTAACGGAAAGGGCTGCATCCTTGGATGTAACTAGCGCCCCAGCGACAAAGAGGAGCACGGTCCACAGCACTACGAAAACGGAGAATCTGTGCACTCCTGGATTGTAAGTGGCTGTCATGGCCCTCGTCCCAGTGGGCGGATTATACCCTGAGTCGCCATCATTTTGTGAAATCGCGCCTTGGCGCTGGAGAGACGCGAACCCACGCACGCGTGGAGTATACTCGCAGCAGTGCCCTACAGTAATCTCGTCGTGGTCCAGGCCTTCGCCACCCAGATTGACGCGGATATTGCGAAAAGCGTGCTCGAATCCGCAGGCATGGACGCGATGATTCAAGCGGATCGTGCTGGCGGCATGCGCGATCATCTGGCCTGGAGCGGGTTTAGCTTCAAAGTGCTGGTTCGCGACGAAGACGTGGCGGCGGCGCAAGAGGTTTCGCACCCGTCTCACAAAGCGCCGGAGGGTAAGTTGGTAGTGGCTCAGTGGTGCGGAACACGAGCCGAGGCAGATGTTGCATGGGGTGCGCTGGAGTCAGCCGGCATTGCAGCGGCGATCGAGGCTGTCCCCGTCGGCGACAAGGACTCGCCCTTGTCCTTGACGGAGCCCTTGTTTCGGGTCCTGGTGAGGAGAGAACGCCGCCGCAGGGGCTCGTGAGGCGCTTAATCCGTCCGACGAAACGCGCGCGTAGCTGGATGCGAAAAGTTCACCCCCTCAAATGGCTCCACTGCTCATCCGAGCAGATGTCACCGGCGCGGGCGATGATCGTGCTTCTAATCCCACAGCGCGCAAGACCAGATCCTTCAGCGCGGCGATAAATAGCGTGGAGGCTCCCACCGCCGGCATCATGCGAAATCGCTCAATGCCCAGTTTTTCCGCTTCCTCGCGGGCCTCGATGTTGATTTCGTGAAGTGTTTCGATGTGCTCGGTAACGAACGAGATTGGCGCGACCAGCATCTCTTTCACGCCCTCGTGACCTAGGCGCTCGATCGTACCCGTAAGTGGGGGCTGCAGCCATTTCGCGGGACCTACGCGGCTCTGGTAGCACAGCAAATGTGTCCGCGGCCAACCAGGGTACTGCTTCGCCCCCAGCTCGCAAACCAGGCGCACCGTTTCCTCGATTTGTTTCGGATAGGGATCGCCCTTCTCGACTAAGCTCATCGGCAGGCCGTGCGCGCTAAACACCAGATGAACCCGAGAACTGTCCGGGAATTGCCGTAGCACGGATCCAATCCGCTGCACCAGCGCCTGAATGTACAGAGGGTGGTCGTGAAAATTATCGATAGTGCATTCCGGCGGTCTCCCAGCAAGTTGCTCCCACTTAACCTGATCGGCCACCCGGCGCCATTCTTTCAAGCTGCTCAGTGTTGTCGCGTACGAATAATGCGGATACAACGGCAAGAGGACGATTTCATCCAGCGGTTCAGCCTTGCGCAGCGCATCCACCGCCTCCGCCGTAAAAGGACGCCAGTAACGCATCGCTACAACGGCAACCGCATCAATGTAAGGAGAGACGGCTTCGACCAGCCGCAAGCGCTGCCGCTCCGTGAGCATCCCAATCGGCGAGCGTCTCCCGATTTCCGCGTACCGCCCGGCAACAGGTATCGATCGCCGGGAAGAAATGAGCTTCGCAATCGGACGGCGCAACAGCCCAAAAGGCCCGAGTGGAATAATGTCGGGGTCGAGAAACAGGTTCAGCAGAAACGGCTCGACGGCCTCCAGCGAATCCGGCCCGCCGAGCTGGAACAGCACGATCCCGACTCTCTTCTTCCCTGCCAAGCTACTTGCCTCGGTTCAAAGAATTTTTCAATTGCTCGATCTGTTCGCGCAGCGTGTTCATCCGCTGTGCCACCGAGACGTAATACATAAAAAAAATAGCCCAACCGGCCAAATACGCTGCAAGAACGCTATCCAGGTTTTTCATCGTACTTCCGCCTCCCTTCGCAATTCTTCGACGCTGGCGCGCATGGCCTCCAGCTTGTATCTCCCGTTCAAGAGCAAAATCAGGAGCCCTGTAAACGCCGCCCACACCAGCAGATACGAAACGCGCATCCGAGGGTCGAGGCCGGAACCCGGCCCGCCCAGGATCACCGGCTGTGGATGCTGCGTCCGCCACCAGCGAATCGAAAAATAAACCAGCGGCACATCCAGAAAGGCGAAAATTCCGAACAGCGCGCTAAAGAGCGCCCGCTTATCAGGCTCTTCGAGCATCGAACGCAACAGCAAGTACGCCGTGTACAGCAGCCAGAGAACGAAAGTAAGCGTCAAACGCGCATCCCAGGTCCACCAGATTCCCCACACCGGGTGTGCCCAAATCGGCCCAGTAACCAGCACGACGGAAATGAATACCAGGCCCACTTCCGCGGCGGAAACAGCCAACCAGTCCCACTTGGCCTGGCGCGAAAATACGTACCGCAGATTTGCGTAGAAGCAAATCCCCAGCGCTAGGAAGGAGCTGAACGCGCTCGGAAGGTGCAGGTAGAAGATCTTTTGGATCGGGCCCATGGTCTTCTCGATCGGAGCGTAATGGAAAGCCAGGTATGCCGTGAAGGCAATCATCAAGAACAAGATCACTGCGCCAAGGATGGTCTTTAGCATCGCGAGCCTCCTCCGCACAGCTCTCTTCCCCGCTGTTGAGATTGCATGTTTCTCATTCCTCCAGCAGATATTCGCCGAAAAGCCATAGTGTCGTCAAAAACACGACGTCGAATCCGGCCAAAAAACCGAGCCAGTCCAGCCGCAGCTCCGGCTTCTCGGCTAGCAGCGCAGCCGTTGCTTCCGTGCTGGCGATCAAGACCGGTGTCAACAGCGGCAGCAGCAGTACGGGCAGCATGAGTTCCCGCATCCTCGCTTGCGCTGAGATTGCCGAAAAAGCCGTCCCCGGAATGGCCACTCCCACGCTGCCGAGAAAAAAAACAAGGACCAGCTGGGGAAAGACGCCAAGGATGTGGACATTGTAAAGGACCGCGAAAATGGGCAACAGCAGCATCTCCGTCACCAGCAGAAAAATCGCATTGGCGGTGAGCTTGGCAAGAAAAATTGCAAACGGGTCGCTGACTGACAACCGCAGCGCGCTGAGCGTATCGTTATTCTGCTCTCGCAGAAAACCCGGCTGAAGCATCAGCGACGCGGCAAACAGAAACGCCAGCCACAGAAGCCCGGGCCCGAAGCGCCGCGATTCGCTGACCGATGGATCGAAGGTGAAGCTGAACAGCACCACAATCGTGAGGATAAAGACCACGGTGGTGGTCAGAAGTTCGCGCGAGCGGAACTCCGTGCGAAGTTCCTTGCCAAGCAGCACCGCCGTATTGGATAGCAGCGCCATTCACGCGTTCGCAAAAGCCAGTATGGACCGAAAGTCTGCGCCGGTTCGCGTGTCGGCGACCACCGATCCGGCATCCAGTTGTATCGCCCGTGTCGCCAGATTGGAGACTTCCGACTCGCCGTGCAGGCTCATCAGGATCGTGCGGCCCGAATCTCTCAATCCGCGTATTGTCCCGGCAAACCAGTTCACTCCTTGCGGATCAAGCCCCGTCGTCGGTTCGTCGAGCAGAATCACCGCGGGTTCATTCAAGAGCGCCCGAGCAATCGCGACACGCTGCCGCATCCCGCGAGAAAACGTGCGCACCAGTGAGTTCCGGCGCTCTTCGAGGCCAACGTCCCGGAGTAGCGCCGCGGCTCGCGCGGCGGGCGCCGCAATTCCTTGCAATCTTGCAAACAATAATAGATTTTCTTCCGCTGTCAGCTCGTCATAGACCATCGTGGCGTGCGCTACAAAGCCCGCTGGCAAAAGCGTCTCGACCTTTTCCGCGCGGCTATTTACGAAGCTCACCGAGCCACCCGAAGGCCGCGCCAGACGCGCTGCAATTCGCAACAGCGTGGTCTTGCCGGAACCATTCCTTCCGGCGAACACCACGCACTCACCCGCGGCGATTTCCAGCGAGACGCGGCGCAGCGCGTAAAGCCCGCCGTAACGTTTGTCGATATTTTCGAAGCGGATTCCTGTAGGGGAAAAACTCCGTGACGTCACCGTATGGCCTCGGAGATGGGCGCATCACTCCTGGTCTTCAATGCTTAGCCTCGCACGAGATCGCGCAGCACTTTTTCGGCACGCGCGCGTTCCTGCGCATATTCTGCCTCGGAGATCGTGCCCGCTTGATGGCGCAGCTCCAGCCGGAACAGACGCTCCTTCAGAGCGTCAAGGCTTGTGCCGATGGCGGCGTCAACTTCGGCAAGGCTTGCCGCTCCATTCGTAGGCGCTACAGTCACGGCGGGCCCGAGTGCTGCAGGGGCTGCAATCGATTTCTGCTGCCTTGGCGAAGCAACTTCCGCCTCTACCAGCGCCCCCCCGGCTACCGCCACAACAGGCTTGCGCCCAAGCAGAATCGCGCCCATCGCAAAGAGAACAGCAAATCCTGCGATCAAATACCATTTCAAGCCATCGAGCCGTCCGGGCACCGCCTGGATACTGGCTCCGGCAGCCGATTCGGCGCCGCCTTGCTGCGCGTCGCGGCCCTGGCCCCCTTGCTGACCCTGATCCACCCCGGCGTTCGCGTCCGGAGGCGCTGTGCCGGAGACGTTCACGGCGATAAGCGTGCCCGCGGGAACATCATCACGACCGTAGATGTTCATGCCCTGTTCCTGGCTACCCAGAGCCAGGCCGTCACCGCTGACCTGCACACTGGGCGGCGCAGCAACCAGCAAGCGGCCCCCCGGATATACGGTCGAAATCTTTACGGTCGCCAAATTCCCCGGATATGGCAGCTCGTAGGAATACCGCACCGAGTTATCGCCTGGCCGAAAAGCAAAGGCAATCGAGTAGTGATTGTTCCGCTTGTTGATCGGAACTTGCACTACCGGCATACCCGCCGGCCCGGCTGCAGTCACTTCTCGAAGCTGGCCTTTTTCTGGCAACGCAAAATCAAAACTACCGTCAGTTTTGTAGAAGGCCACCGGCGGCTGCGACTTGTTTTCAATCTGATATTCTTCTCCGACTATCATCGTCGCGCCGTTCGGTTTAAAGATCACCACGTGTGAAGGAACGTTGATCGTCTTCGCATCCTTGGACGTTTCATAAATATCCACCTGAGCGGTGGTACTGCCTGGCGGCAGCGCATGGTGGAAATTCACGCCTTGATACACCGCGCGAACCAGCATCGGCTGTCCGCCAATCGCCGGGTTGTCAAACGTGAACTCCCCTTGCGCACCGCTCTTGGAATGCGCGACTTCCTGCATTCCTCCCTGAAGCTGGATCAGCGCCAGTTCAATCCCCGCCGCAGGTTTGCCGGTTGTGCCGTTCACTACCGTGCCGCGAACCGTCCCCGCTTCAGCGACTGTCGCCCATGAGGCCAGAGCAAGCACGGCGACGAAAACAAAACGCGCGGAGGAAGAGCACGTCATTGCGCGCTCCCATCGGCTGGGCGCGTCCCGCGCGGACGGCGCACCTGGGCATCCGTCACCTGATCGATCTCTGCGAGCACCAGCGCTGCCTCATTTTCAAGGGCCGTCTTCATCGCTTCGAAGTCGCCTTCCGAGTATTTCCCGGAGCGATATTCAAAACGCAGATCGCGCAAATTGTCGTAGATAGTGTCGCGGCGTTCCAAGAGTTGATCGAGCCTGGTGCGGTGCGGCGCAAGGTCCGAAGCATCCGGCTGAATGTAAAAAATGAAAAGACCGACGGCGACGGCCAGGGCCAGGCACGCCCCCAGTATCACCCAATCCCCGGAGGCGATTTCTACGGCCGCAATTGCGCAGAGGGTGGGCACCATTTAATCCTGCGTCTCGCGTGACGCCTGCGCCCTGGCGCGTTCCAACAGTTCAGCGGAAATACCTGGGGCGCCGCCTGCCGACGCAGTTTCTTCCACCGAGCGTTTTCGCCAGCGGGCAATCACGAAAATCACCACTCCAGCGCCCACAAAAAGATAAACGCTCGGCAATACCCAGGCCACCAGGCTGAATCCCGACTTCGGAGGCTCCGTATAGACTTGCGTCCCATACTCCTGCACGAACGCCTGCAGAATCTGCTCATCGGTCTCGCCCTTCGCGATGTGCTGATCGACTTCCTTCAGCATCCCTTTGGCGGTGTCGCACATCCCGGAGAATGCCCCTCCCGGATGCGAACAAGTGCTCGCGGGCATCTCGCACCCGCGGCACATGCATTTAATTTTCGTTCCCACTTGTCTCGCGCGCTCGGAAAGTTGCTGCGCCCCGAGCGGCGCAATCAGCAGCGACGCAGTCGCGAACAACGCCATTATTGCGATCGCAGCAACCGGGCGCGCTTTAGTCATGACCCTCTCGCAAGGTGACAGACGAGGGAAGCCCATGTGCCACAGGTTGTCCCACAGGCTGCGGGGCAGCCGCGAGCGCCAGCAGCGCACGGCGATTCGGCAGCATCGCCACGAGTGTTCCGAACACCACCACCACTCCGCCGAACCAGATCCATTTCACCAGCGGATTTAGATAGGCGTGGATTACCGGCAGTTGCGTATCCGGGCTCGTTCCCGCATAGACCACGTATAAATCTTCCTTCAGTGTGGAATAGATCGCCACCATCGTCCCATTCTCCTCGGTGGTCGAGAAACGCCGCTTCTCCGGATAAAGCATCATCGTGGGCTTGTTGTCCTGCAGCACTTCGACGAGCAGGCGTTGCGCGGTGTAATTCTTTTCTGGTTTGGTGTCGAAGCCTTGCAGAACCAAAGTGTAAGGCCCGATTTGCAAAGTATCGCCTTGTCGCATGTCTTTCTGAATATCGCGATTGAAGGCCGCGCCGGCCAGTCCGATGAACACAAAGACCATCCCCATATGCACGATGTAGCCGCCGTAACGCCTCGTATTGCGCATCGTCAGGTCCACCGCCGATGCCATAAACGAAGCCCCGGATCGCGCGCGAATCACTCTTGCCCCGCGATAGAATTCCAGCAAAACCGTGGATGCCACAAACACGCACAAAATCAGGCAAATCCAGGAATAGAACTGGCGGAAGCCGAAGGCAAACGCAATCACGCCCGCGGCCACTCCGATCGCCAACGGCCAGCCAAAATTTCGCTTCAAGCTTTCCGTCGAGGTCTTCCGCCACGCCAGCAGCGGCCCGACTCCCGTCAAAAACAGCAGCAGCAGCCCGATGGGAATATTCACCTTATTAAAAAACGGCGCGCCCACGCTGATGCGGTCACCAGTGATCCACTCGGAAAAAACGGGAAACAATGTGCCCGAAAGTATGGCGATGCACGAAACCAGCAGGATCAGGTTATTGAACAGGAAGCTCGATTCGCGCGAAACAATCGAATCGAGTTGATTTTCGCTCTTCAGATAGTCGCGATTCTTCAAGTAGGCCCCGAGGCACACCAGGATGATCAACACGATGAAGCTCACGAACCAGGCACCGATGCTGGATCGTGCAAAGGCGTGAACCGAGCTGACCACCCCGCTGCGTGTCAGGAACGTTCCCAGGATGCAAAGCAAAAATGTGCAGAACACCAGCCACACATTCCAGACCTTCATCATCCCGCGCTTTTCCTGCATCATCACGGAGTGCAGAAACGCCGTGCCCGTCAGCCATGGCAGGAACGACGCGTTCTCCACCGGGTCCCAGCCCCAGTAACCGCCCCAGCCCAGCACCGCGTAGGCCCAGTGAGCGCCGAGTAGAATTCCCATGGACTGAAACATCCACGCAATCATCGTCCACTTCCGCGTCAGATGAATCCACTTCTCCCCCGGGTAGCGCGCCAGCAGCGCGCCCAGCGCAAAAGCAAACGGGATTGTAAACCCGGTGTACCCGGAATAAAGATTCGGCGGGTGAATCACCATTTCCGGATATTGCAGCAGCGGCGTTAACCCGTTTCCATCAGCCCGCGCGACATACTGCATCACTCCATCCGCCCCCGGTGACGCCAGTACCTTGAACGGGCTGGCCACGAAGTTGTTCAGCGTCAGGAAGAAAATCTGCACTCCGGCCATCACCACACCGACGTACGGCATCAACTCGCCGTTCTTGTTCCTGTAAGTGAGCAACACCGAAAAAACATAAATGGCCAGCAGAAAGCTCCAGAACAGCAGCGAACCTTCTTGTCCCGCCCAAAGCGCGGCTATCTTGTAAAATGTGGAAAGGTCGTGATTGCTATGCGACACCACGTAGGCGATGGAAAAATTATCGCTGAAGAACAGATATTCGAGGCTGAAGGTTGCGAGGAAAATCAGGCAGCAAGTGGCCATCCCGGCTTGCCGCGTACTTTTGATTAGCAGCGGATGGCGCGTAATGATCGCCGCAATGCCCCCGCCGAACGCATAGACCGCGCAAATGAACGCTAAGACGAGTGCAAAGGAACCGAATACATCCACGACAAGCCCGCCTATCCCCCGAAGATCCCGGGTGCCCTATATCCCGCCGCCCTACATACCCTTGGGTTCGGTAGCGCTGGGCGCAGCGCCGCCTTTTCCTCCAGGTGCAGCTTCATACTTGGAAGCGCATTTCGCCTGGACAACCTCGGCGACAAATCGTCCCTCCGGTCCGGTGTGGCCTTCCACAAGGGCTTGCGATTTGTCTATGAACGTATCCGGCAGCGGGTCGGTGCCAATGTAGCTAACCGGAAGCGTCTTCCCCTCCCCCTCCAGCACAAAATCAACGCGGCCCGCAAGGTGGCGAATGCTTCCGACCGCAACCGTGCCGCCTACGCGCATGCGTTGGCTTCGTGCGGAGCTATTCAGCGTCTCAAGCTCAGCGATCGTGTGGTAGTAAGTCTTGCTCTCTCCATAGCCCAGCCACGCCAGAAAACCGAGGGCCGCTACGATTACGCTGATTCCCACGCCAAATTTCGCCTGTTTCTTCACGGTAGTACTCCTGCGGCGGGCTCAATCCGTCAACCAGTTGATTCTAGCACAGTTAAAAAGGTGGTCTAGCCGCTTCGCGGGCTATTCACGCTGCTCCCGTCGGCCCGTCCGTGTCTGTCCATGTGCTCAGTCCGCCGGAGTGCCTGCGAGTGCCTCTCGCAACCGCGCAGCGACATTCTCTCCATCGCGGCCCTCCAATCGGAACGGCCTCCCGTTATCCAAAAGCACCGGGCAACCCAAATCCATTGCCAGAACATCTTCCACGACTGGCGTCAGCGCTTCTGTGACGGCCATCACACGCTTTGGTTTGAGCGACCGCCGGACCCGCGTCGCCAATGCGGCCAGCCGTTTTTTCAACGCCGTCTGCAGACTTCCGTCATCCTCGAGCGGGCACTCCAGGATATGAGTCAAAAAAAAGCCCGCCCGTTGAAATTCCGCGTGCACTGCCTCTGCTGCTTTTCCTGCGGTGGACATTCCCAGCGCAGCCAGCAGCAACGCGGCCTCTCCTTGAAACTCTCCGGCCGGCGCGTAAAGAAAATCCTTCTCGTCGTGCGGCGAGAAGGCGCCCAGAAAGAGCGTATTGATATGCACCGGCCGGTACCGCGTCGTCCATTCCAGACGCTTCAACCGTCTGGCAACGTGTTCCGCCGACGCGATCTGCCCGCATCCGTCACACACCAATGTGCTTGAGTTTGCCATCAGGCTCGGCCAAGTTGTAGAGGCCGGGCTTTAGCCCGGCAACTTGTCGCAATCTGAATGTAGAGCAGAGGGGGAGAGAGTGCAAATGGTTCGGCTTCCGACGTGTTCAGCCGAAAAAACTTATGTCGTGACCGGCGTGTCCGCTGGCAACTTTGCCCGCAGGCACCACTTCAATTCCTGGCTCATCTCCATGATTTCCATCCCCGGCATCACGATGAACTTGCAGCTCAGCATCTCGTGCGGCTCATCTTCGTCCGGCAGTTGGCACGTCACCCGGCAATACTGGCAATCCTGGTTCCAGCAGAAGCGCCCATAGGGAATCGTTTCCGGGCTAATAAACTGAAAGCACCTCAAAAGCGAATTCCGCTCCGGTACCTGAAACTTCTTCCCGAATACCGTGATCTCCACCAGCTTTTCATAAGGCCGAAAGGGTTCCGACATGACGAGTCCTGTTCTCCGCGTACCAGCCTGCGCCGCGCTACGAGTGCCTTGTCATCCCGAGCTGTAGCTCAGGCCTTTAGGCCTGAGGGATCTGCTTTTTGCTTCGCAACGCGTCTCGGTAGCGCCAGCATCCGGCCAATCGCCATAGATATTTGCCTTTCCAGAGTAGACCGCGGTTTTCGCCCGCACAACGCCCCGTCTCGCCCGCGTTCCCAATCTGCCACGGGGTAAAATCGCGGCCTGGTGTGGCTCACTCATAACGACGAATCACTTTCCGATTGCATCTCTGTCCTTAGGGGGCGAATCACATTTGGCGGTGATGAAGGAGTTCTCATCTACGTGCTTTTTCCATTCGCAAGCGCATCCATCAGTAGCAAGGACATCCGCAACCATGGAGGGACTGTAAGCAAGCTCGTCAAATGCGTTACGAAGTGTGACCACCGTTGGAAAATGAGGGTCGTTCCCCTTTGAATCGGGATGAAATGGGCCGCCCCTGATTCGGCCATGGAACGCGAGGCCGCGCCTGGTGTCATAGACCCTTCCGCGGATAGTAATCTGCTCAACGCGATACTTGAAATCGGTATGATAGTTCTGTAAAACGAAGGAAACCGTGATGGAAAGTTCCAGTCATGCAAATGGGTGACGGATCCAGCTGACTTCCCTGGAGTTCGCTAAGGCCGCCGACCGCAGTTTCTCCATGGACTAGAATGCTCAAACTGTCACCCCGGCCATGGCCATAATTCTCGCCGGCGTCCTTGTAAACATTGCTGACGGTGACCATCCAAGTCTCGGGTTCTTTGGGAGCGGATTCCCGAGTCTTCGAGGAGGATTGAGCAGGCAACTTGACCTGCTGGACAGTGACGGAAACCAGAAAGAGTAACGCGGTGAAGATGACAGGACTCAGGGTCTCCTCTTGGCTGGCGATGGGTAGGTCACTGGGACGAGCATATCAAAGTGCGCGAATTGCACACGCGCATGATGCCAACTTAACACCCATCTGCATGAAGCTCGCAAGAATCCAATTCTCCTCGACTTTGATCTATCTCTCTGATACACGAGCTGGCAGATAATTCTAGGCAACGCTCGGCTGTTCGTGCCTTTGTCTTCGGCCCAAAGCCACATTTTGCACAATTCTGGTGCAATGTAAGTCCGTTTAGAATCAACACTTCCAAAAGTGTATCAAAACAAACAACTCCCTTTAGAATGAACACTTGATGAAAAACAGGCGGATGGGGGGAGGGGTCAGTTTTTGTATCGCGCCTTCTTCCCCACACTCTCCTTGGGCATCAACTGATAGCTGACAAACGCGAACTGCTTCCCATCCGGCGACCACGACGGCACGTTCATCGTTCCTTGTCCGCCAAACAATTTCGCCAGCACGGTAATCTTCTTGTCCTTCAGCGTCATCATGCGCAGCATCACGTCTTTGTTCTCCGGATGGCCTTTCACGCTCGCGTCGTACGTCAGGAATACCATCTGCTGCCCATCCGGCGAAAAGTGCGGAAACCAATCGTTCTCTTCTCCAGACGTGATCTGCTCCTGCTCACTCCCATCCGCGCGCATACGCCAGATCTGCATGTGCCCGGTGCGTTCGGAGTTGAAGTAAATGTATTTTCCGTCGAGCGAGTATTCCGGGCCGTCGTCCAGTCCCTTGGCGGTCGTTAGCTGCTTCTCTTCCCCGCCTGCCGCAGGAATCGCGTAGATATCGAAATCGCCGTTCCGCTCGCCGACGAACGCCAGCGTCTTCCCGTCCGGCGACCACCCATGCCAATACGAGGGAGATTTTTGCGTGATGCGCCGAGGCGCGCCGCCGCCGAGCGGCACGATGTAGACGAGCGACTGATGCTCCTCTTGCGAGTTGTCGCTGATCACCAGTTGCGTGCCGTCCGGCGAAATGCCGTGGTCGTTGTTGCATCGGACGGCGAATGCCGTGTCAATCACCTGCGGTGTGCCGCCAGTCACAGGAATTTTCTCGATGCGCCCGTTTCTGTTGAAAAGGAGATTCTTGCTATCCGGCATCCAGTTCGGAGCCTCAAACCGCTCCGGAGCAACGTAAATCGCGCGCCGGTCGGTGGAAGCCACCGTAATGATTTCGAGCGTGCTGTACAGCGTGGAATTGGCTGTCGCTACTGGTTCTGTCGCATTTACAGCCACATTCGAGAAGACGGCCTTTTCCACCACGTCCTTATCATGGCTGCAAACGCCAAGCCCAACGTAGAACGGCTCCTTCAGCGCGATTCGCGTGGAGCCGCTCGCCAAACAGAATTCACCTTTTTCGTCCGCGAGCCATAGGGAAAAATACGCACCGCGCTTTTCAATCCGCAATCGCTTGGGCGCGGAAACATTGGCTTGAATCTCGTGCGTTGCCGCGCCCTCTTGCTCGCGGAATTGCAGCGAAGTCAATCCGCTGCCATGCAATGCCGCGTCCGCATAAGGAGAATCCGGGTCGAGAGTCTGCCGGATCATCAGCACCGCCTTGCGGTGTTCGTTTACGCCCTTGCCGAGAAAGGAGATGTTCGCCGTCAGCGTCACGTCGCCCGACATTTTCTTCCACGCGAATTGGAAAGCATCGCTGTCGAGCCACATATTCTCGCCACTGCCGACAATCGTGTAGCTCCGTTTCGCCGCATCGTACTCTACGGCACCCGGATGCAGAACAGTGCCAACATCGCCGTGACTCTCAAAAACACCAACTGGTGCGGCAGCCGTCTCACCCGGCTGTTGCGCCCGCGCGCCATTCCCCGCGGCGAAGGCCACCACCGCCGCGAAGGTCACCACCGCCGCGAAGGTCAGCGCCGTCAACAAGGCAAAGTGTTTTTGGTGCACGATGAATTCCTCCAGACGTCAAATCGAAGGGCAACGTTAGGACGCGCACCACCAATTGTCAATTCTTCAGCCCTTTGTGCGCGCCCTGGAATCTCTGTCGATCAAGTGGCTTCCCGGCAGTCATTTCCCTTTTCTTCGCTCGCGTGCTATCTTCGCCGTCGCAGGAGGAATTCTGTCATGTCTGTAAATAAGGTCATTCTCGTCGGCCGTCTGGGCCGCGATCCCGAAACGCGCTATACCGGCGGCGGCCAGGCCGTCGCAAATTTTTCCGTTGCCACCGACGAGTCTTACAAAGACAAAAACGGCGAACGCCAGAAGCGCACCGAGTGGCACAAAATCGTTGTCTGGGGCAAACAGGCCGAAATTGCTCAGCAGTATCTCAAGAAGGGTTCGCTGATCTTCATCGAAGGGCGCATCCAGTCCCGCGAGTGGCAGGATAAAGAAGGCCAAAAGCGCACCAGCTTCGAAATTGTCGCCAACAATTTCCGCATGCTCGGCGGCCGCGCCGAAGGCGCCGCCGCAGGCGCCGGTGGTGCAGCACGCGCCGGCGGCGATGACGTCGAAAGCCACGCCGCGCCTACCGACGATTCGTATAGCGGTGGCGGTCACGCCCCCAGCGGCCCCGAAATCTCCGACGAAGATATTCCTTTCTAACGTGTCGACTACCAATCGTCAGCTTCGGCTGCAATCGCGCCCGAAAGGGCTGCTGGCGCCCGGCGATCTGCAACTGACCGAATCACCAGTGCCCGAGTTGCAAGACGGACAAGCGCTCGCAGGAGTCAAATATCTCTCTATCGATCCCACCATGCGCGTCTGGATGGTCGCGGACACTTATCTCCCAGCCGTGGCCATTGGTGAGGTCATGCGCGCGGGCGGTTTCGCCGAAATCATCGAGTCGCGCCATCCCGACTACAAAAAAGGCGACCGCGTCACGGGCCTCACTGGCCTGCAGGAGTACGTTGTCATCGACGTGTCCGCGAAGAGCTTCTTCCAAAAGTTGCCGAAGATTCCCTTCGTTTCGGACACGGTCTTCCTCGGCGTGCTCGGCATCACCGGCCTCACTGCTTTTTTCGGAATGGAAATCGCCGCGCCCAAGAAAGGCGAAACGCTCGTCGTCTCTGCCGCGGCGGGCGCCACTGGCAGCATCGCCGGGCAAATTGGAAAAATTCACGGCTGCCGGGTCGTTGGCATCGCCGGCACCGACGACAAGTGCGCCTGGATCACCAAGGATCTCGGCTTTGACGCCGCCGTCAACTACAAGCATCCGGACTGGAAGGAAAAGCTCGCCGCCGCCACTCCAAATGGTATCGACATTGATTTTGAAAACGTCGGCGGAGAAATCATGCAGGAAGTCTTGAACCGCATGAATCTTCATGGCCGCGT
>WNFQ01000913.1_pt1 | contig 20536 bp, 17 predicted proteins | sample 5400171 | NCBI WGS metagenome assembly WNFQ01 (sample SAMN13153356, study PRJNA577476) | soil metagenome | isolation source: 20 cm soil under Madrone tree | place: USA:California | collected 2016-06-14 | reverse complement strand
CGCGCGCCGCGCAGGATTTCTGCAGCCGCAATGCCGTCGAGCATCGACAACGCCTCATCGCGCGTGGCCGGCGCCAGGCGGAACGTGATGTCCTTGAGCACCTCCACCAGGATGCCGCCCAGACCAAAGGCCACGAGCTTGCCGAAGGCCGGATCGGTCACCGCGCCGATGATCACCTCCTGGCCGCCCGACAGCATCTGTTGTATCTGCACGCCGTCGATGCTCGCCTTGGCATCGTAGCGACGCGCGTTGTCGACGATCGTGGCGAAAGCCTGCTGCGCAGCCTCGGCGCTCTTGACGCCGACCACCACGCCGCCGGCTTCCGTCTTGTGCAGGATCTGCGGTGAGACGATCTTCATGACCACCGGGTAGCCGATCTTGGTGGCGAGTTTTGCCGCGTCGGTCGCGGTGCCGGCCACGGCTTCGCTCGGCACCGCGATGCCGTAGGCCTCACAGATGCCTTTCGCTTCGGGTGCAGTCAGTGCGCCACGGCCTGCGGCCTTGGCCTGGTCGAGGATCTTGCGGACCGCGCTCTTGTCGTATGCCATTCTCTCTCCTGCTCAAATCACGCTTTCGGCTCGCAGCGCCTTGATCTCGGACTCGCTCATGCCGAGCTCCGTCAGCACCTCCCGCGTGTGCTCACCGAGGAGCGGGGAGCGGCTGACCTCGGTGATGCTGTCGGACATCTTGATGGGATTGCCCACCGTCAGGTACTTGCCGCGCGTGGGATGGTCGACCTCGACGATGGTGCCGGTGGCGCGCAGCGAGGGCTCAGCGGCCAGTTCCTCCATCGACAGAATCGGGCCGCACGGAATGTCGTGCTGGTTGAATTCCGCCATGGCCTCGAACTTGGTTCTGGTCATCGTCCAGGCCTCAACCGTGGCAAACACCTGCTTCAGTCGCGGCAGGCGTGCATCGGGCGTGGCGTAGTCCGGATCGGTGATCCACTCTTGCTTGCCGATCACCGTGCAGATCTCCTTCCACACGGGCGCCTGGGTGATGAAGTACAGATAAGCGTTGGGATCCTTCTCCCAGCCCTTGCACTTGAGGATCCAGCCCGGCTGTCCGCCGCCGGAGGCGTTGCCTGCGCGCGGCACCGCCGAGCCGAACTGGCCGTGCGGATGCTGGGGGTATTCCTTCATGACGCCGGTGCGGGCCAGCCGCTGCTGGTCGCGCAACTTGACGCGACACAGATTCAACACCCCGTCCTGCATCGCGGCGAGCACCTTCTGCCCGCGCCCCGTGCTCATGCGCTGATACAAGGCGGCCACGATCCCCAGGGCGAGATGCAAGCCGGTACCGCTGTCGCCGATCTGTGCACCGGTGACGAGCGGCGGGCCATCATCGAAACCGGTGGTCGAAGCCGAGCCGCCGGCACACTGCGCGACGTTCTCATAGACCTTGCAGTCTTCGTACGGACCCGGACCGAAACCCTTGACGGATGCGACGATCATGCGCGGGTTCAGCTCCTGGATCCGCTCCCAGGTGAACCCCATGCGATCGAGCGCCCCCGGCGCAAAATTTTCCACCAGTACGTCACAGTGTTTAACCAGGCGCTCCAGCACCTGCTTGCCCTTGGCTTTCTTGGCATCGAGGGTGATGGAGCGCTTGTTGTGGTTCAACATGGTGAAGTAGAGACTGTCCACGTCGGGAATGTCGCGCAGCTGCTCGCGGGTGATGTCCCCGATCCCGGCCTTTTCCACCTTGATGACGTCCGCCCCCAGCCAGGCGAGCAGCTGGGTGCAGGTGGGCCCCGATTGAACGTGCGTGAAGTCGAGAATACGCACACCGTCCAGTGCCTTAGCCATTCGTATTCCCTGTCGCCCGTTACTTGTACATGGTCTGGTTTTTGGTCCCCGGAGCGTATTCGCGCGCGTCCACCCAGATATTGATGACCGCCGAGCGACGCGACTTGTGCACCGACTCACGCGCCCGCTTGAGCGCTGGCGCGATTTGCGCCGGGTCGCGGACCTCCTCGCCGTACCCGCCCAGCATCTCGGCGAACGTGCCGAACGGCACGTCCCCCAGCAGGTTGCCGACGTTGCCGCGCTCCTCACCATACTTCGCCAGCTGCCCGTAACGGATCTGGTTCATGGCGGAGTTGTTGCCGATGACCGCGATGTAGGGGACGCCGAAGCGGTTGGCGGTCTCCATGTCGAAGGCGGTCATGCCGAAGGAGCCGTCACCGTAGTAGCACAGCACTTCCTTGCCTGGATGCGCCAGTCCCGCCGCAATCGCGAAGCCGGTGCCGACCCCGAGCGATCCGAGCGCTCCCGGATCCATCCACTGACCGGGCCGCCGGGGACGCACCGCCTGGGCAGAGATCGTCACGACGTCGCCGCCGTCGCCGATGTAGATGGTGTTGTCAGCGAGGAACTCGTTGAGCTCGTAGGCGACCCGATAGGGGTGGATCGGGGTGTTGTTGGACTTGAACAATGGCATCAGCTTCTCGGTCGCCGCGGCCTCGGCTTCGGTCAGCTTTTTCATCCATTGCTGGCGCGCCTGGCGCTTGTCCTGCTTCAGGCGCCCGGAGGCCGCCTGCAACACCGCCCCGAGAATGGCCCCCGGGTCCCCGACCAGCCCCAGATCGATGTCGCGGTTCTTGCCGACGGTGCGATAGTCCATGTCGATCTGCACCAGCTTGAGCTTGGTGCTGATTCGCCGGCCGTAGCCCATGCGAAAGTCGAACGGCGTGCCGACGATGACGATGACGTCGGCGTCGGAGAAGGCGTTGCCACGGGTGCGATCGAAGTGGTGCGGATCACCGGGGGGCAGGAGCCCACGGCTGCCGCCGTTGAAGTAGCCGGGGATGTCGAGTCCGCGCAGCAGCGCGATCGCTTCCTCGTGGCCGCGCGCGGCCCACACCTGCTGACCGTACAGGATCGCCGGGCGCTCGGAATTGACCAGCAGGTCCGCGAGCTTCTCGATGTCACGCGCATCGCCGAGCGAGCGGGTCGAGGCGCGGTAGTGACCGGGCTTCGGGACGATGGCCTTGGAGATCTCCACCTCGCGATCGAGGACATCGCGCGGAATTTCCAGGTATACCGGCCCTGGAGCGCCGTTGAAGGCTTCGCGCGCCGCCATCGAGACCATGTCCGCGACACGCTCGGTGCTCGGCACCGTGGCGGCGAACTTGGTGATCGGCGTCATGAGATCGACGTGCGGCAGGTCCTGCAGCGATCCCATCTTGTGCTGGGTGAGCGCGCCTTGCCCGCCGATGTGCAGCACCGGGCTCTCGGAGCGAAAGGCCGTGGCAATCCCGGTCACGGCATTGGTGCAGCCGGGTCCGGCGGTGGTGACCACGCAACCGAGCTTGCCGGTCTGTCGCGCGTAACCGTCCGCGGCGTGAGCCGCGACCTGCTCGTGGCGCACGTCGATGATGCGGATGCCTTCATCGATGCAGCCATCGTAGATGTCGATGATGTGCCCGCCGCACAGGGTGAAGATCGTGTCGACGCCCTCGTTCTTCAGCGCCTTGGCGACCAGGTGCCCGCCGGAAATGACGTTCTCGTCACGGCTCTTGCGCTTGAGTGTGTCTTCCGCGGTCGTCGTGCCCCGCTTGTCGGTAGTCTTGGCCGCCGTCTCGAGCATGGATGCCTCCACAATTGTCTGCGACGGCAGGACTCCCGTCGTCCGGAGCGCGCACTTCGCGCCCTGCCGCCATCTGCGTCGGCAGGGCGCGATCGTCTGAGCGTCAGCGCGTCGCCAGCTTCGCCGCAGGATCAACGGTTGCGGTCCGATTCGTGTACGTGCCGCGCAGGGGCTTGAGGATCAGAATCGCCATCAGCGCCGCGATGATGTTGAGCACGGCCGCCGCCATGAATACCGTGTGCCAGTTTCCTTTGGCCGCCATGACACTGGTCAGCGGCACGAGCGCGGCAGCCGTGCCCTTCGCGGTGTACATGAGCCCGGTGTTGGTGGTCGCGTACGTGGCGCCGAAGGTATCGGTTACCGTAGAGGGGAAGAGGCTGTAAATCTCGCCCCAGGCGAAGAACACCAGGCCGCTCAACAGCACGAACGCGGTGGGGTCGGTACCGAAATTGGCGAGCGCGATGATGCCGACGCCTTCGAGCGCGAAGGCGATGAACATGGTCTGCTCGCGCCCGATCTGGTCGGAGACCCAACCGAAGAATGGCCGCGTCAGGCCGTTCAGGATGCGGTCGAGGCTCAACGCGAAGACGAGCGCGGGCATCGTCAGGCCGATGAGGCTCACCGGGACGTCGGCGACCTTGAAGTCCTTGGCGATCGGTGCGAGTTGCGCCACCGCCATCAAACCGCCTGCCGCCATCATCACGAACATGACATACATCACCCAGAAGACCGGGGTCTTGAGCATCTCGAGCGGCTTCGCCTGGTAGCGGCTCGCGCCGCGGGCGAGCTTCGGGGGCGCTGCCATGAAACTCACCGCCGGGGCCAGAATAAACCAGCCCACCACCACCACGACAATGCCCTGAAACAGCCCGAAGGTCAGGAAGGTGTGCTCGTAGCCTGAGCTCTTGATCATGTGGGCGATGGGAATGATGGTCAGCGCCGAGCCCATGCCGAAGCCGGCCGCGGTCAGGCCCGCCGCCAGGCCGCGCCTCCCGGGGAACCAGCGCACCGCATTGCCGATACAGGTGCCGTACACGCCGCCGGCGCCGATGCCACCGATCGCCGCTGCGAAATAAAACATCCCCAGAGAATCGGCGAATGAATTCATCGTCCAGGCGATGCCGCACAGCACACCGCCGATCACCACGATCCACTTCGGACCGAAGCGATCGACCAGGTACCCTTCCGCGGGCACCAGCCACGTCTCGAACAGGACGAAGAGGAAGAACGTGGTCTGAATGGAAGCCTTGGTCCAATGGTATTTGTCGCCGATGGGACCGACGAACAGCGTCCAGCCGTATTGCAGATTGGCGATCATCACCATGCAGATGATGCCGATGATCAGCTGCGCCCAGGGTCGGGCGAAGACTGAGGTAGTTTGAGAATTCGAATCGGTAACCATCGATGCTCCCCCTTCGTCGGCTGAATGAACCATCAGCCGGTTGGCATGAATTTCCGCGATTAGTTGTTGTCAGGCGCCCTCATGCGGGTGGGATCAGATCGCCTCGGAACCCGTTGTTCGATTGTCGGCACCAGAATGAGGCCCTGGAACGGTGCATAGCATCAGCGTTTTTTTGATCTGCGGGCGACCATATGTGATATATCTCGGCCTTGTCAACACTACGCTTCGGGTGCTCTCACAGGCCAAGCGTGAGCTAAGCGTGAACGCAAAGGAGGCCGTGGAAGGCTCGTGGGGGGTAAACCCCCAACCTCCATGCACCAGTTTGGGGAGAAAGGCTCCAGAATGATATCTGATATATCGGGAGCTCTTGATACAGTGCCTTGCGCTGCGGGCCGGTAGGGGAGGTTGAATGAGGGCGATCGCGACGCTCCTTCGTGAGCACAAACCCGCGGGACGACTTGCGCTCGCGCCGCTCAACTCCGTCAGCCTGCGCGATCAGGCGTACGCCTTACTCAAGGACGCCATCGCCAGCACCGACATATACAGCGAGCGGCAGCCCCTGCGACTCGATGAGCGGGAGTTGATGCAGGCGCTGGGCGTGAGTCGAACGCCGGTGCGCGAGGCACTGTCGATCCTGGAGCAGGAGGGCTTTGTCAGGACGGTGCCACGGCGTGGCATCTTCGTCGTGCGAAAATCCAAGCGCGAGATCATCGAGATGATCCAGATGTGGGCGGCGCTGGAGAGCATGTCGGCGCGCCTGGCGACGCTGCATGCAGCCGACGTGGAAATCAGCAAGCTGCGCCATCTGTTCGATGAGTTCCAGAGCTCCCCGCCCGCGGAGCATCTCGACGAGTATTCGGATGCCAACATCGCCTTTCATCAGACGATCATCAGCCTGGGCGGCTCGCGACTGATCGCGGAGGCGACCAAGAACCTGTTCCTGCACGTGCGCGCAATCCGCCGGGCTACCATCTCGCAGAACGGACGCGCGGCACGCTCGATCATCGACCACCTGAAAATCATCGAAGCACTCGAGCGGCGCGACACCGAGCTCGCCGAGCGGCTGACGCGCCAGCACACGCTCGACCTTGCCGCGCACGTCGAACGCTACTGCGACTTCCTCGACTAGCTCCCCCGGCGGCCGCGCAGCCGCCTGCCGCGTGGCGGCCCCTGCGGAGCGGCTTGCGGGCGCGCGCGCGGCGCCGGGCCCGACAGCTCGAAGTGCACCAGGCGCTCGATCAGCGGCGCGCCCTGGCGTATCAGGAAATCCTTGAACGCCGCCGCGACCGGCGGCAGGCGCTTGGTGCGGTTGTGCACCAGATACCAGTTCAACAGGGCCGGAAAGCCCTGCACCTCGAGCACCACCAGGTTGCCGGCCAGCAGATCCAGACCGATGGTGTGGGCGGAGAGGAATGCGATGCCCATGCCGGCGACCACCGCCTGCTTGATGGTTTCAGTGCTGTGGATCTCCATCGCGATGTTGAGGCGGGAGAACTGGCGCCCGAACACTTCGCGCATTGAATTCCAGGTGTCGGATCCCGCTTCGCGTTGCACGAAGCGCTCGCGGTTCAGAGCCGCGCGCGGTATCTGTCGCACCCGGGCGAGCGGGTGGCTCGGTGCCGCCACGATGACATAGGGATGCGGCGCGAACGGCAGCGCGATGATGTCCATGTCGCGCGGCGGCCGGACCATTACCGCGAGATCGGTGAGATTGCCGGCGAGCTGGCGCAGCAGGCCCTCGCGATTGTGCACCGTGAGATTGAAGGTGATGCCCGGATGGGCGGCGCCGAAGGCCGCCAGCACCCGTGGAAAGAAGTAGTCCCCGGCGCTGATGACCGCGACGTTGAGGCGACCGCCGGTCACCCCCTTGAGCTGCGCCAGGGCGTCTTCGGCTTCCCGCAGGCGCTGGGTAATGGCGCGGGCACACTGCAGCATCTCCTCGCCGGCGGGCGTGAGGAAGGTCTTGCGACCGATGCGTTCGAACAGCGGCAGGCCGACGTGGGACGCGAACTCCTTGATCTGCGTCGAGACCGCCGGCTGCGACAGGTGCAGCTCTTCGGCGGCGCGCGAGAAGTTCATGTGCCGGGCTGCCGCCGCGAACACCCGCAATTGCCGCAGCGTCACGTTCTTCATCCGCCGCCAGCATACCCGTACCCGAGGTATTCCGAAAAGCTTATGGTCGCGATAGAAAGCTTTAACTTTTCTTCTGGTATGACGGGGGGTAACGTGGTCAGCAGCAGGATAGGGAGTGAGCGATGCCAGACGTTGTCAGCGAAACCGTGCCGGCCATTGCGACGAGCGAACTGCTCGCCGCGGAACTCGAGGCCTACAACCGCGCGTTCTGCGAACTGGAACTGCCGTGGCAATGGGATGCGCAGACCTTCCGTCATCTGGTGAGCGTCGCTCCCGACCGGGACGTCGTCGGCGCCTACGTCGAGCGCAACCAGCCGCACCTGCTGCGGGTCTACGAAAAGGCTTTCCTGCGCAACCTGGTGCTCTGCGCCAGGGACCGCTGTCGGCAGGAGTCGCAGTCCCCGCCGTAACCAGGAGGCCGACGCGCCGCAGATAGCGCTGCGCCCACCCCATCGTTGTCCGTGCGCGCGCCCCGCGCCGGCGCTGGCCGTATACAAGAAAAGGAGCGCGATGAAGGTCGCCATCATCGGTTGCGGTGCGATCGGCGGTTACGTGGGCGCGAAGCTGGCGCTGGCGGGCGAGCGGGTCACCTGCATCGCGCGCGGGGCCAATCTCGAGGCGGTGCAGCGCTGCGGCCTCAGGCTCATCCTCGCCGACGGCACCGAGCAGCTGGCGAGCAACGTCGCGGCTACGCAGGACTACGTCGCCGCGGGCGCACAGGACGTGGTGGTTCTCGCCGTGAAGGCCCATCAGCTCGAGGCGGTCGCCGCCGATGTGCGGCATCTGTGCGGCCCCGACACGGTCGTGGTGACCATGCAGAACGGCATCCCCTACTGGTATTTCCACCACCACGGCGGTGAATGGGCCGGGAGCGTCGTGCGCAGCGTGGATCCGCGCGGCGTCATCGCGCAGATGATCCCGCCCGAGAAAGTCATCGGCTGCGTGGTGTATCCGGCTACCGAGCTCATCGCCCCCGGGGTCGTGAAGCACATCGAGGGTGATCGCTTTCCGGTCGGAGAGCTCGACGGCACGAGCAGCGAGCGCGTGCGGCGGGTTTCACAGTGCTTCACGCGCGCCGGATTCAAGGCGCCGGTGCTGCAGGACATCCGCTCCGAGATCTGGCTCAAACTCTGGGGCAATCTCACCTTCAATCCCATCAGCGCGCTGACCCGAGCCACGCTGGAAGACATCTGCCAGTTCCCGGCCACGCGCGAGCTGGCGGCGGCGATGATGACCGAGGCGCAGACCATTGCGCACAAACTCGGCGTCGTGTTTCGCGTCAGCCTGGACAAGCGCATCGCCGGCGCCGAGAGGGTCGGCAAGCACAAGACTTCCATGCTGCAGGATGTGGAGGCCGGGCGCCTGCCGGAGCTCGACGCGCTGGTCGGGTCGGTCGTGGAGCTGGGCCGCCTCACCGGCACGGATACCCCGCATATCGACACGGTGTATGGTCTCACTCACCTGCTGGCCCGCACCCTGGCGTTCAGCCGACAGCAAGCCTAGCGAACGGCGCGCCGGGCGCGTCTGCGGGGCACTGTCGCCGAGCCGATCGAGTAAGCTAGCGAGCGTGAAACCTTAGGAGAGCTTAGCTGTGCCTGGCGGCCGGATCGACCCCGCGCGCACTTTCAGCCCGCTCGGCATCGCGGTGCTCACGATTTCCGATTCGCGCGATTCCGCCACCGACACCTCCGGGGATCTGCTCGCCGAACGCATCGTCGCCGCGGGCCATCGCCTGGCGGCGCGCGCGCTGGTGCGCGACAGCAAGGCGCACATTCAACAACAGCTGCGCAGCTGGATCGATGAGCGCGACGTCGACGTGATCATCAGCACCGGTGGGACGGGCCTGACCGGGCGCGACGTCACACCCGAAGCGGTGCGGGAGCTGTTCGACAAGGAGCTCGAGGGCTTCGCCGTGCTGTGGCATCTCATCTCTTACGAAACGGTCGGGGTCTCCACCATGCAGTCCCGGGCGTGTGCGGGGATTGCCGGCGGTACCGTGATCTACGCACTGCCCGGATCCAACGGCGCTTGCCGCGACGGCTGGGACAGGTTGATTTGCCCGCAGCTCGACAGCCGTCACCGCCCGTGCTCGATCGTGGAAGTCATCCCTCGCTTCCAGGAAACCTAGGGCGCGGATCGCACGCGATGCCTGCAGATCGAGGTGACCCGGCGTCCGGCGCCGACACGGTTGAGGTCGCGCGCACCAGGATGCTGGCCGCCGTCGCACCCCTCGCCGCGGAGCTGATTGGCACCGAAGCGGCAGCCGGGCGCACGCTGGCCGACACACTGCTGGCGCCGCGGGCGCAGCCGCCGTTTCGCTCCTCGGCCATGGATGGCTACGGCGTGCGGGCGGCCGACCTCACGCTCGGCCGATTCACCGTGCTGGGAGAGGCGCTCGCCGGCAAGGGGTATGCGGGCGGCCCGGTCGGCGCCGCGGGCGCCGTACGCATCTTCACCGGCGCCCCGGTTCCCGACGGCGTGGACGTCGTCGTGCCCCAGGAGCTCGCCAGACGCGAGGGCGAGAGCCTGTGGCTGGAGGCCCCAGGGCCGCTGCGCACCAACATCCGTGCAGCGGGGGTCGACTTCAAGGCGGGTGACTTGTTGGTGCGAGGCGGCACCCGGCTGCACGCCCGGCACGTCGCACTCATTGCAGCGGCCGGCGTCGGTGCGGTGAACGTCACACGCCAACCACGGATCGCAGTGCTGCCCACCGGCAACGAGATCGTGCAACCGGGCATGCGCGCCGCACCCGAGCAGATTTTTGACTCGGTGAGTTTCGGACTCGGCGCGATGATCGAAGGCTGGGGCGGCAAGCCGATTCGGATCAGCGCGCGGCCCGATGAAACCGCCGCCATCGCCGCGGCCATCGAACCCACCCTGGACGCGGTGGATCTCGTGGTGATCATCGGTGGCGCATCCGTGGGGGCTTACGACCTCGTCAAGCCCTCGCTCGCCCGCCTGGGTCTGGTAGTAGCCGTGCAGCGTATCGCCATCCGGCCGGGCAAGCCCACCTGGTTCGGCACCATCGGCGGCAAGCCGGTACTGGGGCTCGCGGGTAATCCCGCGGCGGCCATGGTGTGTGCGCAGCTGTTCCTGCGGCCGCTGGTGCATGCGCTGCTGGCGCGCGAGTCCGATGCGATTGCCAGCGTCGCGGCGCGGCTGGACGGGGAGGTCGGTGACAGTGGCGCGAATGAGTGTTATCTGCGCGCCCTGGTGCGAACCGACGCCGAGGCGCGCCGGTGGGCACGCCCATTTGACGATCAGGACACCTCGCTGGTGTCGGTCTTTGCCGCCGCGAACGCACTGATTCGCCGTCCCGCCGGTGCCAGGGCAGCCGGCAGCGGCACCATCGTCGAAGTGATGTTGCTCGATCGCCCCTGACGAGAGCCGCAGCTGCGCTGGGCCTATCCCCCTGATCGGCAGCCAGAATCCGGAGCGGATCCGCGAGGCACGCAGCGCCTATGCGGTGCACCTGACCGGCGGCACGGCCGATATTTACGGCCGCAGCCGCACGGAGCCGCGCCAGGGGCGCTAAGATTCGCGGCGGCGGAAACCAATATGAATCACCCGGGATGGCGCCGTACGCTGCGGCGCGAGCTCACCTGGCTCATGACGCTGAAGATCGCGGCGCTGGCGCTGCTGTGGTGGCTGTTTTTCTCGCCTGCACACCGTAGCCCCGTGGACGGGCGAGCGGCGAGCCGGCGATTCGCCGTGGCGGCCTCCACCGTGAACGCCCCGCCCCCCGCCTACGCGCGCGAGGAACGACGCCCGTGATCGACCTCGCGGTCGTGAATGCGTCGCGCCTGCAGTTTGCGCTGACGGCCCTGTATCACTTCCTGTTCGTGCCACTGACACTCGGACTGTCCATGATCCTCGTGATCATGGAGGCGGTGTACGTGATGACGGGGCGGGAAATCTGGAAGCGCATGACGCGTTTCTGGGGCCTGTTGTTCGGCATCAACTTCGCCATGGGAGTTGCCACCGGCATCACCATGGAGTTCCAGTTCGGCACCAACTGGGCCTACTACTCCCACTACGTCGGTGACATCCTCGGCGCACCGCTCGCCCTCGAGGGCCTGGTGGCGTTCTTCCTCGAAGCGAGCTTCGTCGGCCTGTTCTTCTTCGGCTGGGAGCGGCTCTCGCGCGTCGGGCATCTGGTGGTGACCGCGCTGGTGGCGCTCGGCTCGAGCCTCTCGGCGCTGTGGGTTCTGATCGCCAACGCCTGGATGCAGCACCCGGTCGGCGCGCAGTTCAACCCCCGGACGATGCGCATGGAGCTGCTGTCCTTCAGCGAGGTGCTGCTCAATCCGGTGGCGCAGGCGAAGTTCGTGCACACCGCGGCTGCCGGTTACGTCGTCGGCTCGGTATTCGTGCTGGCGGTGAGTGCCTGGTATCTGCTGCGCGGCCGCAACGTCGACATCGCGAGGCGCTCGATGGCGGTCGCGGCGAGCTTTGGCCTCGCCTGCGCGCTCTCGGTCGTCGTGCTCGGAGATGAGTCCGGGTACCTCGCCAGCGACAACCAGAAAATGAAGGTCGCGGCGATCGAGGCGGAATGGCGCACCGAGGAACCGCCGGCGAGCTTTACGGTATTCGGATTTCCCGACGTGCAGGCGCGCACGACACACGCGGCGCTGAGAGTACCGTGGTTGCTGGGACTGATCGCGACGCGCTCCATCGATACGCCGGTATCAGGAATCGTCGATCTGGTGGCGCGGGCCCGCGTGCGCATCGAGAGCGGGATCGAGGCACACGCGGCGCTGCGGGCGCTGCGCGCAAATCCGGCGGATGCCGCGGCGCAGGCGCGCTTCGCGGCGCACCAGGCGGATCTTGGCTACGGGCTGCTGTTGCTGCGTTACGTCAATGACCCGTCCGCCGCCACCTCCCGGCAGATCGACGAGGCCGCGTGGTCGACGGTGCCGAACGTGCCGGTGCTGTTCTGGAGCTTCCGGGTGATGGTGGGACTCGGCCTGTTCTTCATCCTGCTGTTCGCCGCGGCGTTCTATCTGTCCGCGCGGCACCGTTTCGAGCAGAACCGCTGGTTCCTGCGGATCGCGTTCTTCAGCCTGCCGCTGCCGTGGATCGCCGCGGAGCTCGGCTGGATCGTCGCCGAGTATGGCCGCCAGCCGTGGTCGATCGACGGGGTGTTGCCGACGTTCCTGGGCGTGTCGGTGACACCGGTCACCAACGTGTGGCTGTCGCTGGCCGGTTTCGTGGTCTTTTACTCTGCGCTGGCGGTCGTCGACGTGTACCTGCTGGTGCGCATGATCCGCCGCGGACCGGACGGACTCGGGTACTGGCCGCCCGAGCGCGCAGCAGCTGGCGTGCCGTGAAGAGGAGTGGGCCGTGCCCGACTATGCAACCCTGCGCCTGATCTGGTGGCTGATCCTGGGTGCGCTCCTGATCGGCTTCGCGATCATGGACGGATTCGATCTCGGCATCGGGGCGACGTTTCGCTTCGTCGGGCGCACGGATGAGGAGCGACGCGCGTTGCTCGAATCGATCGAGCCGGTCTGGGACGGCAACCAGGTGTGGTTCATCTTCGCAGGCGGCGCAGTGTTTGCCGCCTGGCCACTGCTGTACGCGGCCGCGCTCTCGGGCCTGTACCTGGTGACGTTCGCGCTGCTGTTCGCACTCATCCTGCGGCCCGTGGGGTTCATGTTCCGCAACAAGATCGCCGCCGCACGCTGGCGCGACGCCTGGGACTGGGCCTTGCTCATCGGCGGTGCCGTCCCGGCGCTGCTGTTCGGGGTAGCGTTCGGAAACCTGTTCCTCGGCCTGCCGTTTCATTTCGATGAGCTGCAGCGGCCGGTCTTCACGGGAGGATTCTTCGGGCTGCTGCGCCCCTTTGCCCTGCTCGCCGGGGTGGTCAGCCTGTCAATGCTGATCATGCACGGCTCGGTGTACGCCGCGCTCAAGGTGGGCGAGCCCATGTCGGTGCGCGCAGCCGCCGTCGGGCGCGTGGCGGCGCTCGTGTACGCGATCTGCTTCATCGCGGCTGGAATATGGGTTGCGAGCGCCATTGCGGGTCATCTGATCGCGTCGCAAGCCAATGTGTTCGGGCCGTCCAATCCCATGGCCAAGGACGTGGCCGTCAGTCAGGGAGCGTGGCTGGTGAATTACCGGGTGCACCGCATCCTGTGGCTGGCGCCAGGGATGGCGCTGCTCGCGGCCGTGGTGACCTGGAGCCTGCTCGGGGCGCGTCGGCCCGGCGTCGCCTTTCTGTCGAGCTGCCTCACGCTGGCGGGGACCATTATGACCGCGGGCATCGCCTTGTTCCCGTTTCTCATGCCTTCATCCACGCAGCCCGACCAGGGGCTGACCGTGTGGGATGCTTCCAGCAGCGCGCGAACGTTGTTCCTGATGCTGGTCGTTGTCGGGGTCTTTCTGCCCGTGGTCCTTGCCTATACCGCCTGGGTATTCCGGGTCCTCAGGGGCCGGATCACGCTCGAGGAGATCCGGCGCCACGCGGGCCGGTACTGATCGGGAGCGATCGCATCATGTGGTACTTCAGCTGGATTCTCGGTCTGGGACTTGCGCTCGCGTTCGGCGTACTGAACGCCATCTGGTATGAGGTCATGGAGGACCGGCCGGAGGAGCGCCGCGAGAATCACTCGTCGCCGCAGCTGTAGCGCGCGGCGCGACCCCGGGAAAGCGCCCCTTACTTGCTGCTGCGGGCGGGATGGGGTCTGCCTTCAACTGCGTCAAACAGGGCCCGCAGGCCGAATGAGACGTCCTCGATCCTGCCGTTGACGAAGAACGTCGGGGTACTGCGAACGCCACTGTCGACGCCACTCTGCAGGTGCTCGCGCACGCGCTGCAGGTAGACGTGATCGTCCATCTCCGCGGTGAAGCGCGCCATGTCCAGGCCGAGCCGCTGCGCGTAACCGTGAAGATGCTTGGGTAAGAGGTGCGGCTGCTCGGCGAACAGCAGGTCATGCATCGGCCAGAACTTCCCCTGCCCGCCGGCGCATTCCGCGGCCTCGGCCGCGCCCAACGCGTGTGGATGCACCTCCTCGAGTGGAAAATGGCGAAAGGCGACCCGGACCCGGCCGTCAAAACGCTCGAGCAACAGCTTGACCGCAGACTGCGCCTGCTTGCAGTTCGGGCACTCGAAGTCCCCGTACTCGACCACGGTCACCGGGGCATGCTCAGCGCCGATCAGGTGATCGATCGGGCTGACGGGGACGGCGAGCTCGAAGGCTCCACGCCGGTCCATGGATTCCTCAACCCTGCACCGGCGCAGGCTCGCCGGGATGGAATCGCCTGGCCGCGATGACACCAAGCGCGATGAATCCGGCCAGCACCAGCAACTGGGTGATGGCAAACGGGGGTTCAGATCCCTTCGGCGCGAGCGCGTTCAGAAACGGCAGCTTCTGGAACGCCTGCACGACCGCCACGAATACGTTCAGATAGAAGGCCGCGAGCGCGCCTGCCACGTAGATCCAGCGCCAGGCCCCGGTGAGCCGGTAACCGTAGAGCGCCACGAGCGCCAGCGCCAGGATGAGCAGGGAAATGACCCCAACCACGTGCGGGGGGCCGAAGCTCTTCGAGTGGAAGAGAAATCCGGTGACGCTCGTCGCGACGGTCGTGACCAGAAAGACCGCCGTCCAGAGCGGCACCCGCTGCGCGCGCCACATGCCGATCGTGACCACCACGCCGCAAGCGATGGCGATGAGGCTGATCGCCACGTGGAGGAGGGTAAAGGCCCCGGTGGACATTCCCAGGATCATGGCTGCGACTATGCACCTTCCATCACCCTTCCGGCCATCGCGGGCGGTGCGCGCGCAGCGATCGGGGGAATCGCACCGCAGCAGGGCGCGCCTCGCGCTGAGTGCCGCCGCAGCCCGGACATGGCGCGCAAGAGTGCACGTCGCGCGGCCGCCACTTCTTGAACAAGCCCGGTCGGAGGAGTACGCTCCGTCACGCTTTTAGGCAAGCGCTTACATGCCTGATGTAAGCGCTTGGGCGCTGGCCGGGGGAGGGAATGGGCGTGACCCTCAAAGACGTCGCGCGGGAGGCACAGGTGTCCACCGCGACCGTGTCGCGTGTGATCAACGGGCACGGCAACGTCTCGGAGGCTACTCGGGAGCGCATTCTCGGGGTTGCCGAGCGGCTTCGCTACGTGCCGGACAGTGCCGCACGCAGTCTGAGTACCGGGCTGACACACACGATCGGGGTGCTGCTCCCGGACCTGTACGGCGAATTCTTCTCGGAAATCATTCGCGGCATCGATCAGGCGGCGCGGGCGCGCGGCCTGCACCTCCTGTTGTCGGGTGTGCACGGCTCGGCCGGGGAGGCGGCGCTGGCCATCCGCGCGCTCAGGGGCCGGGTGGACGGACTGTTGATCATGTCGCCGTACGCCGATGCCGCTTTCCTCGCCGAGCACTCGGCCGCCGAAACACCGGTGGTGCTGATGAACACGCCCGTGCGCGGCTACGGCCACTCCGCGTTCTGCGTCGACAACCGCGGTGGCGCACGCGTGATGGTCAGCCATCTGGCCTCCGTCGGACACCGTCGCATCGCCTTTATCGCTGGACCGGAGAACAACTTCGATGCCACCGAGCGACTGGCGGGGTATCGCGAGGCGCTGCACGCGCTCGGCCTCGAGGCGGGTGAGCGGGTGCTGCCCGGCGATTTCTCCGAAGAGTCCGGCTACCGCGCCGCACAGAGCCTGCTCGCGCGGCGGGCTCACGAGTGGCCGGATGCGGTATTCGCAGCGAATGACATGATGGCCCTGGGGAGCCTGTTTGCCTTCAACGAGGCGGGCGTGGGCGTGCCTGGCGATATTGCACTGGCGGGGGTCGATGACATTCCCATGGCGCGCTTCGTAACGCCGCCTCTCACCACCGTGCGCGTGCGCATGGCGGAGCTGGGAGCACGCGCCCTCGAGCGCCTAGCGGCCGCCATCGAGGCGCCGGACGCCACGCCCGCATCGACCGAGACGGTGCCCGCGGAGCTGGTGGTACGGGAATCCTGCGGGGCGCGACGAGCACCCGCGCCGGGCCGACTCCCGACACGGCCGGCGGCCGGTGATGATCAAGCGGGAAAGCGGTCTCGCAGGGCAACGTGAGCGCCTGGACGCGGTTATTTACGTAAATAACTTGGGGGGGACGATGAGCAAGCGAAATCAAGGCAGTAAGAAGAAGCTGTATCGGTCGCTTATCGCGCAGACGGTATCGGCGACTCTGGCGGCGGCATTGACTGTGCCCACGATCAGCTGGGCGCAAACCGCGGATGCAACATTGACCGGCAAGGTCGCCCCCGGAACCGAAGTAACCGCCCACAACGTCGCCACCGGCGCGACCCGCCGCACCAAAGCGAATGCGGAGGGCAGCTATACCCTGGTGGGCCTGCCGCCGGGCACGTATCTCGTCGATGCCGGTCCCGGCACCGAGACCGCGGTCACGCTGACCGTCGCCTCGACGGCCACCCTCGACCTTGTGGCCGGAGGGGCCACGGTTACTGAGGGAGAGTCGATGCAGCAAATCACCGTCAGCGCCAAGCGCCTCGTGGACGTCAAGACGCCCCAGGTCGGCGCGACGGTGTCACTGCATCAGATCCAGACGGTGCCACAACTCACCCGCAACTTTCTGGAATTCGCGGACTCCGTCCCCGGTCTCGCGTTCAGCGTCGATGAGAAGGGCAACGCGTCGATTCGCGGTGGCGCGGACGATAAGAGTGCGGCAAACGTCTATATCGACGGTGTCGGCCAAAAGAACTACGTATTTGGCGGCGTCAACGGCAATGGCTTCACCCAGGGCAACCCATTCCCGCAGCTCGCCATCGGTGAGTACAAGGTCATCACGTCGAACTACAAGGCGGAATTCGACCAGGTCACGAGCGCGGCGATCACCGCGGAAACCAAGTCCGGCACCAATGAATTCCACGGCGAGGCGTTCGGCACGTACACCGACAACGGCCTGCGCGCTTATACGCCCGGGGAGCTCGCTTCGGGCAAGCAGACCAAGTCGAGCGACAAGGAATTCGGGGCGGCCTTAGGCGGACCGATCATCAAGGATAAGCTGCATTTCTTCGTAACCTACGAAGGCAAGAGGTTCACCACGCCGATCACGGTGATTCCGGGTGGCCCGAGCACCCTGGGCGGTGTCCCCACCGCGAGCCTGCTGCCGCCGAGCGCACAGGCGCAATTCGGGCCGTCCAGTCTGCCTTTCACGGAAAATCTCTATTTCGGCAAGCTCGATTGGGAGTTGTCCGACTACGATCGCTTCGAAGCGAGCGTGAAGGATCGCGACGAAACACAGGTCGACGGCATCGGCGCCGGCAGCGCGGCATCCTCGAGCCAGAATATCAAGAACACCGACACGCGCATCACCGCCCGCTGGCAGCACAGCGCCGATCGCTGGTTCAACGATGCGTTGTTCACCTACGAGGATGCGTTCTATACCAAAATAGGGGTAAACACCGGCAATGGAACGGTGTACGCAGTCCGCGATCAAAACGATGTCACGATACTTAACACGGGCGCGCCCGACCCGCGCGCCAGTCAGAACAAGGGTCAGCGGGGTCCGGGCTTTCAGGACGATGTGACCTTCCACGATCTGCATTGGTATGGCGATCACACGCTGAAGGCCGGCTTTAAGTACAAGGACCTCAAGTTGACGGCGGCGGACGCATTAAACATCGATCCGCAATTTACCTACGATGTCACGGCCGCCGGCACAGCGGCGACTCCCTACAGGGCGTTGTTTACCAACCCGGTGGCGGGGCAGGATCCGTCGGCGAAATCAACCGACAAGCAATTTGGCGTGTACTTCCAGGACGACTGGGCGGTCAACGAGCGCCTCATTTGGAACGTGGGCGTGCGCTGGGATATGGAGAAGAATTCCTCTTACCTCGACTACGTGACTCCCGCCAATGTGGTGGCGGCGTTGAACAGTCTGGACCCGAACGCGCAAGCTCTTTTCCCTGGACAGACCTATGCTCAGACGGTCGCCAAGGGCGGCGTCAATATCAACGACTACATCAGCAACGGCCACAATCGCAGCGCCTATATGGGGGAGTTCCAGCCGCGCCTCGGGTTTTCCTTTGACCTAAACGCCGACGAGAAGCATGTGGTGTTCGGCGGCTACGGTCGCTCCTATGATCGGGACCTGTACAACTTCCTGCAGGTCGAACAGACCAAGGCTGCTCTACCCCAAATCACGGTCTTTTTCGACCCGCCTGCGGGTTGTACATCGGCCGGTGGCAAAACCGGTTCGCCATGCTTTGCCTGGGATCCGAAGTATCTCAACGGAATCACCAATCTCCAGGCCCTGGTCGCCGGGACCAACGTGGGTCAGGAAGCGGACTTGATGAACAATCACCTGAAGCCACCGTACTCGGATCAGTTCAGCATCGGCATGCGCAACAGGGTGGGTGACTGGAACACCAGCGCGACGCTGGCGCGGGTATTGAGCTACGACGGCTTTGCCTTGACTCTGGGCAACCGGTTTCCCGATGGCTCGTTCTGGATGAACGGCGGTCAACCCTGGGGCAATGGCATCCCCGGCTTCGGTTCGCTGATCCTGGGCGGCAGCGGCTTCGAGCGCAAGGCCACCGAAGTATTGCTGTCGGCCGAAAAACCCTACACCGAGGAATCCGGCTGGGGGACCACGTTCGCTTACACCTTCACCGACGCGAAGCAGAACCACATCCACATCGACGATTGCTGCGCGTTCGACGAGGAGACCGTCAAGCACTACCCCATCATCACTTCGAACGCGGCGGCCAGGCATCGCTTCGTGGCTACGGGATCCTTACGCGGTCCCTGGGAAATGATCTTCGGCGGCAAGCTGACAGTGGCATCGCCGCTTCCGAATACCGACCTTGCCTGCGGGATTCTAAAGCCCGGCACGTACTACCCCACGGGCAGCAGTTGCACGCCTGTTTCCTATACGCCGTTGGACGGCGTGGGCTTCACTTCCCTCGATCTGCAGGTGACCAAGAACTTCATGGTCTACCGGGAACAGACCGGGTATGTGCGCGTGGATCTGATCAACGCGCTGAACTCGGCCAACTATAAGGACATCACCACTAATTATGGCTCGAACGGAGTGCCAAATCCCCATCCGGTACGTTTCACCACCACCGGCAACATCAACGGCGCACCGCAAACGCTGCGCTTAACGGTGGGCTACAAATTCTAGGGTGCGCTTCTGAAACCTCATGCAGGATCGTCGCCTCCGCAGCATCCTGATCGTCGGCGGCGGCACCGCAGGATGGATGGCGGCCGCCGCCCTGGCCAAGGTGCTGGGGCGCGAATGCGCTATTCGCCTCATCGAATCCGAGGAGATTGGCACCATCGGGGTGGGCGAAGCCACCGTACCGCACCTGAAGCTCTTCAACAGCGTGCTGGAGATCGATGAGGTCGAGTTCATCCGCGAAGTGCGCGGCACCTTCAAGCTTGGCATCCAGTTCGTCGACTGGGGGCGCACCGGTGATCGCTACATTCATGGCTTCGGCACCATCGGCCACGACTACGGACTGCTGCCGTTTCACCAGTACTGGCTGAAGCTGTTCCTCGCGGGCCAGGCCACCGACGTCGGCGCCTACTCCCTGAACACCGCCGCCGCCCCGCTCGGGAAATTCATGTCATCCGCGCACGATGTGCCGGCGACCTCGCCGCTTGCGAACATCACCTATGCCTATCACTTCGACGCGGGTCTGTATGCCGCGTATCTGCGCCGCTACGCCGAAGCGCGCGGCGTGCGGCGCACCGAAGGGAAGGTCGTGGATGTGCGGCTGCGCGGCACCGACGGCTTCATCGAAGCGGTGGTGCTGGAGGGCGGTGAGCAGGTGAGCGCGGATCTGTTCATCGACTGCTCGGGCTTCCGCGGCCTCTTGATCGAGCAGGCCCTGCACACCGGCTACGAGGACTGGACGCACTGGCTGCCCTGCGATCGCGCCATGGCGGTGCCGTGCGAGAACGTGGGTCCCCCCACGCCGTACACGCGCTCCACCGCGCGCGCGGCCGGCTGGCAATGGCGCATCCCGCTGCAGCACCGCACCGGCAACGGCTACGTCTACTCGAGCGCCTACATCAAGGACGACGCGGCAGCGGACACCCTGATGAGCAATCTCGACGGGCGCGCGCTGGCCGAGCCGCGGAAACTCAGGTTTACCACCGGCATGCGCAGGAAGTTCTGGAACCGCAATTGCGTTGCGGTGGGACTCGCGAGCGGTTTCATGGAGCCGCTCGAGTCGACCAGCATCTACATGATCCAGTCCGGTATCGCGCGGCTCATCAACCTGATGCCGGACCGGAGCTTCAGTCCGGTGCTGATCGAGCGTTACAACAAGCAGGCGGCGTTCGAGTGCGAGCGGATCCGCGACTTTCTGATCCTGCACTACTTCGCGACCGAGCGGCGCGACTCGCCGTTCTGGCAGTACTGCAGCAGCATGGAGATTCCG
>WNFQ01008934.1_pt1 | contig 20538 bp, 24 predicted proteins | sample 5400171 | NCBI WGS metagenome assembly WNFQ01 (sample SAMN13153356, study PRJNA577476) | soil metagenome | isolation source: 20 cm soil under Madrone tree | place: USA:California | collected 2016-06-14 | reverse complement strand
ACCAGCGTGAAGCGATTTTCGCCGTACGGAAGCATCTGCCGGTTTAAATCAACAATATCGATCTCCAAACCGGCAACCTGGGCAAGCTTGTCGGTGTAATCGCAGGCAAAGGAGCGGAAAGGATAATGGACCCGAACCAGTCGCAACAATTCCCCGGTGCCGCTGCCAACGTCGAGGTGATCTCCAGTGGCGTCCCCGGGAAAAGCAGCCGCGATGGCGCGAAGCACCGCTTGATGAATCGCAGACGTGCTCAATTCGGAAATCTCACGCGATCGCCGCTTCTTCCTCCCAAAGATCTTTCGGTAAACCTTTTTTGAAAGCCTTCGAGTGCGCAAGAAATCGAGATGAACGTATCCGCGCGTTACAGAAAACTGGCCGCGAGCGGATTAGCCGGGAATGCCCTTGAGCATTTCAGTGTTTGTTGGGAATTTTTTCACAAACATCAAGAGACGCTGAATGGCTTCCTCTGGTTTGTGACCGGCCAGACCGCGCCGGATGAGATTGACTTTCTCCAGTTCCCACGGCTGTAACAGCAGCTCTTCGCGGCGTGTCCCGGAGAGAAAGATGTCGATTGCCGGATAAATCCGCTGATCACTGATTTTTCGGTCAAGCACCATTTCCATGTTTCCGGTGCCTTTAAATTCCTGAAAGATCAGCTCGTCCATGCGGCTGCCAGTCTCGATCAACGCCGTAGCGACAATCGTGAGAGAACCTGCCTCCTCGGTATTGCGCGCAGCGGCGAAAATTTTTCGCGGAATTTCCATGGCGCGCGCATCGATCCCGCCGCTCATCGTGCGACCTCCACCGGATAATGCATTATTAAACGCCCGAGCGGTGCGCGTGATGGAATCGAGCAGGATGAATACGTGTTTTCCTGCTTCGACGAGGCGCTTGGCGCGCTCGATTGCCAGCTGCGAAATGCGCGTGTGACTCTTGATGTCTGCATCGTTGGAACTGGCCATAAGCTGCGCTGTCGGATGCGAGCGCCGAAAATCGGTCACCTCTTCTGGACGCTCATCCACCAAAAGAATGATCAGGTCCATCTCGGGGTGATTCTTTGCCACCGCATCGGCGATGTGATGCAGGAGCGTTGTTTTACCTGTGCGCGGCGGCGCGACGATGAGCCCGCGTTGGCCCATTCCCAACGGCGTCATCAAGTCCATGATCCGCGTCGTGTAACGGTCCGGCACTGTCTCGAGCTTGATCTTCTTATTCGGGTTGATGGTGGTTAATTCTTCAAATGGACGGAGCCCTTGATATTTAGGAGGCTCTTCGCCATTGATCGTCAGTAGCTTGACCAACTGCGGGCCACGGCTGCCGCGACGAGTCTCACCGTAAATCCACATCCCGTCGCGCAAGGCGAAGCGGCGCACAATTTCAGGTGTGACAAAAATGTCCTGCGGCGTCTGCACAAAGTTGCGTTTTGGATCGCGCAGGAAGCCGAAGCCTTTGCCGGAAATTTCGATGATGCCTTCGCCAAACTCCGGCTCAGTTTGAACTTGTTCGCCGGTCTCAACAGCGCCCCCGACGGCTTCGCCTGATCCTGAAGCGGGCCGATCGAGAGTCTCAACACCGACGTTCGGACCAGCGACATCAGCGTTTGTTGAGGAGGAGTTTGGCGATTCTTCGGAATTATCGCGCCTGAACCGATCGCCCCGGTCGCGGTAACGTCTTCGCGGAAATCGACGGCGCGAGCGATGCTGGCGTTGCTCCGGCATGGCGGACTCGGTCGGTACAGGCTGGTTTTCGTTTTCTTCGTTCATAAGCTGAGATTCTTCACTGCGGCGGGGCAGAGCCTTAACACGTTTCCTACAGGCAATACTTTTTCAGGCCGGCAACCTGGCCAGCAATTCGTCGGGAATATCTAGATTTGAATAGACGTTTTGCACGTCGTCGTCCTCTTCGAGTGCATCACACAAGCGAAGCACCTGACGCGCCACGGTCTCGTCCCTGACCGCGATTGTAGTATCGGGGATAAACGTAAACTTTTGCCCATCGGTAGTGACGCCTGCTTTCTTGAGCGCCTCAGCTACGGCGTAGAGCTGATCGTGGGAAGTGGTAATAACATACTGATCCTCATCGGTTGTCAACTCCTCCGCGCCAGCCTCCAAAGCGACCTCCAGCAACCGATCCTCGTCAATGCTCGATCGAGGGACGGTGATTTGGCCTTTCCTGTGGAACATGTACGAGACGCTCCCGCTCGATGCGAGGTTGCCATTGTTTTGGGTGAAGATTCTGCGGATCTCCGCGCCTGTGCGATTCTTGTTGTCCGTTGCAGTCTCAACGATGATCGCCACGCCGCCCGGCGCGTAACCTTCGTAAACAATCTCGTCGAATTGTTCGCCGTCCCTACCCTCGCCCGTGCCACGTTTGATTGCGCGCTCGACATTATCGTTCGGCATGCTTTGCGTCCGTGCAGCCTGGATCGCGCTGCGCAGACGCGGGTTGCTACTCGGATCGCCTCCCCCGGCTTTTGCCGCGATGGTAATTTCCTTCGATAATTTGCTGAAGATCTTGCCGCGTTTCGCGTCGATCGCGCCCTTAAACCGCTTGACCTTCGACCACTTACTATGTCCCGACATACGCGCGGATTCTGTGCAATTTGCTAATTGAGACCTGCGAATTTCCGAACAACACCTCGCCAAGAAAATGGCTAGCGAGAAGGGGAAACTAACGCGCGATATTCAATCGTAATAAGAGCCCTTTGTCAATATGTTGCAGAGCGTTTCTCGTTGAGCCAAAGCGCCCCCTGCCGTCTGAAGACGACTAAGGGGCCTTGCCCGAAGAACTGACGCGAATAGCTAAGGTTTTCCGTGAACTTCCCGCACCGTTAGCGCCGGGCGACCATTCACGTTTCCGTAAGTTGCCTCGGCCTTGCCATCACTGCGTTTGAAACTTCGTTTCTTGGCCTCTTTGTTAGAGGTCCACGTGGCGCCGGCGGCGTTTGCCTTGAGGAATTTCGTGATCTCTTTTTCGGAAAGATCGGTGCCCTTCACGTGAAAATAGCTTTCGGAAACGCTCCGGCCATTATTAAAGGTTACCATGTAAAGATACCGATCTTTATGATAGAGCACGCTTACCGTCCCATCGTCACGCAGGTTTCGCTGGAGTATTGCTCCATACGAATCCTCAATTTTGTCGTCGCCGTCGCCCAGATTAGCCCAGCCGCAGGTGACGGTTGCAAGAATCGTGAGAATAAAAATGCTGAATTCCTTCACATTGTTTCAGTCGGACAGTTCGCGTAAATCCGCAAGCCGCTCGCGCAATCCGCAGTTGATTGCTATGGACTTCTTGATCGCGCAAGAAATGGAAACGTCAGCAGGATGACGAACATGGCGACGCAAAGCCAGGCGAACCAATCGCCCGTTCGGGTGTAAAAAGTTTGCTCGTGCGCGACGTTCACTTTCCCAGTGATCGATACGAAGCGACCTGGCACCGTCGCCGTTTCCGCAATGATGCGACCGCGATTGTCGCTAAGAGTGAGCAGGCCATTGCGCGCCGAGCGGGCCAGCGCGAAACCGTTCTCGACCGCGCGCAGCACGGCCATCCGCGCGTGCAACCATCGATCGAGATTAAAGTCCCACGCCGGCACCAGCAACAGGTTCGCACCCTGCAGGGCGTATTCGCGGCTGAGCTCGGGAAAGTCCATGTCCTTGCAAATTTGCAATCCCCAACGACCCGACGGCTGATCGAGCAGCACTCGTTTATCGCCAGGTTTTTCAGGCTCTACGCCTGGCAACAGATGATGCTTGTCGTAGTTCGCTTCCATTCTCCCATCAGGCGAATAGAAGCGGGAGGAATTGAAGCCAGCAGATGGCGTTTTCCGAACCAAGCCCAGGACAATCGCCGCACGTGTAGCAGTCGCAGCCGAAGAAAAGAGAGTGTCCACCTCCGCTAATGCGCTCTCGCTGACGCGCCCGATTTTTTCGGGGAGAACGACAGCCTTTGTTCCAGCCGGAGTAGCGTGATGCACTTCTTCGGCATACTCCCGGAATAGCTCCAGGGCTTGTTCTTCAGAGCCGAGGTAAACGCTCATCGGCACATCCTTTGCGACAAGTGTCACTGCAACAGGTTGAGCCGAAGAATTTGACTGCAAACGCCATTTACCAAAAACAAATACGGCGCACACGGCGGCACCGACAGCAATAGCGAGCGCGCGACGTTGCCATGGTTTTCCCGCGCCGCTCAACAGAGCTGCAGTAGTTCCGGCAAACAGAAACATGATGAAACTGATTCCCCAAATGCCGGTGATCGAAGCGATTTGGATCACTGGGAGACAATTCATTTGTGTGTAAGCGAGATTGCCCCACGTGCTGTGAGGCGATGAAATCGCGTTGAGATATTCGCATGCCACCCAATAAACAGGAAAAGCAAGCGCAGCCAGGAAGGGCCAGCCGCGCCTCAAAAAACTGCGCATGAACAGAACACCCAAACCGAAAACCACGGCAGGAACTAGAAAGTAAAGAATGATGATTTGCGGTGGCAGTTCGATCTGATGTCTGACGTAGTTCCATTGGTTCATTTCGCCGATGAGCCACGCAATGAAACCGAGCAGAAAAGCAGCGCCGCCGTGAAGTCGTGGTGCAATCACCAGCACCGGAACCGGCGCCAACCAGAGCAACCACCAAATCGGATGCAGGCCGGTACCGAAATATATCAATACCGCCGAGACGAGACCGGCAGCGGTGACGAGAAAGAAATTGTAAAATTTCAGACAGAACTCTCGTGTATTTGCGCCAAGCTCCGAATACACCTTCACCGCACTTCGTAGACGACCTTGCCTCCCACAATCGTGGTTTCCACTTTCACGTTGCGAATGGCTTCCGGTTTGACGTCAAAGATGTTGTCACTCAGGATGACCATGTCCGCCAGTTTGCCAGGTGTAATGGAACCTTTTTTGTGTTCCTGAAATTCGGTAAACGCCGAGCCCATCGTGTAGGCTTCCACTGCCTCAGGCAGTGTAATCTTCTCCTCCGGGATCCAACCATCCGGGTTCTTGCCGTCCAGTGTGGCGCGGGTCACCGCAGCGTAAAGTCCCAGGATCGGATTGAGTGGAGCGACAGGCCAATCCGTCCCAAGAGCCAGCGTTACACCGTGATTGAGAAAACTACGCCACGTGTAGCTGTAGCGCGCGCGCTCGTGACCGAGGCGTTTTTCCGCCCAGCGGCCGTCATCAATAGCGTGATAGGGTTGCATCGAAGCGATGACGTGGAGACTAGCGAAACGCGCGAAATCTTTCTGCGCCATATGCTGCGCATGCTCAATGGTAAACCGCTGGTCATGATATCCGTGCGCCTTTTCGATATCGGCGAAAATATCGAGCATCATGGAAATCGCGCGGTCGCCGATGGCATGAACGCGCAGTTGCAAGCCAGCGGCATCCGCCTGCATCAAGCGGTCGCGCATCGCGGTCGGCGGATGCATTTCGTCGCTCAATAATCCGCGGTTTTCCGGATCATCGGAAAAAGGCTCGAACATGTAAGCCGTTCTCGAGCCTAACGACCCATCGGCATAACCCTTGACTGCGCCGAGTCGCAAATAGCTCGATCCCCACGCGTGACGAATGCCAACTTTTGCCTGGTCCTGCCAGTTCGTTTCCATCGGAACCGCGTAAATGCGTGTCGTGAGTTCACCCTTTTCCGCGAGCTCGGAATAGGCAGCCACATCGGCAAACTCAGGATTCATGTGCTGCACGCTGGTGACGCCCAGCGACGCTGCGTGCTCCAGCGCTCGGCGAGCAGCGCGCAGCCGTTGTTCGTGCGACATCGGTGGGATTACCTTGTGGATTAGCTCCTGCGCCGCATCCTTGAAAATGCCGGTGGGATTTCCGCTCGTGTCGCGCATAATTACTCCGCCCGGGACATCGGCAGTCTTCGCGTCAACGCCGGCCAGTTTCATCGCATTCGAGTTGGCGAGCGCTTCGTGACCGTCGTAGCGCTCTACAAAAATGGGCGTCGCACCGGTCACAGGATCGACGAGCTCTTTGGTCGGAAGCTGGGGTTTGGGCCACTTGGTTTCATCCCAACGACCACCTAGGATCCATTCGCCTTTCGGGATCTTAACTACCTGCGCCGCGATGCGCTTGGCGAACTCCTCCGGGTTTGCTGCATCATTTAAACAAGAGCCTGCCGCCGGCGTCAATCACTTTGGTTTGCGGACCCCGCCACGAATTGATTTCCGTACTCGAGCCCACCGCCACGATGCGGTCGCCAATCACAGCCACTGCGTCTGCTTTGGCATGCTGTTTGTCTACCGTGTAAACAGCCGCGTTGGTTATGATCAAGGTTGCGGAGGGCTTTGGCTGGGCGTTCGCATACATCGCCGTCACAAGTACCAAAAAATAAATGGTATGTTTACATTTCATAATCAGCTCACCGATCGATAAAGATTTGTTCGATACGAATCTGTTTGGTCAAGATGAAAGGAGGCGAATACAAAATGAGCGAGAAGATTCACACCCGAGAATTTTGCATCAGCGATTACAACGCGGCGCTTCAGCTCTGGCATCGCGTCGAAGGTCTCGAAATCGCTGAAGGTGATGAGAGGGAAGACATCGCCCAATTTCTCGCCCGAAACCCAGGGCTGAGCAGAGTGGCGGTCGACGGATCGGCAATTGTTGCAGTCGCATTATGCGGGAACGATGGCCGCCGCGGACACATTTACCATTTGGCGGTTGATCCGGCCTATCAGGGATGCGGAGTTGGCAAGCGTCTGCTGGACGAGTGCCTGGATGGCCTGCGCAAGGCTGGGGTCAAACGTGTTATCATCATGGTGGCCGACGATAACCAACGCGGCACACGATTCTGGGAGCATGTTGGCTGGGAAAAAATTCCTGGCGCCGTACCGATGGGAATTGATCTTTAGCAGACTGAAAGCGGGCACTGGACGAGTACCCGCGCCGTCATACATTCGCAGCATGCGAGTCGCGATTTTTCTGGCGACCCTCCTTGCCGGTAGTGTTTCGGCAATTGCGAGCACAACCAGCATCACCAGCCCTGACCACCCGCGGACGTTCGCTTATGGCGAAATAACCTGGCGTCAGCTCTATCTCGAACCCACATGCGGCGGACTCATGGCGAGGATCACGTTCAGTAATTTGCCTTACGCCAGCGACGACGAACCACGCAGGGATGAACCGTTCGATTTTCATTTTCCCGCTGTCACATTCGATCCTCGTTTGCGAACATTCTTTGCCAGTGGCCGCCGTGGTGCGTTGATCCCGGTGGCGCGGCTTCGGAACGGTCTGGCCTGCGGCCGGATCGATCTGGCGCCGGGCGCGAAAATGTATCTGCTAAAAGATAGCGGTCGCGTCACTGCGATTTTGACGGCAAGCGATTACCCGCGCGGCGGAAGCCAGTGGATTGAAGTGGACAATAATTGGTCGCTTCAGAATGTTTTGATTGCGTTGTTCGGTGGCCCGATGCCCGGCGCACCATTGACCACCGAATAAAGATTCGGAAAGCGAGCCTCGCTACATTTGCACGTCTAAGTGATTGCTGGGTGGCGTCAGGTTAACAGATCATAGTCACAACTCGTGAAAGTCGGCGGCCAACACTTCCGAACGATTTGGCTTAAGCCGGGCGATGAATGCGTAATCCAACTGATTAATCAACGATTTTTGCCTCATCAGTTCGTCATCGAAGAAATTCGCACCGTGGAACAGATGGCGACGGCGATTCGCGATATGCATGTTCGCGGGGCTGGGTTGATTGGTGCGAGCGCGGGGTATGGAATCTATCTGGCAGCAAAGGAGGCTGCGGCGAGCGGTTCATTTGATGAACATCTGGTCCATGCAGCGGGGCAACTCAGAGCAACCAGGCCGACGGCCGTGAACCTTTCGTGGGCAATAGACCGCCAGCTAAAAAATATCGCGGACGCGAAGACCGCCGACGAGAAGATCGCGTTTGCTTTGCGCACAGCCCAATTGATTGCGGAGGAAGATGCAGAGCAGTGCCGCATGATTGGGCAGCATGGGTTAAGGCTCATTGAACAGATCGCCGAAAAGAAACCGGGAAAGCCGGTCAATGTGCTCACGCATTGCAATGCGGGATGGCTCGCATTTGTTGACTACGGTTCCGCCACCTCGCCAATCTATGCGGCGTACGACAGGGGGTTGCCGGTTCACGTGTGGGTTGCTGAGACGCGACCCAGAAATCAGGGTTCCAAACTCACGGCATGGGAGCTGAGCGAACACGGCGTGCGACATACCGTGATTGCGGACAGTGCGGCAGGGCACTTGATGCAACGCGGCGAAGTGGATTTGGTGATCGTTGGAACCGATCGTACGACCTACACGGGAGACGTTGCGAACAAAATCGGGACGTATCTGAAGGCGCTGGCCGCGAGAGATAATAACGTTCCTTTCTATGTAGCGCTGCCTTCGTCTTCGCTCGACTGGAGCATGCGGGACGGATTAAAAGAAATCCCGATTGAAGAGCGCAGCGCAGAGGAAGTGAGGTGTGTTGACGGATGGCTCGAAGGACAACAGGTGGAAGTGCGCGTTACGCCAGAGCGAAGCGCGGCGGCAAACTATGGTTTCGATGTGACACCGGCCCGTCTTGTAACTGGATTAATCACCGAGCGAGGCGTGTGTGAAGCGAACGACAAAAGTATCCGCGCGCTTTTTCCCGAACGGGCACCGTGAGCGAATACGTAAAATTTTCGTGCGAAGGCACGGCTACCGAGACCACTTCGTTCAGCGGTCTTGCTGAATTGAATGCATACCGGCGACGACTTCTCCCGCTGGGCCTGATCGGCATGGATTCAAATGGTATTGGCTTCGGCAATCTGAGCATTAGGGACGGCGCGACCGACAATTTTTATATCACCGGTTCTGCAACGGGCGGATTACCAGAACTGACTCCGACGGATTGCGCGAGAGTAGTGGCCTACGATTTCGAAAGGAACTGGCTTCAATATGAAGGTTCAACGATTCCTTCGTCGGAATCGTTGACGCATGCTGCAATTTACGAATCGGATCGAAAGGCGGGAGCGGTTATTCATTGTCACGATTCGAAGTTATGGGCAGCGCTTCTGAATCAAGCTCCGACAAGCTCGAAGACCATTGATTACGGCACGCCTCAGCTCGCGTACGAAATCATGCAGCTCTTCAAGCAGACCGATGTGCGAAGCAGAAAGATTCTTATCATGGCCGGGCACGCGGCAGGCATTTTGACTTTCGGCAAAGATCTTGAAGAGGCATTTGCGGTCCTGATGCACGAACGGAAGAAAAGCACATGAGACAGGGTGAAATGGCAGACGGGCGACTGGGCCGCCCGTTGCGTTGACAGTGATATGCGTGGACGTACGCTGAGTACGCGTGCACAAAAAACGTTCAGACCTGAATGATTATGCAGTTATTACTCGCCGAGCATTTCTTGGGACAACGCTTGCAACTGGAGCGGCGCTTGTTGCGGGAGAATCGGACGCGGTTTTGGGAGCTGACTCAACAACGAAAACGAAAATGGCCATAAATACCACTTGGAAATTGGACGGCGACCTGACAGTCAACCGGCTCGGTTTTGGCGCGATGCGTATCACCGGGGAAGGCATTTGGGGTTGGCCACCCGATCGGCAGAACGCGCTCAAAGTTCTCAGACGCGCGGTCGAGCTCGGTGTGAATTTGATCGACACAGCGGATGCGTACGGGCCGGAAACGAGCGAATTGCTTATCGCAGAAGCGCTCCATCCCTACCCCCAAGGTCTCGTTATAGCGACCAAAGGCGGCCTGACCCGCCCGGGCCCGGGCCAGTGGGTGCCAAATGGGCGACCAGAACATCTAAAACAAGCTGTCGAAGGAAGCCTCAAGCGGCTACGCCTCGAGCGAATCGATTTGTATCAATTGCACACGGTCGACTCCAAAGTCTCCATTGAGGACTCGCTGGGCGCGCTCAAGGAAATGCAGGATGCCGGAAAGATTCGGCACGTTGGACTTTCCAACGTGGACCCGGATGAAATCGCGCGGGCACAGAGGATTGTTCCGATCGTGAGTGTGCAGAACCGGTACAACATTGAGGATCGCAAATCGGAGAACGTTCTGGTCTATTGCGAGAAGAAGAATCTTGGCTTTCTGCCATGGTTTCCAATCGGAGGAGGCGGAGGTTTGAAACCTGAGAACCCGCTGAATGTGGCGGCAAAGGCCCACGCAGTGAGCGTCGTTCAGGTCGCGCTGGCGTGGCTCTTGGAACGATCGCCTGTGATGCTGCCGATCCCGGGAACTGCGTCTTTGGCGCACTTGGAACAAAACGTCGCAGCCGCAAAGCTGAAGTTAACTCCAGAAGAATGGCAAGCGATTGATGCCATTGCCGGCTAGGTCAGCACCGGGGCTGGAAATCAGGGGCCAACGCTTGGCGTTGCTGACAGGAAAGGAAAGATGGTCGGTGTAGCCGTAGCGCCAGGGGTGGGGCTGATGAATACAATATTGTTAGGGCCGCCACCGCCTGCGTTGGACTCTTTTCTGTAGGTGATGAAGAGCGTTGCACCGGTCACCGGTGCAACCGTCACTTGAGCCGGACCCGCTATTATCACTCGGTTAATAACTTCCGGGGGAATTTGCGAATTGATTCCAGTACTGAGATCAACTCGTGTCGCGGTGAGAACATTGGCTGTTCCACTATTTTCATCACCGGTTAGCGTTACGCTAACGACGCCGCGATCAGTTCCTCCTTCCTGAGAAAAATTCGTGATCTTAAGAAAGTGATCATCGGGCACTGTGATTACCAGCGCCGAACTCGATCCGGTGATGATTCTGGTCTTGAAAGGATTGGCAAACGCAAAGCTTGCTGCAGCCAGGATAACGAGCGCAATCGAACAGCGAGCGGCGAAGATCTTCATACTGGAAGAAATACACGCTGTTTCCGCCTTGGCCAACTCGAATTGTTTTTACTCGACTACAACATTACTCGACGGTCAGCGGTCCGTCGAAAATTGTGAGGCTGATCACTTCTGTGCGCGCGATGTGCGGACCGTGACGTGTGCCTCCGTGACGTGTGCCTTTCGGGGCAAAGAACAGCGCCCCAACAGTGTAAATCGTATCAGATTCCTCCCACTCGCCTGCCAGCACATAAGCCCATTCGTTCGCCTCGGGGTGCGCGTGCGCCGGGATAGTGTGCCCAGCCTTAAATTTACGGAGGACAACGAGTCCGGCCGTGGTCTCGTGTTTGTGAAGAATCATCAGCTCAACACCTTCGTAAGGACCGGGCTGCCAATTTTTGTCTTCGCTTAGCGCAACATATGGAAACATCAATTCATCGAAGCAAATCGAGTTTCGATTGCAAGCGCAGCCGAGCGATTATTGGAAATTGAGACGCAGAGCAAATTTTATGGTAAGATCCGAATATGACCACGTTAACTAGTTACCTCAGCAGACTGTTTCTCATTCTCGTTTTCACTGGTGCGTTCTCGATGAGGAGCGCGAGCGCTCAACCCGGTGGGCATTTGGTCGTTTCCAGGTCGCCAAATTTTGGATGGAATTTGGCTTTCAACCTTGAGATCGACGGCAGGTCCGTCGGGGATGTCGTACGGGGTCGCCGCTATCATACATGGTTGCCAGCCGGGCAGCATGTCTTAACCGTGCGCAAGGTGCCGTACGTAGGTTATACTGCGCCCACTTCGACAACAGTGAACGTCCAGCCGGGGTACACCTATGCATTTACTGCGATGTTCGATTCGCAACTGATTTTTCTCCGGCCTTTAGGGGCGTGGTTCACCCCCGGAGAGGACTGGCAAAATGGCTGGCCGGGAAGGTCTTTCCGCGCTGTAATCGACTAAGAGAAATCCAGAAGTCGATTAACGCCACACTCGCCCAGAGCGAGTCCGGAGCATAGCGTCAGGCCATGAAGCCAAGATACAGCTCCGCCAATACACTCCTCCTGATTCTTGTTTTTGTTTGCGTAGTCTCGATCGGAACTGCCGCCGCTCAGCCGGGCGGGCGTCTGATTGTTTTGAGGGTTCCGAACTTTGGATGGAATTTGTCTCTCCATCTTCAGATCGATGGAAGAACCGTGGCGAATGTGGTACAAGGCCGCCGCTATGATCATTCTATCCCATCGGGACGTCATGTGTTGACAGTCTCCGCCGTTCCAAACAATTACTTCGGCCAGCCGCAATCGACTGTGCTGAACGTCAGGCCCGGGCAAACATACGTGTTCACGGCAGTCTGGCAGGACTCGAATCGAGTCGGTCTCGTTCCATCAGCTCTGCCTTCAGGGCAGGCGTACTAGCTCCAATCCCCGGACGCAGGCAGTGTAAGCTGCGGTGTGGTCTGCGACAGACGCCGTTCACCAGCGGCCCTAATGGCAGCTATTCTATTTTCGCCAGAATGTTTTCCATCTCGCTCCGGCGAAAAGCGCGCAGGGTGTGGCCCTTGACGTTGCCGAGTGAGCCGATCTTGAGAATAAACGCGCTCACCGTCTCATCATTAGGCGCTTCAAGCGTCACAACACCGTCGTAAGCGCCCATCGTCCAGAATTCGTCCACGATCTTCATGCCCATTTTCTCCGCCTCCGCCATCGCGGCATCGCCTCGTTTCACTGTGTCCTTAATGTTGCGAATACCCTGGTCCGTAAACTGAATCAGACAGACATAAGTTGCCATAGTTTACAATTCCTTTCGTTGGTTGGAGTCGCAACATAATCTGCAAAATTATCCTTCCGCAATTCGCCACCGAGTGTTGAAGTGATAGTTCATGGAACCGGGTGAAGCCCTTAGCACAGCGGCGCAAATTGCTGTCACGCTGACGCCCGCCGCTACAAGGTCTATGAAGCCGGCTCGGTCTCGTGAAGACGCCCGTAATCGACGGTGAGCCGTCCCCCGCCATGCTCGGTATAAATTTCGACGAAACGTTCCCCGAAACGTACATCGCGCCAGCTGTAATCCTTTTGCGTTTGAACCGACGCTGCGATGACCGGATCGATTCCGACGACTGATACGATAAACAGCGCACGGCTGGCTTCGAGGGACTCAACAGTCGCGCCAAAAAGCGGACTCTTGTCATCGATTGTATGTCGCAGAGTCAGCGCCGCGGGAAAAACCGTCAGCCGATCGAAATGGAGTTTGAGAACATAAAAGTAGCGGAAATCTCCGCCTTCGACCAACGGTTCATCGCGCGAGAACATGATCCGGAACTCGGCCTCGACCATGCTGTGTTGGTTTTCGTTCCCGATTCGCACCATGAGCGTCGGCTTCCCATTCAACGGCGCAACGACCAGAGAATTGCTGAACACAACGCGCGCGATCGGGCGGGAAAAACGCACGAAAATCAAGCCTGTCATCGCCGCGAGCAAAAATATCCCGGTCATAATTTCGACGGTGCTGACGATGTGACCGTAAAGCGTTTGCGGATACATGTGGCCATAGCCAACCGTGGCCAGCGTTTGCACACTAAAAAAGAAGTAATCAAAGAACCAATGCCCACCAGTGCTGCCGGCGATGCTGTCTTGCTGCAGACTGTAAAGCGCGGCGAAAAAAAGATTTAGCCCGATGTAAAGACTGGCGACAAACGCGGCGAACCGCGGCCACCTTAAACCGAGGAGCCAGCGATAGACATCGCGCCACCGCCAGGCGTCTGTCCCGACTTTGACGAATTCGACCTGACCAGAGCGGATCGAAACGTGACTCGGCTTCCGCTGCCGCTTCTTCGTCCTCCTTCCGCTCATTTCGATCTAATCTGCGGACATTGGCAATTGGTCAACAAATCCAGCGATGGTTTCGAGAATTTTCCGATCCACGTCTTCCTGCGTTTCGCTCTTTAGCTCGAGCTGGCGCTTCGGGACCCGCAATGAATGGTCCCCGCCTTCGACGATGTGCAAAAAGTTCGGTGCTTTCATTTCTGTTCGCACCTGCTCAAGGAGATCCAAGGGACAAAGCGAATCCCGCGTGCCTTGCACAAACAGGATTGGCGTATTGAGCGCTCGCAAAACTTCGTCACGGAGTTTTGTGCGATCGCCCATCGCGCAAAGCGGATACCCGAGACAAACAAGCGCGTCCACTTTTTCTTCGAGCGACACATGACAACCGATGCGCCCGCCCATGCTCTTGCCAATCAGGATAATCGATCCAGCAGGATGCCGTGCTCGCGCCTGGCTCAATACTTTCCGGTGTGCCGCGATCAGTTTTGGCAAAGGATCGGGGCGTTTCCGACCGTCGCGCATGTAGTCATAATCGAGAGTCTCAACGTCACCGATTTCGTAAAAACGAACTTTCCAATTTTGCATCCAGGGGTGGGATGACGGTGCGCCCGCGCCGGGAGCGAACAAGATTAAAGGTTTCATATGCTACCGCCGACGGCGGCGTGGCATCCTCGTAATCTGCCGCGTTCAGGAAAAAAGTCTTGGCACAACGTTGGCAACAAAATCCACCAGGCCGTGGCCTATCATGTTGGCCACCAGATCGCGACGCCACAAATAAAATCCGGTCAGGATTATGCCCGCTGCGAACGCGATCAGAATATTTGCAGCGCCTCCGGACCAATGGCCGAGCGAAAAAATAACCAGCGGAATTGTTACGGACCAAAAAGGTCCGAGACCAATCATCCGCAGGCGTTCAATGGCGTAACCGCGGTAAAATAATTCTTCTACCACTCCAGCGCGCAAAACGATCAGTGTAATCAACCAGAGCGGCAGCTTCTCGAATGCAGCGGACCCCGGACCGTGTCCGTACCCCGTGAGATAAGCCAGGCCGCCAACGACTCCCGCCGATACGATCGCGATCACCAATCCCCAGGCAATCGATTTCCACCAGCGACACGTGCCGAGGCCGATTGACCTAAGCGATAAACGTTCGCCGCGACGAATAATAACCAGGAGAGCGACTGCGCTCGCCCAAATCAGCGTTTCCTTCAAAATTGCCGAGGCAAACGTGATCTCGGGTACAAAAAACGCGAGCGCATAGCGAATTACGGCCATCGCGAAGAGCGAGATGAGTAGTCCCACCAAAGTGGCGCTCGAAATTTTCGTGGCGACAGAAGCCTGGTTGGTCACGGGAGAGAAAGGCTGCTCGTCTGCTTCCATCGATTCCATTAAGATGCCGCAGGGCACAGTTTGGATTCAAGGAAATCATAGATGCCTTTCGGCGACATCGGAATTTGACCAGGCAATCGCCTGTCGCCTTATTGCACCGTCACAAGCGTGCCGACCGGAATTTCAGAGAAGAATTTACGAGCAGCGTCCTCGGGCAATCGGATGCAGCCGTGCGACGCCGGATAATTCGGCACGTACCCCGCGTGCATTCCAAAATCGAGACAACTCAGCCGCATGAAATACGGCATGTCTACGTGGTAGATTGTGGAACGATGGTTTCGTTCCTTGTTGGTGATCACAAATTCGCCTCGCTTAGTCGAATAACCTGGTCGGCCAGTCGAACATTGCGTGCGATACACTGAAACGCCGTTTTTAACGAGAGCGACCCGCTGCAATCCAAGAGAAATTTCGAGGCGCAATCGATCCGGGGATGGTCCACCGCCAAGAAGAATTTGTGCGGCACGCCAGTGACCCGTTTCAGCGGCAATATCCAACGCCGACATCTTGTTTCGACTCGTCAATCGGCTCCGGTTGGCACCCGCGTTGATCAGAGCGCTCACGTAGTCGTCCTGTCCAAGCCCGGCGGCAAGCATCGCGACAGTAAGATTCCTATCTTCTTCCACGAAGCTGCGAACCCCTTTCGACGAGAGCATAGCTAGAAAATCCTTGTCACATTGAGACGGAAGGACCGTGTTAGGGTCGGCTCCACAAGCCAAAAGCGTGCTGAAAAGAGAGGAGTTGTTTCCCGCAATGGAATAGGCAAGAAACGGCACCTTCTTTCCCTCAGGTGTCGGAGGCGCTGAATGTTTGCCGAGAAGCAATCGGATTTGCTCCTTTTTCCCGGCCTGGAGGGCTGCGGTCAGAGCACGTCGCGTACTGCTTGTCCACTGCGGCGCTGGTGGTAAGCGCTCCATCACAGTGTTGATGATCTCCTGATCGCCACCGTCGAGAGCAAAGCCCAAAAGGTCTCGCCCGTCCGCGCACGGAACTTCGGGGCGAAGCTTGGTTGAGCGCTCCAGAAGTAGTCTGAACGTTGCTGGGTTTCCGTGCATGGCTGTTGCCATCAGCGGCGTAAAGCCGTTCTTATCTGCAACATCAACCAGTGCCCCGACGTCAAGCAGTCGGTGAGCCGTTTTCCAATTTTGCTGAGACGCTGCGATCAGCAGCGGCGTGCGCCCCTGCGCATCGCGCCCGTTTGGGTCGACGCGTTCGATCAGGCACAAGTCGATAAGGGAATCGCGCTGAATCGTGACAGCCCGCACGAGTTCTTCCGGCGAGATGGTAACGCGCGCAGGAGGTTCCGGCCCAATGGCCATTGCCCACAAAAGGACCAAAATCAAAATTGCAACGCCGGCCGGGAAGATGACTCGCCTCTTGAACGCGTGCATATGCAGGGTTGGGCTGGGAATTATACGAGCTTCGTCAACAAATGTGGTATAACTGCGAGGAAAGCGCGAGCCCGACTTCGAGTAAGCCGGAATTGGACGCAGCCAGTTGAACGTTGCATGTTCCCTGCTGTCCAAATTCCAATCCATGCGTTTGTCCATTTTTACCCTGTGCGTTGCACTGAGTACATCGTTTGCAGCGCAACCTGAGGTCGCCCCGAATTCCACCGTTCCGCCGAATGATTTCCGGGCGGAAGCGGGCAAGGACGTCGTTCACCAATTGAACGACGCTTTCGCCAAAGTCTTCGAAACTGTCGCGCCGAGCGTGGTCATTATTGAGGTTTCCAAAAAGAACGACCTGAGCGAGACCTCGCCGCTCGACGACCTGTTCTTTCAGGGGCCGCCCGATGAAAACAATCCACGCCGAAATCCCGGCGGGCAGCGTCCGGTCCAAAGCGAAGGCTCTGGTTTTATCGTGCGACCCGACGGCTACATTTTCACGAACTTTCACGTGGTAGAAGGCGCAGATAAAATCGACGTGAAGTTAAGAGATGGGCGGAATTTTTCAGGAACGGTAGTGGGTACGGACGAGAAAACCGATATCGCCGTCATCAAGATCGACGCGAAAGATCTGTCAGTCGTCCAGCTTGGGGACAGCGATGCTGTGCGGGTTGGGCAGTTTGCGTTTGCGATCGGCGCGCCATTCAAGCTCGACTACACGTTTACCTACGGAGTAATCAGCGGCAAAAGCCGGAGCAAATTGTTTCAGACAGGTGGCTATTCGATCTCAGATTATCTGCAGACCGATGCCTCAATTAACCCGGGTAACAGCGGCGGACCGCTGTGCGACATCGACGGCAAGGTGATTGGGATGAACACGCTGATCAATGGCATGAACCGCGGACTGGGCTTTGCAATTCCAAGCAACATGGCGAAAGAAATCGGCGCCGAGCTGGTCGCCGGTCATAAAATCATGCGCCCGTGGCTGGGCATCCGGATCGAAACGCTCGGTGACGATCCAACGATCCGGGATTTGTTTAAGGGCGCCGATAAAGGAGTGGTGGTACGCACGATCGAAGCTGATGCGCCTGCGTCCAAAAGCGACTTGAAGCCGTTCGACGTAATCACCCAGATAGACGGAACGCCGATCGAAACAGACTCACAGCTTCAGCACGAGATCCTGAAAAAGAAAATCGGCCAAAATGTCCAACTTGCCGTTTGGCGCAAAGGCCAAACGATCAAGGTCCCCATTAAACTTGGCGAATTACCTAACGAGATCGCGCGAGCGTCAAATACTTTGCCGACCCAGCCGCGGCAACCGTCACAGGAAAATGTCGGCAAGTTTGGATTGCAAGTGCAGGAATTGACGGATGAGGTTGCGAAACGCTTGAAGCTTCCGACTGAAAAAGGAGTGATTGTAACGGATGTGGAGGACAACAGCATCGCTGCGGCGCAGGACATCCAGCGCGAAGACGTCATTACCGAAGTGGACGGCAAACCGGTAACGAACGTGCAATCATTCCGCGATGCGCTCAACAAGGCCGATCCGAAGCGCGGCGTCCTCCTATATCTCGACCGCAAAGGCACGAAAACTTTCGCAGTGCTAAAGGCGGGCCAAATCGATTCTGCTCATTGCGGCGAATGCGCGCGGAGATACTCAGATAACGGCTGGTTATCGATGTAGAGCTGATCGAGGGCTGCGTCCCCACGGCGCACGCGAACTGTGACGTAGGCATTCTGATTGTCGCGGCGATTGTTCTCCACATATGCGCGTTCCGCTGCGGCTGCGTTTGCTTCGGCAACCCAGAATTTGTTGAACGGGAAACGCACCTGCTGTTTGCCTCCCCACCACCAGACTGATTCAACCGGAACGGCATCGTCGGTTCCCGCCGCTTCGGTTGTGAGATGGTCAATCTCGGCAAAACCATCTGTGCTTTGCTTGAGCACAGCGTACACGGGCTTATTGCCTGCTTCGAATTTCGCAGGCGCAGCGAATTCCTCCGCCGTGAAACGTAACGCGATGTATCGGCCGCGGATCACATCGACTGGATCAACGGGCGCAGTGCGGAATTTCCAGATGCGACCCTGTTTAAGGGTTTGGTCGCGTTGCCAGACCATCGTCGCCGGCACGGCTAATTGCGCAAGAGCCACCACGCCGAAAATCAGAATCCGTAACATCTTCATGATGCGGTCCGTCGTTTAAACAACAGCAAGTTGGCAACGAGAAATCCCACGCCCACAATGATGAAGCCGACTCCGCGAGCGACAAAGCTGAGGTCATTATCAAAGAAACGGCAGATCGCCAGCGCAGCGATCAGTAGAAGCCCAAAGTTTGCGCGTGCGATGCTATTTGTGCGGATGCCGCGGGCGAGAATGTCGATTCCGAGCAAGAGCGCGTAGCAGTTCATGACCGTGCCAGCTGCGAACGAGCAGCGTGTGCTTCGCCATCTGTCGTTTGGAAATTCGCACAGATGAGTGATGGCCCACGCGATGGCGGTGACGATCGGAAAAAGAGCCGCTGAAAGACTAAACTCAGCGCGTCGACGCAGAAGATCCAAACTTGCCAGACAAACAGCAGCAATTGGAAATAGCAGTTCGACAACCACTGCCAGATTCGCCGCCGAAGTGCGTGGAACCGACGCGACACGGTACGTCATGTGCCAGTTTGATTCAAAGCTGAGCACAATCGTAACGACACCGATCGCAATTCCACCGAGCAATGCGAGCAAATGCAAACGTCCAGCCGGCTGCGGGAAAAATTTGATTCCGCAGAGATAAATCGCTGTCGCCAGTCCCGCATACGCGATTGCGCCGACATTGGCGTCTGCGAATTCTGCAGTGGCGCCAACGCCGAACATTGCCGCGAGCGCCACGGTGATTACGAGTGTGGTCGTTTCCCGACTGTCACAATCAGACCGAAAACGAATCGCAACATACGGAATGACCAGCGTCAAAAGAAACCAGAAGAGCATCGGGTTTCCTGCCGACGAAGCGGTTCCCCACCGCGCAAACAGCCACAGAGCGCAGCCAATTACATACGCAATCGCGCCAAGACTGGTGCGCAACAGATAAACGATCACGATGCTCAATAACAACCATGTGCGCATGAAGTCGGAGAAGGTTCCCTGCACTTGATACGTTTGGCTGATCAGCGAAATAGCTGTGGCTACTGCCGCCACATCGAAAATGGCGGTAGCTTCGCGCCACGGCCGCGATTCATTCCTCCGCATCAACGTGAACACGACCAAAGCTTGCGCGATGAGAAGCGGCAGGAAAGCGACTCCTGTGCGGGTGGCGCGGCTTAAGTCATCCCAATTGTGCGCGATGAGCAGAATGATTCCCGCGGCAACTAACGCCGACCGAACGCGAAGTTGACTCGGGGTTGATCATGCTCGTAATAGCCGTCAATTGCTCGAGCGTTTTCAGAGCTGATCACGCCGCTGGCTACTAATTCTGGAAGCTGCGATCGCAGCCAGCGAATTGCCCGCCGATTTCTGACACCTGCCATGCGCCAGATTCAATCAGAACCGGTGTTGATCTGAAAGCGAATTGCGCGCCTAGCTTTTTCGGCTGCCGACAATTAGCAGCACGACTCCGCCGACCAGACAGATTCCGCTGGCGACCGGCGGAAAATTAATTCCGTGAGTCTCTTTGTGAGTGATTTCAAGGGGGCCCAATTGAGCGTCTTTCTTTTGTGTCGTCCAACCCAGACCGCCCCAGGCAAAGCCGACGAGCCCGACAATGATAAGAATAATGCCGACGATGCCGGCTGGTTTCATCGGGTGCGATCTTATAGCGGTCGGCGGCCTGAGATCAACTGGAGGATCAGCACCACGATCGCAATTACGAGCAGAATGTGGATGAAGCCGCCGAGCGTGTAAGAGCTGACCAATCCAAGCAGCCAGAGCACCAGCAAGATCACGAATATTGTCCAGAGCATAAGGTTCTTCCTTTCGGTTAAGTTATAGTTTGCTTCGTCTACAGTGGTCGCCGCCCACCGACAAGATTAACGATGAGCACGATCACAGCGATGACGAGCAACAAATGGATGAGCCCGCCACCAAAATGGCCGATGAAGCCGAGCAGCCAGAGCACGAGCAGAATTACGAATATTGTCCAGAGCATTGGGGTTCCTT
>WNFQ01002958.1_pt1 | contig 20551 bp, 17 predicted proteins | sample 5400171 | NCBI WGS metagenome assembly WNFQ01 (sample SAMN13153356, study PRJNA577476) | soil metagenome | isolation source: 20 cm soil under Madrone tree | place: USA:California | collected 2016-06-14 | reverse complement strand
CTCGTACACTTTTGCTAGTGCCGTCCCTAAAGATGCGTCCCGAGCGGTCACGCCGAGAACGCGGCCACTGCTGGTGAAAGTTGAGTCACCTTGGCGACTCGTGCCAGCATGAAATACTTCCACACCGTTAACACCCCCTGCATCGGTTAGCCCTTCGATTCTTTCTCCCGTCACGAACTTGCCTGGATAACCTCCTGAGGCGATAACAACGCACACACTGGCACCGGGTTTCCACCTTAACCTGGAAGGCTCCAGGATTCCGGCGGCAAGCTCTGCAAGGACTTGCGCCAGGTCGAAATCCATCCGCGCCACGATTGCTTGTGTTTCGGGATCTCCTAACCGGCAATTGAACTCAAGCACTTTGGGCCCGGAGGCTGTCAGCATCAGGCCAACGTAAAGGAAGCCCTGATACAAAATTCCCTCGGAGGCCAGGCCGCGCATCGTGGGTTCAACAATCGAGTCCAGGATCTGTTGTCGCAGCTTGGGTGGCAGGAGTTTGTCTGTGGAATAGGCGCCCATACCGCCTGTGTTGGGCCCGCGGTTGCCGTCAAAGACCCGCTTGTGGTCGCGTGTCGGCACCAAGGCCGCATAACGCTGGCCATCCGTAACGACGATAAAAGACAGCTCTTCTCCCTCAAGCGTCTCCTCGAGCAAGAGGCGTTTCCCGCCGCCTCCCAGTTCGTCCTTGTCCATCACCCTCCGTATAAAATCTTCGGCGGAAGCTGCGTCTTGAGCGACAAATACGCCCTTGCCGGCGCACAAGCCGTCCGCCTTTATGACCACCGGCCAGTCCACACTCGAGAGCGCGGCAATGGCGTCCTGCGACGAATCAAACTCGCCATACATTTGTGCGGTCGGGATACGCTGCCGGCGGAGAAATTGTTTCGCGAAAATCTTGCTGCCTTCGAGCTGCGCGGCTTGCTGTGAAGGTGCCACGATCGGCCAGCCGCGGGCCCGAAACGCATCGCCAATCCCATTCACCAAAGGTAGTTCCGGCCCAACGATGGTCAGGTCGGGACTGAGTCGTTCCGCCAAAGCCACAAGGCCAGGTACATCCGCGGGATCTGCCGGCAAGCACTCCGCTTCCGCTTCGATTCCTGCATTTCCGGGTGCACACCAGACTTTCTCGACTCGCGGGCTCTGCTTTAGCTTCCGAACCAATGCGTGCTCCCGCCCTCCGCTACCGATGACAAAAACCTTCATCAATTTCCTCTTGTCCAGCTTCTTCGGAACGATAGAGCCACCCCGCAATGGTGTCAACCTGGCGCGAATCGCGGCTCTTTTGACCTAACGCGGGCCGGACACAACACTGTTTCGTATCGCTTAACCGTTACTTATTGTAGGAACCGCCCGGAATAAACCTTTTTGCGGGACGGCCTGCTCCTAAACTGAAGACAACCGTCCTGGCGCTCTGAGCCAGGGAAGCGTCAAACCATGCTGATCCCTTTGCGCCACGAAAATATGGAGGGCCGCCGCTGGCCGGTCATCTCCATCGCCATCATTGCCATTAACGTCCTCGCTTTTTTGGGAACTCACTGGCAAATCGAAGCGCAGAATCCCAAGCGCTCGGAGGTTCGCGCGCACATTCTCCTCCTTGCGGCCATGCACCCGGAACTGAGCATGAGCCCCGACGAACAAGAATTGGTGACCGGGTTTCGAAAAGGGAATCCGGCCGTCTGGAGTCGAGTCACCTCGCAAAACCGGGATGTTGTTGACGCGTGGGACGCGAAAATGCGCTTAATCGAAGACCCTTCTGAATTACAGCGACAGATGGATTCGCTGGCGCAGCAATACGCGGAGCTTGAGCACAACTCGATTCTTGAGCGTTACGCGTTCATTCCTGCGCACCCGCAGCCAATTTCGTATATCACCGCGAATTTTCTGCACGGCGGCTGGCTGCACATCATCGGCAACATGTGGTTTTTGTGGCTTGCGGGCGCCATTCTGGAGGATACCTGGGGGCGTGTCATTTATCCGATCTTCTATTTCGTTTCCGGGGCTATGGCGCTTCAGTTCTATGCTTGGGCGAGTCCGGGCAGCATCGTCCCCACGCTCGGCGCGTCTGGGGCTGTTGCCGCTTTGATGGGAGCGTTCTTGCTGCGCTATCCAAAAACCAAGATCGAAATGTTGTGGCTGTTTGGCTTTGGTTTTCGGTCTTACCGATTTCATGCGCGCGCGTACTGGCTGCTTCCGCTATGGTTGCTGATGGAAGTATTTTCGGGAGCGATTTTCGGCAGCTCTTCCGGAGTTGCGCATTGGGCGCACGTCGGGGGCTTCGTGTTCGGCGCGGTGGCCGCGGTCGGCCTCCGCTATTCCGGCCTGGAGCACGTGGCCAATCAAGCCATCGAAGCAAAAGTTACCTGGACCGCCGATCCCGCCATCGTGCAAGCCACCGAAAAAATGGATCAAGGAAATTTGGACGAAGCTATCGCGATTCTGCAAACACACACGGCGAACGGCTCGGCCTCGATTGATGCCTGGACGCTCCTGTCTCAGCTCTACTGGCGCAAGAATGACATCCCGAAGTATCACCAGGCGATCATCAAGCTTTGCCAGATGCACTTGAAAGCGCAGAATGTCGATGCCGCTTGGCAGGACTTCGGAGAATACCTCAATTCCGGCGGCGAGCGCATGCCCGCTTCCACTTGGCTGGAGCTTTGCCGCGCCGCAGAAGGCCAGCAGAATTTCGAGCGCGCCGTGGAGGAATACGACAAGTTGGCGCGGGCCTATCCCACCGAACGTCAATCGTTGTTGGCGCTGATGGCTGCAGGAAGGCTGTCGCAAAAGAAGTTGAACCGGCCCGCCGAGGCCCTGCACTTTTACAAAGCCGCTGCCGATTCACCGGTTCCGCATTTAGACTGGGCAATTAACATCCAGAGCGGAATTATGGAAGCGCAAAAGGCGCTGTCTGCGACACCCGAGATTCCCGCTGCACGGACCTAACCCTCACTACAATTCAAGAATGAATAACGGTTAGCGCCTCGGCGGACAGATGCCGGCATTTGCCTAACTAGTGTTGACGACTATGAAGGTTAGAGTCGGACTTACGCCGTGTTCGCGGCCCGAATCGGAATTGTTACGCTTGCGACTGCGTCCGAAGATGCCAGCATATGGCAGCGACCGTCGAAGATGCCGCCAGGATCGATTACCATGCACGGGGAGTGAACCTCGCCAGTGACAACCCCCTTGGCCTCAATCTCAACACGCCCTTTGGCAAAAATCACACCATCGAAGCGGCCGGAAATCACCACGCGGTTGCCTTCGATCTGTCCCTCGACTTTGGCGCTTTCCCCGAGGATGACCGTTTGCTCCGAGATAATGTTTCCTTTAACGTTGCCGTCAATGCGGAACGTGCCGGTGACTGTCAGCGTTCCTTCAAGGGTTACACCTTGATCGATGAAACCTGTCCACACTTCGCTGCTTGCGCCCTTTGCTGCTGGGCCGGGCCACTTCCAAGCCATGGCAAACCCCCAGGAAAGACTCCTCTACTCTAGCGACACACGCCGACAAGTCAACGAAGCGTTGCGATGCAGGTGTCGAATCAGGCGACGGTTAAATAATGTCGGCGGCTCATTACAATACGAACTGACCAGTGACCCTACTTCATCAAGCGGTCGTATAGCCCCATCAATTGGGCGTCTTCGTAATACTCAAGCACAAGCTGCCCCGGCCGCACCTTGGTCCTTTCGCGGAGCAGAACCTTGGTGCCGAGGTGCCGCTGCAGCTCATCGAGAGCGGCGCGAATGTTAGCGTCGTGCGGAACTCCAGCTGCCGCGCTGCCGCTGCGCGCGCGGCGCGCAGCAAGACGTTCGATCTGCCGGACAGTCAAACCACCGCGCGAAGCTCGATGCGCATAGCGCATTCGGAGTTGCGCGTCGGCGACCGCCAGTAGGGCGCGGCCGTGCCCCGCACTGAGTTTGCCCTCCTCAATCCATTCCTGAATTGTTGGCTCGAGCTTCAGTAGGCGAACCGCGTTGGCGACGGTTGCGCGGTCCTTGCCGGTGCGTTCGGCCACAGCCTCTTGGGTAAGTTGAAATTCCTCCATAAGCCGCTCGAAGGCCCTGGCCGTTTCGATGGCGTTCAAGTCCTCACGCTGGATGTTCTCGACCAGCGTCATTTCCAGCGCAATCTCGTCGGAAACCTGGCGAACAATTGCGGAAACTCTAGTCAGGCCGGCGCGCTGGGCGGCACGCCAGCGTCGTTCGCCGGCGATAAGCTGGTAGCGTCCAGCAACCGGCCGCACGACCAGCGGCTGAATGATGCCGCTGGCCTTGATGGAGCGAGCCAGTTCTTCCAAAGCCTCCTCCCGGAATCGCGTGCGGGGCTGGAACGGACTCGGTTGAATCAAATCCGTATCAATTTCCTGTGGGCCCGCCGACATTGGTTCGCGGACTGGTACCGTCGCGGTACCCGTCCCGGACGACCCAGAGACGGGTGCGGCTGCAGGAGCCTGAGCTTCAGGCTCCCGAATGAGCGCTCCGAGCCCCCGTCCCAGTGCGTTTCTCGGCATTGGCGATTACCTCCTGAGCCAGTTGCGTATAGCCCTCGGCTCCTTTGCTGTGTACGTCATAAAAAATAATGGGCTTACCGAAGCTAGGTGCCTCCGCCAAGCGAACGTTGCGCGGAATGACGCTCTGAAGAATCTGCGTCCCGAAGAAACTGCGTAGATCCGTAGCAACTTGGCGCGATAATGTCGTTCGCTCATCGTACATCGTGAGCAAAATCCCTTCGATCTCGAGACTTGGATTTAAGGTCCTGCGAATGCGCATTAGCGTGTCGAGGAGTTCTGAAACGCCTTCTAGCGCCAAATACTCGCACTGTATTGGAACGAGCACGGCATCTGCTGCAACCAGGGCGTTCAAGGTCAACAGATCCAAAGCGGGAGGGCAATCCAAGATGATGAAACGGTATTTTTCGCGAAGACCGTCCAGAACGGACCGGAGTTTGTACTCACGGCTCTCAGCGGAAACCAACTCGACGGCAGCGCCCGCGAGGTTCTTATCTGCCGGCACTACATCCAGGCGCTCGACTTGCGACTTCTGCGTGATTCGATCGAAGGGTTCGTTCAAGATTAGAGAGTGGTAGAGAGTACGCCGAGACGGATCTTTCTGAAAGCCAATCGCGGCCGTTGCGTTGGCTTGCGAGTCACAATCGACCAGCAAGGTGCCCTGATCCGCGGCAGCAAGGCAAGCGGCCAAGTTTACGGCGGTTGTGGTTTTGCCCACACCGCCCTTTTGATTAGCCACCGCGATAATTCGCGCCACCAAACCCCCAGTGGGCGAAAACTTAGCAAAGCCCGAGACGAGATGCAAGATGTTTCACGTGGAACGTGCGTGGCGCTGTGAAATTCTCCGGTCGGTACATCGATAGTCCGTCGGAGCGTATGCGGTGTTCCACGTGGAACGCGAACCCGAATCCAGCCGCGAAGCGCCGGCGCTTTATGTGAAACGGAACAGTTCGACGGAGTGGTGCAAACGAAAAAACCCCGATCAGGACATCCCTATCCTTGTTCCACGTGGAACGTTTCAGCGAAGCGGCGCTCTCAGTTTACTTGGCGAGCCCCCACCAAGAGGAATCGTTGCAACGAGCGGGGAATCGGGATTGGATCCTTCCACAGCCATCCATCTATCTTCTTGATTGCGTCCACGTCCCTGCCACCGACCCAGAGAATGGCCTGCGTTGCGCCAATGCGTTCGGAATGACCCCACCTCAGAAATTTGTCGAACTCCCCCAGCGCGCGAGAGCAAACAAAATCCAAGGGGGCAACTTCTTCTCCGAGTTCTTCATATTGGCTGACCAGCACTGGTGTATCAATCAAATACAGCTCGCGCACGACCTCAGCTAGAAATGTAGCTTTCTTGACGTTCGATTCGATCAAGAATACCTGGAGTTCAGGTCGTGCGATCTTCAGTGCCAAGCCGGGGAAGCCTCCGCCGGAGCCCACGTCGGCTAGTCGACCAGCCTGGAGTGGGACGGCCGTTACCGCGTACATGGATTCACAAAAGTGTCGGTACAGGATCTCCAAAGGATCGCGAATCGCAGTGAGATTTACCTTTTCATTCCAAGCCAGCAGCATCGTGATGTAGCGTTGAATCATACTCAGTTGCTCGGGCGTCGGCTGGACCCGAAATTCCCGCAGGGCCCTGTCAATAACGTCCGTCGACAAGGAGGAGGGTTTGTTAGTTAACATAATATCGCTGAGTTATGCCACTGTTTCCGTAACTGGCTTAGTGTCAATAAGATACCGTGGTCCCGCTATTCCGGCGACTAGGTCCACGCCCATGTGCCACACCACTGCGGGCACCAAGCTACCGAATGCAGCCCGTGAAACTCCGAACAGAATACCCAGCACCATTGTGCTCACAAACCCGGCCCGGCCCTGATAGAGGTGCGCCAATCCAAAAATGACAGAAGAAAACAGTATAACCACTCCGACGGGCAAACCCATGCGACTGAGTACCGCCATGGCAAATCCGCGATACAAGAATTCCTCGCACAATCCGGCGGTGACCGACAAGGCGAAGAAGGAAATCAGCTCCGCCTTACTTTGTGGAAGAATGCGCTCCGCGAGGGCCTGAAACGGCCGTCGCAACGGTCTCGCCGACCGCCCCATGCGTCGCAGGTTGAGCCATTGCAGCATCACGATCAGCGCGGCACCGGCTACGGTGATGATCAAGAATGTGAGGCGCTCCGGAATCGTCAAGCCGAGCTGCCTGGCGGTGAATCCGTGCGCCCAGGCTCGCCAGCCGGCAACGGCTGTGGCAAGCCACTGAAACGCGATGGTGGAACAGTACAGCGAAATCCGCTCTGCCGGTTCCACCCGCGGTTTGGCAAGAAGGTGCTGCAGCTTCGCGCGGCCGCGCCACGGCACAATCACACCCAGCACAAAGAAGATCAGCAGAATGTCCCAGGGCATGCGCGATGAAAGCACGTTATGGCTTACCGGCGCAATGCTTTGCACGAATGTCACGAGCAACAAAGCGGCGGCATCCTTATAATGCAATCGGCATAATAGAATTAGCGGGGAAGAGAGAGGTGTTCCGTTGGCCACGCAAGTGAAACTGACTTCGATGGCGAAGGCGGCGGGCTGTGCCGCAAAGCTGAATCCCGCCACGCTGGACGCCGTGCTGCGCAAGCTACCGCGGCAAACGGATCCCAATGTTCTGGTGGGTTTTGACACCAACGACGACGCGGGAATTTACAAGATTGCCGAAGATATGGCGCTCGTGCAGACGGTAGACTTCTTCACGCCGATTGTGGATGACCCCTATCTGTTCGGCCAAATCGCCGCGGCCAACGCGCTCAGCGACGTGTACGCCATGGGCGGCCGACCGATATCGTCGCTGTCCATCGTAGGCTTTCCAGAAAAGGGCGACCCGGCAATTCTTGAACAAATCATTCGCGGCGGTTTGGCGAAAATGAACGAGGCGCGCTGCAGCGTGATCGGCGGTCACTCAATCCGCAATGAAGACATGTTGTTCGGCTACGCGGTCACCGGCTTGATCAATCCGCAGCGTGTATGGCGCAATGTTGGCGCACGCGAAGGCGATCTGCTGCTCTTCACCAAGCCGCTCGGGACCGGCGTTATCACCACTGCGCTGAAAAAGGAGCGCGCCACAGACGAATCGCTGGCGGCTGCGGTTTTGGCGATGACTACGCTGAACGCATCTGCGGCGGCCGCGTTGCAAGAAGTCGACGAGAAGTCCGCTGGTGCACCAATCATTCACGCGGTCACCGATGTCACCGGTTTCAGCCTGCTGGGTCATGCGCGTGAGATGGCGCTCGGCGATCCGGCGCATGGAATTGCGGCGGTGTCCTTTGAAATTGACCACAAAGCTTTCGACTATTTCCTTGGTGCCGTCGAAGCGGCGCGCGAAGGTCATGTCTCCGGCGGACTCAAGAACAATCGCGCCTTTGTTGGCGACTGCGCCGGCTTCGCGCCGAGCGTCACTGCCGTGTATCAGGATTTGCTCTTCGATCCGCAAACATCAGGCGGCCTGCTTGTCGCCATCGCTCCGGAAGCGGCAGAAACTGCTCTCGCTACTTTGCAGCGTCACGGCGTTGCCGCGCGACGAGTTGGCAGAGTCGTTGCCAAGTGCTCTCCGCTTCTTGCGGTGGTCTGAAATGCTCTTCACGAGGGCAATCCGGTAAACTTCCCGGCATGGACACCGTCACTCACGGCATCGCGGGCGCCCTTATCGCGAAGGCCGCTTTCCGCGGGCAAGACATGCTCGGTGCAAAGCCGGTGAATCGCGAACGAATCATTACTTGGTCACTGATGCTGGGCGCGATCTTCCCAGACTCCGACGTCCTCCGGGAATCTTTCTCGCACAACGATCTACTTATTTTGACCTGGCATCGCAGTATTACGCACTCGCTGGTTTGCCTCCCCATCTTCGCGGTGGCCCTTGCCGCGCTGACGCTCTGTTTTGTGCGCTGGCGCAAATGGGACGCACCTTCCTTTGGCCCACTGGTTGGCATCTATGCCGCCGGCATTCTCAGCCATATCCTTCTCGATCTGGTCACTTCGTTCGGCACGATGGTCTGGTCGCCGGTGAAATGGTCGCGTCCTGCGTGGGACCTGATCTTCATCATCGATTTCACGCTGAGTGCGATTCTGCTGGTACCGCAGATTGCCGCTTGGGTTTACGCGAAAAGAGAAGGATTGCAGCGGCGCGCGCTCGGTAGCTGGATTGTGTTCACCGTAGCCACATTCGGAGTCGCCGCGATCGCCCTGTCCGTTGGCGCGCCCATTTCGATGCGCGCGATTCTCGCTGCCGTTGTCATACTCGCCGCTGTTTTCCTTTTGCCTGCGGTTCGCCACTGGGGGCTGCGCGTGCGGCTGGCACCGTGGAATTTAGCGGGTTTGTTGACCGCGCTCGGCTATATCGGAGCTGCGACTTACGCGCATCACGTGGCGCTTCAACGCGTCGACAAATTTTCGTCTTCCTTGCGCCTCGACGTGCAATCGCGAGGTGCGCTTCCGTTCCCGCCATCGCTATGGCACTGGGACGGCCTGGTCCTTACGCCGCGCGGAGTCTACGAACTGCGCATGGATCTCGGCGGCGAATCCACTGAGGTGCAGGCAGACTCTACCGGCCCTGAAGCGGATTCATCCTTGAGCTACCGTTTTTATCCCGACGCCGCCCCTAATCCTTATATCGAAGCCGCCAAGCGCCTGCCGGAAGTTCAGACTGTTCTATGGTTCGCCCGCTTTCCGGTGACGCGTTTCCACAAAGAGGGCGCCGACGCAGTCGTCGAAATATCCGATTTGCGTTTTCCCCAAATGAAGCCCGACCGACCTGCACCCTTCACCTACACAGTACGTCTGGCCGCCGACCAAACAGTGCTGTCGCAAGGCTGGGCCAGACCGAGGTAGCACACTTTCAGCCCTATCGCAGAGCGCAACTTTATGCGTGGAAGCACAACGTCAACGTGAAGGTTTGCTGTCCGCGGGATGGATTACCACTTGGCGGTGCTCGCCGACGCCAACGCTTTCCGTCCGCACGCCCGGCATGTCTTTCAGTGCCAGGTGCACGATACGGCGTTCGCGCGAGGTCATCGGATTCAACTGGAATGGCTGCTTGGAGGTCTGCACGCGCTCCGCAGCCACCCTTGCGGTCATGCGCAGTTCTTCAAAGCGCAGCGCGCGATACCCGCCGCAATCGATGTGAATCTTTTCGTGATGCTCGGGCTCGAGCCGCAGAGCGCGAAAGGCCAGATGCTCGAGGGCCTTCAATACGTCCGCCCCACGCTCGAGCAGAATTTCTTTGTCCCGGCCGTCCACATCGGCGAGGACTTCTGCGTCGCTGCCGCCTTCAGGCGCAGCCACGCTCACGGTGACCTTCAATTGAAATCCAGCCGCGCGGACAATGTTCTCCAGAAAATCGCGCAGGGCATCCGCTGCGGCTTGCCGATTCAGTTTACCGTCCTGAATAAGTTCCTGAGCCATGACCTCAAGCAATCAAACAGCGTGGAATGAGCTGCGGGGCCCGTTTGCGATTGCGTTACTGCTTTTTATTTTTGCTTCTCTTGCCTTGCGCCTGGCTCGCCGGCGGCGCGGGCAGCGGATGCCTGCGGTTTAGCCACCACTGCTGCGCCACTCCGACCAGGCCACTCGTAAGAATATACACGGCTAGACCGCTCGGATATGGAATAACCACAAACATAGCAGCCATGCCGATCGGCATGAACTTCATCATCGCCTGCTGTTGCGGGTCGGTCGCGGTCATCGGCGTCATCTTAGAAGCCAGGTACATGGAGAGCCCCATCAGAATCGGGAGCACGAAATAAGGATCTTTTGCCGAAAGGTCTTTGATCCACCCAAACCAGGGAGCGTGCCGCATTTCAATAGTGCCCTGCAGCGCTCGGTACAACCCGAACCAGATCGGCATCTGCAATAGCTGCGGAATGCAGCCGCCCACCGGGTTGATGCCCTCGCGGCTGTACACTGCCATTACTTCCTTGTTCATCTCCTGTTTGCGCGGATCGCGCATCGAATATTTCTTGTACTTCTCCTGGATCTGCTTGATCTCCGGCGCCACGCGCTGCATCTTCAACGAGGTCTTGTATCCGGAATATTTCAGCGGAAACAAAAGCATGTTGATGATCAGCGTCAGAACGACGATGGCCCAGCCCCAGTTGGGAATATATTTGTGCAGCCACTTCAGCGCGTGAAACAGCGGGTCCGCGATGAACTCGAACCACCCAAAATTAACCAGCGCGTTGAGCGGCGGATTGATTTTCTTCAGCTCGTCGTAGTCCTTGGGGCCCACGTAAATGCGCATGGCCGCCGGCTGCGCGGACGTTCCCGTCGCTATCTGTGGCACAGGGTCGTCCGTGTCTTTACCTTCGACTTGGACCGTGCGAGGAATCTTCCAATAGCGCGCTTCCAGCGTCCCCGGCGCGGCGCCATTCGGAGGCAAAAACGCCGCGGTAAAGTAGCGATCCTGGATGCCCGTCCAGTCCTTGCCCCCTTGCCACACGCCGTTTGGCCATTTCTCCGGACCTTCGAGCTTCTTGGCCATGATGTTGGTGAGCTTGCCGTTTTCGCTGTAGAAGACCGAGACTGTATCGATTGGCGACGGATTCAAAACCGTCAAATCGCCAAAGCCGCCCAACCAACTGATCCCGGCGACCACGGCCGCGCCGTTGAACTTCACTGAGGTTTCGACGCGCACGACGTAGGTATGGTCGAAGCGAAAGTGCTTGGTGACTTCTAGGTGGCCGTCGCTCCAACTGAATTGCACATCGGCCGGCGCATGCAAAGTGCTCGCCGGGGTGGAAATTTGGTACAGGCCGCTGTTCGCCGCGGATTCCTGCTGTTCATCGTTCAAGGCCACCGCAAATGGCCATCCACCAGTCTGCTGCGCAGCGTCGGGATGCACTAGATCGAGAATGCGCGGCGGCTTCGCGTCGTCCGTATATTTCTTGAGCTGCCAGCTCTTCACCACCGCGCCGCGGTTAGAGAATTCCACGCGATAGAGGTCGTTCTCCACAACGATGGTGCGTTCCTGCGTGTCGGCCTTCGTCGGAATTGCAGTTTCTGCAACGCCAGACGCTTTTGTGGTTGTCCCTCTGGAAGCTGCCGTGCCAGTGCTCGCAGAGCTGGCGGAGCTCGGATTGTTGGTTCCCGGGATTGCGGGCGCCGTTTGTACCGGCCGGTTTCCCAGCGGAGGAACTGTAGGAGGTTTGGGCCCAAAAAACTTGGCCCAGGCCAGGATCACTACTAGGGACAAGAGTGAGGCCACTACAATGCGCAGCTCGTGCGTTAACTTGAACTTCTTCTCCGGTTCGCTCACGAATGCGCCTCGTTGGGAGTGGCTGTAGTGTGTTGAGAGTCTCGCCAGGTTTCCGGCACGGGATCGTACCCAAATCTGCCGGATAACGGATGGCAGCGAAGCAGCCGTTTGAGCGCTAGCCACGACCCGCGTGCTACGCCAAAGCGCTCGACCGCCTCGTACGCATACATCGAGCACGTGGGCTCAAACCGGCAGCTTCCGCCCACCAGCAGCGACAAATACGCCTTGTAAAATCGCAGCGCGGACAAAGCCAACTCTTGTGCGAACGACTTGGGGGTCGGAGCTTTAGCTCCAACATTCAGGGCCGGCACAAATCCGGCTTCAGCCGCTGAGGAATTGCCGTTTGCGCCGCAAATTCCACCTTCGCCACGTTGCTCTTCGGGTGTATGACGATGTCCCATCCTGCAGGTATCTCCAGACGATGGCAGCGCACGACTTCCCGCACGCGCCGCCGGATGCGATTGCGCACCACCGCGCCGCCGAGTGCCTTCTTGATGCTGAATCCGAAGCGGCTGTGCGGCAGTTGGTTCGCGCGAAAAAAAACGGTGAAGTGGGAATTCGAGCGGCGCTTCCCGGCCCGGTATACGGCGTCAAACTCTCCGCGCCGCACCAGCCGCGCCTCGCGCGGAAAATCCAGGCGCCCCGTGCTATTCGGGAGTGAGCCGATGACGGCCCTTCTTGCGGCGCGCCGCAAGCACCCTGCGGCCTCCGGCGGTCTTCATGCGCGAACGGAAACCGTGCGTCTTGGCGCGCCGGCGCTTGCGCGGCTGATAAGTGCGCTTTGGCAAAGCAATCCCCCTTATATTCTACGGATCGCAGCCTCACAAATTTCAGGCCGCATCCCACAAGCCGCATCCGCGGCTCTCTGCGAATCAGTTAGTGTAAGCGACCCGCGCGCACACGGTCAAGAAAGCAGGCTGAATCCCTCGGTGTCTGAGTGCTAAAACGAAGATGTCCGGTAACCCGACTTCCATGATAGCTCTTTGTCAAAAGGGCGAAGCTCTTCCCCCAGGATCGGAAGTGTGATCGATCGTTGTGAAATGAGTAACATCTTGCTCAGGCACTGCGAGTGGAGTTTATACAACCACTCCGCATCACGGCAAGAACGCCGGAGGGGAAGCGCAGCTAGTTAACAATTACTTGAACGGTCTTCGAATGGTTGAGATTACCCGACGTGCCAGTTAGCGTGAGCGAATACGTTCCTGCCGGCGTACCTCCGGAACTCACGGGCATCACCGTGAGCATCGCCGTTTTTGTCACTCCGCCGTAAGACCCAGTTATGGTCACCGGCGTGGAAGTGGCAACGGACCCGGTGCTTACGGTGAACGTTGCACTGGCTTCTCCGGCCGTCACTGTCACGCTGGCAGGCACAGTCGCCGCAGCGCTGTTGCTAGAAAGAGATATCGGCGCCCCGCCATTCGGAGCTAGCTGATTTAGCGTGACCTGGCCGGTAGCAGTTCCGCCTCCGTTGATGGTGCTTGGGTTCAGCATTATCGAATACAATGCCGCCGGGCCGAGCCCGCCACCCGCGTAGCGGCCGCCGCAGGAATACGCGCAAAGCGACAGCGCGACCAGCGCGGCCGTTTTTGCGAGACGCAGTCGCGGCTCAGAACTCCATTTTCGCCCGAAAAATCCTAGTAACGCTGCAAGCACGGCCACACACGCCAGCCGCAATGCCCATGCGTACGAGGGTAATCGCAGAGGCGAGGTTCGAGGCAGGTCCGGTAGTGATACCATGTTTCGCGCCGTCGTCGTCAAAGTGACCGTGGCCGTTGCCATGTTTGTACCGTTCAGCGTCAACACCGAAGGTGAAACACTGCAAGTCGCTCCCGCTGGCGCACCCATGCAACTCCATGTCACAGTCTGATTGAATCCGTTCTCCGGTGCCGCAGACAGAGTAAAAGTTGCTGTTTGTCCTGCGGCTATCGTCTGGCTGAGTGGGGATACGGAAACCGTGTAGTCGGGAGTCCCGCCGCCTCCTGATAGAGACTGGAGTGCCGGAACCAAATCCAAGCGGCCGTGGCCCATGCCCGTTTGGGTTAGTGGCGCCGCATTTGCTGTCGCTGTAGCGGACTCAGATTCGGTGATGGCGGTCCTGAGGGCGTGCAACAGCGCTGCGCCCCCCGAAACAAAAGGAGCGCTGAAAGAAGTGCCCCAGCCCGATGCGTACGTACTGTACGGGTAGGTAGTGACAATCTGTTCGCCCGGTGCCGCCACCCATACGATGGAGTCTCCATAATTCGAGAACGATGACCGCGTGCCATCGGTCGACGTCGTTGATCCCACCGAAGCCACACCCATCACATCGCTTCGCAGCGCCGCAGGATACACAATCTCCTGCGCGCCATCGTTTCCGGCTGAAGCCACGCACGTCAGGCCGAGCTGGTTCGCGTAGTCGAGTGCGTTCTTCAATTCCGTAGACGAAGTCTTCGTATCGAAACTCATGTTGATGACGTTGGCGTTGCCTTGCTGCACCGCGTAGTAGATCGCGCGTAAAATATCCGACAGATTCGCTTTCCCGTCCGATTTGAATGTCTTCAACGGTAGAAGTTCGGCAGTCGGCGCTACCAGGTGGATAATTCCCATCACCATGGTGCCGTGGCCGAACGCTGCGTATTGGTTTGTGTCTAGAAAGGTGGCGGTGGACTGGTCCAATATCGCGGCGCTCTCTTGATTTACCTGCGCCGGCCCAGAACAGGTCGTTGTGCAACTCGGCGTCGGGGAACCCGAAGGCAAGTCATTCATTTCTGAAGCGCCCGGCTGATTCTTGGTGAAGTCGTAGCCCTGCAGCAAAACGCTTTTCAGCACCGGGTGATTGGGGTCCACCCCGGTATCAATATCGGCGACGATGCCTGCGCCAGTCACCTTGAAGTCGCTCTGTGCGGTCTGCACCTCTACAACGCCGGCCGCAGGCTGGTTTACATAGGAATTCCAGGCGGTCGTTGTAGAGCCTGCAGGATAGACGACCGGAGTTCGATCCGACATCAGTGTCGGATCCAGCGGAGTGGGAACTACATTCAGCCCCCCGACCAGACTCAATACTTGGTCCACCTCCGCGTCAACGAACCCGGCCACGCCGTTTAGAAGTGTGAGGAGGTTCGCTAGGGGAAGGGGCGTCGTCACGAGAAACAGTTGCCCCAAGCTACCGTCTAGGTTCCCTACCACTGTACAAGTGGTGGGAAGCAGGCAAAGAGTCTGAAGTGCTGAAAGGTTAGTCGTTCGAACGATGACTCCGGTGTCTGCCCTCGCCGAAGTCACGAATGAAAAGAATACAATCAGGCCCGCCAGCCACATTCGGCATCTCATGGCGCAACTTTCCTCGAACCCATGCTCGTCAGCAGCAAGCGCATTGTTTCTCCGTCCTGCGTGTCGCAGGAGATGATCAGCACTCTTTGCCGCCTCCGAGTACACTCTTCTCCCCTCCACCAGAGGACAGCGGCTGGCCCGTACTCATGGGTGTGCGACGTTGATTTATTTCGGAACATATAGGTGATTTGGGGCCTGTGGAAGATGGGAGTTTCCTGATTTCTCGGTAAGGTAAAGCCCTGAATAGGCCTGGTCCGCGCCGGCCGCTTTTGAAATCGCCGGTCAGCCATGCGATTAGGACCCTAAGCCGATTATTGTGGAACGTGCGACGCAGAAGCGGGAGGCAACGCTGCTGTACAGTGTATTCACTATCCGGAATTCAGGATAAAACCGAATGGATGAACGACGGAAATGTGCCGAACATCGTTTCCATCCCCTGCGAGGTGGTAAGCGATGAAAACGGTGAACTTACCAAGAGCTAGCCAGTGCGAAAACCGGAAGGCTTCGATTTTCGGCGCTGCGTGTCTCAATGTCAGTCTATTTCTGGCACTGCTGTGCGTGCTCTCAATCCCCACCTGGGCGCGTACGTCGCAACAGGAGCAGTCTAGAGAAAAACTTGGCTCCTTGACGAGTCTGGGAGAAGTCTATGTGAACGATTCGCCCATTTCCGTCATGTCCACCGTTTCTTCCGGCGCCAAAATTCGCACCGGGGAATCAGGCGAGGCGACACTTGCCGTGGCCGGAAAAGTCACCCTCAAGATTCGTCCGCTCAGTCAGGTCGTACTATCCGGAAACGAACAGTACACCGCCGAATTGGAGAAAGGCACGGTTCTGTTGAATTCGGTTCCCGGCTCGGACGGATTGATCGTGCGGATTGGGAACTACATTGTTGTCCCCTCAGTTAAATCAATAGCGACCGCCTTAAGAGTCACTAAAGCGCAGGACGGTTCTTTCCTCGTTTATTGCTTGGACGGCAGGATTGGCGTTCTCACGGTGGAAGGCGAGTCCGGGCAGCTTCTGCAAGCGGGGCAGTCGCTGACCGTTTCGGCGAAGTCTGAGCTGCTGGCATCCTCGTCCACGCTGAAATCAAAAGGGCATTCTCATACGCGCTGGATTCTTCTCGGTCTGGCAGGCGCAGCGGGGGCCGGTGCTGCGGTCGCGTTGGCGCACCGCGGAGGAAACCAAACGGTGACGCTTCCATAGCACCCAACGCTCTTGGCTCTATTTGGCGGAAGAAACGGTATCAACAAAAATCCGGAGCGTTTGAATTCGCGCCCTCTTCAGCAACGAGCGCCCACGGGAGATTTCTCTGCGCCGCCGCAAAATCGCATCAGGACTTAGGTGTCGCAGAATTCGAAAGCCGGAAGACGACAGCTACATCCATCTCAGTTTCCACTGGCTGGCCAGCCAGCTTGGTTTGCGTATACTGCCACTGCCGAACCGCATTCACGACCGCTGCCTCAAGAATCGCCGGGCCGCTCATGGGTTGCAAGCTTTTCACTGTCCCATACCGGTCCACAACGGCGTGCAACTTCACCGTGCCCTGAATGCCTTGTCGCTTTGCTTCCTCCGGATAAACTGGCACCACTCGTGAGAGCAAGTGTCCGAGCTCCAGACTGGCTCCCTGTTTTTGTTTCTTCGAACCACGTTCATCCGCACGAAGCGACGGGTATGGATCAGTCAGTACGGAAACTTCCCCGGTCACCTGCACCGCTGTCACCGGCTGTTTCACAAGCGTTGCAGCAGACGCGGCTTCTTTCAGTGGCGGGAGCGAATTTGCCGCCACTTGGCTGGCGGAACTTTCCACGGATTGCTTCGGCTCCGTGCTGGCTATGCTTTCGGGAACCTTCGTTGTCAGATTCTCTGACAGAGAATTCTCCGCTTGCGGCGCGGCAGTGGTGACGCGAGGGCTTGACGCCGTGCGCTTAATGCCGTGCATCACCGGAAGCGCAATTGCCGCCCGCGTCTTGGAGCGATGGGCACGGCTCTCCGTTGGCGGGAGCTCGAGTTCGTGCTGCCGCGGGTTGCGCTCCTCCGTTTTCTGCGGGTGAATGTCCGGGGCGTTGGTGGGAGACAAGGGAGCTTTCTCTGCATTTGGCTTGTCTACATTCGGCGCGCTCTGCGCTACGTAACCACCCTTTTCTGTGTGAACACTAGGTAGGCTCGCAATCCCTGCTATGGCAAGTGCAATTACGACTGCCGAAGTTAATATGGCAGCAGGTCCGGCGTATCCTCTTGTTCTTGCACCTGAAGTTAGTGGATCGAATACGGGCTTTTGCGCGAATCCAGGTTCGATCTTCGGCGGGGATTTCTGTGACGCGGCGTGGGATGCTTCGATCGGGCTGGGTGTCTTTTCAGGGCCCCGGCCTGTCAACGCAGGCCAGGAGGACGCCGCTATTGCCACCGGGTGCTCATTAACCACACCGTTTGAGGGGGCATCTGCCGGGATAGGTATTCTCATCCTGGGCAGTTCGCGTCCCTCCTGGTGTATGATACGCGCTTGCGGAAGCCTAAAGGCCTTTTCTTGAGCTTTAACCGGCAATTCGTCTCGACGAATCCGCAGGGCGATCCTAGAGCGCGCCTCGTCCTTCAGATTCACGAATCGTATCCCCGCCTCTCTTTTCGATTCACTCAGCCAGGCAATCTGCCCGGAAACTTCTAGCGAGTCCTTCGAATCCGCGAAATGAATCCGAATCGTGGGAAGGTCATCCTTGGCCAGCCTCACGGCTACAATAAGGGCAAGTCCGCTCTCGCTAATATTCAAGAGCATACCGGCGTTGTTCGGGCCCACTTCAACGTGACTCAAAGGCATGATTGGGCGACGGGGATGAACACGTCGTTCGCAAAATTGGGCCGAAGCGCCTCGGATTGCTGGTTCGTCGGTACTTACGGGAATTGATTCAGGGAAAGACTCCGTCACAGGTCCAGCGGACCGATTAGTAAGGATCTTGGTCTCTTCATGCGGTCCCGGCGCGAGTTTGCTCGTGTTCACAAAGGTGAGGGGAGTAAAAGGGTTTGGCAAGGAAACCACGGGTGCTGTTGCTTTTGCATCACTGGCAGAGCGGAGAAATGCGTACAATTCAGGCTCCGGCGCAGGCCTCGATCTTTCGAGGGCAAGCCAATTCCTGATGACTCTACGCGTCTCCTCGGGCAAGCCGACGAGTCTTATACCTACCGTCTTGCCGGACCCACTTTTCCACTTGATCTGTCCAATGGCTTCGATCCAACCACCGGCTCCTGGCAACTGAATCCGCATTTTTAGAGGACTGTCGCCACGCAGAACCATTGCGGCAGACATTCCTATTCCGTCTTCTGTCATGTTGTAGACGACCCCTCCGTTGACATTCTCTATGTCCGCGTAGAGGGGAGGGTTAACTGCCGTGCGTGTCTTGTCCCGCCGTTCTGCGAGCGCAGTCGCGTTTTGCGCGCTGTCTTGTTTTCCCAGCATGCCCTTTGCCTGTTGATGAGAGCTTTATGAATGGCCCGCCATCAATCACTTAATCATAGGTTCGCGCCATTTCACGTACAATCAGGTAAAACCCTGCAAGCGTTCTGTGCCCGAGAAAACGGAGGCGCCACTCATTTGGACGATTAACGCATTATAAAAGGGCGCCCGTTTGGAGTAGGTTTTGATCGTTCGCATCTCTACCTACAACAAGGAGCGCCCTCATGAATGACGCCAAGTATATTGGGCTGGATGTGCATCAGGCAACGATCTCTGCCGCCGTTCGGGATTCGAGCGGGAATCTGGTGATGGAGGCCATTCTCGAAACGAAAGCGGAGACGATTCTTCAGTTTATTCACGGCTTACGCGGCAGTTTGTACGTGACCTTTGAAGAAGGAACCTGGGCCGCCTGGTTGCACGATCTGCTCCAGCCTCACGTCACCCGAGTGCTGGTCTGCGATCCGCGCAAGAATGCCCTGTTGAAAGTCGGGAACAAGAACGACCGCATCGATGCTCGCAAGCTGTCCGAGTTGTTGTATCTGAACAAGCTCAGCCCGGTGTATCACGGCGAGCCGGGTATCCGAACTCTGAAGGAGCTGGCGCGCAGCTACATAGCGATGACGCGCGATTTGACGCGGGTGATGAGTCGGCTGAAGGCCATTTACCGAAGCTGGGGGATTCCTTGTGCCGGCCAGCAGGTTTATGCACCGCGCTACCGTGCGGAATGGCTCGCAAAGATTTCGGAAGCCGGCGTACGCCGTCGTGCCGAACTCGACTACCAACAGTTCGACGCCTTAGCGGCATTGCGCCAGCAAGCGCGGCGAGAACTATTAGCGGAAGTCCGGAAACATCCGGCCATGAAATTACTGCGGCAGATTCCTACCATTGGCCCCATCCGCGCCGCTTTGTTGATCGCTCTGATGCAGACACCCAATCGCTTCCGCACCAAGCGACAACTCTGGGCCTACTGTGGCTTGGCGCTGAGGACGTACACCAGTGGGGAATATCGCTTCGTCGGTGGCCAACTGAAACGCTCCAAGAAGGTCCTGGCCGTCCGCGGGCTCAACATCAACCATAATCACGATCTGAAAAATATCTTCAAGGGTGCAGCGACGCGAGCCGCCTCGATCGTGGGACCTTTCCAAGACTTTTATCAAGCCTGCGTCGCCCGAGGCGTGAAGCCGCATTTGGCGCGCCTCACCTTGGCGCGTAAGATCGCAGCCACCACTTTGCTCGTTTGGAAGAAAGGAGTTCGTTTCGACGCAGAACATCTGAAACAACAAGCAGCTTAAGCGTTGGGTGAGGACCGTCCTTTGCTGGATTTATTTCTGGTGATGGCTTTTCGGTTCTTCTGACGCTTTGGTTCGAGGGTGAGTCTCCACAAGCGCGTTAGGCGGAGAGTGTGCTTCGAGCACCACGAGTCTCTTGATAAACTATAGGCCCCCTCGGATAACCAGAAAAAGCTATAGGCCTCGAGCCTCAGATAGAACCATGGTTGACAACGTTCAACCGCGCAGCTTGTCACGCTTCAGAATCCGAAAGCGCCGTCACGACAACAAAATGGATCTACGAAGAACGAAAACCCAAGAGCCTCTCAACATGACATGGGCTGGAGAGCGCAGCGAACAGTCCCGCTCCTTCCAGTCGCCAGAGATGTTTTTTCTCTTGACTCTCCCCTTTATAGAACGCGCTTGCCGGAAAACTGGGTTCCGGTACCCTCATGTAGAGCGCAACTGGGTGTATCACTTTTCCCCGCGCTATAGCCTACCCACCGTCAAGAACGCGGGCAAATCAGCCTTTCTTGGCTCGGTATTCGTCGTACGCCGCCAAATAGCGATCCACGTCTTTGCGCAACAGATAGTAAGGGGTCGAAAGGCGCAGCTTCGAGGGGTCGCCACCGCGAATGCGGATCTTTTTGGTCTGCCACAGCCAGTTTTCCAGGTCCATCCTCTTTAGCCCCGGCACATTCACCGTCGCGATACCGCAACGCAGCGCCGCA
>WNFQ01001532.1_pt1 | contig 20552 bp, 17 predicted proteins | sample 5400171 | NCBI WGS metagenome assembly WNFQ01 (sample SAMN13153356, study PRJNA577476) | soil metagenome | isolation source: 20 cm soil under Madrone tree | place: USA:California | collected 2016-06-14 | reverse complement strand
TGTTCTGGATGAAAGCCAGCGACAAAACCGTCGCGACCAACGCCTCCGTCAATGGCTTCGGCGCTTCCAAGCGCATCATTATTTGGGACACCACCATCGCGCAGGAAACCACCGATGAAGTACTCACTGATTTTGGCCATGAAATGGGCCACTACGTCTTGGGTCACGTCTGGAAGGGGTTTCTGTTCTTCGCCGTCATAATTTTCGTTCTTTTTTACCTTGGCTACCGCTCCATCGGCTGGCTTCTCTCACGCTCTGGCGCTTCCTGGGGCGTCCGCTCCCTCGACGATTGGGCTTCGCTCCCCGCGCTTCTCTTGCTCCTGACTTTTTTCGGTTTGGCATCCGATGCCATCGGCAACACCTTCAGCCGCTATACGGAACACCAAGCCGACATCTACAGCCTCGAAGTCACCCACGGCATCGTTCCGGACCCCGGCCAGGCCTTCGCGCATTCATTCCAGATTTACGGCGAAACCGTTCTGGTCGACCCTGACCCCAACCCTGTCGACGTCTTCCTCTTCTTCGATCATCCCCCGGTCGCCGACCGCATTCACCTCGGCGTCACCTACGACCCCTGGTCAAAAGGCCAATCGCCACAGTTCGTCAAATGAGCATCTCGCTAAACGGCTGGCTCTCACCGTTTTTTAACTTGGCATCCGTTCCGTTTGAATGTAAATTCTTTGAGCCAGCCACCCGAGGTGCGCATGAAACTTTTCGTCGGCGTGTCCCTGCTGGCCGTCGCTCTTTTCTCTCTCGCTTCAACGCTCCCTGAAGCTCCCACCGGCTTCGATAATAAGACCAACGGTCTCGCGGACGACGCCACCCACGCCGCCGATCAAGCCAGGTTTGAGGAAACCGAAGCGATCGCCGACGGTCTCGGCCCCCTCTACAACGCGCAATCCTGCCGCGAGTGCCATCAGAATCCTACGTCCGGGGGTTCCAGCCAGGTTTCCGAATTGCGCGTCGGCCATCGTGGACCCGACGGCAAATTCGTCAATCCAGATATACCCATTGCTCGCGGAACGGAAATCATCAAGGGCCGCACTCTGGTCAACGACCGCGCCATTTGCCCGAACGCCGCCTTTCCCGCCACGGAGATTCAGGAACACGTGCCGGACTCGGAGAAAATTCGCACCTTCCGGGTTTCTGTGAACTTGCTCGGCGATGGCTTTGTGGAAGCCGTCCCGGATCAGACTTTCGTGGACCTCGCCCGGGAACAATGTCAGAAAAGCCAGAAGAAGATCTGCGGCCAGGTCCTCTACGTTCCCGTCCTCGAGGCCCTTGGCCAGACCGCCGTTGGCCGTTTCGGCTGGAAGGACCAGCAAGCCAGCCTCTTGTCCTTCTCGGCTGATGCCTATCTCAATGAAATGGGCATTACCAGCCGCCTCCAGCCCGACGAAGTCACCAACCTTTGCAACACCGTCAGCGAGCCTAACGACAAGCCCGGGGCGGACGGCCTCTCCGATATCGATCGTTTCGCGCGTTTCATGCGTGCCACTGAAGCTCCCGCCCGCGACGCCCAATTGGCGCAGACCACCAATGCGCGCCACGGCGCTGAATTATTCGACAAAGTCGGCTGCGATATTTGTCACGTCCAGACGCTCAGGACTGCTTCTGCCGGCACAAAAATCAACGGCGGCACTTTCACCATTCCTCCCGCGCTCGGTGAAAAGCAGTTTCATCCCTACGGCGACTTCCTCCTCCACAACGTCGGCACCGGCGATGGCATCGTCGTGGCCATGCTGGAGCACTATGGCAAGCGGATGTACCAGACCACCTGGAAAAACTTCTCCATCTCCGAATTCAACAACACGGGCAATAAACTCCGTACGGCCCCTCTCTGGGGTGTCCGCCTGCATTCGCGTCTCATGCACGATGGCGCTTCCACCACTCTTCTGGACGCCATCCTCCGCCACCGCGGCGAGGCCCGGCAGGTCACTAAGAAATTTGAGAGGCTCAATCGCGCCGATAAGGAGGCCCTTCTCGAATTCCTGCGCTCGCTCTAGACCATTCGGGCTGCCGCCCTCGTCTATACGATCCTGCTGTCCCCCGGTACAGTTATTGTTTACGCAAAGCCCCTTCCGAACCGCCTTTTTCTTCTTCTTTCTTTGCTAGTCTATAGATACGAAACGACATACCCCGCCCAGGAGACTTTTGAAGGTTCGTTGTTGCGGGGCGCGTCGGTTTTCTTGATCGATTGTGGCCGCCGAACGGCCATGGTAATTCTTCCGCCTTCCATGGCGATAAGGAGCATGTCGTGAAACTGGCATCTACTTTTCTTGTCGCAACGGGAATCCTGGGAATGTTGGCTGCTTCCGCGCTCGGTCAAGCGCCACCCTCCGCCAGCCCCGCCAAGAGTGTTTCTCGCACCACCAAAGCGGTCAATTACCGCCGCGCCGCGCGTCCAGAACAAGGGCAGCCGCACGGAAATCGATGCAAAATTCCTGGGCCTCGATGAAGCCACCAAGTTCGGCCTCGAATATCTGACCTACGTTCTCTGGGCCGTCTCTCCCGGAGGTCGCGCCGTAAATCTCGGCGAAGTTGTTCTGAAAAATGGCGCCGGCGAAGTGAAAGCCATCTCCGACATGCAAACGTTCGGCATGATTGTCACCGCCGAACCGTATTTTTCGGTGACGCAGCCGGGCAATACCGTGGTTCTCGAAAACGTTTTCGGCCCCGCCACTCTCGGCAAGGTCGAAAATATTGATGCCAGCTACGAACTTCTCGGCCGCGGCATCTATTCCTCCTCCAACACCAAAATCGAAAACGCCATCTTTGGCATCGACCGCAAAACGCCGCTCGAACTTTTTGAAGCGCGCAACTCCCTGCGCATCGCGCACATAGCCCTGGCCGACAAATATGCCGCTTCCACACTCGCCAAAGCCGAACAGCAGCTCAAGAATGCCGAAGACATTTACGCGCGCAAGAGCGACAAAAAATCCGTCATCGCCGCCGCTCGCGAAGTTGTCGAAACCGCCGAAGAAGCTCGCGTCATGGCCGTAAAACAAAAGGCCGAAGAAGACGCCAACGCTAAAATTGCCGCGGACAAAAGGGCCGCCGAGGACCGCGAAGCCAAAGCCCGCGCCGACGCCATCTCTGAAGTTCAGCGCCGCAAAGACGCCGAGCTAGCTCGCCAGCAGGCCGAAACCGCCAAAGCTGAAGCTCTCCGCATGCAGCAGGAAGCCCAGCAAGCCGCCGCCGAAGCCGCGCGCCAGAAAGCGGAAGCCGAAAAAGCCAGCGCCGCCGCCATACTCCAGCAGCAAGCTGCGCAAGCCGCCGCCGATCAAGCCGCAAAAGACCGGGCCTCCGCTCAAGCTCAGCAGCGCGCCGCCGAAGCCGAAACCGAAAAAGCCCGCCATGCCGCCGCGCAAGCAGAAGCCGAAAAAGCGCAGCTTCGCGCCCAGCTTCTCTCGCAGTTGAATTCCATTTTGCAGACCCGCGATTCCGCTCGCGGCCTCATCGTCAACATGTCCGACGTGCTCTTCGACACCGGCAGCTACACCCTAAAGCCCGGCGCGCGCGAGAAGCTCGCCAAAATTTCCGGCATCGTCCTCGCGCATCCCGGTCTCTCGCTCCAAATCGAGGGCCACACCGACAGCGTCGGCGGCGACGAATTCAATCAGCAGCTCTCCGAGCGCCGCGCCGATTCCGTTCGCGATTTTCTCGCCGAACAAGGCGTAGCGCCGTCTTCCATTACCGCTCACGGCTTCGGCAAGACGCAGCCTGTCGCCTCCAACGACACGCCCGAAGGCCGCCAGCGCAACCGCCGCGTCGAACTCGTTGTCAACGGCGACGCCATCGGCAACACCGCCGTGGCCTCCGCCGCTCCCGCGTCACGGTAAATAACCCTTCGTACTCTCTTTTTCCTTGTACGGGGCGAAACTTCAGTTCGCCCTATTTTTCTCATTTGTAGGGCCGGCCTTCCGAGGCCGGCTGTGCCCTTAACGTCTCCGCCTCCCCGTTGTTCTCCTCACTTGGTACTAAATCGTCCTCCCCCTCCCGCTCCTCTGGCCTCTCGCTTGACACCACAGGTCGTGCGCAGCTCTGCCCGCATCCCCAAAGAAATCCCCATCCTCCTGATCAGCTCCGATTTGGACGGCCGCATGTTTTCCGAGCGCGCTGCCACTCTGGGTCAAGCCCAATCCTCCTCCCAATCTTTCCCGCCGCTACTTCACTCACGCCACCGAAACCATCATCTGGGCCGCCAAAAACTCCAAGTAGCGCCACACCTTCCATTACAAGCTCATGAAAGAAGCCAATCGCGGCAAGCAGATGAAATCCGTTTGGGAAATCCGTCCGCCCGAATCCTGGGAGAAAAAATTCGGCAAGCACCCCACCCAAAAGTCCGTCGCCCTCCTCGAACGCATCCTCCTCGCCTCCTCCAACGAAGGCGACCTCGACACAGGTGTGCTCGACCTGCGTCTACCGTCGCGCCACGCAACACCGTGGCCGCGGATTACTTTTGCCCCTCTTGCGAATCTCCGTTCCAACTGAAGAGCCAATCCAAGTCGTTAGGAACCAGAATTGTCGACGCTGCTTACTCCGAGATGAAGCGCGACATTCTCGAAGACCGAACTCCCAATCTTTTCGTCTTGCACTACGAACTCGACACTTGGGCCGTCCGCACCGTCCTTCTCGTCCCCCATTTCGCATTATCCGCGGTCGAACGCCGCAAGGCTCTCGCACCGACGGCTCGTCGCGCCGGCTGGGCCGGCTGCAACATCCTGTTAGATAAGATTCCCGTTCACGCTCGCATACCGATTGTCAACCAAGGCACTCCCCAAACTCCGCGTGAAGTGCGCAGCTGCTACAACCGACTTCGCCCACTGGAAAAACTACAGGTAGAAAAGCGCGGCTGGACCCTTGACGTGCTCCAACTGGTCCAATCGTTAGGCAAACTCGAATTCACTCTTGCCGACGTTTATGCTCACGCCGACGTCTTGGCCAAACTCCATCCCAACAACGCCCACGTCCGCGACAAAATCCACCAACAACTTCAAGTCCTTAGGGACCTCGAATTCCTCGCCCCCGGCTCCTACCGTTTACCCTGAGCCCCGCGGGGCCTGCTTCTCACCCGCTCTCCTTGACCGTTCCCTTTCTCAGGTGTAGAGTCCGCCCACTAGGACCATTCCCAGCACTTCCCGATCGAAGGAGGAATGTATGTCTTTCCGCAGAGCCCTCTGGGCCTTTGCTGTCGTCGTGTGCTTGGCAGCGCCTATCGCTGTCCAAGCGCAGGGAGACTATCTCGATGTTTTCGTCGTCAAAGTGAAGCCGGAAAAACTCGCCGACTTCCAAGCCCTCACCAAAAAATGGGCTGACGCCAATCGCCGCAATAATGGCGACCGTTGGCTCGCTCTCGAAGCCGTCTATGGCGAAGGCAACGTCTACCAGTTCACCAGCACCCGCAAGGACTACGCGGATATCGACAAAACCAACGAAGCCGTCATGGCCGCTGTCAATAAAGCCTTTGGCAAGGCAGCTGCCGATAAAATGGGGCAGGACTTCAACAACTGTGTGGTGTGGTCCCGCACCGAACTCCGCCGCCGCCGTTGGGATCTCAGCAGCAAGGCCCCGCAGGACGCCCAGGCTTACGCCAAACTCATTGGCGAATCCCGTCTCTTGCGGACCACCGCCGTGCACATCCGTCCCGGCCACGTCCCCGAGTTCGAGGCTCTTATGAGGGACGTTAAGGAAGCCGTCCAAAAGAACCCCGACACCCAATCCCTTTTTATTTCCCAAGTCATCGAAGGCGGCAAAGGCGCCACCTTCTACGTGTCCTCGCTGCGCTCCTCCATGGCCGGCTTCGACCACAATCCCACCCTGCGCGACATCCTCGGCGAAGAGGGTATCAAAAAATTCCAGCAAATCAATGCCGACGCTGTCGAGATTACTGAGTCCACCCTCTATCGCTTCAACCCCGACCTAAGCAATCCTCCCGACGAAATCGCAAAAGTCGCCACCGACTTCTGGCATCCCAAAGCTATGATGGCTGCCACGACCAAAGCCAAAGCCGCCACCATGGAACCTGCCTCCACCAAGGAGCCTGTAAAGAAACCCTAGCTACACGGCAGAAGTCACCCAGCAGAATCGGCCAGTGGCACAGACGTCCCTCTGTGCCACTGGCCAGCTCAGCCTACGCGCCTTTCCTCCCACCCGCCTTGCTTCCATCCCTGCGTGGGAGTACGCTTCCCGCACGATGCCAAACGTCGAAAAACACGCCCCCGGCGCATTTTGCTGGGCGGAACTCGCCACCACCGAGCAAAACGCCGCCATCGACTTCTACTCTAAAATATTTGGCTGGTCCGCCAACAACATGCCCATGGGCCCCAACGACTTCTATACGATTTTCCGGCTCGACGGACGCGACGCCGCCGCAGGCTGCACCCTCCGTCCCGAAGAGCTCTCCCAAGGCGTTCCTCCTCACTGGAAGCTCTACGTCGCGGTTGAAAGCGCCGACGCCACTGCTGCCCGCGCCGCCGAGCTTGGCGGCACCGTCTTGGCCCCACCCTTCGACGTTTTCGATGCGGGCCGCATGGCCGTTGTGCAGGATCCCACCGGGGCCATCTTCTGTCTCTGGCAGCCTAACAAGAACAAGGGCATAGGCATCTCCGCGCCGCAAGGCACGCTCTGCTGGGCCGACTTAAACACTCCGGATCGCGGGCGCGCCGGAGAGTTCTACTCCGGTCTTTTCGGATGGGAGCTGATGAAGGAAGACGAATCTTCCGCTCACAATTACTGGCACATCAAAAACGGCGAAGAATTCATCGGCGGCATTCCGCCTGCTGCACACCACCGGCCCGGCACTCCCGCTCACTGGCTGGCGTACTTCACCGCTTCCGACTGCGACGCCACTGCTACGGCCGCAAAAAATCTCGGAGCCACGCTCTATATGCCACCAACCGATTTTGAAGACGTCGGCCGCATTTCCGTCATTGCCGACCCCCAAGGCGCCGCGTTCGCCATCTTCAAAGCCACCGCCCGCGGAGCCTCTGGCTCATAATCTTCTGTCGCGTGGCGGATAACCGCGAGTCGATCCGTGAGTTAATCTTGGGTGCGCGTGCGCGAGTTTTTGACTTTCCCCCGCCTCACCCGCGATTTTTCTAATTTTCCATTGACAAAAAGAGGATCCCAGAATACTTCCCCGCCAATTTGCACCACAAACATGATGCGCGAAGGAGTGCTAGTACCTAAAGGATCCGCGAGCAACCATCCGGCCCTAATCGTGTTTCATAATGTGAAGGAGGACCTAACTATGCGCAAGACAATGCGATGGTTTTCGTTAGCATTGGCGTGTGCCATCACAGGGGGTCTTCTCCTTGGTATGGCACCGACCGCCTGGGCACAGCGAATCAGGAGTCGGGTCGTGATTGTGGAGCGAGGGCCTTTCTTTGGCCCCTTCTATCCGTTCTACGGATACTACCCGTATCCTCCGAGCTACATGGCTGAGAACTTCGGTGAAGTCAAGATCGAGACTCACCGCAAGGACGGTACGGTGTATATCGATGGCGGTTACGCGGCCCGCATCAGGGAGGCCAAGAAATTCGCACTTCGACCCGGTAATCACGATATCGAGTTGCGCAATTCCGATGGCCAAACCTTCTATCAGGAGCGTGTGGCCGTAACCATCGGGCACACCACCAAGCTTCACGTCTCGTGACGGGGCTCGTCAGTCACGACACTGGCGCTAGTTTCGCTGTACTAACTCGCCGCCGCTGCCTTGAGCGATTCACCGCCGCGGCGGCGAACCCATTTTTCGCCCCGCTCATTTTTCATCGCCGAAATCCTCAGCGCTTCCTTTTTTAACTCCTAACGCTGAACCCTCAACCCTTGCCCGCGAACATAAAAAAAGAGGGAGCCAACTTCGCCCCCTCCTCATAACGCAACCGTCGCAATCAGCTATTTATGGCCCGAATGCGTGATCCGCGCCATGATGTCGCGCCGGCTGTCTAGCACGGTAGAGCCTGCGAATTCCGCGCGCTCCGCCGCACTCCACTTAGCCATGGTCGCATTGATGGCTGCCGCCCACTTGTCCATGCCTTCAGCATTCGGATAGGTGATGACCACGCAGCGCGTTGACTGCGCTGAAGTGTTTACGTACTGCTCGTCGACGCCCCAGTAAGTTGCCATGCCCTTCTTGACCTGTTCGTCAAACGTCGGCACCAGGAGCTTCTTCAGCGTTGCCGTGTAATTCCCCGGGTTGTCCGCCTTGGCATTCGAGCACACCACGCGCAAGTATGCCGGTGTTCCGCCGCCCACGCGGTACATCGAAGTCTGCATCAGGAAGTCTTCGTGCCTGGTGGCTGCGACTTGCCCGGGCCGCGGACCGGCCTTGCGGATTTCGTCCAGCACCTTCATCAGCCCCGAAATCGATGTCGAAGACCACGCCGCACCGTGCGAATATCCATCCACCGTGTGTACGACTTGCTCAAAGGTGGACCAGCTTAGGATGGTCCCGTCGGCCGTCAACTTCTCCAGGATTGGAACAGCCGTCTTCTCAGTATCTTCCGAGTATCCCGCCCAATTCGCCCGTGGGACTTGGAACTGGCTTACAAAGGTGTACACCGTAGGCGTCGGTTCCATTTGGGGAAGGGCCGTCGGTACAAGCATCACTGCCAACGCAATCACAAACAGGCCCGCTATCCGCTTCTTCATTATTGAATCCTCCTGGACTCTCTGGCAGGCCACGGGGCGCAACACTTGAATGTCGCTCGTTCGTCGCTCAAATCGCGGAGTTCGCGGTTGGTGCGGGATATGGCGTTCGTTCTAGTGGCTAACCTGGAAAAAGGAGGCTCGCGCCCTGGGGTTCCGACCAGTGTGCGAAGACGATATGCCCCCACCCTCCCAATGTCAATCGAATTCCTCCACGCGCCTATGGTCTGCTAGTTCGGCGGATTGCTGATCTTTAATTCAACTTCAGCTTTCGACAGCGGCTTCCGCAGTTGCAATTCAGGACGGAGAAGTTGCAGGGTGATCAACACAAAGATAACCACCATCAACGCGACTAACAGTACTGAAGAAATGATTCTATACCGGTGCCCCAGCCCGCCGAGCGCAATGAGCGCCAGCATGAAGGAACTCAGTGCAACAAGGTAACGGGGACTTTTCCTTTCCAGCTTTGCTGCGCAATGCGGACAAGCAAGCCACCTCCATGCATCCGTATTCATGAAAAACGGCGTAGCAACGTCGCGCTCGCAAGCGGGGCACTTCGCCATAGAGAATACCTGTTTCGCTGACGCACCTAATGTGCCGCGCTTCTTCCTCTGCGTCAATGGAACCGACGGACACTGTACGCACCTAGAACCGTTGAAACGGCACCATGCGTCGCCGTTCTCGCGTTTCTCGCACTTGTCCGAACCTACTCAGGGATTTACCTGATCCTCGTTTCGAGGACTCCCTGGATTCCGTTCCCACTTCGGCCTTCTTAGTCTGTACACCAAGATGACTACCACGCTCCCCGTCTATGGCGTCCGCGAGGAATCTCCCAATCCCGCCACAGTGGCGCTATGCAGTGAGCGCGGACGGGTTCCCAGATCGGAACCGCGCGCCACTCTAAACGAGCTTCTGTGGATCACCAGCCTTCACAAGCCGGGAGTTTTTGAAATCGTTCCCACGGAAAATGTCAGCAGACTTGGGGTCCAGATGGTTACGCAGAAGTTCTGGGAGCCTGATGAGCTGGTACTGGTTTCCTCCCCACCTGGACTTTGCGTGCAAGGTTATGTCGTTTATTGCAGGAAGCTCCCTAGCGACGAGCATGTTCTGGGTATTCGGCTCAACGCCCCGGTCGAACATTGGATCAAGGTATTCGGACTTGCAGCCCCCTGACGAGCCTGGCCGAACAAGCATTCCACATTCCGATTATCCCTTGCGCTACAGCCTGCTCCTTTCATTTCGCAAAAGAAGGCGGGCGCCCTCGCCCAAACTTCGGCACGAATCACGCCCGCCCATTCGACGCTGTGTGTGAAGAGTCAGAAAAAAATCTCAGCCCTTCACGTTGATGGTTACCGGTTCAGAAAGCTCAAACTTAACCGGCGTCTCCGCCCTCAGTTTGATGTCTTTCTTTCCTGTCACTAACGCAACCGTCGCTCCGGCTCCCGCACCCACGGGTCCGCCGATTAGCGCGCCGGTTCCGCCGCCAGCCAGGGCGCCAATCACGGCTCCCCCAGCGGCTCCGCCACCGATCCACGCCCAGTTGCGTTTCTTGTGGTCCCGGCCGATCCTTGGGTGCGAGAAGGTACGGACATCGTAGTTCTGCCCGTTCACGTTCACGGTTTGCAGCGCAAGCTGCAACCGCGCCCGGCCCATCAACCTTCCGGATTGCCGCGAGTCCACCACCAACCCCTCAGCGTGGGCGCCTTGAGGGATCACTATCTTGCCGTTCACAACCACCGGATCGGAGACCGTTGCATCAAAGTGGTCTCCCGGTCTGCTCTGGTTTGTCGCCAGCGCTTGGTCCAGAGTCACACGAATCGCAGTGCGTTCTGGCAGCATCACGGGGTCTGTGCTATCCCGGAGCGTGGCGGCAGACAGCGTCAACGCTGCCGCCAGCACGAGTGCGACCCCGATCATAAGGTAGTGCCGTTTGGTCAGATGCATGTGCACCTCCCACCACTTTGGACGCACCGCTTCCGCCTTACGCTGTCCTTGTAACAAGTTCAAAATACAGTGGATAGGGTTTTTCCCGCCGATGGTCAGGGGCAAATCCTTCAGCCGCTGTGAAGTTTTGGAGTACTGCAAGTACTAATAGGAAGACTGCACCGAGCGGGTCACGCTTGAGCGTTGAGTTTTCTTTTCTTCGTTCCAATGGTGGGCTACTTGTTAACCAATAATTTCAATCTGCCCCTTGGCGTTGTCCCTTCGCTGTGTTTTCCTATATATGACACCATGAGAAGCACTTTCCGCCTTCGCCGACCACTATTTCTCGCTGCTGCGCTATATCTTTGTTCTTCACCTTCTATTTTTGCGGCGCAGGAACAGCAAGGCACGATCCGTTTTGTGCGCGACCCCGATCCCGCTCCGGAATTCAAGCTTAGTGGCTTCGATGGCAAGCCGGTCACGCTCGCGGATTCGCGCGGCAAAGTGATTCTTTTGAATTTCTGGGCCACGTGGTGCGGACCTTGCCGCGCCGAAATCCCGGATCTCGTCGAGCTGCAGAACAAATATAAAGACCGACTCCAGATCCTCGGTCTGGTCGTGGACGACGACGATCAGGATGCCCTCAAGGATTTTGTTGAAAAATTCGGCATCAACTATCCCGTCGCTCTGGCCAGCAACGATATTCGAATGCAGTATGGTGGCATCGCCGCGCTTCCTACTTCTTTCGTGCTGGACGCGGAAGGCCGCATCGTTCAAAAGCACGAAGGACTCCGCAATCCCATCCTTTATGAAACGGAAATCCGCTCGCTCCTTGGCCTTTCCATCGGCAATGTGAAAGTGGAGACTTTCGAGGACACCGGACAGATTTTCCTGAAGAACGCCGAGCGCGCCAGCGAGCTACCCGGCGTCGATCTCAGCAAACTCACGCCCGAGCGAAAAACCGTTGCGCTCCACAAATTCAACGCGCAAACCTGCAACTGTGGCTGCACTTTTACGCTGGCGCAGTGCCGCATTTACGATCGCAAATGTCAAATCAGCAAAGCGGCCACGGCTAGAATTGTCGCCGCGCTTGCGCACCCTGCCGCGTCAAAGTCCACCCCGGCGAAATCCTCTCTCGCTGCTCCTCCGATCAAAGAACAAGAAAAATAGTGCCCGGTGGAATTCCAGCAGCGACTCGCAGAAACCAGCTTCGCAAAGGAAGAAGAATGCCGAGCTGAAGCCCGGCATGTACAGGAACTGCCAAGAGCGCTGGAACGTTTAGGCGAAAAAGATTGCGGTTCTTGCTGGCCCATCCGGCGCCGGGCCTGATACCCTTTTCCCAATCGATGCCGACCTTCGCGAAAATTATTTTTGTTGTGACGCTCGCACTTTCGTTTACGGGATTGTTTTCTCCGCCGATCGCACTCACCGTGGGAATTCTCTTCGGTCTCAGCTTCAAGCATCCGTACATGGGCGAAAGCCGCGGGGTCGCGCGCACGCTTCTGCAATGTTCCTTGGTGGCGCTGGGCTTCGGCATGAACTTGCACGAGGTCTTGAAAGCGGGTCGCAGCGGATTTGTTTACACCGCGATGGGAATTTCATTCGCGCTCCTGGCGGGGCTGGCGCTCGGCAAACTCTTGCAGGTGCGCGGCAATTCGTCGTTTCTCATTACGACAGGCACGGCGATTTGCGGTGGGAGCGCCATCGCGGCGATTGGGCCGATATTGCAAGCCAATGAAGAAGAAATGGCGGTGTCGCTCGGGACGGTTTTTATTTTGAATTCGATTGCCTTGCTGATTTTTCCGTCCATCGGAAACGCGCTTCATCTTACGCAATCGCAATTCGGATTGTGGGCCGCGCTGGCAATCCACGACACCAGTTCCGTGGTCGGCGCCGCCACTAAATATGGTCCCCAGGCCCTAGTGATCGGGACCACGGTAAAACTTGCCCGCGCATTGTGGATCGTTCCACTGGCACTGGTTATCGCGGCGGTCAAGCGAAGCCGTGCGGAAAAACTTTCGGGTGCTGCAAACGGCGTTGCACGCGTGCAGTTTCCGTGGTTTATCGTTTTCTTCGTTCTCGCGGCGCTTGCCAATACTTACCTGCCGGCGCTGCCTTCGGCTACCAAAACATTTTTCACGCTGGGCAGGCGCGGACTCACAGCGACATTGTTTCTGATTGGGAGCGGAATTTCACGCGACACACTGGAAGAGGTGGGGTGGCGGCCGCTGTTGCTGGGTGTGCTCTTGTGGCTGGGAGTGGGGCTCACTTCGCTGTACTTCATTCGAACGAGGTTCATCGCGTTTTAGCGAAGCGGTAAATTCCAGGAAGAAGAACTCATCTTTTCAGCAGTTCGAGCACCGCACCGGTCATGGCTTTCACGCCGGTTCGAATCGCTTTAGGCACCGGCGCGAATTCGGCGGAAAGCCGGCCGGGGCCAATGGCAGCGACGTCGCTGCTTTTTACTCGTTCCTGAGCGCTGCCATCGGATCAATCCGGCTAGCTCTGCGTGCCGGAATCCAGCAGGCCAGCGTGGCGACACCCAAGAGAATCGCCGGTACCCCCAGGAAAACCGGAAGGTTGACCGGGCCCTTCGTCATCACGCGAACGGAAATCACGAGCGCAAGCACCCATCCAATCGCGGTGCCCCAGGTGATTACGCCCAAGTTCTCGCGAATAATTTGTAGGATGACTCGTCCGCTGGTGGCCCCGAACGTTAGCCGCACGCCAATCTCTTTCGTTCGCCTGGCCACCGCGTAGGAAACCACGGCGTAGATTCCGATGGCCGCGAGGCCCAGCAGGAGTGGCCCGAGGACGGCGAACATGCGCGCGGGAATGCGGCGAAGAAAAAGATTTCGTTCGATGTGCTGGGAGAATGTTCGCACGTCGTAAAGTGGGAGCATAGGATCGAGTTCGCGCAGAACGGCACGCGCTTCCGAGGTGACCGCGGTTTCATTGCCGCTGCGCGTCCGCAGGTGAATCTCGCCTTGGTCCTGGGGACGATCCCGATACGAGAGATAGACCGCAGGCTGCGTCGGCTCGCCGAACGCGTCGTAGAGCGAATTGCGCGCCACGCCGATGATCGCGAAGCTTCCCCCGCGCGTCTGTATGCGGCGGCCAATCGCATCCGCGCCATTCAGGTAACGGCGGACAAACTCCTCATTGACGATGGCTTGTGGGGGCGCCGTTCTGTCCCCCATGCCGGCAAACTCGGTTCCTTCAACAAGCGGGATGCCCATCACCTTGAAGTATCCCGGCGTGACCGTGTTGGAAATGGCTCTATCCTGCCCCGCCTCCGTGCGCACGCGGCCTTGCACGGTGAAAGGCCGCCGCGGGATTCCATGCAAGTCCAGCGGAACATTTGTTGCGATGGCGGCGGCCTCGACGTCCGGCAAGGAGCGCAGGTGATCCAGCAGGCGGGCAGCAAATTGGCGCTCGGAGATCTCGTCGGGATTCCGCCCGCTCAAATCGTAGGCGGCCAGCAAAACGCCCTCGGGCCGGAATCTCGGATCTGTTTGGCGTGCCGACCGAAAACTCTGGAGGAAGAGCGCGGCGGCGATCAGCACGACCATTGCAAGTCCGACTTCCAGGCCCATCAGAACTTTGCGCGCACGGCTTCGGGGCGGGGTGTTGGAGCTGGAGCGAAGCCCGTCCTGTGGATCCAGCCGCGCCAGATGAATCGCCGGCGCCGCGCTGAAAATCAAACCGCACGCCGCACCGAGCAAAATCGCGAAGGCCAGGGTAAGTCCATCCACTTTGGTCTGAAACAGGATCGGAAATGCACCAATCATGGGCGCCACGCGCAATGCCGTGGTGCCCCAAACGGCGATGGCTGCTCCGAGGCTTGCTCCCAGGAGAGCCAGTAGCATATTTTCCGAGAGCACCAGGCTGACAATGCGCCAATGTCCCGCGCCCAGCGCCACGCGCACGGCCATCTCGCGCTGCCGCGTGCTTCCACGAGCCAGCATGAGGTTTGCGGTGTTCCCGCAGACCGCCAGCAGCAGGAGCAGCATAACGCCTTGCAAGACGGCTAGCCCGCTGATCAGCATCCGCTGCGGACCGCGCGGCGCTTTCCAGAATGTAAGGATCTCACCGCCAATTCCGGCGCTGGCCTCAGGATAGTCGCGCGCAAGCTGCGCCATCGCCGTACTGAGTTCGGCTTGTGCTTCCTGGCGCGTTGCGCCAGGCTTTAACATTCCGATCAACGAAAAAGCGCGGATGGTGCGATCTTCCAGGTCGCGTGTTCCGCCGAGCAACGCAGGCGCCAGCGTGGCCGGCACCCACAGTTCGAACTTCAAGGGCACCATTGTTCCCTGGAATTCCCTGGGCGCTACGCCGATGACAATAAGGTCGCGCTCGTTGACGCGCAATTCTTGTCCCACCGCCTCCGGCGCCCCGCGAAACCGCGTTTGCCAGTAATCATACGAAATCACAACGACAGGCTCAGTTCCGGGCCGCTCTGCCTCCTCCGGTCGAATAAATCTTCCGATTGCAGGCTTCAGTCGCAGCGCAGAAAAATAGTTACCGGAGACGAGTTGCCCGTGGGTGCGCTCCGTGTGGCCCCTCTCTCCCACGTTGAACGGCACCATTTGGGATGCCACGATGTCCCGCAGCGCCGGCACTTGCTTCTGCAAGTCGCGATACTCCAGCCAGGAAGCGCCTGCGTACCCGCCCGTCTCCGTGCGAGGCTCGACTAGTAGAAAGTTCGCGGCACCACTCACGGCTGGCATCGGTTGGAACAGGATCAGCTGAATCCATGAAAAGATAGATGTATTCACGCCGATTCCGATGGCCAGCGAAACGATAATCACGGCCGCAAGACCTGGCATGCGGGAAATCGAGCGCCCTGCGTTTCGCAAATCCCCCAGCAAATTTTCGATAAATGGCAGTCCTCGCCGGGCTCGATAGTCTTGTTTCATCGCTTCGACGCCGCCAAACTTGAGCATTGCTTGACGCCGCGCCTCCATGGGTGATAAACCGGCGCGAAGATTCGCTTCCGTTTGCAGAGCGATATGTTCTTCAATCTCTTCCCGTAATCGTTCGTCTTGCGCCCGCCTGGTCACGAAGTGGCCGAAACGCGAGAGAAAGCGTCTCACAGATCTCATGACAAATCCTCCGCTTGAGCTTCAAAGAACCTAGCGATAATCGCTGCCGTTTGTTCCCAGTCTTGAGTCTCGACCTGCAACTGCTTGCGCCCTTCGCGTGTGAGCCGATAGAAGCGCGCTCTGCGATTATTCTCTGAAGCGCCCCATTCGGAGGCAATCGCGCCTTCTTGCTCCAGCTTCAGCAGCACGGGATACAGAGTCCCTTGATTCACGACCAGCAGATCTCCGCTGATCTGCTCGATGCGCCGCGCGATTCCGTAGCCGTGCCGTGGTCCCAAAACATCGAGAGTCTTGAGAACCATCAACGCCAACGTACCCTGTAAGACGTCCGCTTTTTGTTTCATAGCACCGCCATGTTGGGTTCCAACAGGAAGGATGGCACACTGCCTTTTGGGAAAGCAACAGGAAAATTGTCGAGCCCCCTGCGGTGTGCGCCGTCCCTATAGATTGAAGATGCATGGAGGCCTGTGCCACTCTGATGCTTGCCGAGGCCGAGTTTGAGTATTACACTCGCGCGGCGTATCGCGCAGGTCATGGGAGGCAAAGTATGAATCGTCGAATCAGTTTTCTGGTGGTCGTTTTGGCCGCGGCAGGGATTATTACGGTCCGTGGAGCGTTTTCGCAGGTGACCATACAGCCCACGCGGAAAGTGATCAAGCTGGCAGGCGCACCGATAACGGCGCCGTTTAGCGATGCCATCTTATCGGGGAATACGCTTTACCTGGCGGGGCGAATCGGGATTGATCCGAAGACTGGGAAGGTTCCAGAAAAAATAGAAGACGAAGCGAAAGTGTTGCTTGATGGCGAGAAAGAAGTCCTGGCTCAAGCTGGGATGACCATGGATGATCTGGTGTACGTGCAAATTGCGTGCACGGATTTGTCGTTGTTCCAGAAATTCAATCCCATTTACGCCAGCTACTTCTCGACGAAAGATTATCCCGCGCGCGAATTCATTGGAGCAGGGTCGCTGCTGGCGGGAGGACACTTTGAATTACAGGCCATTGCGGTAAAGAGATAAGAGCAGGGTTCGAAACGCTCCGGCAAACTCCGGCAGTAAAGATATTCCGACGGATGAGCCGTCTGAACACGGACACGTGGACAGGAAGACTCTAAAGCTGCCTAAAGTCGAATCCATGCGCAAAGCGGGGACGCCGGAGCGGAAGCCCAGCAGAAGTCCAATCACGAGACGCAATTATGTCCATATAATGTCAGTCATGTTATGACGATATTTGGATAAATGCCCATATATGGCCGTTCCCAAGCCCTCAAACAGTCCTACTGTATACATAAGTCTTTTATGTTTAACTACTTAGAAGCAAACAAATATTTGCATCGAATGGTGATCACCATGCATCTACCACTGACCAGCGAGACGGAATCAATGCTTAGAATTACGAACGAAAAGAAGCGCGGGAAGATCTACCTCAATGTGGAGGGGCGGCTGGCGGGCCCATGGGTGGCTGCACTGGAGCAATGCTGGCGGGAGTTGCGCGCGGCGTCGCCACAGGACAAGTTCCATGTGAACCTGTGCGGGGTGAGCTTCATCGATGCCGCCGGAAAGGTGCTGCTGAAGGAAATGCACCGGCAGGGCGGGCGGTTGGTAGCCGAAGGCTGCCTGAATCAAGCCATCCTCGAAGAGATAGTTGCAGGAGAAAAGCACGCGGGGCGTCATGCTGAGAAGTCGCGGCGCAAGTCGTCGCACATTATTTTTTACACAATATTATTCAGCCTGATGCTGGGGCCGGCGGTGACGCATGCGCAAGGTACAAACAAGCAGAATGCGCTGTCGGGGAACGCGCCGACGCAAGTTTTGCGGCTGACCCTGGATCAGGCAGTAGGTCTAGCCCTGAAACAGAACACCACGGCGCGGATTGCCATCTTACAAGCCGCGCAGAGCGAGCAGGACAAAAACATCGCGCGCTCGGATTTGCTGCCGCAGGCGAATGCGAGGATTTCCGACGAAGCGCAGAAAGTAAACCTGCTGGCCCAGTTTGGAGGCCGGACACCGTTCCCGGGATTTCCAAAGTCGCTGGGACCATATCAATTGTTTTCCGCGGGACCGAGCTTTGGTGCGCCAGTTTTTGACCTGACACTCTGGCGCAGGTATCAAGCAGCGCGGGACGCACTAAACGCGAGCAAGGCAAACAGCCTTTCGACAAGAGAACAGGTGATATTGCTGGTGGTTTCGCAGTACATCGGCACGCTGCGCGCCGGGGCGAGCGTGGAGGCGTCGCAATCGCGCGTGAGTCTGGCGCAAGCGCTGTACGAACAAGCGGCGGATTTGCAGAAGGAAGGCGTGGGCACAGGAATCGACACGCTGCGGGCCAACGTGGAACTGCAGAACGAAAAGCAGCGGCTGATCGAGGCAGAAACGGAGCGCGAGACTTCGCTTTTCGCCTTGAGCCGCTTATTGAACCTGGATCCGCGGCAGGCCATCGAGCTAGGGGACTCACTGAGTTTTTACGATACGCCGCAGCCGGAAGTTGAGCCGAGCATGGAACTCGCGCTGTCAGTGCGCCAGGAATGGCAGGCGCTGGAATCCCAAATCAAGGCCGCGGAATATCAAAAGAAAGCGTCGCAGGATTCGCGGCTGCCTTCGCTGCGGTTCGACGGGGATTTCGCGTACGTGGGAACTTCGGGAAACACAACCTTGCCGACCTACACGTATCAAGCGAGCGTGAACATGCCCCTGTTCACCGGCGGACGGATCCACGCGGAAACGGTTCGGGCCGACCTGGAGATCAAGAAACTGGAACAGCAGAAAGACGATCTGCGAAACCAGATCGCGCTGGAGGTGAAGACGGCGCTGCTGAATTTGCAGTCGGCGCGCAATGAAGTGCAAGTCGCGAATCTGGGAGTGCAGCTTTCAAAGGAAGAAGTGGATCAAGCGCGGGACCGGTTCAAAGCGGGAGTGGCAAACAACATCGAGGTGATTCAAGCGCAGGATTCCCTGTCGCGTGCCAACGACAATCAGATTGTGGCCTTGTACCGCTTCAACCAGGCACGCGCAGACCTGGCGCGTTCGGTCGGACAAATGGAAAAGGTTTACGCAAAGTAGGCGAGGGGACGATGAGCATCGAGATCGAAGTTGGATTGGAAAACGCGACTAAGGCACCGCGGATCACGGAAGAAGAGCTGCGGATTGAGGAGACGCCCAAAGGGTTAGCGAACCCGAGAGTGAAAAGGCTGCTGTTTGCAAGCGGGACGGTAGTGGTGGCGGCGATCGTGGGATTGTTCGTGTATTACCACAATCGCGAGACGACGGATGACGCGCAGGTGGACGGGCACATCACGCCGATGGCGTCGAAGGTTTATGGACGCGTCGCGCAGGTTTTGGTGGAAGACAACCAGGCGGTGAAGGCGGGGCAGGTGTTGGTGAAGATTGACCCACGTGATTACCAGGCGGCGTTGGATCAAGCGAAGGCTTCGCTGGCGCTCGCGGAGAGCGAAGCGCGTTCCGCGGGAGTGGACGTGCCGAGGACGCGGGAAAACGTGGCGAGCGGAAACTCGAGCGCGGATGCGCAGTTGTTGGGCGCGCAGGCGGATTTGGCGCGTGCCCAGGCTACTTACGAGCAAGCGCAGACGGCGGATTTGGCTTGGGCACAAGCGAACGTGGAAAAGAGCCGTGCCAATGCCGAGTTGGCGAAAGCAGATTTGGCGCGTTACTTGCCATTGATGGAGAAGGGCGAGATTTCAAAGCAACAGTACGACGCGGCGAAAGCCAATGCGGACGCGACGGCAAGCGCGCTACAAGCAGACTTGCAAAAGCAGGCTCAGGCACAGCGCAACGTGGATGTGACCAAGGCACAACTGGACGCGGCGAAGGCGCGAGTCGAGGAAGCGCGGGCGGGAGTAGTTTCGGCCAATGCCAACGTCAAGCAGGTGAGCATGAAGTCGGCGGATGCGCAAGCGAAGCTGGCCAAAGTGGAGCAGGCCCGCGGGGCGCTGGACGCGGCGGAATTGAACTTGAGCTACACGGAGATCACCGCGCCGGTGGATGGTGTGGCCACGCACAAACAAGTAGAACCGGGACAGATTGTGCAGGCAGGACAAGGGTTGCTGGTGGTTGTGCCGCTCGAGAACGTGTGGGTGACCGCGAACTTCAAAGAAACGCAACTGCGCAACATGAGCGCCGGACAGCGCGCGGAAGTGAAGGTGGACACGTACGGAAAGACATTCAGCGGGCGAGTGGATTCAATTGCCGGGGCGACGGGATCGGTACTGAGCCTGCTGCCGCCGGAAAACGCGACCGGGAATTACGTGAAGGTGGTGCAGCGGATTCCCGTAAAAATTGTGCTGGATCCGATTCCTGCGGAGAAAGCGGTTTTGCGGCCGGGAATGAATGTGGACGCGACGGTGATTACAAATTAACAAGGAATAAGGATAGCGATTTGAACGGACATGCGTAGATACAGCAGGGCCTGGGATTAGAAGCGATGCGAAACAGGATTCTAGACAAACTGAGGATGCCGGACGGCACGATCAACCCCTGGGTGATCGCGATTACCGTGACGCTGGCGACCTTCATGGAGGTGCTGGACACCTCCATCGCGAACGTGGCGCTGCCGCACATTGCGGGAAACCTGTCAGCGGGACAAGACGAATCGACGTGGGTGCTGACGTCATACCTGGTTTCGAATGCTATCGTGCTGCCGCTGTCTGGATGGTTTTCGGGCCTGATCGGGCGTAAGAAGTTTTACATGACGTGCGTGGCGATTTTTACGGTGAGTTCGTTCTTGTGCGGGCTGGCGCCGAGCCTGGGCGTTCTGGTGGTTTTCCGAATTTTGCAAGGCGTGGGCGGCGGCGGGTTGCAGCCGAGCGAGCAAGCCATTCTGAACGATACGTTTCCCCTGGAGAAGCGGGGCATGGCGTTTG
>WNFQ01005795.1_pt1 | contig 20557 bp, 18 predicted proteins | sample 5400171 | NCBI WGS metagenome assembly WNFQ01 (sample SAMN13153356, study PRJNA577476) | soil metagenome | isolation source: 20 cm soil under Madrone tree | place: USA:California | collected 2016-06-14 | reverse complement strand
CATCTTTATTATGGCTTTAATTATTTTCCGGAGCCGACGGTGCGGGAGTTCGACCGTTTCGGTTATGCGAAGCAGGAAGTGCGCTACACGGCGCTGGATGCGATGCCAGAAGCGCAGGCGTTGCGCCGCGAAATCGAACGGCAGGAGCGGCGCGGCGATCCGCCGACCTTCAAACGAATTTTGACGGCGATTGGCGTGGACAAAGAGTCCGGTGAAGTGTGGATAGCGATGGGAGACACACTGTTGCGTTTTGACAAGGATGGAAACCGCCGCGCGACGTATTTGATTTACACGCCGGACAACGCGAGGCTCGAAGCAAATGTGATTTTGGTTTTGCAAGACAGGTTAATCATCGGCGGCGATCCGATTGGAATTTACGAATTTGATCGTCCGGCGAGCCGCTGAAGTGAAATTTTGATTTTTTCTCGGAATTCTTTTCCACAGGCAAAAAATTTGCGCGCGGGCAGCCTGAATAATTTCTTTTCGAAGAGAAAATTAGAAAATTTGCGTATCGCCGTCAAAATGAATAGCCTGGAGTGCGCGAGAAAGCGGAGTTGCACAATTTTGGTGCCTGTGGAAAAGTTGTGAATGCAATGTGCAAGCCGTCCTGAGTCTTCGTACACTTTTCGCTTGCCCATAAATCGCCAATCAGAGACAATCCCGCGCTGTCCAAAAGCAGCGGCAAGCGGGCCAACAACGTCGGGATCGCCGCGCGCTGGGCATCAGGGGCCACGAGCACAATAGGGCGCGGGAAAACCCGAAAGCCATCGGAAAGAACGCTGGGAAATCGCTTTCCACAGGAAATCCACACTTGTGGAAATAGCCAGGACACGGATTTTTTGCCTAATGACGACTGCGACGCATATTGCCAAGGATCGAGACATCGCCGGGATGTGGGATAAGTTTCTGGAACGCGTCAAAACGAGGGTAAGCCTCAATACTTTCACTACCTGGTTTGCGCCAACTCGCCTCAACCGCACCGAAGGCGAGACGATTTTCGTGCAGATTCCGACAGTGGTCTTCCGCCAAGTGCTCACGCGGACCTACGGCGAGATTATTCGGGCCGTATTCCATGAATTGGGGATGCCGAGTCTGAAAGTGCAGTATGTTTGCACCGAGGAAGAAGCCGTTCCGGCTCCCGCGGCGGTTCCAGTGAAACAATCAAAGCTGGATTTCGAAAGCAGCGACAATCAATTGCAGTCGCGCTACACGTTTGACACGTTCGTCGTCGGAAAATCGAATGAGTTTGCGCACGCGGCTTCGCGCGCCGTGGCCGAGCAACCTTCGAAGGCATACAACCCGCTGTTTCTGTACGGCGGAGTGGGCATGGGCAAGACGCACTTGATGCACGCCATCGGGCATGTGATCAAGAAACGGAATCCCGCGGCGCGGCTTTGCTATGTCAGCGCGGAAAAGTTCACGATTGAAGTCATTAATTCGCTGCGCTTTGACAAAATGATTTCGTTCCGCGACCGCTTTCACACGGTGGACGTGCTGCTCGTCGACGATATCCAATTCATCGCAGGAAAAGAGCGGACGCAGGAAGAGTTCTTCCACACGTTCAACGCCCTGTACGAACAGGGGAAGCAGATTGTCATTTCGTCCGACTGCCTGCCCAAAGACATCAATTCGATCGAAGAGCGGCTGCGCTCGCGCTTCGAATGGGGCTTGATTGCGGACATCCAGCCGCCGGATCTCGAGACAAAGATTGCGATTTTGCAGAAAAAAGCCGAGAACGACCGGTTTGTTTTACCCGATGATGTCGCCGAATACATCGCGCGGGCGATCAAATCCAACGTGCGTGAGTTGGAAGGCGCGTTAACGCGCTTGATGGCGTATGCCTCCCTGACCGGCGCGGCAATTTCCCTGGCGACGGCGCAACAAGTCCTCCGTAACATCATCGCTTCGCAGGAAAAACGCGTGACCATCGACCTCATCCAGAAACGCGTCAGCGAGCATTTCAATTTGCGTGAGCAGGATTTGAAGATTCGGAGCAACACGCGCGCTATTGCTTTCCCTCGTCAAGTAGCCATGTACATCGTGAAGCAGCTCACCACAGCTTCACTGCCTGAAATTGGCCGGCAATTCGGCGGCAAGCATCACACGACCGTGCTGCACTCCATCAACAAAATTGAAGAAATGCGCCGGTCCGACAAGGATTTGAATCGCACCATCACGCGCCTCATGGACGCGCTGCAGTAAATTCCCTCTCCCAGATAAAAGTTGCCTAAAATTTCCGCGTAGGAATTTTTCCACGCGACCTTTTTGCGTCTCCTTGTGTCAGCGCCCTGCGGAAAAGAAGTGAAAAAGTTGGGGATCATTTGTGAATACGAGAGGAAGAATAGGAGAGCATCGTGACAGTTGCGAACGGCGCGACAAGGTTTTCCGAGATTTTCACAAATGGCCACCTGTAATCCGCCGGAATAAGGCTTGAGGATGGCTCCACTTACAACGCTTTCCACAAATTCACCGAAGTCATCACAACAACAAGGTTCATTTGCGTTCAAAAAATCTAAAATAACAGCTTCCCTTATTGCTCCTTTGTGGTTGTGGATTTCTGCGCGAAGCGCCGTCACCCACAACGATCCACAACACTGAACATTTCCACAGAAAAACGTGCGAGGCGGACTTTTCAGCAACGCAAAAAGCGAGTAAAGTAGCGGCCAGTGTTGTTGCGTCCCCAAGAAAGGTTCTTGTGATAATGACGGCAACCGGAACCGTACGCGAGGAAAGCCAATCCATGGAATTCAGCGTTACAAAGTCGGCGCTGTTGAATGAGCTCACTACTACGCAAGGTGTCGTCGAGCGCAAGACGACCATCCCGATTCTTTCCAATCTTTTGGTGGAGGCGAAGGAGAGCCGGCTGACGATCACCGCGACGGACCTGGAGTTGAGTGTTCGCACGTCTTGCGAAGCCAAAGTGAAGAAGGAAGGCGCGGGGACGATTCCGGCCAAGAAACTTCTTGAGCTTGTGCGCTTGTTGCCGGAAGGCGAGATCAAATTCAAGCTGCTGGACAATCACTGGGTTGAAATCGTCAGCGACAAGAAGAAATACAAGCTCGTCGGGATGGCTAAGGAAAATTTCCCCGCGCTGCCGGTCATGCCGCACGTGATGGTGAAGATTCCCACAACGACGCTCGAAAGCTTGATCGGAAAGACAAAGTTTGCGATTTCCATGGAAGAGTCGCGTTACACGCTGAATGGCGGTTTGCTGATCCTCAAGCCGGACACGGTTGCGATGGTCGCAACCGACGGCCACCGTCTGGCGCTTGCCGAGACCGACCAAAAACTCGCCGGTCTAAATGGCGAAGTGAAAGTGCTGATTCCGAAGAAAGCCATGGACGAAGTCGAAAAATTAGCCAGCGCGTCCGGCTCCGATGCGCAAATGGAATTCGCCAAGGACGAAAGCCATCTCTTCTTCCAGGCGGGCCACCGCTTGCTGATTTCGCGTATTCTCACGGGGCAATTTCCAAATTACGAAGCCGTGCTTCCCCGCGACAATAACAAAAGCATCGTGCTCGAGCGCGCCGAACTTACCGACGCCGTGCGCCGCGTTTCGCAACTTGCGGATCAGCGCTCGCACGCCGTGAAACTTGCCGTTTCGAAAGAAGGCGTCGAAATTTCTGCTTCCAGCCCCGAATACGGCGAAGCCAAGGAAAATATCGACAAGGAATACAAGGGCGATCCCATCGCCATCGGATTCAATTCCAGCTACATGCTCGATTTTCTCGCCGCCGCCGCGGATGGCCCGGTTAGCATCGAACTGAAGGACGAACAGTCCGCCGGCCAGATGCGCCCGCTCGCCGACGAATCTTATCGCTACCGCTACATCATCATGCCCATGCGCATCTGAGCGGCATCTCAAGAAAATTTTTCCGCTCTATTTCTATCGCTATATTTTTTTTCTCTCCGGCTATACTGTCCTTCCCCAGCTTTGTCATCGCAATTGTGATCTCAAATAAACTGCGGAATTCATGTCCAAACAAAAAAGTTCACGCGCCATTGTGCAAACCGGTTTGATTGCCAAGAGCATTTATTTCCTTCACGGCAGCCGCGTCATGCTGGACTCCGATCTCGCCGCGCTCTATCGCGTGACCACGAAAGGCCTGAACAGAGCCGTGAAGCGAAATATCGAACGCTTTCCGGCCGATTTCATGTTTCAACTGACTGAGAAAGAGGCCGAAGCTTTGAGGCTCCAATCTGGCACCTCAAAGACTTCCGGCCGCGGCGGCCGCCGCTATTTGCCCTATGTCTTTACTGAGCACGGCATCGCCATGCTCTCCAGCGTTCTGAACAGCGATCGCGCCGTGCAAATGAACATCGCGATCATGCGCGCCTTCTTGCAGCTTCGCGCCATGCTCGCCACGCACGAAGATTTGAAGCGAAAGATAATGCACATGGAAAGGCGCTATGACGCGCGATTTCAGGCCATTTTCGCCGCTTTGCGTGAGATGCTGGACGAGCCGGAGCCGTCAAAACGGCAGATCGGATTTCATACTCAACTAGATAAAAAGTCCCGCCAAACCAAGGCGTAAAGTTATTTGTAACCAAAAGAAAATAAACAACTTAAACTTCGTAGAACTACACTTCACCCCTTGAGAATCCGCTCAGAATTCGGTAGAATTCAAGCGTTGTCGATTCGCAGTTGCTTCCTCTAAATCGACACGTTCGCCAAGTGAATTTGGGCCTGCTTTTCCGCTTCGCGCCAGAGGCGATTGGCCAAAATTCGCGTGGAGTTGTTTGAGTCTTCGCCGCGTCTCGCTGCGCGAGACGGGATGGAGCAGGAACCCTACGAGTTCCGGAATGCCCAGCGCGGGTCGCTTGCGATCCTGCTCGTTGCCGGAATCAAAGGGTAAGGAACGCGCCGCTTCGCGGCTGTCCCTGAAGGACGCACGGAAAAATCCGCACGCACGCCTTTCCTAGCTTCCAGAGAAATTTCGCGAGCTTAGCAGCTCGCAGTGTAATTCGCAGTTTGTTTTTGCGCTTCGCACGCACGCAAAGATTCGTTGTAGCCGGGATTCGCACCGAGGGAGAAAAAATGGGCGACAAAGAAAACATCGTCGGCAAAACGACTACCGGGCATCAATACGACGCGAAGTCCATCAAAGTGCTCGGCGGACTCGAAGCCGTGCGCCTGCGTCCCGCGATGTACATCGGTTCGACCGGCGAAATGGGTTTGCATCACCTCGTCTGGGAAGTTGTGGACAACTCCGTGGACGAAGCGATGGCCGGCTTTGCGGATGAAGTGAACGTCACCGTTCACGAAGACAATTCTGTAACTGTAATCGATAACGGTCGCGGCATTCCCGTGGACATGCACGCCACCGAAAAACGTCCCGCCGCTGAGGTCGTTCTAACCGTTCTCCACGCCGGCGGAAAATTTGACAGCGACACGTACAAAGTTTCCGGCGGTTTGCACGGCGTCGGCGTTTCCGTCGTCAACGCGCTCTCCGATTGGCTCGAACTTGAAATTCAACGCGATGGCGCCGTCTGGGAACAGACTTACGAAAAAGGCAAGCCCACCTCGAAACTCAAGCAGACCGGAAAAACGCGCAAAACAGGCACGAAAGTCACCTTCCATCCCGACGCGAGCATTTTTGAAAAAACCGTTTTCAGCTACGACACGCTCGCCACACGCCTCCGCGAATACGCTTTCCTTAACAAAGGCCTGAAAATTACGCTCACGGACGAGCGCGCCGAAAAGAGCGCGGAGTTTCGCTTCACCGGCGGCATCGCGGAATTTGTGAAGCACCTCAATCGCGGTAAGGAAACGCTCCACGATTCTCCGATCTACATGGAAGGCAAGCGCGGCAACGTCGAAATCGAAATCGCGTTGCAGTACAACGACAGCTACGGCGAAAACGTTTTCGCGTTCGCCAACACCATCAACACCGTGGACGGCGGCACACATCTCTCCGGCTTCCGCTCCGCCTTGACGCGCACCATCAACAATTTCGCCTCCGCCAACGGCATGCTCAAGGAGCAAAAGGACGAAGTCAGCATCACCGGCGATGACGTGCGCGAAGGACTTGTCGCCGTCGTCAGCGTGCGTCTGCCGCAGCCGCAGTTCGAAGGTCAAACGAAAGGCAAGCTCAACAGCGACATCAAGGGCGACGTCGAGCAGATCGTCAACGAGCGCCTCAGCGAATGGTTTGACAAGCACTCGACCGTCGCGCGGCGCATCATCGGCAAGTGCATTGATGCCGCACGCGCCCGCGAAGCGGCCCGCAAAGCCCGCGAACTGACGCGCCGCAAATCGGCAATGGATTCCAGCGGCCTGCCGGGAAAACTCGCCGATTGCCAGGAGCGGGACCCCAGCCGCTGCGAACTGTTCGTAGTTGAGGGTGAGTCTGCAGGCGGCTCCGCGAAAATGGGCCGCGATCGCAAATACCAGGCAATTCTTCCCCTCAAGGGAAAAATTCTGAACGTCGAAAAAGCGCGCTACGACAAGATGCTCGGCCACGAAGAAATTCGTGCCATCATCACCGCGCTCGGCACCGGCATCGGCAAGGACGATTTCGACGCCGGAAAGCTCCGCTACCACAAAATTATTCTGATGACCGACGCGGACGTCGACGGCAGCCACATTCGAACATTGCTGCTCACGTTCTTCTTCCGCCATATGAAGGAGTTGATTGAGCGCGGCCACGTTTACATAGCGCAACCGCCACTGTATCGCGTGAAGCGCGGCAAAACAGAAAAATACATTCGTGACGAACGCGATTTCGCACGCGAGCTGATGAAGCGCGCCACGGAAGACCACATCGTAAAGGCAAAAGAAGGCGCGAACCTGGATGGTGCCAAGCTTACTTCGTTTTTGCTGAATGTTCAGGAATACGAAGCCGCCGCGGCGAAACTTGGCCGGCGTCTGCGCGAACCCGCGCTTGTCGAACTCCTTGCGGAAAGCGGGCTCGAAAAGAAAACCGATTTCGAAGACAAGAAAGCGCTTGAGAAGCTTTTGAAAGAAATCGACAAGGCCAAGCTGAAGCTCGAAGGAAAACTTGCCTTCGACGAAGAGCACAGCCTCTACGAAATTCAGTTTGGGCCGCCGCATAACCAGAAAATCAATTGGGGGCTGGCGTCGAATCCCGAATACAAGCGGCTGCGCGCGCTGACGAAGCAGATCGAGGAGTTCAACCATCCGCCGTTCACCGTGCAGCGTAACGGCACGAAGGTGAACAAGGAAAAAGCCACGGACGTCTTGAATTACGTCGTGGAAGACGCCAAAAAAGATTTCACCATTACGCGATTCAAAGGCCTCGGCGAAATGAACGCGGAGCAGCTCTGGGACACGACCATGAACGCGGACACGCGCACGCTCCTCCAGGTGAAACTCGAAGACGCCGTCGCCGCCGAAGATATTTTCACGACGCTAATGGGCGAAAACGTCGAAGCGCGCCGCAAATTCATCGAAGAAAACGCCCTCGAAGTTGTGAATCTGGATATTTAGCCGTTCGATGCTTTACCAATTAGGATGGACAACGCTTCCGGGATTGCGTGGATTGGGTTGCTCGGAGTTTCGCGCTGCGGCGACTGATGCACCGGATTCAATCAACGGCGTCGTAGTGGAATTTGGCAGTGACGCGGAGCGCGACGCGTTTTTGAAGCGGCTCGAAGCGGAATTTTCGTCTCGGCGCTTTACCAACGGCGCCGATGCGTTCGACACGGTAAAAGCCTGGGTACTCGAAAAGGCGCCTAGAAGTTAAACAAATTTAGCTTTTTAGAACGAAGCTGAGGACACATGGCGGACGAAACAAAAACATCAATAGTGCTTCCGATTGATATCGAAGCGGAGATGAGGAAGTCGTATCTCGACTACTCGATGAGTGTCATCATCGCGCGCGCCCTTCCCGATGTGCGCGATGGCCTCAAACCCGTGCAGCGCCGCATCCTCGTAGCGATGAACGATCTCGGCCTCGCTTCGAACCGCGGCTACCGCAAATGCGCGAAAATCTGCGGCGACACTTCCGGCAACTATCACCCGCACGGCGAGGCAGTCATCTATCCCGCGCTGGTCCGCCTCGCGCAAGACTTCAACATGCGCTACCCGCTGATCGATGGCCAGGGGAATTTCGGTTCCGTGGACGGCGATCCTCCCGCGGCCATGCGGTACACGGAAGCACGGCTCGCGAAAATTTCCGAAGACATTCTCGCCGACCTCGAGAAGGAAACCGTCGATTTCGTTCCGAACTTCGATCAGACGCGCGAAGAGCCGGTCGTTCTTCCTTCGCGCATCCCGAATCTTCTGGTCAACGGCGCTAGCGGCATCGCCGTCGGTATGGCGACAAATATTCCCCCGCACAACCTGCGCGAAATCGTGGACGCCGCGATTTTGCTCATTGAAAAGCCCGACGCGACGCTCAAGGAAGTGATGAAGATCGTTCCTGGCCCGGATTTTCCGACCGGCGCGTACATCGCCGGCCGCGAAGGCATTGAAGCCGCATACAAAAACGGCCGCGGCAGCTTCACGATGCGCGCGAAAGCCGCCATTGAAGAGGCCAGCAAGGACCGCGAAAACATCGTCATCACCGAAATTCCCTACCAGGTGAACAAGGCGAAGATGATTGAGCGCATCGCCGAACTGGTTCAGAACAAGAAGATCGAAGGCATCTCCGACGTGCGCGACGAATCTTCGCGCGAAGGCATGCGCGTCGTCATCGAGCTGAAGCGCGGCGAAGAATCGCAGCTCATTCTGAACAATCTCTTCAAGCACACGCAGATGCAGGAATCGTTTGGCATGATTCTGCTCGCGATCGTCGGCGGTCAGCCGCGCGAGCTCGGCCTGATTCCACTCATCAAGCTCTTCATCGAACACCGCATGGAAGTCGTTCGCCGGCGCACCGTTTTCGAATTGCGCAAGGCGGAAGAGCGCGAACACATTTTGGTCGGTTACCAGATCGCGCTCGATCATCTGGACTACGTAATCCGCGTGATCCGCGGGTCTTCATCGAAAAAGCTCGAAGGTGTGAAGCTCGACGGCCGCAAATACCGCTTCGTCGGTGCCGCGGAAGTCGAAGCCGCCGGCCGCCCGGGCGCTCTCACCCTGAGCTATAAACAAATTGACGCCATTCTCGAACTGCAATTGCACCGCCTCACTCAGCTTTCCATCGATGAGATTCTCAACGAACTGAAATCCATCCGCGACTTGATCGCCGAGTTGAAAGAAATTCTCGCGAGCGAGCGCAAGCTGAAGTCCGTCATTACCGCGGAACTCAAAGAAGTTCACAAAGCCTATGGCGACGATCGCCGCACGCAGATTGTGGACAAGGTCGATGAAATCAAGCTCGAAGACTTAATCGCCGATACCGACATGCTCATCACCGTGAGCCATGCCGGCTACATCAAGCGCACGGCGGCGGACACCTACCGCCATCAGTCACGCGGCGGCAAAGGACGAATCGGCGCAAAGACGAAGGAAGAAGATTTCGTCGAACACCTCTTCGTCGCCTCGGCGCACAGCTATATTTTGCTTTTCACGTCGAAGGGCCGCGTCTACTGGCAGAAAGTCTACGAACTGCCGGAAGCCGCGGCAGCAACGCGCGGAAAGGCGATCAGCAGCCTCGTGAAATTCCAGGAAGATGAAAAGCTGACCGCGCTTGTCGCAGCGCGCAGCCTCGAGGAAGCCGACAAGTTCGTCTTCATGGCCACAAAAAACGGCACCGTGAAGAAATCTTCGCTCACGGAATTTTCCAATCCGCGTTCGACGGGAATCATCGCCATCAGCCTCGAAGCGAAAGACGAACTCATCGGGGCGAAACTCACGGATGGAAAACAGATGATTTTTCTTGCCAGCCATGAAGGCCAGGCTATTCTCTTCCGCGAAACGGAAGTGCGCGCCATGGGCCGCAACGCCGGCGGCGTGAACGGCATGGACCTCGACAAGGAGGACTACGTCGTCAGCATGGACGCCGTCCAGCCCGATTTCGAAATCATCGCCAAAGAACGCAAGAAAACGACACAGAATCTCGAAGAGCTTGAAAACGAAGACATCAAGGATTCGCTGACCACGCTGATGCTGACCGTTTCGGAAAAAGGCTACGGAAAGCGCACGGCGCTTGCGGAATACCGCATCACTTCGCGCGGCGGCAAGGGTGTCGTGAACATGAAGACGACCGACCGCAACGGCTCCGTCGTAGCGACGCTGCAGGTGACCGAAGAATCCGACGTGATGATCATCACCGAGCACGGCAAAGTCATTCGCGTGCACGCGAACGAAATTCGCGAAGCGGGCCGCTCGACGCAAGGTGTTCGTTTGCTGAAACTCGACGGCGAAGATTCCATCGCCGCTGCGGCTGTTCTCCAGGAAGAAGACGAAGGCGAAAAGAAGTAGGCTGAAACCAGCCTGGAGCGCGGCCAAAATCCCGCAATAGCATCTTTTCGCGGCGCGAAAATTCTGCCTGAGTGCTAAACTTCTCAGGCCATGAAAACTTCGCGCCGCGCTTTTTTCCTCGCATTCCTGCTTATTCCCATCCTGCTTGCTGACGGCAAGGACAAAAACAAGAAGCCCCCGCCGGCAAAAAAGGATTTCCTTGCTTTCGTCGGCACGTACACCGCAAAAACGCAAAGCAAAGGGATTTACGCGTTTCGCTATGACGCAAGCAGCGGCAAACTTACCGCGCTGGGAGTAGCGGCGGAGACTCCTGATCCTTCTTTTGTGGCAATTCATCCGACCGGAAAATATCTCTACGCAGTAAACGAGAGCGGAAAGTCCAGCAAGGTCACTTCGTTCGCGCTGGACGCGAAAACCGGAAAACTAACGCAACTGAATCAAGTGCCTTCGCTCGGCGAGGATCCCTGTTACATCGCGTTCGACCAGACCGGCAAATACATTCTCGTCGCGAATTACACCTCGGGAACGCTTGTAGTCTTTCCGGTTTTGACGGACGGCAAAATCGGCGAGAAGACCGCGCTCATTCAAGACAACGGCACGCTCGGGCCGAACAAAGAGCGGCAGGAAGGTCCTCACGCGCATTGGATTGAAACCAGCGCGGACAATCATTTCGCGCTCGCGGCGGATCTGGGTCTCGATGAAATTCTGATTTTCCAATTTGATGCCGCGAAGGGAACGCTGGCGCCGCACCTGCCGGCGTCGGCAAACCTGAAAGCGGGCTCGGGACCGCGCCACGCGGCGTTTTCGCCGAATGGAAAATTCCTGTTTGTAGTAAGCGAACTGTCTTCCACGGCGACCAGTTTTTCTTTCGATGCGAAGAAAGGAACGCTGAAACAGATCAACAGTTTGTCCACGCTGCCCCCGGAATTCTCCGGGCGCAACGACGTTGCAGAAATCGCCGTGCACCCCAGCGGAAAATTTCTCTACGTCTCCAACCGGGGACTGGACAGCATTGCCGTTTTCGCAATCGATAAGAAAAGCGGAAGATTAACCCAAATGGGCGGCGTACCCACGGGCGGCAAGGAGCCGCGCCATTTTGCACTCGACCCCGCGGGGAATTTTGTGTTCGTCGAAAATCAGTTGAGCGACACGATCGTCGCATTTCACGTGGACCCGAACAGCGGGCAGCTTACGCCGACGGGCGACACGCTTTCTGTTCCGTCGCCGGTGTGTCTGAAATTTGTTCCCGCTCAATAATCTCAACGACGAGTTTTCTGCACACTGTTTCGATTTAGTTGAGTTTTTGGTTTCTGCGATACGATCTCGCACTTGCCATCTGGGGAGATGTCCATGAACCGCATTTTTATCTCTAAACTCTGTTTGCTCGCAGTATTCGCATTGAGCGCTGCGCCTTTATGTCTGGCCGACGGCGAGTCAGTGCCTGCGCGGGATCCGAAGCAGCCGATGGACGAGGCGTACACGGCGAAAATACGCAAATACACGACCGCGCCATATTTCTCCTCGCCGCTTGTGGATTATTTGCCGGCTTCCAGGAATGTGCCGACGCCGGAAGTTGTACTGGGCGATGTTGCGGGCGCACCGGGAATTCTTCCTTACGCGGAAGAAGTTTATAAGTACATGCGTATGCTGGAAACAGCCAGCCCGCGCGTGAAAGTAATCTCTATCGGAAAAACAGAAGAGGGCCGCGAAATGATCGCGGTTGCAGTTTCATCGGAGGAAAATCTCAAGAATCTGGAAGAAAATCGCGCGCGCCTCGCGAAGTTGGCCGATCCGCGCACGATTCATCTCGACGACGCGGAAGCGGACAGGATCGTCGCAGAAAGCACGCCGGTTTACTACATCACGGGCACAATTCACTCGCCAGAGACGGGTGCTCCGACCGCGTTGATGGAACTTGCTTACCGGCTTGCCGTGGATGAAAGTCCGTACATCAAAGACATTCGCGATGGCGTCATTACGCTGATTACTCCAGTGGTCGAAGTAGACGGCCGCGACCGCGTGGTGGACATTTACAAATGGCATCTGGCGCATCCGAACCAGTTCTATCCGCCGCTGATTTATTGGGGCAAGTACGTCGCACACGACAACAACCGCGATGCAATGGGCGTGACGCTGAAGCTCACGGAAAATGTACTGAACACGTACGTAGACTGGCAAGCGCAAGTGCTGCACGACTTGCACGAATCGGTGCCGTATCTTTACGACAACACCGTCGGTGATGGTCCGTACAATGCGTGGATCGATCCGATTCTGGCCGACGAATGGAACATGATTGCTTCGCGAAACGTGGCGGACATGACGAAGTTCGGGATGCCGGGCGTTTTCACTCATGGCGATTTCGATACTTGGTCACCGGGATATCTAATGTTCCTCGCCGCGCTGCACAACGGCATCAGCCTGCTGTACGAAACGTTCGGCAACGGCAACGCCGACACGCGCGAACGCACACTGGAGCCGGACGAGTACGCGCGCACGTGGTTCAAGCAAAATCCGCCGCTGCCGAAAACGCTGTGGTCGCAGCGCGACAACAATAACTAAAGTTGGAGATTTCGAGCGCGAAGTCTGCGGGCACCATCACTTTGCTTGTGCAGATAGAAAAGAAAAAAGAAGGCGAGAAAACTGGCGACGCGAAAGAAGTGAAAGAGGAAAAGAAGGAACCAACAACAAAGTCATTTCCAGCCGGAAGTTACGTGATTCGCATGGATCAGCCGTATTCGCGCATCGCGGACGCTCTGCTCGATCATCAATATTGGAGCCCGGAGGACCCGCAGAAGACGCCGTACGACGATACGGGCTGGACTTTTGGCGAATTGTTCGGCGTGCAAGTGGTTCGCGTGACGGATGCAAAAATTCTGGATGCGCCGATGGAGAAAGTCAGCGATGTGCGCGCGCCCGGCGGCGTGAAAGGCGATGGCGGAATTTTTGCAATCAACAATCACGCGGAGCCTGCGCTGGCGACGCTGCGGTACAAATTGAAGGACGCGACAATTGAGGCGGCGGAAGAAGCTTTTGACACGAGCGGAACAAAATTTGCGCGGGGAACATTTTTGATTCGCGATGCAAAACGCGCCGAGGTGGAGAACGCCGCGAAAGAATTGGGGCTGCAGGCCGTAGCACTGGGCGCAGCTCCCGGCGTGAAAACACATCCGATTCGCGCCGCGCGCATCGCGTACATCCATACCTGGTTGAGCACGCAGACAGAAGGCTGGTGGCGGCTGGCGCTCGATTCGATGCAAATTCCCTACGACTACATGAGCACGCAAGCGATTGCGAAGATTCCCGATTTGCGCGCGAAGTACGACGTGATTCTTTTTCCGCCAGTTGGGTTCAACGCATCGGCAAATGCGATTATCCAGGGATTGCCGACGGCGTGGGGAAATCCGCTGCCGTGGCAAAACACGCCGCTCACGCCGAATCTTGTTGGAAAAAATGATTCGACCGACGACATGCGGCCCGGCCTTGGACTCGATGGAGTGGCGAAGCTGCAAAGTTTTGTCGAAAAAGGCGGCGTGCTCTTGACAGCGGACGACACCGCGCAGTTTGCGCTTTCGATTGGGATGGGCGTGGCCGGGGGGCGCAGGCGGCGGCACCTGGGGCCGGATATGCGGCAACGGCCCACGGGACGCGGCACGAAAGACGAGCCCGACTACGCCGTGGGGCGCTCCGGAATGGAAGCGCCGGAAGAGCCGGAATCGGAAATTTGGGAATATCCGCCGGTGACGGACGAGCAGAAGCACAACAACGCGCGAGTGATTCCGCTGGCAAACCGCGCGCGGGTGGTTCTGCGGTACGCCAACACGAAGGACCTGCTGATTTCCGGCCTCGTGGATGGCGGCGGAGATATTGCGCAGCATCCGGCGGTGCTGGATGTGCCGTTCGGGCAGGGGCACGTGGTGCTGTTTTCCATCAATCCCGTGTACCGAGGAGAAACGCGAGGCACTTATTCGCTCGTGCTAAACACCGTGCTGAATTTTGACAGCCTGAACGCCGGGCGAAAAGACGCAGCGAAATAAATCACGGAAGAACCCCTTTCAACACAGAGAGCACGGAGCAGAGAGAGCACTGAGTTCACTGCGAAGCCTACTGCCGACCGGGGTGTTGCTTGCCAATTGCGGGGTTTGGAGTACAATCCCCGCGGCAATGGCCAAGCGAAAAGCAAAGAAGGCTTCCCGAAAAAGCAGAGGCTCGCGGAGAGCGAGCGCGGCAAACCACCATGTGAAGTTGCCGAAGAGCGGCGTGACGATTGTGGTGCTGCTGCGCGCCCGCGCGGGGCATGAGCCGTTCCTCGAAGCGGAGTTGCGCGCGCTGGTGCCCCCGACGCGGAAGGAAGAAGGCTGCCTGCAATACGACCTGCACCGCGCGGCGGACGGGACCGGCGCATTTTTGCTGCACGAAGTGTGGGAGTCGCGAGAACACCATACCGCTCACACCAAGACGGATCATTTTTTGCGGTGGAATGCGCGGAAGGATGCGCTGCTGGCGTCGCGCGATGCGACGTTTTGGACGCAGGTTGTGTAACTGGCCGCGTGCCCCACGCCCTCCCCCACTTTTGCGTAAGTGTTGATTCTAAAGGAGGTTAGCGGTTGCCGTTTACCGTGGGCCGTTTGCCCGAAGAAGAGTGGGGAGTTTTCGTTTTTGTCGCGAATTGTCAAAGAGCGGTGCGCTACGATCGCCGTGCACGTACAAAAAACAACCATAGCACATGTTTCCCATATTGTCAAGTTTACTCAATTAGAATTAACGTACGAGATTCGGCAGGAGGCAACATGGAAATCAAACGAGCGGGTTCACAAGCTTCGACGAAGGGGCCGGCGGACTGGTTCACGGGAACGGTGCGGATCGATCCGCTGTTTCAGGCGCCGGACCCGGCGTTAGTTTCCGGCGCGAGCGCGACATTCGAACCGGGAGCACGGACGGCGTGGCACACGCATCCGCTGGGACAGACGCTGATTGTGACGGCCGGATGCGGATGGGCACAACGCGAAGGCGGGCCTGTGGAGGAGATTCGTCCTGGCGATGTGGTGTGGTTCGCGGCGGGGGAAAAGCATTGGCATGGTGCCGCGCCAACGACAGCGATGACGCACATCGCGATTCAGGAAAAGAGGGATGGGAAGGTAGTGGAGTGGATGGAGAAGGTGAGCGAGGAAGAGTATCGGAGGTGAGTTTTTGGCCAGAGAGGCGATGAGAACACAGAGTTCGGAGAGAAGGCACAAAGGGGGTGACGCGCCCTACGGCGCTTTGGATTGTCTTGATCGACTTCTCAGCCCTGACGAATCTGTGTCGCAACTCGAGTTTCGGTCCATTTTTTGGGACCTCGGCGCAGGGTGCGGTAGCGGATCAAGTTGTGCGCGATCGATGCCAGCGCCCATTCAACCGCGGTTGCCGGCCTTCCTCGGCGTTGGAACTGCCGCATCCCACGTTGTTCCTTTAAAGTCCCGAACACCGGCTCGATCATCAATGGGTGGGCCAGTTTGAACGTTGCCCGAAGCGTTTACGTGATCTCAAGGGAAGGCGGTACTCCGAAACGAGTGCTGGCAAGCGAACAAAGCCAAACGGACGCAAACTGGTCGCGGGATGGAAATCAATTGATTTTCGGCACTCTGTTTGTTCCAAACGCTCCAATTTCTGTCTTTGATCTTCGCTCCCAGACTGTCACAACTTTGACGGGTTCCAATGGGCTCTTTAACCCGCAATGGTCGCCGGATGGCAATTTCATAACGGCACTTACGAGCGGCAGCCCGGCAAAGCTAATGCTTTTTGATGTCCGCTCTCAAGAGTGGAACGAGGTTGCCGATTTTTCCGTGGGTTATCCAACCTGGTCGCACGGCGGAAAATATATTTATTTTCAGTTTTTGAAGAAAGCAGGGGATCAAGAAGCACATCAAAGTATCGGGCGGGTAAGATTGCAGGATCGCAAGATTGAGAAGGTCGTAGATATGAAGGACGTTGGCCGGATGACAACCGGAACTTTTGTGGAATGGTTTGGACTCGCGCCGGATGACTCTCCATTGTTTGCCCGGGATATCAGTACACAGGAAATCTACGCACTCGATGTTGAATGGCCCTAAGTTGCGGACTTAGCCATGCGGATGACGGGGAGGGATTCGCCGTTGCGGAGAGGGACGGCGATGGGCTCGATGACGCGATAGCCGCGGAGTTTGTAGAGCGGGACGCCGGTGAGCGTGGAGCCCATTTCGAAGCGAGTGAAGCCTGCGGCTCTGGCGGCGTTTTCGCAAGTTTCGAGGAGCAGAGTGCCGAGGCCGCGGCGAGCCCAGTCGGGGTGGACGAAGATGGCACGGATTTTGGCGCCGTCGGTGGCCGGATCGAGAAATTCAGGTTCGCGAACGGCGGCGTGGTCGCTGCCGAAGAGGGTTTTGCGTTTGCTCCAGCCGCCGCAGGCGACGATGGTTTTTGCACTTGAGTCTGCGATTTCTGCAACGAAATAGGTTTGGTCGGCGATGAGTTGGGTATCGAGGCCGAGGACGGTGCCGAGAGCGCCTTCGATTTGTTTGGGCGTGTAATCGTTGGCCTGGAGGATGCGGACGGAGGATTCGATGAGAGCGTCCAGAGCGGGGACGTCGGCGGAAGTGGCGAGGCGGACGGAGAACACGGCGGACATTGGATAATGATACGACGGAAGAAGAGATAGCCACAGAGTCACAGAGAGCACAGAGGAATGAAGAGACTCAACACACGGAGAAAAAGAAGAAGGGCCGACTCAGAAGTCGGCCCCTACAACGGCGGCTCCTACCAAGCTATTACTCGTCGGAGGCGGCTACGTAGTAGCCAGGGCGGGAGCGGAGTTTAAGATTGCGGTATTTGGGGTCGACGAGACTCACTTTAATTTCATGAAAGCCCTCTTCGTTGGTTCCTGAAGGCGAATAGCCGAGCGTGTATTGGGTGTGCAGCTCGCCGCCGATTTCGTCCAGGGCTTTTTCGATGGTGCGGTCCTTGAAGGTGGCGAAGTGTGCGCCGCCGGTTGCAGTCGCTGCGACTTCAAGCGCGTGGGCGCTGATTTGATCCTTGACGTGCGAAACGGCCCAGACCGCGAGCGCCATCAGGTCCACCGTGTTGTTGAGGCGCGGGTCTTCTTCGACGGGGACCGGCGGGCCGCCGGGTATGGGCGGCAGAGGATAGGTGCCGGGTGGCGCGATGTCCGTGCGATTCTGTTTTGGCTCGGCTTTGAGAAGAGCTTTGGTCGTTGAAAGGCCGACGCTGTAGATGGTGATATTCGCGAGCTGCGCTTTGCGAAGAACCTCGCCGAGTTTGGTTTTGCTTTCGTAGTCGGTGGCTTCCGAAACGATGAGCATGATGCGGCGACGGCCGGGAGAAACGGGAGTCGCCTCAGGCAAGCCGGAAAGCATTTCCACGCCGACGCCCATTGCATCGTAAAGGCGCGAGCCGGACGTGCTGGCGTGCAGCTGGGCAACGGATCTTTGAATTGCGTCGGCGTTTTTTGAAAAGGGCAAAAGCTTATCAATGGTGTCGTTGAAGCCGACGATGGCGGCTTCGCCGTCTGCGCCCAAAATTGTTTCCGTGATTAGGATTCCCGTTTTTTGAACGGCCGGCAGCAGCGGCGCAACGCGCGAGCTTGTTTCGAACAGCACCACGAGCGAAACGGGATCGCCACCGACGTCGAAGTGCGAAATGGTTTGCGAGACGCCGTGATCGGTGAGGCGAAAATCCTTTGCTTCGAGGCTGGTGACGATCTGGTCTTTCGAATCGCGCACGGTCACAGGCGCGTTGACGAGGACGACCTTGGCTTTGATTGCAGCTTCGGAGCGTTTGGGAGCTTGCTGAATGGGAACGTCCGGGCGGGGAACCATTGGGCCATCGGGAGATTGACCAGAAGAGATTTGAGGAAAGAAAGAAATCGTGCAGGCGAAGAAGGCGAGTTTTGCTAGTCGCGTCATGTGGCTGTGCTACCCGGAGTGTACTCAATTCGACGCGGAGGGGGCGCGGGAAGTTGCCGCGAAGGGGCGCGATTCCTACAATGGGAGGTCTGCATCGGGGGTTAAACGCATGTCCGAAGAACGAAGCGCCAAACTGAAGCCGCAGCACGCACCAAAAGCGCCGCACGAGGACGCAAACTTTTTGGAGAGCACACCGGCGCGGCCGCTGCGCATTCTGGCGGAGTACATCAATCCGCTGGCGCAGCTAAAGCGAGAGGGCATCGGCGACACGATCGTGATGTTCGGGTCGGCGAGGCTCGATTCGCACGAAGTGGCGGCGGGGCGGTTGACGCGATTGAAAGACAAGAAAGTTTCGGGGCTGAACAAGGAGGAGAAAGCGAAACATCGCGCGGCTTTGCGGGCGGCGAAGAGCGCGCTCGAAATGTCGCGCTACTACGAAGAGGCACGGCAGCTTTCACACAAGATTACGACGTGGGCGCTCTCGCTGGGTCCGCGGCCGCGGCGTTTTGTGGTTTGTTCCGGCGGTGGGCCGGGAATCATGGAAGCGGCGAATCGCGGCGCGTATGAAGCGGGGGGAAAATCCATCGGGCTTTCCATCGAGCTGCCACACGAGCAGTTTGCGAATCCCTATATCAGCCCGGAACTGAGTTTCAATTTTCATTATTTTTTTATGCGCAAATTGTGGTTCGCGCAGATTGCAAAAGCTCTGATTGTTTTTCCCGGTGGGTTCGGAACAATGGACGAACTTTGGGAAATGATGACGCTGCTGCAGACGGAAAAATTGGCGAAGAACAACATGATTCTAATTTACGGCCGCAAATACTGGGACGACGTTTTGAATTGGAAGGCGATGGTGCGCTGGGGGACGATCAACGAGGACGAATACAAGCTTTTGCAGTTTGCGGACAACGTGGACGAAGCGTTCGACCTGGTGCGCGCGGGCATGGAGAAATACCACATGGACGTGGACCCTTTTTTGCAGGCGTACTGAGTTGGTACGGTTCCGTTTGAGTTTTGACTTATTGCGTCACGAACAAGAGACGCAAACCGCTGGCGAAAAGAAATAGTTGCCAGCGAAGTCTCTTCCTCACAACTTTTGAGCCGGCGAAGTGTTTAAACAAGCTGAGGTAGAACCATGCAAATACAGGGGAATCCTGCATGGTGCAGCGAAGGCCCGGCCTCTAGCCTAACCTGAGGAGGCGAAATGAAAGCCATAGTTACACGTCGATGGAAAACAGGCCTGGTCCGATTTGCTTGCGGGGCAATGATGCTCGGTTGAAAAGCACGGTTACAACAGCCGGCAGGCGGACCACTGGAGGCACGAGCTCCATGAAGCTAGAGAATGGGATGAGCATGAGCATCGCTGGCACGACCAGCACGACTGGGATGATCACGATCATGACCACGACCGGCCCTAAGAATTGAAGTTTAGCCGGAATGAAGAGCGCTCCGACCGAGTCGGGGCGCTCTTTTGTTTTTGGCGAGATTAGGAATGAACAGATTTGACGGTTTTGGAAAGACGCAACCTTTTGCTGCGAAAAGTGTTTTATGAGTGTCTGCAAACAGTAGAAAGACGGCTCGGAAGATTGGGAGGAGATCATGAACACGATTCTTGCAAAGGGAAAGAACCTGTTTGCGAAAGTGGCGCTCGCGACGGCAGCCCTGGGCGGTTTTCTTGCGTTTTTCGGAGCCGGCACGGCTTCGGCGCGGCCCGTGGTTTACGTACATGGGCGTACGCATGCGGTGATTGTCGGCGGATATTATGGCCCGCGATATTACTACGGCCCGAGGCCTGTTTATGTTGGACCGGTGTATCGCCCGTATTATGGTCCCTATTACAGGCCATACCGTGTTTACCGCTTCTGGGATGAGCGCAATCACTGCTGGCGCTATCGCTAAGCGCGGCTGAAGATTTTACCCCCAAAGAAGAAGAGGGAAAAAAGGGCGCCCCGACTGAGTCGGAGCGCCCTTTGTGTTGGGGAGGCAGAAAAATTATCTGGAGACGAGAGAAAAATCGTCCGAGAAAACCGCTGCGAAACGGCGCTGTTCATCCTGATCGTGCAAAAGCACGACCGGCACGACGCGCAACTGGCGTTTGCATGAGTGGCACTGCGTGACTTCCCCTTGCAGGTCTTGCAAGAAGCCGTCGGTAAAGCGATAGAGGGTACGCTCGCGGCGGGCGTTCTTCTGGTCGCGCGCGCCGCAGTGGGGACAGACGAATTCGACGGTGTCCTGCTGCGGATCGCGGTCCAGAGCCGCCCAGCCGGTGCGGCGCACTCCCAAAGTTTCGGGA
>WNFQ01000909.1_pt1 | contig 20563 bp, 25 predicted proteins | sample 5400171 | NCBI WGS metagenome assembly WNFQ01 (sample SAMN13153356, study PRJNA577476) | soil metagenome | isolation source: 20 cm soil under Madrone tree | place: USA:California | collected 2016-06-14 | reverse complement strand
ATCCCTAATTTTCCCTCGCTCCCTCCCCCACACGGATGCACCCCAAGAAGGACATGTTGAGAGGGTATCACAAGCCATTCGGAGAGCGTTCGACAATGTCGACTTCGAGATAGTAAACGGCCCCCTTCGCGTACTCGCGGCAAACGTTACCAAGCTGGACACAAACGTTCCGGACTTAAGTCAACACCCAATGGCAGAGGCATCTATGTCACCTGCCTTATCAGGTATGCCGTGTATATTCCAATACTCCTTCCTATCATCGTCCCCTGACAATTTGTTAGGTAGCTGCGCGTTGATGGCGCTCGTAGATCCTTTACGACGTGATCTTTACGTCGCTTGTACGGGAGACAGCCGTGCCGTAGCCGGGATCTGGGAAGAGAACGATGATGGCACTGGTAAGTGGCGCGTGGAGGTTCTTACTGAAGATCAGACTGGGCGCAACGAAAATGAAGCCAAACGGTGTGTGCAACGCTGTGCACGCAATTCTTTACTGTTCCTCATCTACATTTATTCAGTATACGATCAGAACATCCTGCTGAGGATGTGATCCAACGCGGACGCATTCTCGGCGGCCTTGAGCCATCCCGGGCCTTTGGTGACGCCCGCTACAAATGGCCTCTCGAGGTGCAAGAAATGTAGGTTCCCTGATGTCCCATCTGTATCTCACGGTCTAAACTTGTGAACTGTTGTCTACAGCTTGAACAAAGCATTCATTGAGAGTACGGGTAGGACCACCCGCCATGCCCGACCTGGATTCAAAACACCTCCGTATGTCACCGCCATGCCAGTCATCACACACCAGAAACTTTCTCTTCCCAACCCTGGTTCATCAGAACCAAAACCATCTTCCTCACTGAAGTTCTTGGTCCTTGCAACAGACGGGCTCTGGGATGAGCTCTCATCGGAGGAAGTTGTTGCGCTTGTTGGAGGCTACTTTGCAGGCCTCAAGGGCACTATCTCCAAATCATCTCTGCCTGGACTTGTTCCCACTGCCGCTGGCTCGCCTACAGTACAAGGTAAAGAAGGAACCATGCGAAATGCGCAGAAGGGTTCGTGGGCGTTTGTAGATGACAATGTCAGTGCTCATCTGATTCGAAACGCGTTCGGGGGCGGGGATGAGGATAAACTGAGGAAGAACCTGAGCATACCTGCACCGCATTCAAGAAGGTGGAGAGATGATGTGACAGTTACAGTTGTATGGTGGGAGGAAGCCCAGGAAAATAGGACGAAGGCAAAGCTATAAGCTTGTTACCTTTACCATACTTTACTTTACTTGACACCAGTCCTACATGTTGTCCGACCGATGTGCTAAGGCCAGGTGTCCTCGTTCTATGTGATAAAGCAGTCCTAATTGCTGAATCTCTTCTTCTTCCCGTGCCGTCCCTGCATGGAATTTTTAACGCTGCTCGTGCGAGCAAACGGGTTTTGAAGTCCGAAAGGTCTATGCATCGTGACCGAAGCCGGCGTCTTGAATCGTCGTGCAGAGAGGCGTTGCTGGAAAGGCTGTTCATCGTCCTGTAATTTTCGCTTGGTACCCGGCGCTGATGGCGAGCTACCGTAAAATTTTCTGGGGGGTATCGACGGTATGGATGCTGTACTTGGCGTGGAAGTGGGAAGTGCCTCTTTCAGTGTCGGTGATGACGTCTGAACTCGCTCGCCGATGTCTTCAGCGTCGTCATCTTCATCAACATACTGCGACAGGCTTAACAGCGCGTTCGACGGCTTTGGCTGTGGCCGTGTGGGCTTCGACGCTGCCTGAATCTTCCTCTTCAGAAGATCGGCCTGTGGATCGCGCGCTGGCAACACCGAAGGCACCGGTTCGGGTATCGTAGACGAGGGTAATATGGGCCCTATGAATGGCTGGTTCCGCTTCTCACCGGTGTTGGTGCCCATATCTGGAATCCTCTTCTTCTTTAACTTGTTCCTGACGCCATGGGGTGAGACTGGCGGTCGCTGAGACCCGGATGTGACAGCAGCTTGCAACGCCTGACCACGATCACGCATGTAGAACAAAATATATGCGTTCTTCATACTGGTGGGTGGCGTGTGGTAGCGCGTCACCGAGTCGTCATTCATCTCATACCAGTGGTCGTTGGGTGCCTTAACGTGAGCGTAGTAGTGTCCAGAATTAGGCCCACTTCCAGCATGGGAGATGACACCATATAGCAAGTATGAGGGGCCATACTGTCCTTCGCTTACTACATGCGCCAAGGAGAGGCGTTCGTCGTACCGAACGGGGTGCCCAATTTTGCGCCCGAGGGGTGAAAAGCGCTTGAGATGAATGGTGAGTGCCACTGGTGGGTCCTGTATGGTAAACCTCTTCGAAGCCACCACACGCCTCTTACACCTAAAACGACGTAGCTATTAGGTGGTGTGCCAGCAAATGCTAGGAGCGCGTACTTCTCGCACTTATACATATCAGCTCCCTTCAAGTAATCAATTGCCGTGAATTTGCGCAAGGCATCCCGAAGAGTTTCAACGCCGTGGATATCCACGCTAAGATCGAGTATACTGTCGAAAGTGTCGCTGTTGTGACGGCACTCGTTACAGGTCACTCGAGAGCGCAGCTTTCCGCCGAAAATCTTATGTACCCAGGTCGTTTCCGCAACCTTAGGATCGGCTTTACTATGAGGGCGTAAGTCATCACAACACATATTCAGGCCCACGAAGAGAAACACTAACGACAAGTGTCCTGCAAGACAGGCTTTTTGTAGAGCGTCAATGGCATAGCGGAGGAACTCATGAGAATCTTCTTGACGACCGCGGCGCATGTGTCCTGCAATCACTGCAACATAAAATGAAGCCCAATCTAAAGAAGAGACTATAAAATTACCGACATTGAAGCCTATTGGCGATCTGATATGGCGTAAATGCATGCTTCCTGTGGCTATGTGCCTCTTCCATGACGGCTTGCAGAGAGCAGGTCATGCAAAAGCCAGTTTTTACCCGACCTTGAAACTGATAAACCTCTCGTCGGCCCAAGAAGAGTAAACACATACAAGGATGTGCCTTATTATGCGAGAACAGTACGTGCAGAAGGGGTGGTGTATGCAGTAAGCACTGGAGCACGCTATTCAAGAAGCAACTATTGCCGGTGTTGATTAGCCCGGAGCCCACATTCAATCCTTTCGGCCAGGATGTCTCGATAGGGTTCGAAAAGAGAGTAGCGCCCTTTTTTCCAGTAGGGGGAGACTGCGGCGTAGGAGTGGGATCCTTGTGTGCCGCTTGAGGCGTTTGTGCAGGTACTTGTGCCTACGCAAGGTCATGGGACGACGTGAAGTAGCGAGACGGAAAACATACTTCTGGTCTAGAAGCAGATTTAGGTGAACCGTTTATAGGTTCGTATCTCCCCTCAGCTACCAACAAAGTGCCAGAAGACGACCCCTCGACGAACTCCACGACCGGGGGTAAGAGTTTGTTAAAACTTTCAATGTCTTTAGCAGGTCTGTATTTTGAGACGCCTTCGGAGGGCTGATGAGCAGCAATAGAAGTAGGATAAAGCGGGGACGCGAGCATTCTAAGAGGAAGGAATGCCCTTCGAGCGAGGAGACGCGACAGACCGGATGAAAAGAGCAGAACAGGGTATTACAAGTGGCGAAGAGAGGATAAACCGCTCAGCGCTCAACGGCGCTCAATCGGCAATCGCCTGCCAATTTTTGTTGATTCCCATCAACTCATACACACAAAGCCATTAACGATACAGGACCTAAAGTATCTAATGCTACAGCAGATAATCCACGAGTGTCCACCCTCTATCCGATGAACTGAATGCCGTGGTCCAGCCAGGCACTTCGTGTCCAGCTTGGGCTGTCCCAAGTTAAGCTGCAAGAGCTTAACTGTACACCAAAATCAGTTAGGAACGCCGGCCCTATTTCAGGCGTCAGGACTGGAGTCGTCGCCATGGGCGAAGAGTATCTCGAAGAGGATGCTGGGGATGCTCGTGAGGTGGATGCGAAAAATTGCCCGTTATCCGGTGCGATCCGGGGGGTTGGGGCGAGGAGCAACGGGGAGTTGGTGGAAACCACAGAGGTGAGCTCTGGCTCCAGAATCAAAGGAACTGCTACAATATAAGGAGAAGGACGTCATTACACGAGGTAAGCACTCGGTGACAACAAAGTAATGAACTTACAAGGATACAAAGGATGTGATAGTAATTGATCCGGATCCCAAAGTTCGGGCAAACCAGATTCGGGAACAGGCAAACGAATCTCCTGGCTGCAAGATGGACCATTTGGGTTAAAGACTTGCCCTTCCTTGATCCCCTCGGGTTCTGTTGATTGCCAAACCTCTACGGGGGAATGGTCGCGACTGGAGAACTCAAGGTATATACTTGGATCTAATCCGTGCTTTTTCAGATGGGTTTTGAAAGAGGACGATCGCCGTATACTGACAAACCTGGAATTGACATCGAGTACGTGGAGAGCAAGATATGATTCACCTTGACGGACAATCCGCAATGGGGCACTTGAAAGGCTTGGTGGGATGGTGGATTTCCCTGCGATGGCGAGCGCAGGATGAGGGATCACCGAAAGTGGCTTTGCACAACGCGCATTTGAACGGCTTCAAGCCAGTGCTAGAAGATCCTTCGTGTGTCATGGTGATTCATCGCAGACTTATAAAGACGTACTGGACGTTGCGGTGAGTCTTCAGCGCCGTATATTGAGAAAATCGTTTGCCACATCCTGGTATATCACAGGGATAGGGCCTGAGGATATTGAACGGAGAAGTCTCGACTCAATACAAAAAGGACGCCCACCTAATTCCGGAATGCAGTTTAACATGTCGATTACAGTCGGCCTTGCGCGAAAAGACCTTCTTACATATCGCGCATACATTTTCAGTTTTGAGCTGGAAGAAGTTCAGAACGGCTCGCGACCAGAAACTCAAAAACTTACAGCGTTCATTATAGTACTGATATAGCGGGGAAAGTTCTGTTCGTGGCGCGGTGATAGATAAATAAAGGTCGTAAGAAACGTCGACAATGCCCAGCACTATCGTTTAATCGTGGGTATGAGGCAGAGTTGTTTAGAACCAGCAACAACAGAACCGGTGGTGACGGGGAAGATGATTACAGGTTGCCACGCCTGTGACATGACTCCTCTGTGCTCTTATAAGAATAGTAGGGGCAGGGTGTTGTACGGGCGGCTCGAGAATCTATTGTTTTTGAGGATGGCTTTCCCGGGGCAGATACAATTGGGTATTACGCGGGGTAACATAATTAAAGTGAGACACGTTGTTATCTATCCTAAGACAACAAGGATCACACCTGCACCGCCTCCTCCAGCGGAACTGGTGTCTCGGATATCACCATGCCCGCCGGGCGCTTGAAATCCCGTCGTTAGATAGCGAGCCCTGCTCCATCAATCCTCTTCGTGATGAGGTCCTTCATCCAAGGAGCAATACAATCCAGGTCTGCCCAAGTCAAAGACGCATACTGGCTCCTCCCGAATCCGACAACTAAATCAAGATCTTGCAGAAAGGGTCCATCACCCCACGGCATGCTCGTCTGAGTACTTGTAATCTGAGCTGTTAGCCTTAAAAGTAGAAAGTCAGCAACTGCGGGATCGACGTTAAAGGGCGCTTGTACACTGACATCAGCCCGCCGACCCATTGTTTCCCTTCTTCCTCAAGTGTGCCGGATGTTATCCATCGTTTATCTCCCCCGCCTGGTGTGTAGAATGGGTATGCAATGTGCGAGAGGGCCGGGACGGGACGAGTGAGGCGTTCGTACGGATAACAGCTTCTGGGCTTGCCATTGACTGGCCCAGAAGATCCTCCGCCACTGGCTCTATCGTGGGCTACTTCGATATCAGGGGGGTGTAGGAACGATCGAGCATTTTTGTTTACAGTAAATGCACCGCGCGGATTGTTGAGTGTGCCGAGTGCAAGTACCCTCACATCAGCTAGTTGAACGACGAGCTAAAGGATTGTTCAGAACGGAACTGCGTCGAATCAGTCGTCCATACCCTGATGTGGGTTTCCAGATGGGCCAAATTACTCTGCACTCTATAGAACTCATCGCCTGAGAGACAGTAAAATAGTGAAAAGGGTAATCAACGCACTTCATTTCGTTGAATATGGACAAAGGGTTAAAGATGCGAGATGATGCTTCCAATTCGTTGGCCGAACCATTCTTGTTTAGTACGATGTACCTGCCCCGCATCTGAGAATGAAAAGGGGATTCATGCACAGAGCTCTTACTTTGTCCAGGACTCGTCAGCTGTGCAGGTAATTATACTGCGGTGCCACACCCTGAACAACAGCCTGCGCTCTCAATGTATGAGTGAGTTTGGGCATCGAAGACACCGATGTGCACGCACTTCTTGAAAGTCTCCTGCCAACTCAAGTCTCTTTTCCACTTCTGCCATCCAGGCAAAAAGCGTCTGTTAAAACACTCTTGCCAGTCTGCTTCTTTCATATTCGGGAGTGTGGCTTCGAAGAGTATGTGCCGAGGTTGAGCCATGCTCACAATCTCGATCCAGTTCTGTCTTGGTACCGTTGTCCGCACACTCAGGTGTTTCAGGCTGTCTTCGTATACCCCACTGTGGAGGTTGCGGAGGATAGGTACTCTCCATGGATTCAGCGAACGGTCCGATGCGATACTGTGCAGGCGACGTGACAGATAAGATACGACGACGAGGGAGGCCAGATCCAATTGCTCCAAGATGGCGGTTACTAGTTCTACTGGAAGTGACTCGAGGGTGACTGGCATAGCTGCTTTCCATGCAACAACGCTGTGGGTACTGGAGGTCCTGACGAAACGAGGAGGTGCATATTTGGGTTTCCGCCAGCCATCATGTAATAAGATTAGATAAACCACAAATACGAGATCTATGCTACAGCTTGTTGCAGGCAGAAAGTAGTTTGATTTCTCATGAAATGCTAGAGCCAGCCACGTCTGTGCCCTGACCATGTTTCTCAGGGCCGCATTCAAGTCATGCCTTCCCGGCCGGGCGTATGTTGTACTCCCCCTTGAACTTCTCAAACTCTCCTTCCTTGGCTTTGTACTGCTCGGTAAGGCTAGCAATGACCTTGCGAATCTGTCGAGGGAACAGTTTATGACTAACATAAGACTGGATTCTCGAGGACTGACACCGTCACGGTTTGTCTGCAATGCAGGTACTACGTCCTTGACGGTCCTCTCAACAAGGACGCCGCCAATCAGGCGGAAGCATTTTCTGTCTGGTTCTTCTGCCAGCGCCTCGTTCAGCGTTGATAGAACCAAACTAGATTGAGTTCGCAATGAGAGACAAATAGAAACATATGGCATTTCGAACGTACATATGCTCTTCGGCCTCTTGTTCGAGTTCTCCGATTTTAGACGCGAGGTTCTGAAGATCGCTTTGGAAGCGAGAAAATGTCTGTTGTACCTCTGCGGTATATGAATAAATGAAAAATGGTACAAATGATCTCAGGACACACCCTGATCCAATAATTGGGGAGCAGTGGGCGTTTTCGATTTCTTGGAGGACGACATGTCCACTTCGACGAATGATTGAAGGGCAAGGAATTCGCGAGTTGTGATTGGTCCACTGAGCCGTCACCAAAGTGTGACAAGCGGACGTTGTGGTGGCATAGAGCCAACATGGCCTTTGTCCGTCATCTCTCCCTTGGGTTGTCTACCCGGCCTTTACTTTCGCGAGCAACGGGTACCCCATCTATTGCACTAGTTTCCCTACGGCACTTCTCAACTTCACAGCGCACCTTACAAGCACAACCAGCGCACGATTCTAGTCATGATTCTACCAAATCTTCCCGACTCGGAACAGGCGTTTACTCTGCGAGAGACGAACCGGGCAAGTTTGTCAATCCATACAAGGGAGGGCCAAGTGCTCTCGAGAAAGCTGCACATCTGTTCTTTTTTACGGAGATTGTCCGAGGTTCGTTCGACGTTGCTGCTTATGTGGTTTCCACTCTATCTGAATTAATATCCCCAGGCATGTGGCTAGTCTTGGAGCAATTCTTCCGCCCCCCATACACAATCATGTATCCTTTCGAGAAGGGTCCTCTCTCTCCTCGCTTCCGCGGAGAGCACGCGCTTCGTCGTTATCCCAGCGGTGAAGAGCGTTGCATTGGTGCGTATGCACACTGTTGAGTTCTTCTCGTAATTAATCTCGATTACCTACAGCGTGCAAGTTATGCGAGGCTATCTGTCCTGCCCAGGCTATTACCATTGAGAGTGAAGCCCGCCTAGACGGTTCTCGTCGTACAACAAAATACGGTTAGTGTATCGCCGGTATCAATCTCGCATGCAGACAGCCATCTGGAACATCGTTCAGATATTGATATGACCAAGTGTATCTATTGTGGATTCTGTCAGGAGGCCTGCCCTGTGGATGCCATCGTCGAGAGTAGGCGCCGTTCCTGTGGGCTGCCTTCTGCAGTGACTGATCTACGATCCTAGCTCAGAACCAGGAGTTCTCGACTGAAACACGCGAGGAGCTTCTCTATAATAAGGAAAAATTGCTCGCAATTGGAGACCGGGCTGAGGCCGAGACCGCTGCCAATTTGCATGGTATGGTGCTGTTACATCTGGAATGTTCCCATGCTAATAATGCCCCACAGCCGATCATGTCTATCGGTAAGTTCAACGAGAGAGTGGCGTTGGATACAGTGCCTGGCTTTGTTATGCACATGGATTGCCGAGGGCCTAGACCTTATGAATGGTACTAAGCAAATTCACAACTGTCATATAACGTTCTTTGATACACTCTCGAACATGATGATAAGATTTACATCTTCTCGGAGTGACTCGAGGAATGTCTTGAGACTGCGGGCAGTCTTGGAAGCAGACTTTACTTGATCATGTACACTGTATGACAATGACATCTTTGCATACTCTGAGGGTCCATCCGTGAGTCGTAGAATTGCACGTGATCGCGGCGCGTCTGAAAGGTGTGACTCGGAGGAGTCCGCTTTGCCAGCACCGACAGTGCCGGCAGGGGTCACTGCCATTGCCATTGCCAGGTCATAGTTTAGAGGGAAGTGTTGTAAAGCGGTCTCTCCTAGAGACCTGTCTGGATGTCCCCCGAAATTCCACCGACATTCGGCCAGTCCCTCATCGTACGTTCCTACTCCGTCCGACTATTACCTTGTTTCCACCCACGCCCTTTCTAGGCAGGCGGCGTTGCTGGAACAACCGTCGATCTTTTGTTCTACCCAATAGACTCGATAAAGACACGTCTGCAATCCCCTCAGGGCTTCTACAAGACAGGTGGATTCAGAGGTATATACAAGGGAGTCGGTAGTGTCCTTGTTGGGAGTGCGCCCGGACGTATGTTCATGAAAAACACTTGCACTTACCCCCATTCCCAACTCTTACTGAATCTATCATAGCTGCAGTTTTCTTCTGTACCTATGACACGCTCAAGCGCATCTTGCCAAACTCTCATCACTTCGCGCCGGTTAACCATATGTTATCTGCTTCCATAGGTGAAGTGGTGCGTGGTGCCAACACATGACTATCGAAACAGCCTGCTGACTATCCATTTCAATCTGATCATCGAAGGCAGCTTGTCTCGTAAGGGTGCCGACAGAGGTCATCAAAACACGGTCACAAACATCTTCCTACGGCACATTAGCTAACACCTCCCTCGCAACTGCCAAGTTGGTATGGAAAACCGACGGATTAAGAGGATTTTACAGAGGGTTCCGTACCACTGTCATGCGGGAGGTAATTCCTTCGCTTGCGTACACGGCTGGCTGACACTTACCCGTAAGCGATAAAAGATACCGTTTTCATCCTTGCAGTTCCCGATGTATGAATTTTTCAAGATCCGTCTCTCGTATCTTCTGTATGACAAGCCTTCGTCGTTACGTCCTTTCGAAGCTTCGTTATGTGGGAGCGTAGCTGGTGGAATTGCTGCCGCGCTTACGACACCTCTGGACGTTTTGAAGACCCGAGTCATGCTTGATCTTCGGGTGAGAAGGGCTGATTTCTCATCGGAAATATGCTCACCTGTCTCAGGACCCTTCTCATCCATCTTACCCATCTCCTCTCGGCCGACTTCGACAGTTATATCTCTCGGAGGGGATCCCTGCGCTGTTCTCTGGTGTCATACCGAGGACCATGTGGATCGCGGCTGGTGGAGCCGTGTTTTTGGGTATGTATGAGTTCACTATAGATATCTTGCGTTCCTCGCTCGAACCCTAAGCCCGCGATCTCCATATTGCTACCATTGTGTTATCAAGTGTACCAGCGTTTAACCACCGCATTGGTGGACTCACAAGGATTGTGCGACCCACACGGTTTGGATTTGGAAGAACCTTCCCGATTTTATTCATTGTGACAGCGGTGTCAAGTTTTTTCATCGGCGTCCGAGTCTACATGGCTCTTTTAGAATCTAGAAACTCAGAATTATGCTCACCGAAGTTCTCAGGTGAGTACCATCGTGACCAGCTGCGCAGAGAAGCCGCGGTGACCCCCCACCGGAGTGAGGCGGTGAGCGATGCTATTTTTGGATGGATAGCGCCTTCACGCGCTCCATGCTCCCTGTTCTGGTAAGAAGCGGCCAATGCAATCAAAGCCCCTATCTCAGAAATAGCAGTAAATGAACGGGTGTCGCACTTATCTTTTGCCGATGAGGCGGTACATTTTTCACGTTGCACTGCCAACTCAACGAAAACAGCAACCTCCAACAACACAACGATACAAGCAGCACATCATGTTATTCGAATTCTATACCTTTGAAATTTTGCTGCTGACTTAAAATAATACAGGCACACTCTTGACCAATGTTAATGGACCTCGCACCCATGTCCATCACGATGATCTACACTTCATTCTTTTCCGGGATGCGCTAATAAGATTGGATTACGCGTGGACGCCACGAGACCATGTGCTCACAAAAAACTTGTGCTTCCCCGGCTCGACCCATTTGAATCTTATGGCCCTGTCAGAACGACGAATGTTCCCGCTGTCTTGTCACTTCGTCCGGAAAACTGTCTCCCTGGTCAGCTGTGATGGAAGGGCGGACACAGGACGCAAAGAAGACGATCGCAAGGACTCCTTGGTCCCGTTATCTCTTCGGGGGGTCGATCCACTCCCACGACGGGTCCCTATCTCGGGTTTCAATTGTCCTTCGGATCCAATATAGCATTCAAACCTGCGCCGCCCCGATATATATCATCCTGACATTTCACGGCGCGGTCTGGGTTCCGGGGCCTTGCACCCGGTCCGTGTCTTCCGAGAATCCCCAGATTGCTGAGTGGGATAGTGCAAGAGCGGTTTGGGTTTCCTCTCAGTTGAAAGCTTGTTTGCTACTGGCTATCCCATCTCCGTGCTATTGCGTCAGTGGGGGCGTGTAAGCTCCTAAACGTCCGAAACTTCCAACGTCTCGGCTCTTCTAGACTGTATGATCGTGCAGCCGCCCTCCTTCGTCTCCGGAGACGTCAGGCACACACAGTACCGGAGTGCTTCAATCATCATTATCTCCCATTGGCCAACTGATAAGGCTTAGTACGATCCCCCGTTCGGCTCGATCGACGCTTATTTGGGCTCTCGGACCTTGAGCATACTGCCCTACAGCACACTAATCACTTAGCACATCCCGTGAGGTCGAGGTCATGAGACTCCTGTATCCGAACTTTTTTCACAGTCACAACGAAAATAATCCAGCGGCACGCGCGATCATTGGCCGGCGGGATGGCGCTCGCCGGACTGGGCGCGTCCGAACGTTTCGAGGCCTGTCGCAGCATTGTTTCTTCTTTTTTTTGCTTTACGCTTTTCCCCTTGGGTCAAGGGAATATAGATCACCAGCCCAGACCGCTCCCTCTCTATCGATCGTGGTTATCGGAGAGCGCGGGCTACGCGGGCGAGTGGGCGGGCGGGCTGTTTTGGCGCAGAGATGAAATTATAGAGCATCCAGAGCTCTTGGGGGACCACCGGGGCCAAACTACTCCCGAGATGGACACGTTCGATTGAACATTTGAAGAGGGTTAAACCATGGAGATTGACGCATTCGATCCGGGGTACAGGGACACGATCTCCAAGGTCGATGAACACGTCGAACGGCTGAAAGGGGATACCGCAATCCTCCACGTATATACATTTTGCCCAGAAGCAAAAGCCATTGTACCCGTAAATATAATCTTTGAATCCCAGTTCTGATATGTTCTCCCGTATTTGCATCTTGGAAACATGCGTTTTCATATATAAATATATTTTTCTAAACGAGGCAACCAAGGGCAACCAGAGACGCATACAGGCATCAAAGCGACGCTTTTGAAAAGACCAACACAAGAAGGGAAAGTGGAGGAAAAAATCAGCACAAAACACATACAGAGACATCGATGACTCGTCGTGGCTGATAAACAATAGACGGATGTATATATCACACGCCCACATACATCAGTCAACAGGTTCGGGGGCACGGTCCCGGACGTCGCCCATCTCAACATCTCTTTCAAGACGATCACCGTCGGAGTGTGCAGGTGGTGCACGGCGAGGTATGTCCATCTCCACACCGGGTCCGTGAGCCGGCGGTCTCATACCCGACACCTCCCTATCGTAATACGTATCACGGGGACTACGCCGAGGCGGCGAGATAGAACGCGACCGTGGAGACAACGAGCGCGAGGCGCCTGGGTGTGGCGCGTCGTTGTGGCGATAACCTCGAGGCTCGCGGGCATGAGACATGTGGCCATCGCGATCGTCAATTGCGTAGCGCGAGCGAAAGTTCGCATAGGGCGGCGGGCTGCCACCGCGCTGGACATCATTTCCTTCGCGCTCCCGTTCCCACTCACGCGACCTCTGTCCCCTTTCTCGTTCCCAGTCTTGGTCGCGCTCTCGGTCAAATTCGCGTTCGGGCGCTCCATAATTGCCGATGCCAGGTCCCATCCGTTGATGGTTATGAATCTGGTTGGGCCCCCTGGAGCTCGTTGGCGAACGAGAGTGCGACGTGGGGGAGTGCGATGCCGGTAGCGGCTGTGAAGGCGGTTGTAACCGGGAGAGATGCGGCTCATACGCATTGGAGCGATGTGCACGTCGTTCGCGTTCTGAAGGATGATACCCAGGCGGATATTCACGGTACGTGGGAGACGTAGTCTCTGGCGCCACCTGCTGTGGATGGGAATATCCCGAAGCCAGTGTTTGCAAAGGGGTTGATGGGTGGGCCCCGCGAGAGCGCGAGCGAAAGTGTGAGGACGTCGTGGGGTGGGGCCCGGGATATGAGTTGTGCGAACTTTGGATTCTGTCATACGTGTGCGAGGGCTCTAGATGTTGAGCAGGTGACATGGGTGGCGGAGCTTGTTGCCGGGAATCCCGATGTCCAGGCGCATACCTCGGGGGAACGGATGTCGGGGTGTGACCGCCAGGAGTCGAAGGCGGGCCAGAAGCCAAATCGGCGACTTGCACCGGTTGTCCATCAGAGCTGGCCACGAGCCTGATAGGTATACCACGAGACCTATACCACTCCACAGCGGCATGATCATTCGCGTCTACGGCAATGATACTCGGCTCGACGGCTTCCCTGGACTGGTGATGGCCGTAAGGCTGGGTGGGAGGTGGTTGGTACGAATGAGTGGGTGGCGTAGGGTGTGTATTTGGGAATGATTGGCGCGAAGAAAGACGTTCATACAGAAGGCTGCGGTACTGTTAGTTCAAATCAATACTGTACATAGATCACACGGGGCTTACGCTCGTTCTAGCCGAAGGCGCTGGATGTTACGTCTAGACTGGAGTATCTTTATTTGCAACTTGTCATTGTCCTTGTGAGATGGCAGTGTGTGAGCCTATTAAACAAAGATGGCATTTGGTTGACTCACCATCTCTATTTCCTTAACTTTTTTCTTGAGTTCCCTGTACTTGGTCTTGTATTTGGCATCCTCTGCGCCGGCTGCAATGCCTTGTGTGTAGTTCTTTGATTTTTGTCTATTGTTCGCATGTTGGGTGGATGGGGGAAAGGTTATTGATTATCCCCGATTTTCTGGAGCTGTGACTTCTCTCTGTGCAGAGAAGTCACAGCTCCAGCAGGTTCCGAACTTCCGGTACTGTTCCGGTACCACATGCAAGTCGCCTTCTCGTCCTGGCAAAGAATCGATCCGGCATGCGACCACGCGCGCTGTCTTTACGGTGCGTATCTCGTCCACGTTGGATTGGTGCATTACCGTGTGCGTTATTGAAACGTCACGACCGCACATGGTCCGTTCAGCGAGTGTACGGGTCGCACGCCACTGGCAGTGCTTATACCGCCTCCCCCCCATTTGGCGTTCGTGCATCGGCGGCATCGCGTTAATACGCCAGTCATCATTCTATTCGTATTACTGCAGTCGATACACTATAACTCTTAATTGAAAAGAACCCGTTTTTGCGAGACATCGCTGGATCGTCGTCCATTATCGTCTCCCCAATCGACAACTCCAACTCGATCAAGGATACCGTCGTGATGATGGGCGCTTTGTCATTATTTCAGAACATTGTCTTACACCTGAAATTTCTATCACATATGTATTCGCATCCTTTTCCGTAGACCGTCGATCGGGGTGTTTTCCCTCCTTCCCACCTCACGTCTGTTCCTGATGACTGATGACGGACATATTCAAAATGAACGACGACCTACGTCTTTCTCATCTAGTATTGATATCATGTACGTTTTTTTTTCCATTTCTCTTTTTTCTCTCTCCACGACTCCTTATACATCTTTTCCGTCTCGTAGATGATTCGTCACGTTCACAACGTCGTTTGGCACGACAAGCTTATGGTGAACCTGTCAATCTGTTTTCATTCGGACGGGTGGAAATTAGACTGAAGTATCGGTCTTTCGAACGGACGTCGAAGTCTAGCGACTATTCTCCCTGTTTCGGTTGATGCCATCATCACGGCCAGGTCTGGCACTTGCCAATTGTGGCTCGGACATTCAGCAGGCCCTTCAAGGACACATAATGTTCGGTGCGTGTGCATGCCATAAACTGCCCTTTCTGTTGTGAGTGACTGAACGATTGATACCATTTCCCATCCTCGACACGATGCAGTGGATACATTCTGTCAGTGAGATACAGGGCGACCTTCCACTGTTGCGCGCGCTCATTGTACCCATCAACTAGTGGACAGCAGATCTACTCTATCATAACGGCGCAGGCCCACATGTCCAGGGCGATGAAATGATGACTACGGTGTTGTATTTCGCAACCAATTTTGGAAATCTCGAGTGGTTCAGAAATTAATCTCAATCGGGTAATGTGCCTACATCAATGCTGAGATTGAAGGGGTATATATCAATGGGTCATAACTTCAAATATGGTTCTATCCTTCGATTACCGCTGGAGCACGTTTCAGATGTGAATGTGCGGACAAAGAAAGTCTGATCCTCGTTGCACCTGGCCTCGTTCTGGGGGGCGCTGGGGGTAGTGCTCCTGCTGCTCGAGTATGGTGCTGACGTAGAGGCGAAGGAGAATGATGGCAAGACCGCATCGCTGCTTGCTGGCGAGGAAGGATATGACGAAGTCGTGAAATCACTACGAGAACATGGAATGAAGTAGAAACACCTTGTAGCGTTCAGTACTATGCGTATCCAACTAGCGATGATCTGCTCCGCATGGGACAGAGATTAAATAAGGGAGGACGTGAACGGGAGGCGTGGACTTGAATCCATCAAGATGTGCACTCTCCAAGTTGGTTCGTCTCGTCGTCCTTCATTCGCGCCGCTTTATTATAGCCCGAGGACATGCACATAAACGTGCTCTAGCATCAAAGTTCAATAGGGATATAGACATACACTGTAATAGCATACAAACGCGACTGGCCAGATCGAGACGTAATCCAGGACGATTGCGACTTCGAGTCGGCTTCACTTGTTTACCATTTGGTACCCAGAGGTATCCAAAATCTGTTTCCCGCATATAGAGCAGATTCCCTTCTTGAATGCACACCCTACATCAACACGTCAGCGAACCAGGAAAGGTATACGGAAGACGATGAGCGCACCATGACAGTATTTCGCTTGATTCTGCGTTACGGATTGTTTGCAGTCCTTACATCTACCAGCATATGGCTATATGAAATAGAAATCAGCAAAGGAGCTCGAGTGAACAAAGTCTATAAGAGGTGGGTGGGGACGATGCCGAAAACGACACTTACCTGATAACGATTCTTTGTACTTGTTGCAGAGGCACCCCTGCTAGAACTGGGTGTTGCCCCTGGAGGCTTTGGGCGTCCGATTAACTTGTTCTCGCCGATCTTGCGAGAGCCATCCTTGATGCTCGCTGTGGTCGACTGAAATGGATCGGGTGCCGCGACTTTGGAGAGTTTCTATGTTGGCTTAAGCACAATGGAGGACACCAGCAGTGGGATAGGAACAATACCTTTTCGCACTTTTTGCAAACCATGATATAGTGAGTAATGAGTGGTTGGGGTGAAGGGTGAAGTGGTTCAGCTGTGGTGAGTGAGGGAGACGCATTGGTTTGGAGTGCTGACTAATTAAATAGCCCCTAACCCCATCATGTGGTCGAAGCTCGGACTCAAAGTAGTTGAGTTGTTATTTGCATTTACCAACAATACAATACAGTACAGTATCACCAAACACGCGACGTAGCGGCACAACTATTTGGCGTGCGGGTGGTTAAATAGTACAGAGTGACTTTCGATGCTGAAGAGAGACACCGCTGGGAATCTACAAGGGAGTAAACAGCTACCCAAGACCAAGGTACCACTATATGATCGTCTGGAACATACCTTATATATCCAAATCCTGCTTCATCTGATGTTCCAGGGTCCGGATCTGTTGTTCCTCTTCGGTGAGTTCTCGAGGTTGGACGTCGCCCTTTTCCTCCATCCTCGAAGGTAACGCCGGGACCGGCGGGAGGCTTTCCTCTGACCGCAGGCAAGATGATTCTATGTCACATTCGATCGTCTTGCATACGGTGACCTGCACGTTTAGACCGGATTGTGGCATCGCCTGATTCCCCTGGGACCCATGCCCATCATGAGGCATAAGATTCAAGTGACGGTCGCTGCTGGCAGAGATTAATTACATCGCCAGCTGCGAAGAACAGCGAGGATGAGCCTTTACATCGTAGTATATTGGGAAAGATGTCGATAGGCCCGTGATGACGCGATCACCCTGTATATACATGAATGAACCTCCAACTAAAAAGTAGGAGGACAGGCGTACATGAGGGTGACTGTATGTGAGAATAACGTGAGGTTGAGAGTTAGTTGTGCCAACGGAGAAATGACATGGACGTACAGTGCGGGTATTGGAACATCTATTTGCAAGTGTTCTAAGCAAACAGGAAACGGAAACACCCGGTAGTATCACTAACCATGTTCCAACCATCTGTGGATGAGATACAAAACACCATCAGGGACCTTTCTAACACGTTCCAAATCGTTGACTCACCGTTGATGTTCCTGAAAACCAGTACCTGGATGACCAGGTGTAGTGAGTTAACCTGGTGGACACTCCCACAGCATTGTGAACAAGGACATACCACCGACGGCAGCTCCGTCAAAACTGCCGCGAGGATCCAAAACAAGCTTTGTAAATATAACAGTTCCCACAGACGCGTCGCATTCCGCCTGCGGAGCACGCCAAAAAGCATAACCGCCAGCAAAACGGAGTCTTCAATGAAGTTGATCATAATGCTCCACCTGAACTGGTCTGTGTGGGTGAGACGCGGACACCACCCGATATGACTCTTAGCAGTTCTCCGTATTAACGCTACTGAAGTGCATGGGACGGGGGATTGACGGATTCACCTTTTTGAGAGCTATAAATAGAAGTGTCAGAACCTCGATCGATAAACGGGATACTGAATAGAGCTTACAATAGAGCAATCCAACCAGGTTTGCCAGAAAGAACGACCCTGTGAGTACCACGATCCTCATGTCCCGCCCCCATAGATGAATCCTGATCAATGGTGAGGACCTCGTCCTTGGCACGGCCAAGGAGATAGCAAGGACATTACCCCCGTAGCACAAGGAGAAACGAGGCAGAAGCCGCTGAGAACCACGCTGTGGACTAGGAAACACGTCAATTACCCACACAGTGCAAAGGCGAGGAATCAGCCATACGAGTACGAAGCCAAGCCAAGCCTGTAAAGGGTGACGGGTAATCATGCGCATGATGCTACGCCACGACTAGCGGACGTACATTACAATCGAGGTGCCTTGTAATGTTGAATGCGACCAGGCTGAGAATGACGCAGATGAGGGCCAGTACCCTTGCTGTGACATACACGATAAACGACCATTTGCATGGCCGCTTTCCAGTATAGACCTCCCATTCAAAGTCAAGAGTAGTGATAAATTCCCATCTATTCCAGTCATTAAGATAAGTGGCTTCATCAGCGTAGACCAAACTTACATGTAAGCTCCGGCACAAACGTGGGCGAGTTTAATGAAATGGCCTTTCCGGGTGATAATTCAGTCCGCGCCAGTAGAAGGCCTCAAGCTAGGACGAACCATATGTCTGTAATGCGTACTCCTCGCCGGACGGCATCGTTTACGATAGTATACCACAATTGAGTTCAGCGGTGGAGGCCAAATGGAAGGCAAGAGGGTTACGAAAGGAATCAAAGGAAGGTCGGCCACACGTCCCACATAGCAGTACTTATGGCTTCTTATTGAAACTGTACTGTACCAGGTCCAGGCAAATGATAAGCATGAGCCCGCGGCGAAGCACAAAAGTATGTGTCATGATGGCAAAGCCTCCGAGTCCTCGAGTCAGTACGTTCCAAGTTGAAACCTACATGACCTGGCCGCTTGGAGTGCGGCCATCATGACACTCGCAACAATCCGGGTATTCAGACGTTGTCCAATAGGATCGACCGTGTTGTACAGTGGGGAGCAACTGAGCCAGAAACCCATGCGAAAGCCAGGTATGTGTGACCAATGGCCATAACGCCTCTGGGTCTGTACCAGTCTACCGCAAGCCACGTAGCTGGATCCAAAAATGGCGACTTCAGCGGAAAGCACCAGAGGTGAATACTTAGCTTAGCCTTCTGCGCTGCACACCGTTCGGAAAATCGCTGACTCGGAGGCAGCCCGATGAGGCCCCGAATTACCAAGTGAAATTCTGCGAAGGTCTCATTTGACAAGGCCAGGGTTACAGTGGAAGTAAATCCGTCCGGAATTACTACTATCAGAACCCGGGCAATGGAATCTCTCTTCCCCGCACTCCGTGTGTCCCAGTGAACTGCTGTAATTCCACCAGATGTTGATGGTGGGGAGCATTGTTGTGGCAAAATGCTGCAATTGCCTGTGTGACCACAGGCCATTGCGGCATTTTGCCACAACATGCCAGTGAGGACCTTGTCGTTGACCTGCAGTTGAGGCAGGTTTACTTGACCAAAGAAGGCCGCTGAGTCTTAAATTTGTATCGTTATGCGATAGGACTGAAGTTCGTGGTCAGTCCAGGAGCTGGCGGACTTCGATGTGCGGATCAGATTGGCCATTTAACTTGCAAGTAAATGAAGAGTGCGGCGGACTCAAGCTAATGTAACTCAAATTCTGGCCAGACCAGGAATCGAACCTGGTCTCCCCACCAGTACTGGGGTGCCTTACCACTAGGCTGCCCAGCCCATTCCTGTCTAGAGTGTGGATTCCATATTCCAACAATAACTCATACGTATTCCACATTGGCCTAGGTTTACAGTAAATAGATACGTCATAGCTACGTCCACCTTTGACTCGTCCCACGAGTCCCGTCGCGAACCAGCTTGGGCCAAGCGTTCCAGCAAGGGATAGTTAGCGGAAGCAACGAGGGCAAGTAAGCACGCCAAATTGCGCGGGCTTAGTCCTGGTGGCTATGGTGCGGCGCCACCTCCGCCGCCACCCGCAAGGCCGAGCGTGAATCCCTCAAGTGAGGCGGGGGAGCGTACAGAGGGCGAAGCTTGTGGAGCGCGCGCGCTGGACATTCACACCGACCTTGGCTCAAAGCACGTGGCCTCACTGGCAGTCTCAGGCTGCCGCCGCGGCATTGCATTGCAGTGGGCATCCCGCAAGGCATAATGCGTTTATGCGTTTGGTTGACTCGGGTTGGTGCTACCATAATCGGGCGTTTTCCATGCCGTGACTAATGAAACTTGTTGGTTTCTTGAACGACAGTATAAATACCCAATGGAAGCTCGCCGAACTCGTACTCAACGACTTCTCACATCACTGCGGGAATCAATTGTCGACAAGCCGCCCTACGTGAGCGGAACGCTCCAACTTCCCGATCCTTGTTTCTCGCTCTTTTAGCAAGATCGGCGACGACTGTAATGCCGCCAGGTTCGTAAGAGACCCCTAACTCTGTCTCTCTTAAGAATCGAAGGGCGATTGCTGACATCCTTGTCGCAGACAAATCAATCTTGCCGATGCTACTCCCGATGAACTGGACTGCTCAGCCAAGCCTGTGAACCGGCTTCTTTTGGCATGAAACTAGAGAATATCTTAGATGAGACTTACCACAAGGCTGGAAAGATGGATTCGGAATGCTTTTCCTCGAAGCTGGACCCGGTTCACACCCACCTGATGAACATCATTCACGCGGCTACCTTCTCGAAGGTACTAGGTCGACGAAAGTATAAACTTGAAGACCGAACTATACAAGCTAATGGTGCGCGTTACAATGTGTTCATCGCC
>WNFQ01003779.1_pt1 | contig 20574 bp, 22 predicted proteins | sample 5400171 | NCBI WGS metagenome assembly WNFQ01 (sample SAMN13153356, study PRJNA577476) | soil metagenome | isolation source: 20 cm soil under Madrone tree | place: USA:California | collected 2016-06-14 | reverse complement strand
GACTCCGCGGCAACGACCGCCGCCGCCGTGCTGGGCCGGCTCGATGGCCGCTCCGGGGCACCGGGCGGACGCGGCGCCGTCTCCTGGCTTGCCACCGACGGGGCGGCGCGTTTCGCGCGCGTGGGGAGTATTTTTCTCGACGAGACGCTGCACGCCGAAACGGTTGAAATCATCGATTTATAGCGCGCGTCGGTTAGACTTTATAAGGAAGCGGCAATCCGGCGGCTGTGATCGGGGCGTCGAGCGCCGCCTCTACATTGAGTGCCGGCTCGACATTGAGTACCGCCAATGCTTCGAAACCGTCGCCGCTTCGAGCTACCTCGACCAGGCGCCCGGCACGGCCGTCGCTCAAATGAACCTGTTGGCCGACGCGCCAATCGCCGCTGGGCAATTGCAGCCGATACAGGCGCCGCTTGATGCGGCCGAGGTGCTGGGTGCGGGCGATGATCTCCTGGCCGGTATAGCAACCCTTGCTGAAGCTGATGCCGTCCAAGAGATCGAGGTTGAGCATCTGGGCCACGAAGGTCTCGCCCGTGGCCAGATATATCTGCGGAAGGCCGGCGCGAATGTCCGCGAGCCGCCAGTCATGTTCGATTCGATCGACATATCGGCTGTCGCCGGCGAGGCCGTGCTCCGCCAGTTTGTCCGCAGTGCCAATGACCCAGTAGCGGTCAGAGTCCCCGCTCACGAGCGCGACGCCGATGCCGTCCTGTTCCACGTAAGGTTTATCGGAGCGGGGAATGGCCAAATGGGCGGAGTGCAGTGCCTGCGTGCCGTGCTGGCCCGACACGTGAATGAGCTCGCTGGCGTCTTCAATCTGTACCTTGGCGCGAAGGACGAATTTGCGCAGCCGTTCCAAGGTCTGCGGCACGAGTTCGCGAGGCAGAATCGCCACGACGCCGGTGGAATGCGGCAGTAAGTGCATCACGGTCAGCACGCGGCCCTGGGGACTGGAATACGCTGCCAATAGCGGAGCGCCCTCGGTCAGCCGGCGGGTGTCGTTGGACACCTGACCCTGTAAAAAACTCAAGGAGTCAGGTCCGGTGAGTCGCAATGCGCCTAAATGAAGCAGACGGCCCGATTGGGGTTGTGCCACGGTGGTCATCACCTACGAGATGGGGATAGAGAGCCCGGTGTCAACCCTGAGCGAATTGATTCCTTATGTCACCCTAATTTCTGGCAAACTTTCGCCTGTGATGCCGAATCCCGAAGATCAGGCCCCAAAGACTCGACCGACTGAAACCGCCGCGGCAGACCAGCCCGTGGTTGCGACGCCCGTCCTGCCCGAGCCGCGCGAGGTCGGTGGGCGCGAAGGCCCGGAGCCGACGCGCTTCGGCGATTGGGAGCTGCGTGGCCGCTGCATCGACTTTTAGCCATGCGCTGCCCTTCATTCATTGGTCGCTAGCAGGACACTCGAGGAGCGATTATGCCAGCACGCGCCCGGCCGACTTCACCTCATCTGGGCATCTATCAATGGCAGATCGGCAATAGTCTGTCGATTTTGCACCGGCTCACCGGCCTTGCTCTGTCGTTGGGTCTCCCGGCGCTTTGTTACTGGCTGGTATCGTTGGCCGGTGGCGAGGAGTCCTATGCCCAGGCCGCGAAGCTGTTCGCGAGTCCGGTGGGACTCTTCGGTCTGGTCGGTTGGACCTTTGCTTTTCTGTACCACCTCTTGAACGGCGTGCGCCATCTGTTCTGGGATGCGGGCTACGGCTTCGAGCGCACGCAGCGGCATGCGAGCGGCTGGTTCGTGGTGGCCGGCTCAATGGCCTTGACCTTGAGTGTCTGGGGCTTGATATGGGCGGGCCACCGAGCATGAGCCTGCAAAGCCCCTTGGGCCGGGTGCTGGGATTGGGATCGGCCAAGGACGGGACCGGGCACTGGTGGGCGCAAAGGGTGAGCGCGGTTGCGCTCATCCCGTTGACGCTGTGGTTCATGTTTTCGTTGCTGTCGCTGCCGGCGCTCGACTACGCCACGGTCAGGGTGTGGCTGTCGTTTCCCATGAGCGGCTTTTTAGCCCTGCTGTCGGTGGCCGTGTTGACGTATCACTCCTACCTCGGAACCACCGAGGTGATCGAGGACTACGTGCATTCGGCCGGCATGAAGGTGCTGTCTCTGTTGTTGCTGCGATTCGCGCACGTGCTGGCCGGCGGCGCGGGCATTTTTGCGATCATGCGCGTCGCGTTCGGATCTTAGAAGATAATGAGCGAATACAAATTGATCGACCACACCTACGATGTGGTCGTCGTCGGCGCCGGAGGCGCGGGTTTGCGCGCCACCTTCGGCCTGGCCGAGGCGGGACTCTCCACCGCCTGCCTGACCAAAGTATTCCCCACCCGCAGTCATACGGTCGCGGCGCAGGGCGGCATTTCCGCGGCGCTCGGCAACATGGGCGCCGATGATTGGCGATGGCATATGTACGACACCGTGAAGGGATCGGACTGGCTGGGCGACCAGGATGCCATCGAGTTCATGTGCAAGGAAGCGCCGGCGGCAGTCATCGAACTCGAGCACTATGGCGTGCCGTTTTCGCGCACCGAGGACGGCCGCATTTATCAGCGGCCGTTCGGCGGCATGACCACGCACTTCGGCAAGGGCATTGCGCAGCGCACCTGTGCCGCCGCGGACCGCACCGGCCACGCCATGCTGCACACCTTGTATCAGCAATCGCTCAAGCACGAGGCGAGTTTCTTCATCGAGTACTTCGCTCTCGACCTCATCATGGAGAATGGCGAGTGCCGCGGCGTGATCGCTCTCGACCTGTCCGACGGCACTCTGCATCGATTTCGCGCCCACATGGTCATCGTGGCGACCGGCGGTTACGGCCGCGCGTGGTTCTCATGCACTTCCGCCCATACATGCACCGGCGACGGCGGCGGCATGGCGCTGCGCGCAGGTTTGCCCCTGCAGGACATGGAATTCGTGCAGTTCCATCCCACGGGCATCTACGGCGCGGGCTGCTTGATCACGGAGGGTTCGCGCGGCGAGGGCGGATATTTGACGAATGCCGCCGGCGAGCGATTCATGGAGCGCTATGCGCCGAACGCCAAGGACCTCGCGTCCCGCGACGTCGTCAGCCGCGCGATGACCGTCGAGATTCGCGAGGGACGCGGCGTCGGTCCGCTCAAGGACCACATTGATCTGCATCTGGAGCACCTGGGGCCCGCGGTCATCAAGGAGCGGTTGCCCGGTATCGCCGAGACCGCGCGAATATTCGCCGGAGTGGACGTCAATAAAGACCCCATACCCGTACTTCCCACGGTGCACTACAACATGGGCGGTATCCCCTGCAACGTGCATGGAGAGGTTATTTCGCGCGTGGCCGGGAGCGAGACGGTCGTTCCGGGACTCATGGCGGTGGGCGAAGCGGCCTGTGTATCGGTGCACGGCGCGAACCGCTTGGGGTCCAACTCGCTGCTCGATCTGGTCGTATTCGGCCGCGAAGCGGCGCGGCATTGTGCGCGGGTGGTGAAACCGGATGCGGCGCACCGCGCATTCAAAGCCGACGCCGGCGACAGCGCGCTGGCCCGTCTGGATAAATTGCGGCACGCGAAGGGCTCACTGCGCACGGCCGACATCCGCTTGAACATGCAGCGCGTCATGCAGAGCGACGCCGCGGTATTTCGCACCGGCGAATCCTTGGGCGACGGCAGGCGCAAGCTCGCGGAGGTCTTTGCCTCCTTTGCAGAAGTCCAAGTCACGGATCGATCGCTGGTATGGAACAGCGATCTCATCGAGACCCTGGAACTGGACAATCTACTGGGGCAGGCCGTCGCCACCATGCATTCGGCGGAGAACCGCAAGGAGAGCCGCGGAGCCCAGGCGCGCGAGGACTTTCCCAACCGCGACGACCACAATTGGCTGAAGCATACGCTGTGCTGGGTGGACGACAACGGCACCACCCGGTTCGACTATCGGCCGGTGCATTTGAACACCCTGACCGATGAAGTCGAATCCATTCCACCGAAGGCACGAACCTATTGACTGACACGATCTGGAAGTTTGGAGGCGGTGGGGTCGGGTGGGCAGTTTCCGGAGCGTGAAAAACAGGATGTTTTTCCCGCAGCCCCCATGGGCGCGACGCATGCGTCGCGCGGGTGGCCATGGGCGAGACGCATGCGTCTCGCGGGTGACCAGGGATGGTCACCCTGGGCTTGCGCGTAGCAAGGATTGCGTAGCGCAATGGCCACCCGGGGCTTGCGCGGAGCAGGGACTGCGCAGCGCAATGGATTCACGGCGGTCCGGAAAATGCCCACCCGAGCCCGCCGCCGGGCATGAGAGAGCTGATTGCTACAGGAGCAAGGTAGATGGCTGAGTTTTCGCTTCCCGCCAATTCCAAGGTGCGCAAGGACGGCCGCCTGTTCAAGGCACCGGCGGGCGCCAAGAACGTCCGTGTTTTCAAGATCTACCGGTTCGACCCCGATCTGGACGAAACTCCGCGCCTCGACAGCTACGAAGTCGACATGGACGCCTGCGGTCCCATGGTGTTGGATGCCCTGATCAAGATCAAGAATGAGATCGATTCCACGTTGACCTTCCGGCGCTCATGCCGCGAAGGGATATGCGGCTCGTGCGCCATGAACATCGACGGCAAGAATGGCCTGGCCTGCGTGAGTGCGTGCGCCGACGTGAAGCATGACATCAAGATCTATCCCTTGCCGCACATGCCGGTCATCAAGGATTTGATCCCCGACCTCACGAACTTCTATGCCCAGTACGCATCGGTCAAGCCCTGGCTGCAGACCCGCACGCCGCCACCGCCCGACGGCGAGCGCCTGCAGACCAAGGAAGATCAGGAAAAGGTCGATCGGCCTTCGGCGTGCATTCTGTGCGCCTGCTGTTCCACCAGCTGCCCCAGCTATTGGTGGAACAGCGAACGATATCTCGGACCCGCGGCGCTGCTGGCGGCCTATCGCTGGATCGTCGACAGCCGCGATGAGGCGGCCGGCGAGCGCCTCGATTATCTCGAAGATCCGTTCCGCCTGTATCGCTGCCATACCATCATGAATTGCACCGAAGCCTGCCCGAAGGATCTCAATCCCGCGAAGGCCATCGGCGAAATCAAGCAATTGATGGCGCACCGCCGCCATTGATGACTCAGGAACTCGGGAAACTGCGCTGGCGATGCCGCCGGGGCATGAAGGAGCTGGATGTTTTGCTCGCGCGCTACGTCGATGAGTGCTTCTGCAGCGCGTCGAGCCAGGAACAGGATGCGTTCAGGCGGCTGCTGGAGACCCAGGACACCGTTCTCTATGCCTATTGCCTGGGGTCCGAACGGCCGCCGCCCGAGTTCGCGGCGCTGATCGAGCGAATTACGGCGCACTCGCCGGCCGAGGCGCATTCGCCGGCCGATGATAAGTCGTAGAATCCCATCTTGTGCGCAAAGTCACGTTTAATGCCGGTCCGGCACGGGAATTGTCGAACTTTTCCGCCGCAGGCCGGTCTATCGCGACAGGCTGGCTTGCGAGCTCGCCGGTTTGGGATCACGCATGAGTGTTGAAGACAGTGACCTCAAACTGGTCGAGAGGGTCCAGCGCGGCGAGCGCGCGGCGTTCGATTTGTTGGTCCTGCGATACCAGCACAAGGTGCTGAAGCTGATCATGCGATACGTGCACGATGCAACCGAGGCTGAGGACATCGCACAGGAGGCTTTCGTCAAGGCCTTCCGTGCGTTGCAGTCGTTTCGCGGCGACAGTGCGTTCTATACTTGGCTGTATCGGATCGCCATCAACACCGCCAAGAACGCCCTGGTTGCCACGAAACGCCGGCCCATGGATTACGATCTCGACCTTCAGGATCCCGAGCAATACGATCTGCACGCCCGGCTGGCCGAGTCCGAGACTCCGGAAGGCTTGCTGCTCACCGACGAGATTCGCGACACCGTGAACCGTGCAATCGAAAATTTGCCGGAGGACCTGCGAACCGCAATCGTCCTTCGGGAGCTGGAGGGATTGAGTTACGAAGACATCGCGGAAACCATGGATTGCCCGGTGGGTACCGTGCGTTCGCGAATCTTTCGCGCGCGAGAGGCGATTGACAAGAAGTTAAGACCCATATTCGATGGCGGCCTTGGTCGGCCTGAGGACACATGAGCGAACAAATTCGTGAGCAGGTCTCGGCATTTCTCGACGGAGAACTGCCCAACTCGGAAACCGAACTACTGTTGAAGCGGCTGACTCGTGACGGGGAGCTGCGCGAGAGCTTCGGCCGTTACGCCTTGATCGGCGAGGCGGTTCGCGGCACGACCCGCGGCGGCCTCATAACCCGGGGGTTCACCGGACGCGTCAATCTCGCCATCGACGGCGAATCGATTCCGGCCAACGAGCATGTCCCGCACGCCCGCGGACCCCGGTGGTGGCGTCCGTTCGCGGGAGCCGCGGTAGCGGCGGGCGTGGCGGCCGTCGCGGTCGTCGCCTTGCAGCAGCGGGCGGTTGCGCCTACCCTTCGGCCCGGCGTTCCGCTCACGGCGCAGACGGCGGTCCCTGCCCAGGGCGCCCTTCGCGCGGCGAGCGGCGCAGTTCCGGCGCCCCGGGAGGCCATCTCCTACACGGTGCCGGCGACGTCGCCTGCGGCGCCGGCGGCCACGTTCCCTGCTCGCTTGACCAACTATGTGTTCGCGCACAGCAAGTATTCGTCCGGCCTCGCTCAGCGCGGGGTAATGGCGGACTTGCTCATCGAATCCGATGAACAGCAGTCGCCTGCGGTCAATGAAGCGGCGGCGCACGTTGCTCCATGACGCAGTCGATGCGCAATCGGGCCAACTGGCTCATTCCCTGCGCCGCTGTCGGCGCCCTGCTGGCGGCGCTGCCGCAGGCCTCCCGAAGCGCCGACGACCCGCGCGATTGGCTGCAGAAAATGAATCACGCTCTGGCCACGCGCAATTACGACGGCACCTTCTTTCATTTGAGCGAGGGCCGCGTCGAGACCATGCGCATCGTGCACCGGGTGCGGGCGGGGCGCGTCTCCGAGCGGCTGCAGTCCCTGGATGGGTCGGGGCGGGAGTTCGTGCGCAATAACGATGAGTTGACCTGCTACCTGCCCGACCAGCATACGGTGCTGGTCGAACCGCGCCCGGATAACGGCCCGTTCTTAGGATCGCTGCCGCAGTTCGGCGCGGACGTGAACGAGTTTTATCGAATCGAGTCGCTGCCGGCGACGCACATCCTCGGACGGGCGGCGCGAGTCATTGCCGTGAATCCCAAGGATCAGTTCCGGTTTGGGTACCGCCTCTGGCTCGATGAAAAGACGGCGATGCCGCTCAAGACCCAGCTCTGCGATTCACGGGGCCAGGTGATCGAGCAGATATTCTTCGCGCGGCTGGACATGCCTGAGAGCATTCCGGACAGCGATCTCGCGCCGGCGGTGCGCACCGAGGGCATGCGATGGGTGCGCCAGGGACCGTCGCGCGACAATGCGTCGCCGGCATTGTCGGCGTACCGCGCCAGCGAATTGCCGCCGGGATTTCATTTGACCGTGGCCGGCACCCAGACGATCGGGGGGGCGACCGTCCCCGCGAGTCATCTGGTGTACTCAGACGGCTTGGCAACCGTGTCGGTATTCGTCGAAGCCCAACCGGCCGATGCGCCGGGTGCGCACAGCACGGCCGCCGGTGCGGACCCAGGCCCTAGTACGCCCGCCGAACCGCCGATGCAGGGGCTTGCGCGGGTGGGGTCGGGGTTTGCCTTTTCCACGGTCGTGCAGGGCCACCAGGTTACTGCGGTCGGGGAAGTGCCTGCCCAGACCGTGGAGTTCATCGCCCACGCGGTCAAATCCTCGGGGTCCGCCGAACTTCCGCGCCATTGATCGGTGCCACACGTCTCACTGCGCTTTGTGCTGTATTCGCGCCCGGGGTGCGGCTTGTGCGAGGAGATGCTGAGCCAGCTGGCGGCACTGCCGGAAGCCGGTCCGTTCGAGGTCGATGTGCTCGATGTGGATGCCGACCCCGCGGCGAGAGTGCGCTATGGCCACAAGATTCCCGTGCTGCTGTTCGCCGGGGAATTGGTGTGTCACGGGCATCTGGACACCGAGGAAGTGCATAAGGCCCTCGCTTACCATCGCCGACCGGTATAATCGGGGGTTTGTCCAAGCCCAGGCGTAGATGAAGAATATCCGCAACTTTTCCATCATTGCTCATGTTGATCACGGCAAATCGACTTTGGCTGACCGATTCATTCAGGAATGCGGTGGTCTCGATGCGCGGGAAATGCAGGCCCAAGTGCTCGACTCGATGGATCTGGAGCGGGAGCGCGGCATCACCATCAAGGCGCAGAGCGTCACGCTCGCGTTCAAGTCCGTCACCGGCGAGCTGTACCAGCTGAATTTCATCGATACGCCGGGTCACGTGGATTTCTCCTACGAGGTATCGCGGTCGCTGGCAGCCTGCGAAGGCGCGCTCTTGGTCGTCGACGCCGCCCAGGGAGTCGAGGCGCAGAGCGTGGCCAATTGCTATACGGCTCTGGAGCAGGGCCTCGAGGTGCTCCCGGTCATCAACAAGATCGACTTGCCCTCGGCCGATCCGGCGAAGGTCATTCACGAAATCGAAGAAATCATCGGTATTCCGGCCGACGACGCCGCTCTGGTCAGCGCCAAGACGGGCCTCGGCGTTCCGGAGTTGCTGGAACATTTGGTGAAGCGCATTCCGGCTCCCAAGGGTGATCCGGATGGGCCTCTGCAGGCGCTGATCATCGATTCCTGGTTCGACAACTATGTGGGTGTGGTCTCGCTGGTGCGCGTGATGAATGGTGCATTGCACACCGGGGCGAAGATCCGCGTCATGTCCACGGGCCGCAGTCACCAAGTGGACAAGCTCGGCCGATTCACCCCGAAGCCCATGCCGCGCGATTCTCTCAACACCGGCGAAGTCGGATTCGTCATCGCCGGCATCAGGGAAATCGACGGGGCGCCGGTCGGGGACACCATTACTCTGGAAGGGAACCCCGCCAAGGCGCCGCTCGAGGGCTTCAAGCAGGTGCAGCCGCGGGTGTTCGCGGGAATGTTCCCGGTGAGCTCCGACGACTACGAGCAATTCCGTGAGGCGCTGAAGAAGTTGAAGCTCAACGATTCGGCGCTGCATTTCGAGCCTGAGGTATCGACGGCCCTGGGGTTTGGATTTCGATGCGGTTTCTTGGGGTTGCTCCACATGGACATCGTTCAGGAGCGGCTCGAGCGCGAGTACAACCTGGAGCTGATCACCAGCGCGCCGACCGTCATCTACGAGCTTCTGCTCACCGACGGGCGGGTCTCCTATGTCGACAACCCGACCAAATTGCCGCCCCAAGACCGCATTTCCGAGCTGCGCGAGCCCATCATCACCGCCAATATCTTGGTGCCTCCGGATCATGTGGGCGCGGTGCTGACTCTATGCAGCGAGAAACGCGGCGTGCAGAAGAAAATGCTGTTCCTCGGGAGCCAGGTGTCGCTGCAATATGAATTGCCGCTGGCCGAAGTCGTGCTCGATTTCTTCGATCGGCTCAAGTCCGCAAGCCGCGGCTATGCATCGTTCGATTACGAATTCAGTCATTTTCAGCTGTCGCTCATCGTCCATCGCGACAATTCCTACAACCGCGGCCGGGAACTGGTCGACAAGATGCAGGAGCTGATTCCCCGGCAGATGTTCGACATCGCAGTCCAGGCGGCCATCGGCAGCCATATCATCGCGCGCGCCAGCGTCAAAGCCATGCGCAAGAACGTGCTGGCCAAGTGCTACGGCGGCGACATCACGCGCAAGCGGAAGCTCCTCGAGAAGCAGAAGGCCGGCAAGAAGCGCATGAAGCAGGTGGGCCAGGTCGAGATCCCGCAGGAGGCGTTTCTCGCCGTCTTGCAGGTCGGCAAGAAGACCCATTGACCTTGGCCCGTGAGTAACCGTTAGGGGTATTTGATGAACGACGGCGATAGCCTTTTCATTGGTCTCCTGTGCGCAGGCGTCGTCTGCGTACTGATCATTTTGATCGACGGCTGGATCTTCCGGCCCAAGCGCGACCCCGGCGCGACCAGCGTGGAGGAGCCATGGCTGCCGAAGATGGCCGGATATGCGCTGGTGGGTCTGGCGGTGGCGATGCTGTGGCGCCTGTTTCGCTACGAGGCCGTCGATTTCAGTCTCATGCTGGTGGTGGTCGGCGCCATCTCCGGGCTGATCTGGGTGCTGGATCAGGCATTCTTCGCGCGGCGCCGCGAGCTGCGCGCCGCCTCGGCAGGCACTCCGCCCGAGCGCGTGCGCGAACCCATTGCCGTCGAATATGCCCGCTCATTCTTTCCGGTCATCGTGTTGGTATTGGTGATCCGGTCGTTCTTGTTCGAGCCGTTTCGCATCCCCTCGGATTCCATGATGCCGACCTTGTTCGACGGCGATTTCATCTTCGTCAGCAAGTATTCCTATGGATTGCGCCTGCCGGTCACCAATACTCTGCTGATTCCCACGGGCACTCCGCAGCGGGGCGACGTGATCGTATTCCGCCTGCCGCCCAATCCGAAAATCAACTACATCAAAAGGCTGGTCGGTCTCCCGGGAGATCGCATCCGGGTGGATGAGAACAATCAGCTGTACGTCAACGGCAAGCCCATGCCCCAGGAGCGCGGGCCGACCTACACGGGTCCCAAGCAGGACTTGTGGAATTATGTGGGCGCTCCCACGGCCTTCGAGCAACTGGGGGACAAGCGCCATCGCATCATGTTCGCCAACGGCAGTGTCAAAACGGGCGAGTGGGTGGTGCCCGCGGGCCATTATTTCTTCATGGGCGACAACCGCAACAACAGCAAGGACAGCCGGTGGCTGGACGACATCGACGCGCCGGGGTTCGTCCCGGAGCAGAATCTGGTCGGTAAGGCGGTGCGAATTTGGCTTAATCTTGATACTCGTGACGGACCTCTCTGGCGGCGGGTGGGGAATGCGATTCAATAAGGGGTCATTTTAGGGAGGCGAGGAGATGAAACCATCTATGCAGCGGCGCCAGCGGGGCATGACATTCATCGGATTGCTGTGCATTCTCGTGCTGGTCGGCGCCATCGGCTACGCCGGCATTCGCCTGGTTCCGCTGTACCTCAACTACATGAAGCTGGCGCGCACCATGGAATCGGCGGCGACGGAATTCAAAGGTGAAAATGCCGATCTGTCGGGGGTCCGTAAATCCTTGGATCGGCACTGGGCCATCGAAGACATCACCACAGTCGAGCAAAAGGACATCGAGATCACGAAAGACGACCATGGATTGCAGCTGCACGTGGCCTACGACGACTCGGTGCCGTACATCGCCAATGTCTCCCTGTCGGTGCACTTCGAAAAGACCGTGAAGGTGCAGTGATTCCGCAGCGCAAATCGGATGAACTCCTGGCCTGGGTCGAACGTTCGTTCGGCTACGTTTTCGCGCAAGCAGAGCTGTGCCATGCCGCGGTGACTCACCGCAGCGCCGGTGCGGATCACAATGAACGGCTGGAATTCCTGGGCGATTCGATGCTCAATTGCGTGGTGGCGCACTTGCTGTACGAGGCGCATCCTGAGGCGGACGAGGGCGCTCTCTCTCGCTTGAGGGCGACGCTGGTGAGCGGCGAGACCTTGGCGCAAATCGCGGCCGAACTCGGGCTGGGCGAACACTTGCGTCTTGGGCCGGGTGAGTTGAAGACCGGCGGGTTTCGCCGGGCATCGATACTGGCGGATGCGTTGGAGGCCATATTGGGCGCGATTTTTCTGGATTCCGGGTTCGATGCGGCGGCGGCGGCGGTGGCGCTCGTCATCGGCCCGCGGCTGTCGGAGTTGCCGGCTGCGGACACGCTGAAGGACCCGAAGACACGCTTGCAGGAAGCCCTGCAGGCGCACGGGCTCGCTTTGCCGGTCTATACCTTGATCGCGGCGGCGGGCGATCCTCACATGCAATCCTTCACCGTCAGTTGCGAAGTCCCGGTACTCCGCATGTCGGCCATGGGCGAGGGCGGCAGCCGCCGGCGCGCCGAGCAGCTGGCGGCCGCGAAATTGCTGGAACTGCTGCCGCCCCAAATTCGGAAGTCCACATGAGCGCAGCCGCATTTCGCGCCGGGCATGTGGCCATCGTGGGCCGGCCGAATGTCGGCAAATCGACCCTGGTCAATGCCCTGGTGGGGCGCAAGGTGTCCATCGTCACCGCCAAGCCCCAAACCACGCGGCATCGGATCTTGGGCGTGGTCAATCGCCCCGAGGCTCAATTGGTGCTGGTCGACACGCCCGGCCTGCATGAATCGACGCGCCGCGTGATGAATCAGTACATGAACCGCGTGGCCATTTCATCCTCGCAGGACGCGGACGTCATCGTGTTCGTGATCGAAGCCATGCGCTTCACCGATGAGGATACCTGGGTCTGGGAACGGGTGCGGGGCTTGAAGCAGCCGCTGTTCGTGGTGGTCAACAAGGTCGATCGCGTGTTCCCCAAGGAGCAGCTGCTGCCCTTCCTCGAGGACTTGACGCAGCGCGTTCCGGCATCGGGAATCGTGCCGATATCGGCGCTCGAGTCTGATAATCTTGACCGCCTGGTCGATCTCGTCGGTTCGCGGCTGCCGGTTTCGCCGCCGTTGTTTGCCTCCGATGTCGTCACCGATCGGGACGAGCCGTTCCATGCGGCCGAGATCGTGCGTGAGAAGCTGACGCTGAAGCTGCGCGAGGAATTGCCCTATGGCATCAATGTGCAAATCGAACGCTTTGCCGACGAAAACAATCGCCTCATGATCAACGCCGTCATCTGGGTCGAGCGCGCCGGGCAGAAGGCCATCGTGATCGGCCAGGGCGGCGAGCGGCTGAAGGAAATCGGCCGGCTCGCCCGCATCGAGCTCAACGATCTGTGGCAGCGCTCCGTGCACCTCGAGTTGTGGGTCAAGGTCAAGGAGAACTGGGCCGACAGCGAAATGGCGCTGCGCCAGTTCGGATACGACACGTTATGAGGAGTGCGCGGCACGTGTGGCTGGCACCGGCCTACGTTTTGCACCAATATGCCTACCGCGACACCAGCCGCATCGTGGAGGTGTTCACAGGCGAGCATGGACGCTTGACCTTGTTCGCGCGCGGCGCCAACGGACCCAAGTCCAGCCTCCGGGGCGTGCTGCGGCCCTTCCAACGCATGCTCGTGTCCTGGTCCGGCAAGGGGGAAGCCTGTCAGATGGTGACGGCGGAGATCGACGGTCTGGTCACCAATCTCCCGCCGAATCGGCTCATGAGCGGATTCTATTTGAACGAGCTGCTGTTGAAGCTGACGGAGCGCTGCGATCCGCATCCCGAGATTTTCTTCTCCTACGCCTCGTGCGTGCAGGCGCTGTGCGGCGGGGAGATCGAGGAACCCGCGCTGCGCCGGTTCGAGAAGCGCTTGCTGAACGATTTGGGGTATGGCTTGGAGCTCGCCAGGACCGGTGAGGGAGCGCCGGTGGAGCCCGGCCGGTACTACCGATTCGCGGCCGAAAGCGGGCCGCAACTCTGCGTGGCCGAGGCGCCCGGCGCGGTTTACGGTCAATCCCTGGCGGATCTGCAAGCGGAGAGCTTCGGCGACGCCCGTTCGCTCCGCGACGCCAAACGGGTGTTGCGCGCGGCCATCGACGCCTGTCTCGACGGGCGCCCCTTGAAGTCGCGCGAGGTGGCGCTGGCTCTGCGCCGGCGAGAGGCTGCAGGTCTTGGTGAGCCCTCGTGATTGCTCTCGGCGTGAACATCGATCACGTGGCGACCCTGCGGCAGGCGCGCCGCGGCCGCTATCCCGACCCCTTGCATGCGGCGCTCATCGCCGAGGAGGCGGGCGCCGACAGCATCACCCTGCATCTGCGCGAAGACCGCAGACACATCCAGGAGCGGGACGTCACGTCGTTGCGCGAGGCGCTGCAGACGCGAATGAACCTGGAGATGGCGGTGACGGACGAGATGATCCGCATCGCACAGAGGGTCCTGCCCCAGGATTGCTGCTTGGTGCCCGAGTCCCGCCAGGAAATCACCACGGAAGGAGGCTTGAATGTCGTGGAACACAGCGCACGGATCGGCGACGCCGTGAAAGCGCTGGGGGCGTCGGGGGTGCGAGTCTCCTTGTTCATCGATCCGGATCTGGAGCAAATCGAAGCGGCGCAGCGCGGCGGCGCTCCGGTGATCGAACTCCATACGGGCGCCTATGCCGAATCCACGGGCGCCGCCCGCGCGCGCGAATTCGAACGGCTATGCGCCGCCGCGAAATTTGCCGCGCGCCTCGGGCTGATCGTGAATGCGGGCCATGGCCTCAACTACCACAACGTCGAGCCGATCGCCGCCATTCCGGAAATCGTGGAGCTCAACATCGGGCACGCGATCGTGTCGCGCGCCATCGTCGACGGCCTGGCCAAGGCCGTGCGCGACATGAAAGAGTTGATGCGCGCGGCGCGATGATCTACGGGACGCGATGATCTACGGGATAGGAATCGATGTGCTCAAGGTGGATCGCATCGAGAGCGTCTACAAGAAACACGGCGAACGCTTTCTGTCGCATCTCCTGATGCCCGAAGAGCGGGCGCAGTTCGAGCGTACGGCGCGCCCGGTACGGTTCATCGCCATGCGCTTCGCGGCCAAGGAGGCCATCGTCAAGGGCATGGGCACCGGTTTTGCGCACGGAGTCTGGATACGGGATGTGGGAGTCGTGCAGAATTCCTGGGGCAGGCCGGAGGTGGTCTATTCCGCGCGCGGCGCCAAGGTGCGCGACGGCCTCGGCATCGGCGAAGGCCATGTGACATTGACCGACGAGGCGGGCTTGGTGGTCGCCGTCGCCGTTCTCATGCGGCGCGCGCCCGCATGAACACCCTGGTGTTCGACATCGTGAGACGCGCGCCCGCATGAACACCTTGGTGTTCGACATCGTGAGACGCGCGCCCGCATGAACACCTTGGTGTTCGATATTGAAACGGTGCCCGACACCGATCTGGGCAGGCGTCTTTACGGCCTGCACGACCTGTCCGACGAGCAGGTGGCGCAGATCATGTTCACCAAGCGCCGCCAGGAAACCGGCAGCGAATTTCTATCGCACGAGCAGCACCGCGTCGTCGCGATTTCCGTGGTGATGCGATCGAGGGATTCTCTGAAGGTGTGGAGCGTCGGGGACGAGACATCGTCCGAGAAGGTATTGATCGAGCGATTCTTCGACGGCCTGGACAAGTTCACGCCGGACCTCGTCTCGTGGAACGGCGCCGGGTTCGATCTGCCCGTGCTGCACTATCGCAGTCTCCTGCACAGCGTAACCGCCGCGCGGTACTGGGAGACGGGCGATTCCGATCACAGCTTCAGATTCAGCAATTACTTGAGCCGATTTCATTGGCGGCACATGGATCTGATGGACATCTTGTCCGGCTTCCAGGGACGCGGCCGGGCGAGCCTCAACGACATTGCGACGCTGCTCGGCTTCCCCGGCAAGGTGGGAATGCACGGCGCCGACGTTTGGCCGGCGTACCTGAAGGGCGGACTTGCGCGCATCCGTGCCTACTGCGAGACCGACGTGCTGAATACTTTCTTGATTTATTTGCGGTTCGAGCTCCTGCGCGGGCACCTGAGCGCGAGCGAGCACGCCCATGAGGTTGCACGCGTGCGCAAAGCTCTGAGCGAATCGACCGCGGAGCACCTCAAGGAATTCGCGGCGGCGTGGCCCGAGAATTGAGCCCCAGTGAGGTGCAGGAAGCCGACATCGTGGATCTTGCCCACGACGGCCGCGGAGTAGCTCGCGTCGGCGGCAAGACCGTGTTCATCGACGGCGCATTGCCGGGGGAACGCGTTCGTTTCCGGGTGATCAAGCGGCGCCGGCAATTGGACGAGGCCGGCTTGACCGAAGTTCTCGCGGCCTCGCCGGATCGTGTGGTGCCGGCCTGCGAGCACTTCGGGGTTTGCGGCGGCTGCTCGCTGCAGCACCTGTCGGCGCCGGCTCAATTGGCCGCGAAAGAGCGGCAGCTGCTCGACAATTTGGAGCGGATCGGCAGAGTGCGCCCGGGGCGCGTGCTGCCGCCGCTGCGCGGTCCCGCGTGGGGCTATCGCCGCCGAGCGCGGCTCGGCGTCAAGTATGTGCACAAGAAAGGACGGGTGCTTGCCGGTTTCCGCGAACGCGAAAAACCCTACCTCGCGGATCTGCGGCGCTGTGAGGTCATTCTGGAGCCCCTGGCTACCTTGCCCAGCGACCTTGCCGCACTGGTCGAGACGCTGGCCATCAGAGAAAAAATACCGCAGGTGGAGGTGTCGGCCGGCGACGCGGCGACCGCACTGGTATTCCGCGTGCTGGAGGCGCCCGGGCCTCGAGATGTCGAGAAAATCGCGGCCTTCGGCGCCAAGCAGGGCCTGCAGATCTTTCTGCAAACCGGCGGCCTCGACAGCGTGCAGCCCTTGAGCCAGGACTATCCACCCCTGACCTATGCGGTGGACGGCGGCCGTGTCGTCATCGAGTTCGGGCCGGTCGACTTCATTCAGATCAACCGCGAGATCAATGCGTCGATGGTGACCGCCGCCATGGAATTGCTGCTTCCCACGGCGGGCGACACCGTGCTCGACTTGTTTTGCGGCTTGGGCAATTTCACCCTGCCCCTGGCGCATCGGGCCCGGCGCGCGGTGGGTGTGGAAGGGGACTCGGCGCTAGTGAGCAAAGCGCAGAGCAACGCCGGCCGCAACGGCGTTGGCAACGCGGCATTCTTCAGGGACAATCTATTCGAACCGACGCAGTTCGGATCGTGGGCGAACGAGCGCTATGATTTGGTGCTGCTCGATCCGCCGCGAGCGGGCGCTTCCGCTCTGCTGCCGCGAATGGCGCATTGGCGACCGCGCCGAGTCGTGTATATTTCCTGCCATCCGGGGAGTTTGGCGCGGGATGCCGAGATCTTGGTGTACACGCAAGGGTTCAAGCTGGCCTGCGCAGGGGTGATGGACATGTTTCCGCAGACGACGCACGTCGAATCGATCGCGGTGTTCGAGGGTCCCGAATGAGTTTGGGGCCGCTCATGGTCGATATCGCCGGCACGGAATTGAGCGCCGAGGATGTCCGCGTGCTTTCACATCCCATGGTCGGCAGCGTCCTCCTGTTCACCCGGAATTACAGCAATCCACGGCAGGCCGCAGCGCTCACGGCGGCGATCCGCGCCCTGCGCACGCCGCATCTCTTGATCGCGGTGGACCATGAGGGGGGCCGCGTGCAGCGTTTTCGCGAGGGATTTACGCGCCTTCCGGCCGCGCGCCTGCTCGGTAGACGATTCGATGAGGACCGGCGCGACGCGCTGGCGCTGGCGCAGTCGGTCGGCTGGCTCATGGCCGGCGAATTGCGCGCGGTAGGGGTGGATTTCAGCTTCGCTCCCTGCATCGACCTCGACTACGGTGTGAGCGAGATCATCGGCGATCGAGCCTTCCACAGCGATCCGGATACCGTGGCTGCGTTGGCCGTAGCCACCATGACGGGCATGCGCGAGGCCGGAATGGCGGCGGTCGCCAAGCACTTTCCCGGACATGGTGCGGTCGTCGCCGATTCGCACATCGCATTGCCGGTCGATCGCCGCGAATTCGTCGACTTGGAGGCGGATATCCGGCCCTACCGCCCGCTGATCGACAACAATCTCCCTGGAATCATGGCGGCCCATGTGGTGTTTCCGGCGATGGATGCGTTGCCCGCCAGCCTCTCCAAGCGCTGGATTACCGGGGTCTTGCGCGGCGAGATGGGATTTCACGGCTGCGTGTTCGCGGACGACCTGACCATGGCGGGAGCCGCCGCATTTGGCGACGCGATGGCGCGCGTCGAGCTTGGCTTAGCCTCGGGTTGCGACGTCCTGCCCATTTGCAACGATCGACATTCCGTAGAATTGGTGCTGGGGCGTTTCGGGGCGAATGTCGGCTCCGCGGCATCCCAGGCACGGCTGGTGCGGATGCGCGCCCGCGGCGAGCCGCCGGCGCATCTGCACGCGGACCCGCATTGGCAGGAAACCGCGGCCAGGATCGCCGGTCTGTCGGTCATTCCGCCGCTGGTGTTGACAGAGGGCCAGTCATGACGGGCTTTGACGCAAGTATCTACAGGCGCTTGGTCGAGAGTTCGCCCGACGGGATCGCGCTCGTGGATGCGCTGGATCCCGAGCGTCCGGTGATTTACGTCAATCCCGGATTCGAGGCCTTGACGGGTTACTCTGCGGCGGAACTGGCCGGCCGCAATCTGCGCCTCTTGCAGGCGGACGATCGCGAGCAGGACGGCCGGCATCGATTGCGCGAGGCGCTTGCGAAGGGGGAATCCTGCCGCGTGCTGCTGCGCAACTATCGCAAGGACGGGAGCGTATTTTGGAACGAGATGACGGTTTCGCCGCTGCTCGATGAGAGCGGACGCGTCACTCACTTCGTGGGCCATCATCGAGACGCGGGCGAGCGTCTGCGCATCGATCCGAAGCTGACCCGGGATTCGTTGAGCGGTGCGCATCAACCGACCGGAGTGGCGATCCGCGACGACCGCTTGACGGGCCTGTTCACGTTGGCTTATCTCGAGGAGCTGCTGAAACGCGATTGGGCGGTCGCGCAGCGGGAAAAGCGCAGTATCGCGATGTTCGCGATCGACATCGACGCCTTGGAGCTCTACAACACGACTTTTGGACGCGCGGCCGGCGACTCCACCATCCGCCGCGTGGCGCACGTCGTGTCGGGATGCCTGCGCCGTTCGAGCGACGTCACGGCGCGCATCGACGGCGGCAGCTTGATTGCGTTTGCGCCCGGCCTCACCAACGAGCAGGCACTGCGCATCGGGCAACTCATGGCCGAAAGAGTAAGGGACCTTAGAGTCCATCATCCTCGTTCGGCCGTTCTGCGCTATGTCAGCGTGAGCGTGGGCGTGTGCGCCGTCGTGCCGGATCCCGCCGATAGTCCCGCAAGCCTGCTGCAGAAGTCGCAGAGCCAGCTGCAGCTCGCCAAGAAGTCCGGGCGCAATCAGGCTGCCTGAGCCGGACTGCGCACGGACCGTCCGATCATTTCGGCGGAATCCCCGCGCTGCATCCCCTCGACCGTGATCCACGTCTCATTCCGGGCGCTGCCGGTGCGCCGAATAACCTGAAATAAGACAGAGGCACGGCCGCAAATCGGGATTTCTGGTACGAAGGGCCGGATGAATATCCGTACCAAAATGATATCGCTGCTGGCGCTGCTGTTTGCGGTGCTGATCGTGCTCGAGATCGCCGTTCAAAGGCAGGTGCTGATGCCGAGTTTTGCGGAGCTCGAGCGGGAGGACGCGGAGACGTCGATGAAGCGAATCGGCTATGCGCTCGACATGACGCTCGAGAGCATCGAGTCGATGACCGGGGATTGGGGCAACTGGGCCGACGCGTATCAATTCGTGCAATCGCCGAATGTGGACTTCGTGAACACCAACGTCACTGCCTCGTCGATGAAGCAACTCAAGGTGAACGCGATGCTCATCGTCGATTTGAACGGCGACTACCTGTTGTCCAGCGCACGGATTTGGGATACCGGCGAGGCGCTGGATCTCGATTTCACGGCGCGCAAAGCGTTGCCGGAGGATTTTCCCTGGCGCAAGAACCTGGCCGACGGCAAACCGGCCAGGGGACTGCTGCGGACCAATAGGGGGGTCATGATGACCGTGGCGGCGCCCGTGCTGAACGGCAGCGGCAGCGGACAACCCTTAGGGATGGTGATCATGGGCCGGCTGCTGACACCCGCCCAAGTGCAGTTGATCGGCGCGCAGGCACAGGCAAGTCTCGCGATGGTGCGCGATCACCTGTCCGCCGGCGGCGAGGAGATCGCCGAAACCGATACGTCCACGCAGATCTTCAAGTCGTTCATGGATGTCTACGGCCGGCCGCTCATGACTTTCCGTGTCGACGTTCCGCGGAGGATCACCGCGCGCGGCCACGGGGCCGTGACCTACGCATCGCTATACCTGATCGGCGCGGCGGTCACCGTTTTGCTGCTCCTCGTCGTTGCGCTCAATCGCATCGTTCTCAAGCCCCTGGCCCGCGTGACCCGGCATGCCGTGGCGGTCGGAGAGGGCACGGACTTGTCGGCCCGCCTGAGCCTCCCGGGACAGGACGAGATTGCCCAGCTTGCACGGGAGTTCGACCGAATGGTCGAGCGCGTGGCGGACTCGCGGCGGCAACTCGTCGATCAGTCGTTCCAGGCCGGATTTGCCGAACTCGCCAAGGGAGTGCTGCACAATCTCGGGAATGCCATGACGCCGCTCGGCGTCAGACTCGCGAAGCTCGGCGACCGCCTGCGCAATGCGGGAGCCGGCGACGTGGAGCTCGCGCTGTCGGAGCTCGCCAAGGAAAAGGCGGCATCCTCAGGGGCACCATCCGCGCGGCGCGAGGATCTCGAAGAATTTCTGCGTCTGGCGTGCCGGGAGCTCGCGGCATGCGTCAAGGAAGCGCAGGACGACGTCGCGGTGGCGCAGCGGCAGTCCACGATCGTCCAAACGGCATTCAGCGAGCTCATGCGCTCGACGCGCAACGCGCACGTGGTCGAGACGGTGCGCCTTCCCGATCTGGTCGCGCAGACCCTGGAAATCGTGCCCGATGCCTGCCGCCAGCGGCTGGTGGTGGATACCGACGAATCATTGCGAAAAGTGGGAGCCGTGCAGGTGGCGCGCACCGTGCTGCGGCTGATCCTGC
>WNFQ01001113.1_pt1 | contig 20588 bp, 25 predicted proteins | sample 5400171 | NCBI WGS metagenome assembly WNFQ01 (sample SAMN13153356, study PRJNA577476) | soil metagenome | isolation source: 20 cm soil under Madrone tree | place: USA:California | collected 2016-06-14 | reverse complement strand
AGAGGACGATGAAGAAGAGGATATAGACCACGAAGAAGATGAACATGCAGATGAGGGCACAAATGAGGGTGTGGATGAGGAAATGGAGGAGTCAGGGAACATAGGCGACGAGCAAGATGAAGATGAAGAGGTCATGAATGACTATGAAATCCTTGACGAAGAAGGATTTGCAGAACTATGAGTGTGCATCTGAAGCAATGCTCAGATGGTCCTGGTAATACTACATATAGAATCGAATTGACAACCAATCTTCATTTGCATGCACGTACTGCCAGTACACGATTGGGAGAAGACTGATTGATTGGCAATCAAATTGTGTCAATATGATTTGCTCGACACAAAGTGGATGTTCGATGATAATCAATGTTATACTCGAGCTCATTACGATCAACCCCGATCATATTAGGTAGACCAGATATCTACTCAATCATAGCGATGGAACTACGTCTACAGCGTGATCAAGCCTGATCGAATCCATCATCGGTCCTACGTCCCAGCAGAGTCGACATTACCAAATCATAGGCCCGGAAATTTTGTGATGTGGACTACCCAAATTACATACAGTAAAACAATCAAATACAACGATCAAGTTGATAATCTGACTGCCAAACCGTGGTTCCTTCCATTTTAAGAGCGCTTTTGGTTCCGTGCGTTTGCGGTCAACTTACAAAGGGGCATGTCTGAAGAGGATACTGCAAGGTGATAGTTGACGTTGATAGCTCAGGCCTCAACGGTCCTCTCTAACCGCTGAATTATCTTTTGTTTGAAGGGCGATTGCGTTGTCCCTCCAAGGTTCCGCACAGTCTCCCGTTACCATCACAGCCCTCTCCATAGAAAGTAATGACGACGAAGAGGCACGCTTCCAGGCTGATCTCGCCCGCGCTATTGCGGCTTCGAAACGCGATTTGTCGCCCACCACATCTGTCGCCTCCCTCTCCTCAGACCCTAGCCATATCAATGACCTGAAATCCGCTCCACCTTCTACCGTTAACACTCAGTCTAACTCCACCTTTTTGAGTGAGCGTGCCCAGCTCGAACAGGAGCGTCTCGCGCGTCTCAAACGTTTGCATGATGAACCGCATCCTCAGGATACAGAACCCCCATCGAAGCGTCCAACCCCGTCGAGAGAATTAAGCTCTGCACCGGCTTCAGGGGTTGGCCCAAGTCAGAGAGGAGGACAGATTGTGGATAGGGATGTCGAGGTGTTCTGGGACGGAGAGCTGCGTCAAACAGCTAATGCGTTCGTCGAGCTCGACCGCAACGGAGAGGATGGAAGACCAGTCTTTAGGCTTTCACAGATAATTGGGGACGTGAGTCGGTTTTTTTATTCTACCTGTGTTTGGCACTCTACGAAAATAATCGGGATCCAGAAATCGCAGATTGAACTGGCCATTATCTCGACCTACGCCCTCCAGCTTTCTTGGATCTATACCTTTTTTCATCCCAGCACTCCTGTCGTTCTTGTAACTCAACCTGCGCCGTCAGAGAATGGGAATCCGACTATAAAAGAGGTGCTTCCAAACTGGATTCGCGTTACACCTTTATTACGTGGTGGACGTGGCGTGATGCACATGAAGGTGGGAGCTGGCGGCTTTTTCTCGTCGACGTTCATCTGATGGTTCTAGTTTTTATTATTGTTTTATCGGACGGGAAGACTACGTGTCGTTGTCTCGACAGCCAATCTCATGGATCATGACTGGCGGGACATTGAAAATACGGTCTGGGTGCAGGATGTTCCGCGCCGACCATCGCCTATTCCACACGAACCAAAAACGGACGACTTTCCTTCGGCCCTTGAAAGTGTTTTGTACGCGATCAACGTCGCACCTGCCATTGCAAGTCTTGTTTCAACCGGGGTGCGTCAACCTCAAGCGTGTTTCCATCCTCCCGTGGGGCTGATATGATGTTCTCAAGCATCACAACATCCCGCTCAACACTGTTCGTCCTGGTGTACTTCGCACGCGCTGGGACTTCTCCCGCGTACGCACAATGCTCGTCCCTAGCATCGCAGGGAAGCACGAGGGCTGGCCTGCGGTCATCAAGTCAGGACATACAGCACTCATGCGCGCCGTTAGTCGGTTGAACCCACAACAGCGGTCCGTCTCGCTTGAATACCAGGTGCGTTTATTACTAGAAACAATGAGGAGCGAAGCAGCGCCAACACATACCGGGCTTAAATAGGGGTCGTCAATCGGGGTGTACAGTGCCGCTTGGCTCAGAGAGTTCATCCTCTCTGGAAAGGGGGTAAGTCCCGAGGAATTGCTTAACGCCCCCAAATCCCGTCGCGCGGCAACGCCAAATCCATCACCCGACACGTTAAAGATATTATTCCCGACGCGGGACTGGGTGCGTAGTAGCGTGCTTGGAGAGGCGGGTGGCGGTACCATGTTCTGTCGCAAGCGCTCGTGGGAGGCAGCTAAGTTTCCCCGAAACCTGTTTTACGAGTCAAGGAGCAGGCGGGGACGGGTGTTGATGCATAGCAAGGTTTGCAGGGGTGTCCGCACACGTCACTATCTTGGCCTTGACGTGAGGTTCCTATTATATAGATGTTAATCGCAACATTTTCTGGCATCGGGTCCTTGCCCGATGAGGATCCAGGATCGGACGTGGACTCGGACGTTGTTGAGGTCAAGCAGGACCAAGGTGGCATCGTTGGGTACGCGTATGTTGGTTCGCACAACTTTACGCCTTCGGCATGGGGCACACTCTCTGGCTCGGGATTTATGCCCGTCCTCAACGTAAATCGTCTGCTTCTTTCTTACCAGGTTTCTAGTCTAAGACACACCGGGACAGGTGACGAACTATGAACTCGGAATCGCGTTTACACTAAGGGACGAGGCGGACGTAGACCGAGCTGTGTGCTATGAACGCCCTCCAAGACGGTATACTTCAAGAGATCGACCATGGGTCAGTTCTTTTAGTGGGTAATTTGGCTCAGCACTCATAAACGGTTACTGGATAGATACAGGAAGAGAGTGAGGTGTTTAATGAAGTATAGAGTTGGTGTGGGAATGCACCTTTTCACTGTGCACTGTAAATGGCGAGGATCATTCCACTGGCTTGTTGACGAGGTTCCCAGTTTACTTTGTGCGCGAGCGAAAAGTGAGTTTGTCTCGCGAGTGGCCGTATTGAAACCTTTCAAACATTGTGACGACTTCTGATGCGTCGTCTCTGCGAAATGTGGACGTGCATAATATCAATGACTAGGGATTATGTGTGCATAATACACCTAAGAGAGCTGAGCATTAAACTCATCTGGAACTGGGGATACTAGGATGGTCGATCAACTTGCGAGGAAGTCCACAATAGTGATGGTATTTTCGCACCAGTTCAAAGAAAGTTATGCGTTCCGTTCATTCCTCTTGGTTCCCTCTGCCGCCTGATGTTGCTCTGCGTGTCTGGGTTTTTCTGGAGACACAAACGATCAAGTTGACGTTTGGAAGATACTGTCATATTGCATCACGTAGTGGATATGAATTGATATGTCGTCTCAGTCGCTCGTTGTATGTCCACTTCAGCTATCCATTTAGTACTAGCGAGCAGCTTCCCACCTCAAGTAGGTTCTGGTACGGCTATGTCTCAGGAGAAAGATGGGTCGGGTTCTCTAGGCTGCGTTCTGTGAGTTTCACCCGTGCAACAGCCTGCAACGTGAGCGCTACACAGGTTGAATGTCAAATGCGACTTTGCCTCAGCAACCGCAGGCCGAGAGAAATTTGTCACCGTTACCGGGCCAGAACCGTTTCTCGCCGAAACCGCCTATGAGCTCATGAAAAGAACCAATGCGAGTCCGGCGCGCCACTTGGCAAACCACTGGCATTTGGGTCTCAAGTGCGTCGCGGTCGATCGTGAGCAGTGCGGGGAACTTGTGCAGCCTCTCATCACACGAGCGTGCGACACCGGATGCGTGAAGTCAATCGCAAGCAACAGATGGGTATCGTGGTGATACTCTTCATAGCTTCAACCCGACATTTTAGCGCTTAAATGAAAAAACAACTTACAACGACTCGGAGGCGCTCCTGGAGGCCCAACCGTCAACAGTCATGTCGATAATGATCCGGTTTCATATTGGCTTGGCCTTGAGCTTGAGCATTTGATTCGGCATCACGGTGCATCCGAATTGACATTGACCGAGGATGTGCATCAAGAAGTCGCGAATCAGCTAATTGACCCTTTGGTGGCACCCGCCTTGCGGAAAAGCAAATGAACTTGTTCAATGTCCTCATCCTCTGATGTGTTCTCTGGAGTATGCATCATGATGCAGGCGCCTCTTCTCTGGAGGCGCTTACAAATTTGGTACCGAGATCCGGGAGCAAATATGCATGATCGAGATGGAGGTCGGTGGGCATAACAACAAGATATGCAACAACAAGGGGAGGAGACAAGGGCCCGTCTTTTCCAAAGATAGTGAACTTAGTCTTTTCACTCACATTCCTGCCTCCAGGCCAGCTGGCCAGGTACTCCCGTGCAGTACCTCGGGGGACGTCTCCCACATTTAATTCGCTTCCCGCGGACGTACGTGCCAGAAATTCATTCTCGATTTTTGTTCTGCATACTCCGACGTGTCCCTCTCTGGCTTAGTTCGTTGATCGTTCGGCGGACTCTGTATTAATTGTAGTTTTGCGACAGCGACGAGGTGCCACATCTCTCCCCTCTCGCCTTTAAAACTTTCATCCCCGTTCGCTCCCTTCCCTCCATCCCGTCTCCTTTCCTTTCGCCTTACGTCGTACCCCAGAATATCATGACTTTCGAGCTTCCGTCCCTGCCAGTGCCAGTAGTGCCAGTGCTCGACCGTGCTGATAACCCATACATGCCCCGTCATCTGCAACAAGTTTCCCTCGACCCTGGTGACCTTACCCTCCTGCATCCTCTTCCCGATTTCCCCCCCAGCAACATTGGCCCGATGGATGGCGCCCACGGGCCCATTATCACGACCACCGGCCCGGTGTATAATGACGTGGACGACTCGGAGCTCGACGATATTGACGATAATTCGTCAGACTCACTCGACTCGATTGAGGATGATGAATTCCCCTCTTTCTTTTCTCAACGCGGCTCCCCCCTGCGTCTATTCCATTCCCATGGTACTTACAGCCTTCCCGTTGATAGCGATGAAATAAAGGTGTGTACTTCAAGTTTCGACGCTAGTTTGTTGTGCGGGCATTCAACCTCCTTAAAAAACTGCTATAGAGGCAGGAAGCTCAACACATCCTGCTTCGCATGATCCTCGGAAGCAATTACAATGCCCCTATCTATGAATTACTCAACAATCGCTCTTGCGAACGCAAGGTTGTCGATTTGTGCACCGGTGCTGGCCATTGGTATGTCGTTTACCCATCTCACTCTTCAAACCCCTTCAGGTGGTCGAGTGCAATATGCTGATTGCGGAATATCCTGCCGCTGGTTACAACTTTCAAGGGTACGAGAGATGGCCGAGGAGTTCCCCCACGTAGAATTCCGTGGGCTTGATCTTGGTGCGTAGTCCTTCAGTCCGTGACGGATGATACCTGAAGGTTTTATTGGCCCTGCTTCACCACTTGCAAAATTCATCGCCACGCCGTGTTCCGTCTGACAGTTCCCATCCAGACGCGTTACCCCCCTCAAAATGTCCGCTTCGAGATCGCAGACGTCACCGAAAGGCTGCGCTTTGCTGACGCATCAGTGGACGTCGTGCACGCGCGGATGGCCTGCCTTAGGGTTCGTCCCTGCTATCATGCACATATTCTTTTCCTTAGATGACGTGGGCCATCAGGCGGAGGTGATTCCACACTTTCTGCAGGAAGTCGCACGTGTCTTGCGTCCTGGAGGATTGTTTCTCAGTGCCGAGTGGGGTGTCCAACCTACCCTCCACCCCGAATACCCGTCTTTTGCCGGCAATGATGTGTACATCCCCAAAACGGTCTCTTTTTATAAGGCAGCATCGTGCGTCGGCATTCTCTAACTTCACGCCTTCTCTCGTGCACCATGCTCATGCATCGTATCCGGTGTAGAGACATTGTGCCGAGCCTTGCGCCGCAGATCGTTCGTCGTATCAGAGAGGCCACCTCCTTCGAGGAGCCTGTGTCCAAGCAGTGGGCTATACCCATCTCTACCCCTTACACTCCCGATATTCCCCCTTCGGTTGCTTTTGTCAGTTGGGTAATGGGGCGCATCACTCAGGGCTATGCCGATGCTCTCGTGGCTGGAGGTTCCTTCCTGCAGGAAGATGCAGACGCATTCAAAGATGATCTGGACCGGGGATTTGGTATTTACCTCTCTTACCAAACCGTTTTTGCGCGCAAGAAGTAGAGTAGAGTCGGTGTGATCGAACAGGGGCCAGTGGTCGTGTTTTGTGTCCCTATGGGAATTGCGTACATGTTACTTTTTTTTTTTGGTTTCCTCTTCATATCTTGTCTAAAGTTTTGAATAAAGTACACGATGAATTGAACAAAGCACGCGTTTCCGTTTCTAATCAGCGTGTCGGACTTGAGCGAGTGGCATCAAGGTGAACCAACGACCAACATCACAAAGACACATCTTTCTTCCTCGCCATCACCAAGCATAGACTACCGTGTCAACTCTGTCAGCCAGGACAACAGAAAATTGTCAAAGTCGCTTGTCCGCACTCCAAAATGGTATCCTTCCTGCCCACTCTTTCTCCGGCGGATATACAGCGAGCTGCCCAGGTATTCACGCGTCATTTTTTCACCTGTAATCGTGGTTCACTGATATCATACAAAGCTGATTCAGGGATCCTATAATCCTACATCCCCACGTCACCTGTCGCCGGATGAACATCGTCGTCTTCAGGGCGAGCTGTACGAGCTGCAACGAAGATGGGAAGCCTGGGGCCTCATTGTCCCTTTCCTCTTTGACTACGCCGACCCAAACGTTCAGTTCTTTGGCGCTCATACAGCCCAGGTCAAAATCTCGCGGGACTGGTATGCGCCAGAGACGCAGAATGCATCCTCATTCCTTATACTTGTTTCAGGGAGAGCTTCCCAACAGCGCATACCGACGAGCTCGTTCCATTTCTACTTAACATCACGGGACGCTCCATTTCCCTCGGTCTTGGCAAGGTTATTCTAAGAAAGTTGTTTGTTGCCGTATGTTGTCATTTCTTGCTCCCGAACGTCGTTCATTAATTGTGTTTCAGTTATCCGCCCTCGCTCTGAGGCTTGTGCCCCAAGATCCCTCTCGCTGGCCAAACTGGATCGTGGTGACATCCACGGAGCTCTCGAGCGCAGGCGCAGCTACGGAACATATTTTGGACTTTCTCGAGATAGTTGTTGAGGAGGTGAACGGGGCCGATCTCCTCCCAGCAAAGAAGTCTGAGCCTGCTCAAATTTTCGAAAATTGATATCATTCTTACCTCCGCCACACAGATCTCAGATGCTTCAGAGTCTTAGAGAGGCTGTCCCTCTCGTCACGCAGGCCGTCGCTTCGTCCATTATCCCGTCGACGGACCCTCACAGACTGTGTCAATTACGGTCTGCCCTGAAGTGTCTAGAAGCATGGTTACCTAATCTGCCCAGCAAGTATGCATCCGCCATTCTTCGCAATGCCACGGCTGCCCTCTGCCTCTAACGCCGTTCTACAGTGACGTGACGCCCCTTCTACCCTCCTTATTCTCGCTTCTCGACCCAACATCCGATACTTTTCAACCTACCGTTTCCGCCGTCTTGGCCGTGCTGTCTGCCCCTGCTTTTACGGATGGTTCAGGCTCCGCTACGCTAACGCTTCCGCTCCTCCAATGGTGCGCACAAGCCGGCCCGTCTATCATAAACAGGGTCGTCGCGGACGGGCCTGACGACACTGCGTCCGCGTTATGCCGCTTGCTTGCCGGGCTAGGCGACCACTCGACCACCTACTTGGCGTTGAACCTCAATACGCCGCTCGTTCAATCGTTCCTCCAACTCATGTTGTCCTTTACGGCGCTCCCCGGTAGTTATGGCGTCGACGAGGAGGAGAGCGAGCGCACACTTGGCTTTTGGTATCTTCTCCAAGAGGCATTATGGACCGTCGAGTTTCCGCCCGAAACTGAGAGCACGCACGAGAAAGAGATGTGGGCCCTCGCCAAGGCTGTATATGCTGAATTAGTTGCCGCTCTTAGAAACAAGGTTCGCTGGCCTTCTCCCACAACTGGATGGGCAAAAGGTGCGTGGATCGATTTGTATTTTAGGTTGTCCGAAACGGTTAGAGTCTTGTAGATCAGGTCGAGAGATTTCAGGTGTATGTTTGTCTGCCTTTCTATGGCGATACCAAAGACTAATGATGACTACCCACCAAGATACCGTCGAGACGTCGGCGATACTTTAATCAATGCGTAAGATCTTATTCAACGTCCGGATGTGCTTTTTACAATAAGTGATTCAATTCAGGTATTATGTTTTACGAGACGACATGGTTGCGTACTACCTTGGCGACCTTACCACGTTGCTACAGAACAAGAAGGAGGGCGAAGGCTGGGAGGTCAGTACAATTAGTCCCATAGACGTGGACGATGCGATTTATCCCACAACAGGAGGTCGAAGCAACGCTCCATTGCGTCATGTCTATCCAAGAAGCCGTTCCTATTGAGCCGAATAAGCACTTATCACTCCTCTTTGGCCCCGATATTCTCGGTCGGCTACCGACATCGGGCGGTCATCGCGTGCAGCGCACCATGCTGGGGCTTATCGGTACATTTCACTCCGACTCTGGAATATCCCATATTTACTCTGTTGGTGAAAAAAGGTTCCTTCGCCTCATGGTTCACAAGCCTTCCTGCAGGATCAAGTAAACCCCTGCTTTCCGTCCTGGACTACGTGGTGCCTGCTCTGAGCGATGCAAGCCTGTGTTTGCCCGCGGCAAACGCCCTGCGAGATCTATGCGACGCGAACCGCTCTGCTCTGGCACCCCACATTACTGCATTTGGCGAGTTGCATGCAGGGCTTTCGAGAGTACAAGACACAGAGAAGGCAAAGGTTCTGCAGTCGATTGCCAGTGTGATACAGGCGTTACCACCCGAGGAGGAGGTAGCCTCTGTTGAGGTATGTGGCGATTTGCGTTGCACTCGTTTTTGTTTCCCGTGGTGAACACGAGATATAGGCGATTGTGCAACCGGTGGTAGCGAAGCTGTTTCAAGCGTTGCAGTCATCGTCGATGGTCCCTTTCCCATGTTGTCTAGTGATACTATTCAATCTGATTAGTCCGGTAGCTTCCCGAGGATGCCCGGGCGCTAGCAACACAACAACTTCAGACGCTGTCGGGTGTTGCAAAAGGCCTTACTCGTACCACCGATGCCGCTGGCTTCGAGACCTCTCCTGCGGCGGATGAGGTAGAACGCATGCAGCGTGCCAGGGATGATATCCGTATGGTACAACTGAGGGAAAATATGCTACAAGGGATCCAAGGGGCCGTCGAACTTTGGTCAACTGATGCAGGAATCAGTGAGGTACGCCTTGTAGTTTAAGGGGACTGACTTTCACTGTGACGTGAGTGATGATTTTATGCGAAATGACGATAGGCTCTCAGCGACCTCTTCAAATCGATCACGGCCCTCTCGGCGGACGCCACGTTACTCTCGTTACCGCCGGCACCCTTGCTCGAGCTCGTATGCCGCGCGGCCCAGCGCCAGCTAACCGCTGTCTGGCTTGCGCTTGCAAACATGCTCATCATACAGCTGAACCCCACCTCGTTAATGGCATCTCTGCGTGCAGTCCCTTCCCAGGAGGTGCTTGCTGTTGTCCGTGAGGTAGTTAGCGTGCTGCTGCAGGTGACTTTGACTACACTAAGCGTCGAGGGTGCTATGGAAGTGGTGTGTCAACACTTCTTAAAGCGCGATAGAAATTGTAGAAGATAACCAGTGCGGCTGTTCAGAATCCAGATATCGTGCAGGACTTCTTCAACTTCGTGGAGAAGGTTGGTCTTTTTTTCTGCTCTTCTATTCTGATGATAACATATGAGCGTAGGTGTCCTTCCACTTTGTCACAGTATTTTATCAGCTCCCTCGTCAGTCTTTCGATGACCTTGTTCGATGTGCAATATCGGCTCTCAGCTTACAAGAGCGCTACTCCCTTGTCGCTGCGTCAACATTTTTAGTACGTACTTATGAAGTTGCGATGGCTACCTTGAACTGACTCTTTTTCCGATCTGAATCTCTTTCTGTAGAACGCGCTGATCAAGGATACCCAGGTGAATGACGATCTTGCGGACGCAAAGAAGCTACTCCTCGACACGCATGGTCGGGCGATCATGCGCTCCTTGCTCATCGGTTTTGCCGGCATTTCGCCAAAGTCTGCTGTCCCAAATCTCGTCGAGTTATTTTCGGCTCTCATCGCAAAAGCACCATTGGAAAGCAAACAGTGGATTCTGGATGTCTTACATGGAGTCCGTGTTGTCTTTCGTTATTTATCCCTCTTTTTGGTAGGTTGATGTTTTGGGTCATAGAGTGATTTCGTCCGGTCTCGTGCAGGTACAGAAGCCAAGGACGCTTTAGTGAAAGCGGTATTTGGGTATGCATACATTTCTCCTGTTCAGATTATTTGGCTGAAGTCATTTTGCTTGGTTCCGCCAGAGGCTCGCGGTCAATACGACGGACGCGGGAAGCAGTGCGGCAGTTCACTATTGTCGCAAGGGGACAAGAGGGCTCCAACTTTGGTTTTGCTTGGTAGTACCGGCTGGTTATGGCAATGATAGATCCCTTTTCCCTCAGTGTGGATAATAGTGAACGTGGCATGAAAATCTACTCTAACAACTTGAAGTACGGTGGATTACTAAACTGCAGAGACAACCGATTTGATTGGACAGACAACTCTGAGTCATAAGTGATGACTACTTCCCATGCTGTTTCACTCGCCTTCCGGCGATGACGCCGTTTTTATCCCGACCGCTAACTGTCGATGTCTTCGCTCACCTCTTCCGCATGCAAAATGCTGTTATAATGTTTCACTCGACCCCCCCGGCGCCGATGTATAAGAGACTGAAGTGAATCTACTCTAAACGAGCGACTTAAATACATTAAGGAGCGTGCATTGGCCATCTGTTCATACAATAGATATGGCCACTATTACTCTACAGGAATAAAAGATATTATTTGTGTTATTTACTAGCATTGTCTGTGATCAGAGTCAGAACATGTAGGGACGCTATTTCTATTATCTAATCTACGTTCCAAACTCGATCGCTACATTAATATTACAGAAGTCCATGCGCTCCGGTTATCCGGACTTCCGAGAGCCGGATTCATTGATCCGTTGATCCGGGCTCACACGCGACATGCGCAATGGTGTTATTTCTTAAGATGCAAACCAAGGCCGGAAGGTACCAAGGCGATGGGTCGAGGTTACTCAGGCTCTTAAACCTCCACAACCGCCTAGCGACATCTAGGGGGCATGTGCTCAACATGTCATTAAAAATAACCAAGCGAGAGCGACATAATGCGAATAATTGAGGCTGCGCCCCGACGTGCTTACAATATTTTTGGTGTCTACTACACCTGCTTATGTACGTAAACCCTGTGTATACGCTCACAATGGGAACCCTACTCTATACAGTCGCCCTCTAAGGACACACAACCTAGAAACAAGAAAAACGACTCGTAGGAAAAGAAACCAAAGATACAAGTATTGCACATTTAGAAAGTAAAGATCCGTCAGTAGCCTACCAGACCCACGAGAACCTTGGATAGAGAAACCTCAGTTCCTCACAGTCCAACTGTTCGAGGTAATCGTCAAGGTAAAATCTCTCCCGCCGATCGGGCCAGTGTTCCAATTCCCTTTCCTTGTCTGTGTTATGCACCGTGTATAGGTTACCTCCCCGGAGCCGCATGAGGCGGAGCGCTGGAAGACCACTGCAAATAAAGTTTTGAATCTCCGAGGGACTAACAGGCAACGCAAGGAACTTGAGTCCGTTTGGTACTCCAGGCCACAATTGCTAATGACACAAATGGCGATGAGGTGGTGCTGCTCGAAAGATGCCGGAAAAGGATCTCTTACATTAACATCAATTGTAGCATGTCGTGCCACTTGTAGATCAAGCACAGTAACACCGCGCGGGATGAGCCACGCCGAGAGCGCAGGAGGCAGATCCTTGGGTACGTCGAGTAAGAGCGTGCGTAAATTGACAAGCGAGGGCAGCACGCCCCAAACGGCCGCATCGTATCCGAAACCCGCGAGGTTGTAGGTATTTGATATGCACAACCCATCGAGCATACGATACCCGCGCACAAACTCGGCGACGGCGGGAAAGAGGTCCGGATCGGTAAAATTATGCGCTGCACCGGTCAGCACAAACGACAACTTTCGCAGAGTGGGGAACGAGTTTGGCGCCGCGTATGCGCGGAATACCGTCGAAAGCACACAACCGAACTCAAGGTCAACGTCGAGCCGTAGAATCTCTAGCTGTCGCCCGTGCGCGAGTATTTGTGAGAGAAAATCTGCGCTAGAGATGCTTAAGGTAAGATAGAGATTGCGCAAGTTCCCGGCGGGAAGGAACGAAGTCGGATAGCGCTGGGAATGGCGAATAACAAGGGTATGCAGTGCAACGGTTTGGGTTGACAAGAATCCATCGACATTTACGAGGGCGCTATCGCCTGCACCGCTGTAGACGAAACGGGTCAAATAATGAAGAGCAGGGAGCGGAGGCGGCGAAGAACTAGTTGATCTGCAAGAAGGCCTTGTGAGGGGAGTAATCGTTTAACAAGGGAACTGCACTACGCAATAACAAGACCCTGTAATTTTGGATGACTTTTCTCTAGCACCCCCAGAATCGAGATGAGGGCGTCATTGCCCATCTGACATCGGAAAACCTTCAGATTGGTAAGTTTCGGAAGGGCGCTCGCCAGCATTGCTATCGTGATGATTAACGTTGTGAGATTCAACGAGGAGGACAATGCACCTGTTTGGAATGAAGCCATAGTTTGACCTTCCTCCGGAGCCCGCACGGACAATGATCTAACTAAGCCCGCGTACTCTGTGTCAGAGACAAGTCGAATAAGGATGTCGGCACTACGCTGAGCATGCCATCTGTCTATCTCCGCTGCGCCTTCCGAGTACCCGGTACCGAACTGTGCCGTTCCAAACTGCAAGCAAACGTCCCTAAAAAGGAGTCGACTTGCGATTGACGATAGCACATGAGGGACCATGAGGAGGCTTCGAAGATCCCTCCGCGGAAGAAAAGAAGATATCTCGCTCCATATCTCATTCGAAAACCGCGGGAGCCCAGGCATTCGACTCTAGATGGCCTTATGAGCTGCGGGGAGGGCTTCAAGGGGCGAAGAAGCAGACTCACACGGCCAGTCCTCGTTGGCATCTTACCACCAGGTGGAGGTAGTAATTCTCTCGCCTCACGATGGCCGGGGTCGAGCAGGAGAATTGCCTGTAAATCTGACCAAATCAATCAAAGGTCAAAAACAAGCCTTCATATCATATAATACCAAAGAAATGGGATAACTCTACCTTGATGTGCTGCACCACGTAACCCGGCCGCGAATCTGGCTTTGGCCCGGAGAAGGCGAGCTTGTATCACCTTATCCTGGTAGATGGACGAGACTTGGAGACAGGTCTGGACCCCGTTTTCGATCACCGTTCTGGACCTTTCGGCAGAAATAGATTAATTGGCGAGTTCTGGCCAATACCCTGCGTTCTACCGTACGAAACGTACTCAGTGTGTAGGGGGAGACGTTCCATCGCATATAGGAGCACGCTTGTTTTGTCATTATTCGAAAGCGAGTCCGCAACATCACGAATGCTGGCATCCAGCATCTTTGGATTGAAGACCGACATGGCATCGATCGACGTACTTGCGGAGGCGAAAAACGCTGTGCATATGAGAGGATGTCATCAATAAAGAGTCCGCGGAATAGAAATACTCGGAATGCGAAGACAGATCTCAAATCGTTCAGCCGTGTGGGCGTGGCAGTGCTGGTTGGATTTTTCCGGGGCTCAAACTCGGTAACCTTAAACAAACACGTACATTTGTCTGAGTAGTCTATCACCACTCCCGTATGGCGATGAGGCGGCGTCATCTTGGTGGAAAGGACAGGCACGTAGCACTTAGTGCCGTGGAGAGTGGGGAAATGGGACGACCAGTGGAAGAGAATGCCGAGAAGCCAAAGTAGCGCGATACCTCATGTAAATGAAGTAGGTCCCTATCGGCCCTATCACCCACTCCCTCCCGCCGCGGTTCTCGGACCTCTCTCCTCGGACATGACTTCTTCAAGCGTCAGGCAATGATATTTATTGACGTTTTATGAATGAGACAAAGTCTATATCTTGCAGTCAGACATGAGAGGCTCTGACTTCAGGCGGGATTCAGCGTGGGTGCGCGCGGCTGTATTCCGGGCCCTTCCGAAGGGCCTGGCGGGAGGGCACACCTTCCGTCGGATCCGTCCTGCTCGCGGTCACAGTCGGGTCATTATTACTTTCATAGTGGCGGTGGTAGGTGGAGATAGTCATTTCCTGGAGCCAGGGTATGCCAGTCCCTATCTACTCTCTTACTTAGTACATTAACAGGACAGGTCCTGGGCCTGCGATTTATTCAAGATTGACCAAAAATTGATCGCGGGACTGTAGTCTCGTACTAGTTGCTCTTGTGGCGCACTTACTGTATCACCGGCCCATGAAGAATGTAATGCATGGCTGGCGGAAAGAAATCTCCTTCCGCAAGTCACGAGAGTCACCGCCTCAGCACGCATCTATCGCGTGACCTAAACCGGTTATCACGAACACCGTGTCTTTGAAAGGTCGCATGATAACTTACTTTGCAGAAGACACGATCACTAGGTGTGTCACGATAGACTATTTGGGGCCCTCATGGCGAACGCCTCGAGGTAGACGCCAAGGATCACTAGGACCAATGATTCAGAACAGGTAATTGATGATCCATGTATCCTAATTACATTGAGTTAGTGTCCGAGTCCTGCGTTGTGATACCGGACCTTGCTGGGTTATAGTTGGCCCCTAAGTAACGCCACCAATAACATAGACGTCAGAGTGTCCGGGTCTGCTCTCGGTGCGGAGCCCGTTTCTGGACCCTTATTGCGATAATCGATAATGCCCAGGAGAGTTAGTCTTAGAAGAAAGACACGTGAACAAGGAGCGAAGAGATGTCCGATGTGGAGTGCACAGAGATTTTTCTTCACTCGTGAATTGGCTCTAGTCGCGTACTAGTTTGGGGTTGATACTTACATGACGCCGTCGTCTCGTTTCCATATTTCGAGCTTCTTTTTACAGGACTTTTTCCAAATAGCTCACGGCCGGACATGACATACTGCAGGATAACACGCATTCGATCATGATCACGATCCTAAATGGTGTAGGCTAGGCGGGAAAGCTGAAGACGAGACACGCACCCACATAAGTGAAACTCAAAAAAAGCGGAGAGGTTACATTCGGTGGGTGAGATTCCCGGGCCATCGTATCGCCATCATAGCGAGAGTTGGCGTGGGCTGACCAGGTCCAACCCAATGTTATGTGAAGGGATTCCTAGCTGGATGGCCATCGAAGCTTTAGGGCGCACGGTTGGCTCTTACTATGTAGACAACTCCAACGTCCTGGACGAGTGCTACAACAATAAAAACGTATATGGTTCCGTATCAGCGGAGAGCTCATGCGAACACGGAACCACCCACCCCTCCATCACGGAGTGTATACTGTATGCCGCACTCGTATACTCTCGGAATATGGTGCTGCCCCCAGGCCCTGGCTTAGTGAATGGCAAACCCGTTTGCTATGTGGTGTGACAAAAAAAAACATAAAACCGGAGGTAGGTTGGTCTTCCAGGATGGATGGTGAACGAGTCCTGATCCTGTCTCAGAGCACAGGATGGGGTTTCACCACTACCCTGCACCTGATAGCTAGACGTCTGTCAGTGAACAAGGATACGTCGGGGACCAACAGTTTCAGAAGCCCCGTTTGTACCACGTTTCAGAGTATCATATCGGGAGACCGCTGCAGCGTGTAGACCGGTATCCCTGATCGGCCTTGCCCACTCCACGCACAAATAATAATAAGTGCGGCCAATACTGTATCTTGCTAGTCAATTTGGCTGATCATAGGAATGTTGGGATTTTCTCAGGGCAAATACCTACTGTAGGGGTTGTGACAAGCTGGCGGCAGACTTGTGGACCACACGTGAAAATGACGGCAAACTCCGTTTACCGAGCGCTTACGGCTCGGACTTTCCAAAGACTCTTAGTCTTAGACTGCTCACCGTATGAAAGGCAGGCTCAGGGTATTTCTATTAATTGAAGTAGGGAATTTATGCATGATGAAATTGTCACGGAAGAATAATATTTGCGAAAATGGCATTCACTTTTAATAATGCAGAATAAATTACGTAATAAGTGCCTGTCAAAATAACGTCACAAATATTATGTTAGCGCAAAAGATGATACAGTACTGTAACTTACAAAATGACCAACATCGTTCACCACTTCAGTTCTATAACTTAGCAACCTTGGCTTCAAGATTGAAACGCAGACGGCTTGAAACAAGGTCGCCAGGTTGCCTGGGTGACCGTGAATAGATGAACAGCTTGCTTACGTCACCTTCCATGTGACTGTGACTGGAGTGTAATGTAAATTCTCTTCAGCATCATCCCACGGTCACCGCAAACTTCCACTAGTACCGCCAAGTGGGGACTGTAGGTTCCCTACCCGGGGTATTGTACACGCCCAGTGAGATCCAGGAACAATTTCAACACGACAGTGCGGATTCAATATGGCTATCTTCAATCAAGTGCCATGCCCTGCGGTGATTGACATCGACAGCCATACACTCGCCATTGATGTCGACATTACTCGTTCTCTTGACTGTATGGCTGCCCCTAGATGCATCGGACTTAGGTGTCTTCATGTTGACCGATAATTTGGCCCTTCCAAACTGGAGTGCCGTTTAAAAGGACGAGAGGATCGGACACTATCATACCCAAATTCTCATCGCACTTCGCTAGGCATGTCCCATCCGTACCATCTACCCGACTCCCCTCCTAACTCTACGAATACACGAACTGTGCCAATGGGGATGACAAACCTCGTTTCTCAATCTACCGCCGTGGAGAATAACCCGAGTGCGGAGTGCTTCGGATCTGGCGAGGAAATTCAGAACTTGGCTGCGACGGCTGTAGGGGCCAATTACCCAGCTACCCTCTCCGTTGGAGAAAACGAGGCTCGGCAAAGAGATATGCAAAGCCAGAATGAGTGGATTCCGGGTTTTGGGAAAATGGTGAGCAAAACACGACCTTTGATCTTGAGAACGTAACAAGCTAACCGTGACTTCTGTTCATCTACGACGCAGGATCCCCTAGCGCGCCGAGATGCCTTGAATCGTTACTTCAAGACACCCAAGATCACCTACGAGGGCATCATGATGGATGCCCTTCACCAAGAACAGCAGATGCAGAGCCAACACGAGGCACAGAAGAAGGCTGCCGAGACAGAGGCTATGGTGAGAGCCATGCGGATGCACGCAGAGCATCAGCGTCAGCTCGCGAGGTTGGATGGCCAAGGAAATCAGCCAAGGCGGTTTTGATCGTTGGGATAGACGGAAAGCCCAGTCCTGCCGTTTTCGCCATCGACTTAGTCGTTAATGCAAAATTTTGGAAAAACCATGTTCTGTAGCAGATATTCTGTATGAAAAAGTTGCGTTCATTTGCAAGGTCAAGTAAAACCGGAAGAAGGTTCCAACCTCGCATGGATCATCGCAGATGGCAAATAGCGCCAATATTGTCCAAGAATAGCGAGACGTCTGCTAGAACGTCATTGACACGCGATATCTCGCAGATATTTAGGACTTGAACGGAGCGCGTGACTGCAGTAAACCATAGTCTAATTACTCGGTTTCGATTGCTACTAGTAGTGGCAATCCTAGTAGTGGTGTGTGGTGTGTGTGGCGCCGTCAGCTACCGAATCGTCTTGATCCACCTGAAAGCCCATTCGACATGTTCTAGAAAATACGTCCGAAAAGTCAGTTCGGTGCAAGTATGGCCAAGTCTATGGCAAGTTTACGGATGCCAGTGGGTGGAAAGCATTCACCAACGTACGCCATTAGTAACGGAAATCGTCATTAGGATCGGCGACTCGGATATGATAACAGGGTGCATCTGCCTGTGCGCACGAAGCAGAACAATTGTAAGACGAGCTGAAGAGAATAGAATACATTAGCAGAATTCCTTGATCCGATATAGGCCTAATCGTCGCACTCGGCGGCCGTGGTGAAACCGTTCTATCGACGAATGGTGACACTCGATGACGATCGCAACTGTACTGTACTGACACCGGATACAGTATCCATACAGTCAGCCCCACTTCTGGTCATTTTCGGTACCCACGGTCACGTAACCAGAACCCGACAGATTGCCTTGGTAGAGGACAGATTCACGGAATCTAATGAGATTTATCCTGCTGGCTCGATCATACAGTACGCCTATAGTATTGTGCCAGGCCCGAAAACTCACCAGATTTGATCATGCCCTGTGCCCAGCGACGAAACGAAAATTTTGTGTTAGACGACCTACAACTGGATTCCAGCTCAGGGTGTCAATGATGGATGATGGATGGTGTTACGTGTACTCTACTGTAGGCCTTTCACATTGTACGGAAATGCCAACAGCCCAAATTACATCCCCAACCGACAATTCTCGGTACCATCTGTGGCACCCGCTAGTCACGGTCACGGTAGCAAGTCGAGTCAGATGCGAACAGGACTACACTACACTACGTTTCACCAGCAACTGCACAGCTTAATAAAATGCCACAACTCAGAACCTCCGAACTGTACAGTATAACCCTTGTTTAGCTCTATGTGGCAGTGCCCATTTCGTCCCCGTTTCAGACTCGCAGGCCTGATCCGCGATTCGGAGTGCTGGTGTGGGCCACTGGCAGACGTACGACAAGTAATGTACTGTACACTGCCCATCGTCCACTGTGGCCGACCAAGATGTGAGCTCGTGTTACTTTTATGGGGGATGATCTAAAAAGCATGTGCATCGGAGACAACCATTGGATTGAGTCTTAATTTGGGATAACACTACAGAGATGTGGGGCCCCTCAGGCCTCAGGCCTCCATCCCGAGACCTACGGCCTACAGCACTGCCTATCTACTAATGGTGTCATTGAACGGAGATCGAGATTCAGCTTGGCACACGTGGCTTAGGTAACAGTCATCCAGTTGAACCTAAACCTCTTCTTCGAGTGTCATCCAGTACGACCCACTGTTTTGATCAATGTGTCGTATGCATAGAGGCGTACAGTACTGTCAGACTCTGGGCATATGACGGGAAAACATACAACCAAAAGCCGATCAAGTGTAAATGTACTGTAGGGCTTCGCCCAAGACGTTGAGATTAGGTCAATATGGAAGACGCCAGTTGGACTGGGAGTTGAACCCGTTAATCAGAAGTCCAAGCTTTCCCACCAAATACTGTATGCAGTATGGCAACTATAGCAACTCTAGGTACAGTATCAAGTATCACGCATATCACGGCCGGCGGGCGGCGAAAGAATCCGGAATCTGCCGACATCGACGTACTGTTCAACTCGGAGTTGAGTTACAACTGAACACGCACGATGAGCATCTCCTCATTCTTCTCGTCTCTAGTAGCTGGAACACTACACGCAGATACTCCAGAAGAGGCCAAGGTGCCAGAAGCTGAGCCCCAAGAAGAAGAGGTAGCCGGCGAGGCAGAGGCCGCAGAAGAAGAAGAGGAGCCCGAAGACGTGCGTTTTCACCTGGCCTCGAGTGAGGTTTTCGTCGCTGAGCCCGGATACGCACGTAGATCCATCCCCAGTTGCGTGAAGAGGCGCAAGAGTCGCCCAAGTGCAATGCTGCCACCCAGCACTTCCTCCACTGCCAAGAAAAAGTTCAATCGGGAAAAGGTTTCAAGCATGAAGATTGTGTTGAAGAAATGTGGGTTTTTTGCGCCATACTAATATCGATACATGTCGCTGAATGACAGTCTCCAGGTGTACGTTTTTCTGATAGCGACTGTTGCTAAATCGAACTTATGACGTGTTACATATGTTGTTTCGCTTTTTGAAACATCTCTAGTCCAGTATGTCCCTTCTTGTCATTCGATTTTCGCCAGCGTTTCTCATTTTGACCCCAGCATGATGCATTGCACCAATGTAAGTTCGCCGTCATCCCACGTCGTCTCCATTTAACCCTCTCTAGAATGAGGTTGCTCCGAAACTCTTTGCCCAGCTCCGCTGAGCATTTCAAGCGCTTGAACACGCTTGCCTGCCAACCCGATACGTAGAATTTGACGCTTAAATGCAATAGCCCGTCTCCTAATAGTCACCGTATTTGCGTGTTGTATTTAAATCTGCAATAAGAACTCCACGCGGTTGGATGGCTTCTAGTGCGGTGCTGCCACCATGATTGATCCGGCCTGTCCAACTAAACTCGGCTACCATCGTCCCTCTCCTTAGCATTGCCATACAGTACTCCTCTTCCTGACCCCCATGAGCGACCTCGTGTCTGCATCTGGGGTCTACAGTTCCTCTCAAACGCCATCAACACTTCCTTGGAACACCTACAACTTCTGCAATGCGCCCCACGTAAACGCAGCACATTACGAACTTCCACCCAATGCCACCTTCATCTCCACAGGAGGGAATCAGCTCGTCCACG